>Ga0209745_1002039_pt1 | contig 11701 bp, 8 predicted proteins | sample BarGraNGADG00312_FD_184495 | JGI IMG/M metagenome (GOLD analysis project Ga0209745, IMG submission 184495) | Arctic peat soil microbial communities from Barrow, Alaska - Barrow Graham LP Ref core NGADG0004-312 (SPAdes) (version 2) | ecosystem: Environmental > Terrestrial > Soil > Wetlands > Peat ... | reverse complement strand
TCAGGACAGCAGTCAGTCGATAGAGTTGTTTGAAATCCGACTTCTGAATTTTTTTATTAAATTCGCACGCCAAAACAAATTGACTTGCCAGCCAGTGAAAAATAAAATCAGAATATATGGAGGTGTCTTTCTAGCAATGATATTCTGGGCATTTTCTTTCATCTGGTTTAAAATTGCAAATGAGACATTAAGCCCTATTACCATTGTCTTTATACGGCTGGTTTTTTCAATTATCATGTTGTCCTCCTATCTCACGATCAAGAAGAAATTCGTTAAGATCAGGAAAGAGGACCGCAAGCTTTTCCTTATGCTGGCAACATTCGAACCATTCATGTATTACCTCGGTGAGAGCTTTGGACTGACATACGTATCGGCTACCGTCGGATCGGTTTTGATTTCCACAATTCCGGTAGTGGCTACAATAGGAGCATGGATATTATTTAAGGAAAGACTGAAAGTCATTAATTATGCCGGTATCATAATATCATTTCTCGGCATTGTTGTTTTTGTCCTGAACAAGGATGGCGTACTTACTTTTAATATCAAAGGATTAAGCCTGTTAATGCTTGCAGTTTTTTCTGCTTCAGGTTATAACCTTACTCTGAGCAGGCTTGTCGGTAATTATGAACCAGTTTTTATAGTAAATATACAGAACACTATAGGTGCAATCCTTTTTCTGCCTGTTTTCCTTATTTTTGATTTTAAACATTTTATTGGGACTCCCTTCACTTTAAGTTCCCTTACACCAATTATTGAACTGTCTGTTTTCGCATCATGCGGGGCATTTATCCTGTTTGCATATTCAGTCAGGAATATGGGTATAACCAGGGCAAATGTCTTCACATACTTCATTCCTATTTTCACAGCCTTTTTTTCGTTCCTGATCCTTGGCGATAAACTGACCATGCAGAATATTTTCGGAATGGTGATAGTAATAGCGGGACTGATAATGTCGCAGATGAACGGCCGTCCTAAAAAAAGCGGGGATGCGCTGATCCTTACGGGAAAGACCGCTTAGATTTTCAGGCGAAAAGCAATGAACTATCCTGCAACCTGCCGGGAAAATCATATATTTACATTTATGATCAGATAATGGCAAAACGAATTGCAAGCATATCGTTATTCATCCTGCTTTCAGCCGTAAGCTTTTCGCAAACAGGCGGAGATAATGTTTACGAGTTTCTGAACCTTACACATTCCGGACTTATATCCTCACTTGGCGGCTCAAATGTTTCACTTACAGGCAGGAATCTGAACCTGGCCTGGAATAATCCTGCTCTTCTTGATTCAGATATGGACAGAAGCCTGGCTTTAAACTATGTAAATTATTTTGCAGGCATTAATTATGGCCTGGCAATGTATTCACGGTCACTGAATGGAGCAGGAAATATTGCAGGAGGGATAACTTACCTGAATTATGGATCTTTTACTGAAGCCGATGCATCCGGAAATATTACCGGTTCATTCAGCGCTTCAGAATCGGCTCTTTCAATAATCTATTCCCGTGAGCTTGATTCAATGTTTACCGTCGGTATCAACTTCAAACCAGTAATTTCTCATCTTGAAAAATACACTTCCCTGGGATTTGCATTCGACCTGGGGGCTTCATGGCATAACAGGCAAAATCTTATCTCTGCAGGATTTGTCATAAGGAATCTCGGTTATCAGATAACTGCATATGCCGGTGAACCGAGAGGCAATCTTCCCTTTGAGGTAATGGCAGGCTTCTCTGCCAGACTAAGACATGCCCCGTTCAGGTTCTCACTTACTATCAGGCACCTTGAAAAGTATGACCTTACATATAATTATTCAGAATCAGAAGATAACCAGAGCCAGCCTGCTCCAGAATTCTTTGAAAACATGATGCGGCATATTGTAGTCGGAACCGAGATAATCCCTCATAAAAACTTCTATTTGAGCCTGGGATACAATCATCAGAGAAGAAGCGAGCTGCAGACAGATTCAAAAGTTGGGGGAACAGGATTCTCCTGGGGTTTCGGTATTAATGCTTCGATGCTTAATATCGAATTCGGGCGTGCCTCCTATCATCTTGCCGGATCGTCAAATCATATTTCGCTAATTGTCAGGCCGGATATCTTAAAACTTTATCTTAAATAGGCATTTATTATTGTGTTTATTTACCTGCAAATTAAGATATTATTCAACCTTTAAAACCATACGGGCTCCGGCAGGAATATCAAACCAGAAGATCGTATTGTCTCCTTCTCTTTTGAACTTTGGAATTTCACCATTGATTCTGACCTTATCGGAATTGACTATCAGAGATAAACCTTTTACATCTTTTTTGTTGCCATTATAAATATAAATTGTCCCATCAGGTCTGTATTCAAAAGAGATATTTTCAACCAGGATCCAATAATCTAACAGATCCCTGACAGTGGTAATACATAAATCTCCTTCATCCCTCAGATGCGCCATAAATTCAAGAATTTTATCAAAATAAGGATTAACTTTGATTTCCATGTCGTTTTCAATAAAGGTACCATCTTCCTTGTCAGGCCTATTTCGGATAAAATAACCGTGATTTATAAAAACTCCCCTGTCATTTAAAAGCTTTTCGAGAAGTTTTTGTTCGTTATCATAATAATCAACAGCTTTATTACCCGACAGATTGCTGAAATCTTTAACATAATCAGTAACCCATGAATAGAATTGACCAGTTTGAGTAATATTTTGCCAGTATAGCGGGGTTGGATAAGAATTACCTTTATGCGGTTTAAGAGAATTCAATTCATATTTGGATGAAGGATTTGCTATTAATTTAATAAATGCACCAAATAAAGTACTTTCCTCAAGTTCCTTCCGGGATAAATAGCGTCTCCAGAGTTCAACAGATAAATTTTTTATTCTTAATCCCTTGATCTCTTTTTTAAGAGGTATATCCCTGATTTTCTCAGGTCCGGCATTCCAGAAATAGCAGGTATTGTATTTACTCCAAAAATCAGCAGCATAATATTCGGAGCTGGAATTTAAACCGTCACAAACAAAACACTCCCGATTGATCTTTCCGCCATACATTCCGTGATCTATCCAGGTTTTTGTGTCATATCTTTCCTTCATAAAACTTATTGACTTTTCAAGCAATTGACGATTTGAACTAAGGTCTTCCGGGGTATGCAGACAAATATCATAAAGGCCGGTTGCATAGAGCTGATCCAGAAAATCGAGAAACTGGGGATTAACGGATACTGAGCAATCCTTCGTACCTACATAAAAAACACTTTTTGTAACAGGGATTCTGTGACCAGCAAAACCACCAATTGCGTTTTCAATTCGTGAGATATTTTCTGACCCGAAGTAAACAGCGCGATTTATTCTCATATCCCCTCCATCAGCGTGTTCAGTGAATACATACCCTGCCAAATATCCATCCGGAACAAGCATTATCCTTGGTGTTACATGGGGAAGATTGCCAAAATAGATTGAAAAACTATTATTCCTTTCGGCTCCAATACTGTAATTTGCAGCAGAAATATCTTTCCACCGGCCTCCGCTATCCTCCTGATAAGGTATATTTATGTTCGGATGATCCAAGAAATACTCCAGATTTATAAATAGAAGATTCTCTTTTGAATTATATTGCAATGATGATACAAAAGGAGTGTGATAGATTAAAGCAGATCGTTGACCTGTGCCGAAACGCGCTCCTTGCTTGTCCATCCAGTATTCAGTATCAATTGAATCAGCATCTTTTTGCCTGTTTTTAAGGTAAATTTCAGATGCCTGAACATTAAATAAAGCAACTAATGCTTCCCTCTTTACTACCGTATTTAAATTATAATGTGTCCTGACATTTACATCTAATTTTGGCAGGCTCTTTGGCACAGTAAGTTTAATATTAACAAGTACATCCGAAGAGCCCTTTCCCAAAATTGAAATTGTGCTGTCACTGGTTAGTTGTACAGAAACGTTGTCCAGACCCCAGTTTTCATCCACATCCGAATATGAATCGTAGTATATTAGATTAGATATGATATCCTCTCCTTCAGGCGTTTTTATATTCACATTGCCATTAGCGTCAACCAGGAGTTTGTACCATTGGCTTTCAAGTTTAACCTGATTTCCTTCATAGGAGAAGGTCTTTAAGGCATTTGATTTTATTTCAGGTAAATACGAGACAGGTTTTGATGCCTCATAGTATCCCAACAACATAAAAATAATTACCGTCACAATCGCAAGGATTAAGAACCATGACAGCATCCTGAATACAAACTTAAAAAATGAAAATTCAGAACTTTTTGCATTTATTCGTTTCCTCATGGCATTAATATTGTATAGTATAGGAAATCAATAGCATATAACAGATTTTCTTAAATAATATTATAAAACATGATTACTTTATACCTTAAAGGCCACTGAATATAATTAATATTGACATTGGATGTTTTATTTTTCATCTTTGTGATCTATATTAATATCATGGATAAAAAACTGATTATAGCGATTGACGGTTACTCCTCATGCGGCAAGAGCACCTTTGCAAAGGCAATAGCCGGTGAGCTGAACTATATTTATATTGACAGTGGAGCAATGTACCGCGCTGTAACTCTGTATTGCCTGAAAAAAGGATATATAGGGAAGGGTGATCTTAAAATGAACGGCATAGTTGCTGACATTAAGGATATACATATTTGCTTCGTCTATAATCCTGATATTACTGAATATGAAACATTCCTGAATTCGGAAAATGTGGAGAGAGAGATAAGAGGCTTTGAAGTTTCATCTCACGTAAGCCGGATCAGCCAGATCCAGGAAGTCCGCTCGCGAATGGTTGAGCTGCAAAGACAAATAGGTGTTTTCAAGGGTATTGTTATGGATGGAAGGGATATTGGTACTGTAGTTTTTCCCGATGCTGACCTTAAGATCTTTATGACAGCCTCGGTTGACATAAGGGCCAAGAGAAGATTTGATGAGCTCATACACAAGAATATTGAAGTTGAATTTGAAGAGATAAGGAGAAATATAATTGCGCGTGATATTGCAGATGAGAACAGGGACATAAGTCCATTGAGAAGAGCTGATGATGCATTAGTGTTGGATAATAGCAGGATGACAGTTACCCAGCAGATGGAATGGGTAATGAAAATCATCAACGGCAAGATACATGAAGATTGAGATTGATAAAAAGTCGGGTTTCTGTTTTGGCGTACGGAATGCTGTGGAGATTGCTGAGAAGGCTTTACTGCAGGGAGAGAAGGTATTCTCACTCGGACCCATCGTTCATAATGATAAAGAGGTCGAACGGTTATCATCGCTCGGACTTGTTTCCATCAATCACGAACAATTCAGAGATCTGAAAAACTGCAAAGTGCTTATACGCGCACACGGAGAACCTCCCGAAACCTACAGGACAGCTGAAGAAAACAATGTTACGATAATTGAAGCAACCTGCCCTATTGTAAAAAAACTGCATTCCAGGATCAGCCAGAACTGGGAAAGGATAAAAAAGAATAATGGACAGATTGTAATTTTCGGCAAACCTGGTCATGCTGAGGTAGTTGGTTTACTGGGCCAGACAAACAACGAAGGTATTCTGATTTCGAAACCTGCAGACATAGCTAAAATAGATTTTTCCCGTCCTGTCGCCCTGTTTTCTCAGACAACCATGGAGATAGACGAATTTAATTCTATTAAAAAGCTGATATATAATAAGATGAAAGAACGGGGTGTTATAGACCCCGTTCATTATTTCCTGGTAAATAATACTGTATGCGGACAGGTTTCAAACAGAGGGCCTCATCTGAGAGCTTTTGCCAGGGAACATGATACAATAATTTTCGTCAGCGGAAAAGAGAGTTCAAACGGCAGAATGCTTTTTTCAGTATGCAAAAGCGTAAATCCCAATACTCATTTTGTCTCATCCTCTGAAGAGATTGATAAATCGTGGTTTGCAGGGAAGAGTTCTGTCGGGATTTGCGGAGCAACTTCTACGCCGAAATGGCTTATCGAGAATATCAGGGATTTTGTTGCAAACATCTGATTGTACTTATATTCTGTCCGGCGGGTAAAAAGATAATGCTAAATTTGTACCTTTAAAATTGAGGAAATAAGTGAAGAATAAATAATATATGCGCCCGTCCGGCAAGTTGTAAAACTTCATAAAAATATGAATCACAATCTGTTCGAATTGGCCTTGATATAATCAGTTTAACTAATAAGAATGTCAAAATCAAAGGTATATTTTACGAACCTCCGGATCAAGCCATCGGTAAATCTTCTTAAGAAGCTTGAAAATCTGGTTGTAAAAGCAGGCATTGATAGCATAGATTTAGAAAAAAAGATTGTTGCCCTGAAAATCCATTTCGGCGAACCCGGTAATCTTGCATATTTACGGCCAAATTACGCTGCACATATAGTCAAATATCTGAAATCAAAGGGTGCCGTACCGTTTCTGACCGATTGCAACACATTGTACTGGGGCAGGCGATCAAATGCACCTTCACATATAGAGGCAGCCTTTGAAAACGGCTTTAATCCGATTTCTGCCGGTTGTCCTGTAATTATTGCGGACGGACTTAAGGGAACTGAATTCAGGGAAATCGAAGTTAACCTTGAATTCTGTAAATCAGCAAAAATAGGTTCTGCTATTGCTGATGCCGATGTAATAATCTCTCTGAGCCATTTTAAAGGACACGAGCTAACAGGTTTCGGAGGAGCATTAAAAAATCTTGGGATGGGCTGCGCATCAGTAGGTGGAAAATTATTCCTCCATTCAGGTTCTTCTCCAAAAATCTATGAAAAGAACTGCACCGGATGCAGGGTTTGTGAAAAATACTGCTCCCATGAAGCAATAAAGATAGGCAAAGACAAGATAGCGCATATCGATTATGAGAAATGCGTTGGCTGCGGACAATGCGTTGCCGTATGCCAGTATGATGCATCCAGGGTTGTATGGCAGAGCACTTCGGAAAAAGCATGTAAAAGAATAACAGAATATGCGTTCGCAGCAATAAAAGACAAACCCTCATTTCATGTCAACTTTATAATGAATGTGTCTCCCAATTGTGATTGCTGGGATTCAAATGATTATCCTATAGTGCCTGATCTTGGAATTGCTGCTTCCTTTGATCCGGTTGCTCTCGACCAGGCTTGTGCTGATATGGTAACAGCGGCACCCGCACTTCCCGGAAGTAAAATAATGGAAATCAACAGTGAGACGGATATGCGCGGCCAGGATAAATTCAGGCACGCGCATCCCGATACATTCTGGCAGGCGGGCATTGAACACGGGGTTAAGATTGGACTTGGAAACAGTGATTATGAAATAGTTACTATTTAGCTGATAAAAAATAGTTCTATTTATCTAATAATCTGCTTAATTTTGGCCCTCATTTTAGATAAGCTGTAATGAATGCAAAAACAAACATTGCCAGACTTTCGGTCGCTTCAAATTCCCTGCTCATAGTTATGAAGCTTGCAGTTGGCATTATCAGTGGCTCCGTAAGTATAATTTCTGAGGCAATACACTCTTCAATGGATCTTCTGGCAGCTATTATAGCTTTTTTTGCAGTAAAAGTATCAGATACACCCCCTGACTCAAAACATCCTTACGGACATGGAAAAGTTGAAAATATTTCAGGGGTTATTGAAGGCATCCTGATACTGGTCGCTGCTATAATGATCATCGTTGAAGCAATTAAAAAACTGATTGGCGAACCTTTTGAGCTTGAATCAATATGGATAGGCTCACTGGTAATGTTAGTTTCTGCAATTATCAATACAATCGTTTCCCGGAGACTGTACAAAGTAGCCCACGAAACGAACTCCGTAGCTTTGGAAGCCGATGCTTTGCATCTTAAGACTGATGTTTATACATCGCTTGGGGTAGCAATCGGACTTGGACTTATAATACTTACCGGAATTAAATGGTTAGATCCCGTTGTTGCAATACTGGTAGCATGTTTCATTATAAAAGAATCGTACAATCTTATCAGCAGGGCATTTTCACCACTGCTCGATTCAGCCTGGGGTGATGCAGAAATAGAAGACCTTGAAAGAAGGCTTAATGAAATGAACGTAAATTATCATGACCTGAGAACACGCATCGCAGGAAATTATAAGTTTGTCGATATTCACATTGAGATCCCTGAAAGTGAATCAGTCGGAAATGCTCATACTTACTGTGACAAAATTGAAGATGAACTGAAAAATACCTATAGCAATCTGACTGTCACAATACATGTAGAGCCCAGCTGATAAAGGTATTAAAGTAAACTTATTAATGATATTTACCATGAACAAGGCATTTAAGGAGAGACTTCAATCACTAGAATCATCGCATAATTCTTTAATTGAGCGCAGGAATATAAAACAACCTTCAGGCAATGGAATTTTTGACAGATACATCTATCCGATTCTGACAAAAGAACATACTCCCCTGTTCTGGAAATATGACCTTAATCCTGAGACAAATCCGTTTCTGATGGAAAGGATCGGCGTTAATTCTACCTTTAATGCGGGAGCCATTAAGTATAACAATAAATATATTCTTTCCGTTCGCGTGGAAGGGAATGACAGGAAGTCATTTTTTGCAATTGCCGAAAGCCCCAATGGAATTGATAATTTCAAATTCTGGGATTTCCCTGTTATCCTGCCTGAAACAGAAAAGCCGGAAACAAACGTCTATGATATGCGCCTTACAGCACATGAAGACGGATGGATCTACGGTATATTTTGCGCAGAGCGTAAAGATCCCAATGCAGCACCCGGAGACCTGTCGTCAGCAGTTGCTGCTGCCGGTATCGCCCGAACAAAGGACCTTAAGAACTGGGAGCGGTTGCCTGATTTAGTAACAAAAACCCAACAGCGGAATGTTGTTCTGCATCCCGAATTTGTTAAAGGCAAATATGTTCTCTACACACGCCCGCAGGATGGGTTTATCGATGCAGGCAACGGCGGAGGTATCGGCTGGGCAGAAATTGACGATATGACCAAAGCCATAATAAAAAATGAAAAAATCATTAATACCCGCGATTACCATACAATCAAGGAAGTAAAAAACGGAGAGGGCCCTTCCCCCATTAAAACCACGAAAGGCTGGCTGCACCTTGCACATGGAGTACGAATATGTGCAGCGGGAATGAGATATGTCCTGTATCTCTATCTTACAGATCTTAAAGATCCATCCAGATTGATTGCCGAACCTGCAGGTTACTTAATGGCTCCTGATTCTGAAGAAAGGATCGGTGATGTCTCTAATGTACTGTTTTCAAATGGATGGATTGCCGATAGCGATGGTATGGTCTTTATATATTATGCTTCTTCAGATACATGCATGCATGTGGCTACTTCTTCAGTTGACAGGTTACTGGATTATTGCCTTAATACGCCCCCTGACCGCCTTCGCTCAGCATTATCTGTCGAAACGCTTAATAGACTGATAAAACGCAACCTCGAATTTTTGTCAAAGAAATAAGCTACCCTCATAATGACTACAAGTAAAATAAAACTCAAGGAGAAAATCGGATACGGCTTTGGAGATGCAGCTTCTTCAATGTTCTGGAAACTATTTTCGATGTACCTGATGTTCTTTTACACGGATATCTTTGGTATCTCAGCAGCTGTTGTCGGTACAATGTTCCTTATAACAAGGATTTGGGATGCAGCATTTGACCCGGTCGTAGGAATGATTGCCGACCGTACGGAGACACGCCGGGGAAAATTCAGACCTTTTCTGCTTTTTGGAGCTATTCCTTTCGGGCTGGCAGGCATACTTACTTTCACATCTCCATCCTTTAGTGAAGGTGGTAAAATTGTATACGCCTATATTACATATTCAGTGATGATGATGGTCTACTCTTTCGTCAATGTGCCTTATGCTTCATTGCTCGGTGTAATGTCTTCCGACGGAAAAGAACGCACCACTCTTTCATCCTTCCGTATGATTTTTGCATTTATCGGCAGCATTATTGCACTGGCTTTAATAAACCCTCTGGTAAACCTTTTTGGTGGCAATGTGGCAGGACATGAGCACAAAGCATGGCAGCTTGCCGTAGCCGTCTTTGCAGTTCTGGCAGTTATATTATTCTGGCTGACATTTTCATGGACAAAGGAACGAATTCAACCTATTAAAAAAGAGAAAATCAGGTTGAGCACCGATCTTATGGATCTCTTTAGAAACCGCCCATGGTGGATATTGCTTGGTTCCGGCATAGCTGCACTTATATTTAATTCAATCCGCGACGGAGCTGCCATATATTATTTTAAGTATTTCATCCAGGATCAGAAATTAACTTCAGTATATCTGGTTCTGGGACAGGCCTTCAATATAGTTGGTATAGTACTGATTATTCCTCTGGCAAACAAAATCGGGAAAAAGGCTGCTTACCTTTCAGCAATGCTTATCGCATCTGTTTTCAGCATAGCTTTTTACTGGTTAGGGAAAGGTAATATCTATATGATTTTTGCTTTTCAGTGCATTATCAGCGCCTGCGCCGGAAGTATTTTCCCCCTGTTATGGTCAATGTACGCAGATATCGCCGATTATTCCGAATGGAAAACAGGACGTCGTGCTACCGGCCTAGTATTCTCATCTTCATCAATGTCACAGAAATTTGGATGGACCCTGGGCGGAGCATTAACCGGATGGCTGCTTGCATTTTATGGATACAAAGCTAATGTGGTCCAGTCATCTGATGTCCAGACCGGCATACGCATGATGTTAAGTATTTTCCCCGCAATAGGTACCATTCTGTCTATTTTCTTCATCTCTATCTATCCTCTCAGTGAAAATAAAATGAAAGAAATAAGCGCGAAGCTTTCCGAACAGAGGGAAAATAATTTAGAATCAAAATAATTTTGACCCTGAATGAAAACAGATTTAATCAGGCAGTTAAGCGAAGAACTTGAATCTGAACTGACCAATAACATTCTCCCGTACTGGATGGATAAAATGGTAGATGAACAAAACGGAGGTTTCTACGGACAGGTTACCGGTGAGGAACAATTGGTCGAAAAAGCCCCGAAAGGCGGAATCCTTAACGCACGGATACTCTGGACATTTTCAGCTGCATACAGAACATTTCAGATTCCGGAATATCTTGAGACAGCCAGACGTGCAAAAGATTATATTATTGATCATTTCTTTGATAAAACTTACGGAGGCACATACTGGAGCCTTAATTATAAAGGAGAACCTTCCGACACAAAAAAACAAATATATTCAGTCGCATTTTTTATATATGCGCTGTCGGAATATTTTGCGGCAACCGGCGATAAATTATGCCTTGACAAAGCAATTGGCCTGTTCCATCTGATTGAAGAACACAGCTTTGATAAAAACCTGAATGGCTATTTTGAGGCTTATAGTCATGACTGGAAATTACTTGACGATTTACGGCTAAGCAACAAGGATGCCAACGAAAAGAAAACAATGAATTCGCATCTGCATATTCTTGAAGCATATACAAACCTTTGCAGGGTTTGGAAAGATGACTTTTTGAAAAAACAGCTTGAAAATCTGGTAATAATCTTTTTTGAAAAAATACTTGACAATAAAACCTTCCATCTGAATCTCTTCTTTAACGAAAACTGGGAATGTAAATCCTCTGTCACCTCTTACGGCCATGACATTGAAGCATCCTGGCTATTACTTGAGGCGGCAAATGTTCTTGATAATGTGAACATTATTAAACGGGCCAGGGAAATATGCAAACTCATGGCGTCGGCAAATCTTGAAGGA
>Ga0209745_1002037_pt1 | contig 11711 bp, 11 predicted proteins | sample BarGraNGADG00312_FD_184495 | JGI IMG/M metagenome (GOLD analysis project Ga0209745, IMG submission 184495) | Arctic peat soil microbial communities from Barrow, Alaska - Barrow Graham LP Ref core NGADG0004-312 (SPAdes) (version 2) | ecosystem: Environmental > Terrestrial > Soil > Wetlands > Peat... | reverse complement strand
AGCTACGCGACTCGCTTGGGGCGGGGCTGATCCAGCCTTTGTGGCCTTTCGGGTGAACGGAAGTAGGTGAGGGACGTCGCCAAGTAGGCAACATACGCCAAGACCTCCAGCAGAGAGGGGCTGCCGTTGTAGCCGACCAGGGCTGTCAGGAATCTCCCCATGGTGGACTCTTCATTCAGTAGCCAGTTGGTGCTCCAAACGTGCTCGACGATCTCCGGCAGGAGCCCTGCCTCTTGAAACTCGTGGACGCCCCGAGCCAGCAGTCCCGCCGCGACGATAATGAGCAGGACCCCGGTCACGTCAAAGAAGGCTCGAAGGTTCAGCCCACGGCTGCCCCGATACAGGGAGTAGCCGAGGGCCACGGCAAAGATCAGTCCGAGGAGCCCTCCGGCCGTCGATTCGAGCGGGCTACTCGATCGAGTGGACGCGAAAAAGAAGAGGGCTGTCTCGATCCCCTCCCGCACCACCACCACGAAGGCCATCAACGCAAGGGCGACACCGGATCCCGACCTCAGGGCCGCCTGGACCTTCTCCTGAAGTCCCACTCGGATACCTGAAACCTGATGCCTCATCCACACTACCATGTAGGCGAGCATCGCAACCGCCAGGAAGAGAGCGCTGCCCTCGAAGATCTGCTCGCCGGTGCCATTCAGTTCGCCCACAGTGAAGAAAACCATCGCGCCAGCCACCAAGCTGACGAGCACGGCGAGTCCCGTCCCCGCCCACACCGGCCCGGACCGATGGGCGTTTCCTGTCCTATCCAAATATGCCATGATAATGCCCAGGATTAGCGAGGCTTCCAGCCCCTCCCTGAGGGTGACGAGCAACGGTGCTACCATATTTGAGACCCCTCTGTGGGACGAATGCGTAGTGCGTAGTGCGTAAGGTTGATCTTACGCCGCGGGTTAGACTATACTAATTCTTGATCCTCGTCAAGAGGTTTGCTTCGGAGTTCCCTGGCAGACCCGAGACCGGCAGCAGGACTGGGAGGAAGGACTTGGCGACGCCCACCATAGAGGAGTACCTGGAAACGATCTACAACATGGAGATGGAGAGCCCGCCGGTTAGGGGAGGTCGGGTTGCGGATGCCATGGGCGTCTCCGCCCCCACCATGACCGACACCCTGAGACGCCTCGTCCAGCAGGGCTACGTTCAAGTTGAGAAAAGCACGGGGATCGTCCTCACAGACAGTGGAAGGGAGCTGGCCGAAACCCTGGTGAGGCGTCATCGTCTCTCTGAGAGGTGGCTGGTGGACGTGCTGGGGCTGGACTGGTCCCAGGCTCATGGGGAAGCATGCAAGCTGGAGCACGCCATCTCGCTGGAGGTGGAGGAGCGTCTGGCGAGGAGTTTGGACTACCCCACCACCTGCCCGCACGGCAACCCGATCCCCGGCGTCGGAAGCCAATCCATCGGCGGTGCGGTGCCCCTGAGCGAGGTTGCAGCCGGAAATGGGATTGCCATCGTTCGTGTGTCACCCGCGACAGAAGGAGACCCGTCCCTCCTCGACTACTTCTACCAAAACGGTCTAGTCCCAGGCGCAGTGTTCCGGGTGGCCGAAGTGACATCCGCAGCAGGCGTAATTACCCTCGAGGGACGTGGCTCCACGGTATCCCTCGGCACGAAAGCAGCAGCCGCCCTCTGGGTACGAGTGGTTGGATAGCACCAGACAAGCCCCGGATGCGTGTTGCGCCTTTCATGCCCCCAACCCCTTCACGGCGTACTCTTCACTCCAGCCGATCACCTCCGGTGGCCTCACCCGGCGAAAGGCGACGAAGATCGCCAGGTCGTAGGCAATCTTCAGACCCCCCGCCATAAGGCAGGGCACGCCCGACACAGGATTTTCCAGAAGCGTCAGGGCTCGGAGACACGGCCGGACTGCGAAGCCTGTCCCTCCACACATCCACCTTGTTGCCACCCTTGGCATGGGCCGCCAACGGCTTCGCGTCGGTATTCGGCTCGGCGGCCGCCATAATAATCATCGCGGTGGTGGCTGACTTCACTATGAGGCTGGTAGGCGGCATCCGTCAGAAGGAGGTCGCAGAGGAGTTCTCAGTTGGCTCTCAGCCCCAACTCAGCGATCTTTAAGCGGGCTAAGCAATACTGCATAGGCGAGGGGATACAACCCCCAACGCCGCAATAGGGATGAGGCGTCATTCGGACGGTGCGGTTCGAGGTAGGGGCCTCCGAGAACACAATACGCGGACCCGCGTGTTGTCGCTCCCTGGAGACCCCTTATTTTGTTGCCGGCCACCAGATGGCTCTTCATGTACCCGAAGCGAACTAGCTAATTATGGAAGTGAGGGAAGTTCGTGAGGAAGAAGTGGATTGTGCTGGCAGTGGCGAGTCTTACCAGCTTGTGGCTGGCCTCAGGGATAGCCTACGCCGAGGAAGGTAAGGGAAAGAGCGAGGTCATGTCGGCTGGTAACATTCAGGTGGAGTTCGTTACCCCGGCCGACGGTTCTGTCGTTGGGGACAACAGCGTCGCGGTCCAACTGAAGGACACCTCCACGGGCCAGCCCGTCGTGCGTGACTCTGTCAGGGTGCAACTGGTCATGGACGCAGGGGACACGGCCATGTCACACGGGGGTATGGGGATGTCCGCTCAGGATCCCATTACTTTGGACCTGAAAGCAGTGAAGGAGGTACCCGGCAGCTTCGCCGGCAAGGTGAACTTCAGAAATACAGGCGATTGGAAGGCCAGGGTGGCCGTCGACCCCAGGGGCATCCAGGCCCCGTTGACCTTTAGCGTGCGCGTGGGCAGCGCCGGCCCCAATTGGCTCGTCATCGGGGGCATTCTCGCTATCATCGCCCTCGTGATCGGTGGCATCGTGGTCGCCATGAAGAGGAAGACGCCCTCCACGGCCTCTACTACCCTCACGCTAGAGGCCGACGAGGCATGAAGCAGGTAGACGAAAAACGCCTGCCCAAGAACGGCAGGGCCGTTGACGGCTACCCCGTCCTCACCAAACCCTCCTCCGGGCAAGCAGCTCCCGATCCACCTGGCTTCAACCTGCTCGACATCGCCCTCTTCCGGCGGCTTATCCAGAGCAGGTTCTACCCGGGGGTCTTGCAGGCAATCACCGCCCTGGTCTTCACCGTCATCGTCTACCAGCTGTTGGCCGGGTCCAGCACGGCCCACGACAATTTCGGGACGGCCATGACCTGGGTCCTCTGGTGGCCGCTGATTCCGCTCTTTTTCCTGGTCCTGGGGCGATTCTGGTGCGCCATCTGTCCCTTCGCCACCATCAGCGATGCAATTCAAAAGGTAGTGGGTCGCAACCGACCGGTTCCGTCCTTCCTGAAGAGGTATGGAATCTGGATCATCGACGCCATTTTCATCTCGATCACGTGGTCCGACCACGTTTTCGGCATCGTGGAGAGCCCGAGGGGCTCCGGCGTGCTGCTCCTGGGACTCGTCCTCGGCGTGGTTACAGTCGGATCCTTCTTCGAGCGCCGCACCTGGTGCCGCTATCTCTGCTTCCTGGGCGGGCTGTCGGGCAACTACTCCAGGACAGGGGCGATGGAACTGCGGGCCACCCCATCCAAGTGCGCCAGGTGCAAGGTGCAGGCGTGCTATCGGGGTAGCGAGAAAGCTCCCGGTTGCCCGATGTTCGAGTTCCCCCGAACCATGGACACCAACGCGAGATGCAACCTGTGCGGCTACTGTGTGAAGAGCTGCCCCAACGACTCCATACGAATCAGCATACGCGTTCCGAGCAAGGAACTCTGGTCCATCCGCAATCCCAGGTTCGAGGAGTCCTTCCTCGCCTGCGTCATCATGGGAGTGGTGTTCGTTCAGAACATCACCATGCTCGGGGTCTGGAAGGGGATCCTCACCTGGCTGGAGGGCGTCACAGGCACCGACAGCTACTTCGTGACCTTCACCATCGCCTTCGCGGTGGCGATGGCACTACCCATACTCGCCCTCTTAGGCGCCGGCTACGTCTCGAACCTGACCGGCAAGAAGGGAGTAGTAGCCACGTTTACCATCTTCGGCTACGCCCTGATCCCGCTTGACCTGGCGGGGCATCTCGCCCACAACCTGTTCCATCTTCTCGCCGAGGGCAAGAACATACTCTACACAGGCCTCGAGTTGTTCGGGGTGCAGTCCAGCGGTTCGGCCGCCCTCATGGATAGCGCCACGATCCAGGTGCTTCAGTACCTGCTGGTGCTTGCCGGCGTAGCGGGCTCCGCCTACACGGCCTATCGGATAGCGGGAAGCCAGGCCGGCAAGGCTAGAGGAGCAGCGGCATGGCTGCCGATAGCCGCGCTGGTCGTCATCTTGGGGGCCGTGAACCTCTTTCTCTTCTACCTTCCGATGGAGATGCGGATGTAGCATCAGCCGGCTGGTCTCTCTGGCAGCTGGTAGGTGCCGGCGGCCAGGGAGCGGGCTCAGGTTGCAGTTGCAGATGAACTATACTCACTCCATTGCTGTCTAGCTTTCAAGTGGCGGGGATGACCGCGGTTATAGCCTGGTATAATTGGCGCAGTGCGATTGACGTTGGCCCCAGGAGGAATGCACAACTCGGGTCAACGTCTGCCACTGTCGATGGGAGAGAATGAACTCACGAATTCTGGTAATCGACGACGATCCCAGCATCACCAGCCTCCTCAAGAGGGGTCTCTCCTACGAGGGCTTCAAGGTACAGACCGCGGCCTCGGGCAAGGAGGGGCTGGACGTGGCGCGAGAGCAGCCACCGGACCTGATCATCCTGGACGTGATGATGCCGGGCATCGACGGCATGGAGGTCTGCCGCAGACTGCGCGCGGCCGACTCTGCGCTGCCGATTATCATGCTGACTGCCAGGGACGCGGCCAGCGATCAGGTGCTCGGCCTGCAGACCGGTGCCGACGACTACGTGATCAAGCCGTTCACCTTTGAAGTGCTTCTCGCTCGAATCAAAGCTCTATTGAGGCGCACCGAGACTACCGGCGCCGAGCAGTTGCGCTTCGCAGACCTGGTGCTGGACACCGGCACCCACACCGCGCGTAGGGAGCAGCGGGAGATCGACCTAACAACGACCGAATACGATCTGCTCCACGAGTTCATTCTCCACCCCAGGCAGGTGCTGTCCAAGGAACAGATACTAGAGCGAGTGTGGGGATACAACTTCGAAGGTAACTACAACATCCTCGAGGTTTACGTCCGCTACCTGCGTACGAAGCTGGAGGCCGAGGGCGAATCACGCTTGATCCATACTGTCCGGGGTGCTGGATACCTGCTCCGGGAGCCGCGAGGGGGCGAGGAGGACTAGTTTGGTTGCCTCCTCCCTCCGTGGTCGGCTGGCAGTGTGGTATGCCACCTTGCTGGCAATCATCCTCGCCATTACCTCCTTTCTCTCCTACAGTTTCCACAGTGCCTACCACTACGACGAGGTAGACCGCTCGCTTGTTGGAACCTCCACCCACGTACTCGGCATGCTGAAGTCAGGCGACTCCACAAATGCCAGCGGCACCGCTCTGCCACCCATCGAGGAGTTCGACTCGCCGGATATCTACGTTCGGGTCTACTCGGCCGATGGACTGATCGTTGCCCAGTCGGCCAACGCTGGACATCAGCCATCCGGTAGCCCTCGACAGGTGGCTGTCTCGCGGAGAGACACCAAAATCGGAGGGCCCATCGACTGGTTGGTCCATCCCCTGGTCAGCCTCGGTCACCCAGCCCTCACGGCTGATGGGGTCTTTCTGACCATCGATGAGGCAGACAGTCATGGGAGGGTGAGACTCTACGCAATCCCCATCAGCAACGGCGATACCACCTATGCTTACCTCGAGGCGGGAGTCGCGCTCGATCCGCTCGACCACTCCATGGAACGATTGCGGCTGCTGCTTGCCACAATGTCTGCCATTGGGCTGCTGGCGGCCATGGGCGGCGGATGGGCCATTGCAGGCAGCGCCCTCAGGCCGATGGCAACCATGACGACGACGGCCAGGGCCATCGCCCTCTCCAGAGGGTTCTCTCGCCGGTTGCCGCACCTCGGGCGTCGTGACGAGCTGGGACAGTTGGCCGACACCTTCAACGAGATGTTAGCCAGCCTAGAAGAGGCTTATCAAACCCAACAGCGGTTCATCGCCGACGCGTCCCACGAACTGAGGGCGCCCCTAACGACGATCCAGGGAAACCTGGAGCTGCTGGAGCGAGCTCCTCATATGAAGGAGGCCGAGAGGGTCGAAACCGTGGCCTACCTGCGACAGGAAGCCGGGCGCATGGGCCGGCTCGTGGCAGACCTGCTGGTTCTTGCCAGGGCCGATGCCGGCCAACCGATGAAGCACCAAATCGTCGAGCTTGATCGGATTCTGGTGGATCTGTTCCAGGAGACCCGAATACTCGCCCGAGGTCGAAAGATGGCGTTGTTGGACCTGGACCAGGTGCAACTTCAGGGTGACCCCGACGGACTGAAGCAGCTGCTGTTGATCCTGGTGGACAACGCCATCAAGTACACGCCCGAGGGGGGCAGGGTGCAACTCGCAATGCGGACCGAACCCGGGGCCGCGGTGGTTACGGTAGCGGATACCGGTATTGGAATAGATCCTGAGGATATTCCGCACCTGTTCGAGCGGTTCTACCGCGCGGATAAGGCTCGCTCCCGCGACCTGGGGGGTACTGGGCTGGGACTCTCCATCGCCAAATGGATAGCGGAGAGTCACGGTGGACACATCTCCGTGGAGAGCACGGTTGGGCAGGGGAGCACCTTCACCCTTAGGTTACCCCTGATTCGCGCACCCCGAAAGCCATGATCTCGAAGCCATTTCTCCCCAGCAGGGCCGAAATCCAGCAGGACGCTGAATGGGGACACTGCTGAGAATTCGCTTAGAGAAACGCGGGGCTTTGCATGCGGGACGGTATGATTGCGCAGAAGCCTGGTGCAATCGAGCCATATCGGCATGGGAAGATAAGGGGGATACAGTGTCCAAGCCGCGCAGGGACCCACGGATAGACCAGAACGACCCCGCCCAGGGGCGCTCCGACCGCTGGGAGGAGAAGCGCAGGCGCTTCGAGACTCAGCAGCAGAATAAGGCCGGGCACCGCCGGCCTCTGCGCGCCACCCTCTACGTCACCATCGGCGCCATCGTTCTGGGGATCATCTTCGTCGGGGTGATGACCTTCCGCAACAGCGCCCCCGCCACCGCCTCGGCCCCCGGCGCCACCCTCCAGCAGGTGCCGGCCACCACCGCGGCCACCGAGGCGGGGAAGGTCTCTTTCTCGGTCCAGGAGGTCTCGACCAAGAAGCTAGTGGCCTGGGACTACAAGGACGGCGGCAAGACCATCCCCCTCCTGGCCTACACCACCCCCTCGGGTGTCGTGAAGGTTGCCACCAGGATGTGCGAGCCGTGTAACTCCACCAGCTTCAGGGTGGAGGGGAACCAACTGGTGTGCAACTCCTGCGGCACCCGATGGGATCTGGAAAGCTTCAAGGGGATCTCGGGCGGCTGCCAGGGCTATCCACCAGAGCAGCTGACCAGCAGCATTGTCGACGGCAAGATCTCGGTGGACGAGCAGAAGGTGGCCACCTGGAAGCCCAGGAGCTAGCCCATGCGACTGAGCACGATCGCACTGAACAACCTACGAAGACGGCGGGGCAAGGCCGTGCTGCTGGTGCTGGGGCTCGCCGTGGGAGTCGCCACGGTGGTGAGCATGCTGGCCATCACCCAGGCGCTTAAGGCAGACACCGAGCGGAAGATCGACCAATTCGGAGCCAACATCCTGGTGGTCCCCCGCTCCGACGACCTGGCACTGTCCTACGGGGGCGTCGCCGTGGGGGTCAGTAGCGCCGTCCAGGAGTTGAGCGCCGACGACGCGGTCGCCGTCAGGACCATCAAGAATGCCGAGAACATCAGCACCGTCGCCCCGAAGCTTCTGGGGGCGGTGGAGGTCGCGCAGACGAGGGTGCTGCTGGTGGGTGTGGACTTCGAGCAGGAGCTGCGGCTCAAGCGGTGGTGGAGTTTCGAGGGCAAGGAGCCACAGGGGCCGGACCAGCTGATAGTCGGCCAGGAGGCTGCCCACAGGCTGAAGGTGGGCCCCGGCAGCGATCTTGAGATCCTCGGGCGGCAGTTCACGGTGGCAGCGGTGCTAAACCCCCTGGGGAGCCAGGAGGATGGCCTTATCTACGCCGATCTGGGGGCCGTCCAGGGACTGCTGGGCAAGCCGGGACGGATTAGCCTTATCGAGGTAGGCGCCCTCTGCTCCACCTGTCCCATCGACCAAATCGTGGAGCAGATTAGTGAGAAGCTGCCGGGCTCGAAGGTCACGGCGCTGGCGCAGGTGATGAAATCCCGGGAGCAGACCGTGGACCAGTTGGGTAACTTCTCCCTGGCGGTCTCCGGCCTGGTGCTGCTGGTGGGCGGACTGGTGGTGCTGACCACCATGATGTCCAGCGTGAACGAGAGGACCAGGGAGATCGGCATATTCAGGGCGGTGGGCTTCAGGAAGAGCCACGTGGTGCGGATAGTCCTGATGGAGGCGCTGCTGCTTAGCCTGCTGAGCGGCCTGGTGGGGTGGGCTGTGGGCACCGCCGGCAGCTCCCTGGTGGCCTCCCAGGTTGCCAAGCTGGAGGTGTCGGTGAGTTGGGACCCCCTGCTAGCCGCCGCCGCCCTGGGTCTGGCGCTGCTGGTGGGCTTCGCGGGGAGCATCTACCCGGCCCTTCGGGCCTCCTCGCTGGACCCGGCCGAGGCGTTGAGAAGCATATAGCTGAGAGCTCTCGCCAGTCAGCAGTCAGCTTTTGAGAAGCTTCTCGCTGAGGGTTGAGGGCTGAATGCTTTGCGGAGGATACGGTTGGCACTGATCGAACTGCGTAATGTGAGCAAGAGCTATGACAGTGGCGGGTTGCCGGTAGAGGCTCTGAAGACGGTTGACCTCCTCGTGGAGGAAGGGGAGATGTTGGCGATCATGGGTCCTTCCGGAAGCGGCAAGAGCACCATGCTCACCATACTCGGGGCCATGAATCCCCCCTCCAGCGGCGCGGTGCTGACAGACACCATCGACGTCTACGCCCTGTCCGGCGAGAAGCGGGCCGACTTCCGCCACGAGTACCTGGGCTTCATCTTTCAGCAGCAGCACTTGGTGCCCTACCTGACGGCGCTGGAGAACGTGATGCTGCCCATGGCCATCAGCCGCCGATCTCAACATGAGCAGGCCGCCATGGCTCAGGCGGCTCTGGAACGGGTGGGGCTGGGCAACAAGGTTGATCGGCTTCCCAGCCAACTCTCGGGCGGTGAGCAAGAACGGGTTGCCATCGCGCGAGCCATAATCAACGAGCCACCGATCATACTTGCCGACGAACCCACGGGCTGTCTGGATACCGAGACAGGTATCGAGGTGATGGGGTTGCTGCGGACGCTGAACAGGGAAGGACTCACCATTCTCGTGGTGACCCACAACCCGGACAATACTCGGTTCGTGGACAGGACTGTCTCTCTAAGGGACGGCCGTATCGACGCGGATAGACGGCACCCCATCGTACTCTCCGCTATGGCCGGGATAGGTGATGGATCGCTGCCCAGCCCGCGCTCGCTCGCCCTCACGGCCCCTTCGGTCTCGGTCTGTGCAACTGGAATCTGACGGTCGACTGCGGCAAGTGCAGCCTCGCCGAAGGCATCAGGGAAGCTGCCGGGGTGAAGGTGAGGATATCGGCCCGCGATTTCGTCGACCAGACAACTCCTTCTTTTCCTCTGACGGCGTCCCACCTTTTCTACGGAGCAGATCTACCGAAGACTGCCTGTGGAGCACACTCGGTGGCACCACGAGCATGGTCGGTCGAGCAGTCCCGAGTGATTACTTAGCTGCCGGGGTGACTCTGCAGCCAAACATTAAGGACATCTGCACTGCGCTCCGGCAGGAGATCGATTGGCCAGTGGCGCACGAGGTTGACCAGGATCGTCCCGTAGGAGTGACCCTTCTGGATGGCGAAGTCGTCGACACCCAGGAAGCGCGGGGTCGGACGGTGCTGAGTGTCGACCAGGCGCACGACGCGCAGGACGAACTGGACGGCGTACTCAGCAACTTGCAGGTCCCGGGGTGAGCGGATATAGCGGCTGTGAACACGATCCGAAAGACGAAGGAGTCATCCATGAAGCCAGCTAACCCACGCATCTTGACGATCAATGGCGGCTCGTCGAGCATCAAGTTCGCGCTGTTCGAGGCCGGTGACTCGCTCCGACGGATTCTGGAGGGCGTGATTGAGCGGATTGGACTGCCGGAGGCCACCTTGCGGGTGAAAGGCTTGAACCAGGCGGACAGCTTTTCGCGGTTAGTGACGGCGCCGGATCACACGGTGGCGGTGGGCGCTCTGATGGATTGGATCGAGGAACGCGGCGGGCGTGATGCATTTACCGCGGTGGGGCATCGCGTGGTGCATGGCGGGCCGAAGTATAGCAAGCCGCAGCGAATCACCGCGGAAATGGTTGAGGAGCTGCACCGGCTCAGCCCATTCGATCCTGAGCATCTGCCGGAGGAAATCCTGTTGACCGAGGCGTTTCACCGCCGATTTCCTGACCTGCCCCAAGTGGCGTGTTTCGACACGGCTTTTCACCATGACCTGCCGCGCGTGGCCCGGTTGTTGCCGATCCCGCGCCACTACGAAGCGGAGGGGGTACGGCGATACGGGTTTCACGGATTGTCGTATGAGTTCCTGATGGGCGAACTGGCGCGCCTGGTCGGAACGGAAGCGGCACAAGGCCGGGTCATCCTAGCCCACCTCGGTAATGGCGCGAGCCTGGCGGCGGTGCGTGACGCCAAACCCGTGGACACAAGCATGAGTTTCACCCCGACAGCCGGGGTGCCGATGAGCACCCGCTCCGGTGATCTCGATCCCGGACTGGTTTGGTATCTGGCGCGCACTGAGGGCCTCGATGCAAAACGATTCTATGAGATGGTCAATTTCCAGTCGGGGCTGCTCGGCGTGTCGGAGACCAGTTCCGACATGCGCGACTTGCTCGACCGTGAAACGCAGGACGTGCGAGCGGCTGAAGCGGTCGCGCTGTTTTGCTACCAGGTCAAGAAATGGATCGGCGCATTCGCGGCGGCGTTGGCCGGAGTGGACACGCTGGTATTCGCTGGTGGCAATGGTGCGCGACATGCGCAACCGTTTCTGGATCTGCCTGATCTTTCCAGTGCCGATCTTTGTCTACGCCCCGATGGGAGGCTTCTTCGAGCCGCCGGCGCCGCCGTTCGGGCTGGAGCTCAAGTTGTGGCTGTTCTTCTTCGCAAGCGCCGCGATTCTCTATCCGAGCTGAACGTTCTTCGTCTCCGCCTGGCGCGCGCTCAGGACGGGCACGCTGAGCATGGCGGTGCTGGTCGTGTTGAGCGTTGGCACCGGGTATCTCTTCAGTGTGGGCAGCACCTTCTTATTTAAGGAGGGGGGGGCAGTTCTTCGAAGCCGCGGCCGTCCTGCTCGTTTTCATCCTGCTTGGCCACTGGCTGGAAATGCGCGCCCGTGCCGGTGCGTCGTCCGCCATCAAGGCGCTGATGGATCTCACTCCGGCGAAGGCCTCTGTTATCCGCAACGGCGCCGAGGTTGAAGTTCCGACGGTGGAAGATCGAAGCGGCCATGATCCTTTCGGCGGTAGCCCGGTGGATCGCCGGCGCGGCCTCGACGACCTTCAGGTCGAGCAGCTCGCTGATGACAAAGCCTGCCAGGATCTCAGGGAATACTTGCCATTGCGAAAACTCGCTAAGTGCAGTACAATACCCTCGCTGGTATTGTTCCGCAGTT
>Ga0209745_1002036_pt1 | contig 11715 bp, 10 predicted proteins | sample BarGraNGADG00312_FD_184495 | JGI IMG/M metagenome (GOLD analysis project Ga0209745, IMG submission 184495) | Arctic peat soil microbial communities from Barrow, Alaska - Barrow Graham LP Ref core NGADG0004-312 (SPAdes) (version 2) | ecosystem: Environmental > Terrestrial > Soil > Wetlands > Peat... | reverse complement strand
TAATTAAATGAAGTTTAGGTAAAATATCAATGGATTAACTAATTGCCGTTGGCTACAGCCAATTAAAACCGAGAGTAAATAATTAAATGAAGTTTAGGTGAAATATAAACGGATTAATTAATTGCCGTTGGCTTCAGCCAACGGTTAGAAGGGGTTGAAGTATTTTAGGGCTTTAGCCCAATAATTCTTTTTTTATTTAAAGGCTTAATATCTGGTTAGTTCATAAACAGTCGGTTTTAACCGACTTTAAATAAATTTGATAATCGGAATATTTACAACGACGAAATCATCTCCGTCATAATAGTTGTCATGCGCGATTCGGTTTTGGCAGCCTCATTCTGCACCGATTCGTGGGTTGTATATTCAATTTTGCCTTCCACCCCCAGATCAGTAATAACACTTACTGCAAAGCAAGGCAGATTCATGTGCCGTGCAATTATTACCTCCGGAGTAGTTGACATACCTACAGCATCTGCTCCAATTATCCTGAAATATTTATATTCTGCAGGTGTTTCAAAAGTGGGACCGCTGGTTGATAGGTAGACTCCTTTATGGATCCTTATATTATGCTCATTTGCAATAAGTAATGCTTTTTTAATAAGGTACTTATCGTACGTTTCTCCCATATCTGGAAATCTTGCACCGATGCGATCATCGTTGGGACCGATCAAAGGATTTGGCAAGAGGTTAATATGATCTGTTATTACCATAATATCTCCGATCTGAAAATCGGGATTTACCCCACCGGCAGCATTTGAAAGGAAAAGACATTTAATGCCGAGATATTTCAAAACCCTTACAGGAAGAGCAACCTGATCGGGCCCGAATCCTTCGTAAAAATGGAATCTCCCTTTCATTGCCACGATTTTTTTTCTGCCAAAATCGCCATAAATAAGCTTGCCGGCATGTCCTTCTACAGTGGCTACAGGAAAGTTAGGGATATCTTTATAATCAATCTCTATCCTGTTTTCGATTTTTGAGGTAAGTTCGCCCAGTCCGGTTCCCAGAATTATTCCTGCATCAGGGTCAATTATACCTTTACCCCTCAGAAATTCTGTTGTTTCGTTTATTCTTTCTAACATAATCAACTATCAGATTATCAAATTCATCCTTGTCATTATTCAAAAAGCATACCCCAACCGGGATATAGAAAAATGCCGACCGCGTCGGTTCTGCAATATTAGCCATTTCCCTTAACCTTACAGCATCTTTTTCCGTTGTAATCAGGTACTTGGTGTGAGATTTAAGATCATTGTAGGCGGCTGAAATACTTCTGATATCTTTTTCATTAAAATTGTAATGATCGGGAAAAGAGAGATGTATTACTTCACCTACAGTTTTCTGAAGGTACTCTTTTAATGGATGGGGGTTTACAATTCCTGTAATCAAAACAATCCCGCAACCGGAAGATTGGGCTAAGTCTAAATGTATTTTCCCCTGATCCGCATTGTCGAAAACCGGCAGTGGATCTTTGTACCAGAATGACGTAAAATAGAGATTTTGGTAAGGAGCTTTATCGATTTCTTTTACAATCAGCCTTCTTTGGATTGGAGATATATTTTCCGGAGATTTTGTAATCAGAATAATATCAGCTCTTCTCATGTTTTCTTTGTTCTCTCTCAGATTTCCATAAGGCATTATATGGTCTCTTACTATTAACCTTTCAAAGTCGGATAGGAGAATAGAAAAACCGGGTGTAATTCTCCTATGCTGGAAGGCATCATCGAGAATTATTACGTCTGTTTCAGGCTTGCTTTCCAGGATCCGTTTTACGCCCTTAACCCGGTTTCTGTCAACTGCCACAAGAACATCTGGAAACTTACGGGCTATCTGTAAAGGCTCATCCCCAATTTCATTTACCAGGGATACTGGTGAGGCAATCCTGAAGTTACGTGTCTTCCTCTTGTAACCTCTGCTGAGCGTGGCTACTTTAAAGTTTTCATGGAGTAGCTCCGCAAGATACTCTGTGTGAGGGGTTTTGCCTGTTCCTCCCACAGTTATGTTTCCAACACAAATAATAGGTAATTGAAATTCTTTAGAAGGAAGAATACCTGTATTGTACAAAAAGTTTCTGACACCGGTAATGAACCCGTATATCAGCGAAAGCGGATATAGGAATATATTCTTACTTTGTCGCATATATAATTCTATAAGTGCCCGGAGAGAGTGCACTTTTTCTAATTGCAAGACTGATAAACATGCATATATTAATGAATATCAATAAAATATGGTAGTCTGGCCTGTATCCCGGTAAGATCTTTTATATCCTGAACCATATTGAAATACCTTATCGATTCGCCAAGCTCCTTTTTTAAAATATTCATTTTTATTTCTCCGCTGAGTTGTGAAAAAATCCTTGTATAGGGATCTTCAAGAACAGGTAATTCCCGTATTGAATAGGAATCTAAACCTGCCAGATCTGCAGCTCCTTTTATTGCAGCTTTTAACCCTCCCATCTCATCTACAAGCCCGATCTTATTGGCACTGGTTCCGGTCCATACTCTTCCCTGACCAATACTGTCGACTGAAGCGGCAGTCATCTTCCTTCCGTTAGCAACTTTCCCTACGAAATCAGAATATGCATCTTCAACGCTCTTCTGCATTACTTCTTTCTCATAAGTATTCATCGGTCTGACGATTGAAGGGAAATCTGAATTTTTATTTGTACTTACAATTTCTGTGGTCAATCCAAGCTTTTCTTCCAACAGTTTTTCTGCATTCGGGATTAGACCGAAAACACCGATGGACCCTGAGATAGTAGTAGGACTTGCATAAATTTTTGATGCAGGTGCGGAAATGAAATAGCCTCCTGAAGCAGCATAATTCCCCATGGAGATAACCAATGGCTTACTTTTAGCAGTAAGTTCAAGTTCGCGCCACATGATGTCTGATGCTATTGCATTTCCCCCCGGTGAATTAACCCGTAATACAACTGCCTTAATTGTTGTGTCGAGTCTTGCTTTCCTGATAACATCTGCGTAATAATTTCCTCCGATGTTACCATCGTTTCCTTTACCCATAACAATTGTTCCCTCTGCATAAATTACTGCGATTTTGTTCTTTGCTGAGACAGCCTTTTTAAGATCAGGGACTTTAGTGTATTTGGTCATTGACACCAGATTGAGGTCTTTATCGCTGCTGATTCCTGATAGAACTTTAAGTGTGTCAATTAATTCATCGCGGAACATCAGTCCATCTACCAGTTTAGATGAAAGCGCTCCCGATGCAAGGCTTCCTTCCAGATTGTCGGCTATGAGGTTAAGTTGTTCAGGAGACAGACCTCTCGATTTAGAAATATCGTCAATAACATTCCTCCAGATTGATCCTGTATAATCTTTTATCTGAGCTTTATTTTCTTCGCTTAACTTATCGAGAATATAGGGTTCAACATAGCCTTTGAATTTCCCATGACGAGTCACCTGAACTTCTACTCCAATCTTATCAAGAGCCTTTTTGTAGAACATTACCTCGCTGCTTAAGCCCTTGAAATCAACCATTGAAGAGGGATTTATATATATCTTACTGGCTGCGGTAGACAGGTAGTAGCACTCTTGCGTCAGTACATAATCAGAATAGGAAATGACAAATTTGCCATCGAGTCTGAATTTTTCAAGAGCGGCTCTTATTTCGCCGGTTGTTGCCCAACCTGAAGGAATAAGTCCGTTTTCTATAAGAATACCTTTTATCTTGGTATCTGTAGAAGCTTTTTCAATGTTTTGCAAAATTTCGTTTAGTCCCGAAGATTGGGTGAGAGTCATATTTAGCAGGTCAATCCCTGCCAATGGGTTTTGATTTCCACGGTCAGGGATTGTAACGCCGGCTTTGAGTACCAGTACAGAATTGTCACTTATTGAAGCAGGTTTGTCGCCCGATGCAACAATAGCGCTCAACCCCGCAAGCATAACAATGAATAGAAGAATTGAGCTGATAATTATACCGACAATGGTTGCCAGAGTGTATTTAAGAAAGTTTTTCATCTTTTTAATCGTTTTGTGAAATGAGTTTTAAATATATAAAAACAAAATGAATTTGTAAAGGTATATATGTATTTAATACTTTTGGCATACAAATAGGTTGATTATGAATATAGTTTTTCTGGGATTGGGAACGAACCTTGGTAACAGGGAAAAGAATCTGAATGATGCATTTACCGGTATAAGGGAACAAATCGGGAAGGTGTTAGAAGCTTCTTCTGTTTATGAAACCGAACCATGGGGTTTTCAGTCTGAATCCAAGTTTCTGAACATTGTTATAAAAGTCGAAACCGGACTAAGTCCTTCAATGTTACTTGAAGCGATTCTTCTGATTGAGCTAAGGTTGGGTAGAGTGAGGAGCGGGAACCAGTTTTCATCAAGGATAATTGATATTGATATTCTGCTATATGAGGATCAGGTAATTGACAAGAGTGAACTGAAAATTCCACATCCAAAGCTGCATGAGAGAAAGTTCGTACTGGTGCCGTTAGTTGAAATAGAACCTGATCTTGTGCATCCGGTATTGAAAAAAACAATGGCTTCTCTTCTGGAGTCGTGTGAGGACAAAAGCGAGGTAAGAAAGATTAGGTAAGTGATTAAAACCCCCTTTGGGGAGATGCCGCGCAGTGGCAATTGGAGTATTCTTAAAGCATTCCGTTATCCGCAAAACTATAGTAATCCTTGTCGGAAATAATGAGGTGATCGAGTAGCTGAATATCCATAAGGTTGCCTGCTTCTTTGATTTTCTGGGTTATTTTTGTATCCGATTCACTTGGATTAAGATTTCCCGATGGATGATTGTGACAAACAATTATGCCTGAAGCAAGAAATTCAATCGCCTTTTTCATCACAATACGCACATCAGTAACTGTTCCGCTTATCCCTCCCTGGCTTAGTTTCATCCGGTTAATCACTTTATTCGACCTGTTGAGAAACAATATCCAGAACTCTTCATGTGCAAGATCGGATAGAAGAGGCTGAAAGATATCTGCTACATCTTTTGAGCATTTGATCTGAGTAACTTCCGGAACTTCCGTAAGCTTCCGTCTTCGCCCCAATTCAAGCGCTGCCGCTATTGTTACGGCACGGGCAGGACCGATTCCGCGTAACTTTTTAAGGTCTGCGATTGTAAGCCTGCCAAGACTGTTGAGGTTATTGTTTACAATACCTAACAATTCGCGGCCAAGATCAACAGCCGACTTGTCTTTTGTTCCGGAGCTGATCAGGATTGCCAGCAACTCGGCGTCACTCAGACTGGACGTACCTTTCTGAATAAGCTTTTCCCTGGGTCTGTCCTCGACAGCCCATTCAGTAATTTTAAGAGACATGCAGCACGAATTTTGAAATGCATGTGCAATATAACAAAAAAGGCCGTACCATAACGATACAGCCTTCAGATATATTATAGAATGATATTATAAACTGCTTACATGCTTCACAATAGACGACTTCAGGTTAGAAGCTTTTTTCTTGTGAATGATATTCTTCTTCGCCAGTTTGTCGAGCATAGAAGTTAGTTTTGGAAGGAGTACACCGGCTTCTTCCTTATTTGTTGTTGCACGAATTGCCTTCAGTGCATTACGGGTTGTTTTTGCGTAATACTTATTATTCTCTTTTCTGACTTCGATCTGCCTGATCCTCTTTTTCGACGACTTATGATTTGCCATATTCCTTAATATATTGTCTTCAAACTCCAAAAATAGTAGTCCATAGGGGAATCGAACCCCTGTTAACAGGATGAAAACCTGACGTCCTAACCACTAGACGAATGGACCGTACAAAGAACCTTAAAATGCGGATGCAAAGAAAGGATGTTTTTTTTGATCTGCAAAATATTTTTACCTAAAAACTTATCTTTTCTGATTAATTCATAATCTTGGTGAACCTTTGTGTAATCCTTTTACACTAATCCGCTAATATCAAAACCATCAAAATCTCCGGAACTCATAAAAAGATAAACAGGGTTTGAATAATTCAGGGCTTTTATTGAGGAAAACATCTCCCCGGAATTGTTATACACTTTAAGATTGTTTCCTTCAAACGCCTTATATACAGAGTCCTTTGACAGTGATTTAAGTTTTTTTAATTCAATAGCATGAGGATTAAAATATACAAAAGCTATGGAAGCATTTGCCAGTGTGCCCTTATACAGAGGCAGAAAGTCGCTATTAAGACTTGAATAGGTATGCAGCTCAAGTACAGCTATAATATACCGACCCGGATAACGTGAGGCTACCGCATCAACGGTTGCTTTTACCTTTGATGGAGAATGTGCAAAATCGAGATAGATTACTCCATTCTCATTTTCTTTTATCTTCTGAAGTCTTTTTGAGGTTCCCTCAAAACTTTTTATTGCTTCATAAAAATCATCCTCAGAAACACCGGCTGCAATACATGCTTCCCTGGCAGCAGAAAGGTTCTGCATGTTATGCTCTCCAAATACCATTACCGGCACTACTCTGTTGTGTGTTGCAGCATAAAACCCGGTCTTATTCTGAAAATAGCCATGGACTTTATACGGTATTTTTTTTATATTGTCTGCGGAATTTAGTGCTAATTTTTTCACTTCTTCGTCTCCGTCAAAGTAAATCAAAGACCCTCCTTCAGATATTTTTTCAATGAAAATCTTAAACTGTTCAATATAGTTTTCAAATGTAGGAAACACGTTCATGTGATCCCATGCGATACCGTTAAGAATTGCAATATCGGGCATATACAGATGAAACTTTGGTCTTTTGTCGAGTGCTGAGGTGAGATATTCATCGCCTTCAAAAACTGCAATCTGAGCTTCATCCGATAACCCCACCATTGTCTCAAATCCATCTATCAGAGAGCCAACCATGTAATCAAACTTTATTCCCAGAAATCTGAAAACATGCATTATCATTGCAGTTGTTGTTGTTTTTCCATGACTTCCGGCAACAACAATTCGTTTTTTATTTTTTGTCTGTTCAAAAAGGTATTCAGGGAATGACTTAATTTCTATTCCAAGCTCACGAGCTTTTATGAGTTCAGGATTATCTGCTTTTGCATGCATTCCCAGGATAATAGTGTCGATATCATTAGTAATAAGACTCGTATCCCATCCCTGCCTTGCAGGAAGAAGACCATATTTGGCAAGCCTCGATTTGGAAGGTTCAAAGATTTCGTCATCAGAGCCTGTAACGATATATCCTTTTTTATGAAGAGCGATAGCCAGATTATGCATTACGGCTCCTCCAATTGCAATGAAGTGTACTTTCATCTTAACTATTAAATTATGAGACTTATAAGCGCTTAATTTTAATTCTTATATTAAAAAAGAGAAACATTAAAAATAAGAGGATCAGCCTTCCTGTGTACTTTTTTTAATATAGTCTGTAAAGTAATGTAAAAATCATGAAAATAGCGATCTTGTTGTTAATGTTATATATTTGTGTCGCGGTTATGAAACCAGGAAGATCACATGGAATTTACTTCAAGTCACGATTATAAAAGCGGACATTCCATAGAACTGCTTAGAAGCGGTGAACAGTTCTTTGCCGAATGCGAAAAAAGGATCCTGGAAGCAAAGAACTTCATCCATTTTCAAACATATATTGTTGATGATGACGAGACCGGCAGACGAATTGTCGATGCACTTATAAAAGCGTCAGAAAAAGGTGTAAGAGTTTATTTTCTGTTGGATGCTTTCGGAGGGAGCAGCTTTTCTAAAGAACTTGTGACAAAGGTTGAAGAAGCAGGCGTCCTTTTTAGGAAGTTTTCTCCGGTATTCATATCAAAAGCTTTTCAGTTAAGTCTCCGGTTGCATCATAAAGTACTTTTGGTCGATGGGGAAATTGCCATAATTGCCGGAATGAATGTAGCCAACAGGTATCATGGCTCACCGGATATGAAAGAATGGCTTGATTTTGCGATTCTGATTAAAGGTCCGGAAAGCGCTCACGTACTTTTCATACTTAAAAAACTCTGGAACAAAACATTCATCTCACGGAACGAACGTTCATTTGAAACTATTCACAATCCTGAAGTTTTTGATGATAATGTTAAGGTAAAAGTTCTGCAAAACAACTGGTATAGAAATAAAATAGAAATATTAAAAAGTTATCGTTCTGCTCTGAAACACTCGCACGACAGAATGATAATTATGGCAAGCTACTTCCTTCCGGGGCGAAATGAACGTAAGCTCCTCAGAAATGCAAGCCGGAGAGGGGTGGATATAAAAATTGTTCTGGCTGCACAATCCGATGCCTGGATATTTAAAAAAGCAACCAATTTTCTTTATGATTTTATTCTTCGGAATAATATTAAGATTTATGAATATCTGCCCTCAAATCTTCACGCCAAGGTAGCAACCGTTGATGGTAAGTGGAGCACAATAGGAAGCTATAATATGAACCACCTTAGTGATTACGGCAGTATTGAGATGAATGTGGATATCCTCGATACCCATTTTGCCCTGAAGTTTGAGGAAATTCTCCTTGAGATCATTAAAAAAGATTGTAATCAGATTACCTCTGAAGATCATATACATCATAAAATATGGTTTTATCAGCTCTTCGCCTGGTTCTCTTATCAGGTGATAAGAATTATGATGCGACTTATGTTCCTTTTAACCGCAAAACATAAATAATCCTTTCCTTTGAAAAAAAATATGAAAATTCAACTTTTCAATATAGCAAATTTTAAAGTCGACGGAGGAGCAATGTTTGGAGTTGTCCCAAAAGTGCTCTGGTCGAGAGTTTATTCTTCAGATGAGTATAACCTGATTTCTCTTACACTCCGGTCGCTTATTGTGGAAACAGACGGACATGTAATTCTTGTTGATACCGGATGGGGCGACAAGCAGGATGAGAAATTTTTTCGACATGTTCATCTCAGTGGCGGGGAAGGACTTCTTGAAGGGCTTTCTGGCAGAGGGTATAAACCTGAAGATATAACAGATGTGGTGCTAACACACTTACATGCAGATCATTGCGGCGGCGGAGTTAGGAAAAACGAAAACGGTTATGAACTTACATTCCCGCAGGCAATCTATCATGTCAGCCGCACCCAATGGGAATGGGCAGTGAAAAATAATATCAGAGAAGCTGATTCTTTCCTAGAAGAAAACATTATTCCTATTATGGATAGTGGTCACTTGAGTCTTGTTGATGACGACGGTGAATTATTCCCAGGATTTTCAGTCGTAATATGTTTTGGCCACACTCCCGGGCTTATGATTCCGGTAATTAAGTATAAAGCTAAAACCCTGATTTATACAGGCGATCTGATTCCTACTCTTGCTCATATCCCAATAATATGGAATATGAGTTACGATATTGAATCGCTTAAAACAATTGAGGAAAAAGAAAAAATTCTAAAGGAAGCTCTGAATGAAGGATACGTTCTTGTATTTCAGCACGATGAAAAAGTTGAGTGCTGTACCCTGGAGATGACCCCTAAAGGCATTAGAGCAAAAGAAAAGTTTGAATTCAAAGATCTTTAACAGAGTCTTGTAATTTTTAACTATTTTGTCTCCCTAATCAGATCATTGTTAATAAAATAACACATCATATGGCAGATTTTATCTATGAGAAACCATTTCAGATTGAAAAGGACTCAACCAACTACAGGCTACTCACAAAAGATTATGTAAAAGTTGTTGACGAAGGAGGAAGAAAGATCCTTAAAGTAGATCCAAAAGGGCTGGAACTTCTTGCCAAAGAAGCTGTTTCCGATCTGTCTTTTTTTCTCAGAACATCGCATCTTGAAAAGGTTGCCAAAATTCTTGATGATCCTGAGGCAACCGATAATGACCGTTTTGTTGCATACATGATGCTCCGCAATACCGTGATATCATCAAATGAAGAGCTCCCCTGGTGCCAGGATACCGGAACTGCAATTGTAATCGGGAAGAAGGGAGAAGATGTTTACACCGGAGGTAGCGATGCAAAATATTTGTCGAAAGGGATTTATGAGACTTACAAAAACAAGAACCTCCGTTATTCACAGGTGGTTCCGTTTTCAATGTTTGAAGAAAAAAACACAGGTTCAAACCTTCCGGCACAAATTGATATTTATGCCACCGATGGTAATAGTTATGAATTTCTTTTCATAACAAAAGGTGGTGGCTCTGCAAATAAGACCTTTCTTTATCAGCAGACAAAATCTTTACTTAATGAAGCTGCGCTTATTAAATTTGTGAAGGAAAAGATAAAAGAGCTTGGTACCTCCGCGTGCCCTCCGTATCATCTTGCGCTGGTTATTGGAGGTACTTCTGCTGAGGCGACTTTGAAAACCGTTAAGGAAGCTTCAGCAGGATATCTCGATCACCTTCCGGTAACCGGGAGCGCCGGAGGAAGGGCATTCCGCGATATAGAATGGGAAAACAGAATTGAAAAAATTTGCCATGAATATGGTGTTGGCGCCCAGTTTGGCGGGAAGTATTTCGTTCATGATGTGAGAGTTATCCGCCTGCCACGGCACGCCGCCTCATGTCCTGTCGGACTTGGTGTTAGCTGTAGCGCTGACAGAAACATTAAAGCGAAAATTAATAAGGATGGAATTTTTCTTGAAGAGCTCGAAAGAAATCCGTCGCGTTTTATGCCTGCAAAAGCTCCTGAATTTGAAAAGCCGGTAGAGATTAACCTCGATCGTCCAATGAAAGAGGTACTTGCAGATCTCACAAAATATCCTGTAAAGACCAGACTGAGCCTTTCAGGGACACTCATTGTTGCAAGAGATATCGCTCATGCCCAGATAAAGAAAGTAATTGATGAAGGTAACCCGATGCCTGATTATTTTAAAAATCATCCGATTTACTATGCCGGACCGGCAAAAACTCCGGTAGGAATGCCATCGGGGAGTTTTGGACCAACTACAGCAGGAAGAATGGATTCCTATGTCGATCTGTTCCAGAGTATGGGCGGATCTTTAATAATGCTGGCAAAAGGTAACCGGAGCCGTCAGGTTATTGATGCCTGTAAGAAATACGGGGGCTTTTATCTTGGAACAATTGGTGGTCCGGCTGCTCTGCTTGCTGCCGAAAATATTAAGTCGGTGGAGATAGTAGATTTTGAAGATCTTGGTATGGAAGCAATACGCAGGATTCGTGTTGAGAATCTGGCTGCCTTTATAATTACCGACGATAAAGGGAACGATTTTTTTGACGAATATAATAAGTAGAAAAGGAGAGGGGGAGAATTGGAGAAGAGGAGCCTGAAGGACAGGACTTAGCTACAGAACTTTAGAATCAGGTTAAGGTTGAGGTTAAGGTTAAGGTTAAGGTTGAGGTTAAGTAATAATCTTGTAGTTTTGTTCTGAACATTTCAGGAATATTGGGAATTTGATATTTTAAAAGTTTAATTTATTTTAATATGAGAAGAATCAACTTATTTCTTCAATCGCTGGTTATATTTTTGATGTTTTCAATTTCATCCAATGCTCAGGTCATAAGGTTTTTTGCAAGTAAAGGTGCCACCCCTGGAGAGAAGGGTTTTTATCTGTTTGACCTGAATCTGAAAGAGGGGAAATTTAATTTGTTATCCGCAACAGATGCCGGTCCGAATCCATCATATTTTTGTATTTCCAAAAAAAACGGGTTGATCTACGCAGGTAATGAAATATTAAATTTCAAAGGGCAGACGGGAGGAGGCGTAACAACTTTAAGATATGATGCTAAAACCGGAGTAATTGAGAAGATTAAAGAATTTAGTATTCCAAATGGCACACCCTGCTTCATATCCCTGTCACCTGCCAATGATTTTTTATTACTTGCAAG
>Ga0209745_1002035_pt1 | contig 11725 bp, 9 predicted proteins | sample BarGraNGADG00312_FD_184495 | JGI IMG/M metagenome (GOLD analysis project Ga0209745, IMG submission 184495) | Arctic peat soil microbial communities from Barrow, Alaska - Barrow Graham LP Ref core NGADG0004-312 (SPAdes) (version 2) | ecosystem: Environmental > Terrestrial > Soil > Wetlands > Peat ... | reverse complement strand
AAGGTTATCGGGTTCATGATCGCGTCCCTGTTCCTGCGCAGCCAGGAGCGGGCGGAGCATGTCTACCAAGCGATGACCGCACGCGGGTTCGACGGAACGTACCCGCGGTGGACTGAGTCAAAGATGTTCGCTGCCGACTACATATTCATGTTTGCCGTGGCGGCGACGGCGATAGCCGGAAGGCTGGCGGTGTTGTGGACGTAATACCAATCGCTCCCCAGGTCGCGATTAGAATAGTGGACTTAAGCTACTCGTACCCCGACGGCCGCCGGGCGCTGAATTCGGTCAACCTTGTTGTGCACCGCGATGAGACCGTCGGCATCATGGGACCGAACGGCGCCGGCAAGTCCACACTCGCGCTTCACTTGAACGGCATCCTCAGTGGGCAGGGACTCGTCGAAATAATGGGTCTCGAGGTCAAGAAGAAGAACCTCAGAGAAGTGCGAAACATGGTAGGGCTCGTCTTTCAGGACCCGGACGACCAGTTGTTCTCTCCCACTGTCAAGGAGGATGTCGCATTCGGCCCGCTCAACCAGAGGCTCTCCCCGGAGCAGGTCGATCATGCAGTGTCCCGGGCGCTGGCATGGGTCGGCATGGAAGGATTTGAGGACCGATCGCCGTTCCACCTGAGCTTCGGGGAGAAGAAGCGGGTATCTTTGGCCACTGTACTCTCGATGCACCCTGAGATCATGGTCCTGGACGAGCCGGTCTCAAACATGGACCCGCGGGGTAGGCGGGAGTTCATCGAATTAATCGATACACTCGAGGCTACCAAGCTCGTTATTACCCACGACCTCGCCATGACACGCGAGGTCTGCGATCGAGTTGTCGTGATGGACAAGGGAGAGATCGTAACCGACGGGCGGCCGGAGGACATATGCTCGGACCGGCTCTTGCTAGAGCGACACGGGCTTATTTAGGCAGTTTAAAGCACTTCTGTGATAAAATCGTGGGACGGAACACTTAGCGCTAGCAGATGGTGCCCCTACATTGGTGAAGTCTTGGTAGAGCTTAAAAAAAGACAAGTTCTTCTCATCGACGACGATGTGACGCTGCTCGAGGTCGTGAAGACAAACCTCGAGATAGAGGGCTACGACGTGGTCACTGAAATGAGCGGCGAGACCGGAATTGTCTCCGCCGTTGTGGAACAGCCCGACCTGATAATCCTGGATATCATGATGCCCGGTATGGACGGCTGGGAAATCTGTCAAAGGCTTCGCAGCGACTCCCGCACCAAATACATACCGATAATCATGCTCACGGCGCTCGACGACACGCAACATCTCGTCAAAGGCTTCGAGGCGGGGGCTGACGATTACCTGGCGAAGCCGTTCGAGAACGCCGAGTTGTTTGCCCGGATAAAGTCCGTGTTCACAAGGGTAAGCAGGGGGATGGCGGTCGACCCGCTCACCAGACTCCCCGGCAAGCACCAGATATACGAGGAGACGCGAAAACGCCTGGAGCAGCGCGGTAAGTTCTTCGCCTTCCTGTACATCGATATCAGCAACCTCCGATTCATCAATGACCGCTATGGTATCGAGCGCGGTGACAGCGTTATTCGGAGCTTGGCCGATATCCTGCGCGAGATAATATACGACGAGGAGGAGTTTCTGGGATATATAGGCGAAGACGATTTCGTGGTCCTCTCCGTCCCGTTGAGAGTCCAGCAGATATTCAGCAGTCTCTCGGACCGCTTTGACGAAGCCATCTGCGACATATGCCCCGAGCTGCCCGACGTTGAGAAGAGTAAAGAAGAAAGCCCCATAAAGCTCGCCATAGCGGTGGTAACAAACGAGAAGAGGCAGTTCGGGGACCCGCTCCAGGTAAAAAACGTTGCGCTGGAGGTCCTGAAGCAGGCGCGGGCCCGACCCGTTCACTACTGTGCCGACCTCAAGGACCACCCCATCTAAAATCCAGGCTATTCAGCCGCTATCCAAGCGGACTCCCGCCATCGCCATCAGACAAGAAGGCCACTTCACCATGTGGAACATCCAAGAGAGTTTATAGACATAAGGAAAAACCCTACTCAGCGTAGGGAGGGCAGGTGGGGCAGAAGGTGGGTAGGCGGTTTGCTTGAGGTCTGACGCAGGTGCACTCCCTCCTACCCCACCTGAGGGCGAACATATTTGACGACGCTTGTGGTCAAAACCCGTCGTCATTTTTCAAACATGCAAGGTATAATACCTCGCATGGTATAGTTCGGTTCGATCCGTCAATCTCAATATCCCCCGTTTGAACCATAATTATTACGGCATCTGGGGGAACTCATTAACATACTTGCGCGGTATGCGCCCTCCAGAAACACCTCAGTGGCGTCTGTGGCTACATAAAGAGCAAAGACCGCCGGTTCGCGACCGACGGTCCCGCTGAAGGGGTACCAGGGAGCACATCCTATTTCTCAATTCTCAAGCAAGGCCATAAAAAAAACGGGCTCATTTCTGCGCCCGTTCTTTAATTCTATCATGAAAGCGCGAAATGTCCAACAATACAACCAAATACACCATATCGCCGGGCAGTTTTATATTCGGGCTGATTTTTTCCGGTTTCTGAGGTCCACGATGCCTTTGACAACTACAGATTATTGCGAGATCCAAAGATACGCGTTCATAAGAAAGGAAATGGATATTATCTCTATCCGAAATGGGCATAAAAAAAAGGCCTTTCGGCCTCTCTCCCAAGCATTAGGAACTATTATATCATGAAAGCGCGAAATGTCCAACAATACAACCAAACGGTCAATCCTGGCAGCGAAAACTGCCCGGGGGAGTTAAATTGATTAAGTTCGACTCTGACCGTCTCAGCCCTGCAGTATCTCCCAGGCGGCCTCCTTGTCGATTTCGGTTACCATGGGTATTCCCGAGACTTCCGAGGCCTCTTTTGTCAATGCCGCTATATCGTCGCGGGTCATATACTCGAGGGCGAACTTCCGGGCGCCCGCCATTAGCTGGCGAAAGCCCTGGGCCAACCTCTCGTAGTATGTATATACACCGATGGCGCCCGGGTGCAGCTTTTCGAAGTCGTCGCCGTAGGTGTCGCGCAGATGGACGCCGGTTATGAAGACCTGGTCCATGGTGGTACCGAAACGCTCGATGTAGACAGGGAGATCGCCCTCCATGATCCTATTGCCTATTGTCTTGCCCACCATCGCGGCGGCAAGCGAGCTCCTCGCCATGCCAATCGCCCTCACGTAAGGGGCGCCCAGCGCAAAACCCTTGAACATCTGATCCTCCATGGTGAAACCGCCCGCGAATACGATCGACGGCACGTACTTGCCCTGCTTGGCCAGGTAGTCGACGTACTGGTAGGTGAGGCTGCACAACTCGACGGTAGGCACCCCCCATTCGTTCATCATGCGCCAGGGGCTCATGCCGGTCCCGCCACCCGCGCCGTCCACGGTGAGCATGTCGATCCTGTTGTCGGAGGCATACCTGACGGCGCGCGCCAGATCGATCGGCCTGTAGGCGCCGGTCTTTAGGAAAACCCTCTTGGCGCCCATGTCGCGCATCTCCTGGACGGCGGCCGCGAACCCATCCTCTGATACCATCCCCAGCCGGCTGTGCCGCTCGAAGTCCTTTATGCCACCCAACTCGAACGCCTCGACTACCTCTGGGTCATCAGGATCCGGTAGCACGATATAGCCTTTGCCCTTCATTTCTCGGGCCTTATCGATGCTCTTGAGCCTGACCTCGCCGCCGATATCCTTGGCGCCCTGTCCCCACTTGAGCTCCACCGTCTCCACCCCAAGGTCCTGGAGCACATAGCGGGGCACTCCGAGGTTGGTATCCTCGACGTTGAACTGAACCACGATGTCACCGTAGCCGTCCAGCTGCCAGTCGCGGTACGTCTTTATCCTGCTCTCCATATCAGGCGACTTTTTTATCTTGCCGTTCTCGATAATTGATTCGTCGTCCATCCCGCATACGTTCTCTCCTATGGTGAGTATGCATCCCGAGATAGCCGCACCGATAGCCAGGCCCTCCCAGTTGCGTTTGGCCACATAAGTCGAGCCGAGGCCGGGGATTATGATGGGCAACCGCATCTTGACCGGGTTCTTGTCGCCTATGGTGGTCTCGAGGTTCACCGCGGGAAATACCGCGTGTTCACTATCTGCCGCAACACCGAGAGCTCCAACGGCGCCCCCCATGATATTGAAGTGTGAGAAGTCTACCGGATAGTTCTTCTCCGAAGCGGCGGTCATATTACCGAATGGCTGTGGGTAGATGCACTCTGGGCCCCTTATGGCGGACTTACCGATCTCGCACATCCCGATGCAACCCTCCACACAGGTAGCGCACATTCCACTGAATGGGCTCACGCTGTCCGGCGTGCGGTTCTTCGACAGGGTCGCCGCCGACCTGTTCAACTTGGTCATTGCCATAACTATTGTTTCCTCCTTGTCTTAGTCCCCTGAAGGGAACGGTTCCAACTGCACTGCGTCAAGGCATGCGTTGCAGAGCTCTCCCGGCTGGAGCGTTCCCATGCAGGGGAGCTCGCAGACCGGGCATATATAAAGGCAGGCTCCGCAATCGCGGCATGCCTCAGGCGTTTTATGGAACGGCATCGATACTTCACGCTCGATACCCCTCTTGGCGAAGGCTATAGCGCCTCCCTGCATTTGCTCGTCACATATACGCACGCATAGGCCGCACAGAATGCAGTTCCTGTCCTCTCCCTTGAACCTGACCTCGGTGACACCGTACTTCGACGCAAGGCACTGCAAGGTCCGGGAGTTTGGTGTCTCCGCCAGCATGAGCTCGATTATTACGTTGCGTGCTCTACGGACGCGCTCCGAGTTAGTCTTGACCTCGATACCGTCTTGCACCGGGAAGGAGCATGAAGCGACAAGCCTGGATCGCACTCCGCGCTTCACTTCCACCACACATAACCGGCACGCACTGTAAGCCGACAGCCCCTCAACATAGCAGAGAGTCGGGATGTCAACCCCGTAGTAGTTGGCGGTGTCCAGGATGGTCCAGCCTTCCTCCGCCTCCACGCTCTGTCCGTCAAGAATCAGGTTTACCACGACATCACTTCCTTATCACCGCGTCGAACTCGCACACCTCTAGGCAGATACCGCACTTCTCGCACTTGTCACCATCTATCGTGTGCGGCTTTTTCTTCTCCCCACCGATCGCACCGGACGGACATGCCTTAAGGCACCTGACGCATCCGGTACAGGCCACGGCGTCAATCTCATACGTCACCAGCGCCCTGCAAACTCCGGCCCGGCATTTCTTTTCCGATATGTGCTCCCGGTACTCCTCGGTGAAATACTTGACGGTAGACAGTACCGGGTTCGGCGCAGTCTGGCCGAGCCCGCACAGTGAGGTGTCCCGGACTACCTCGGCAAGCTCCTCGAGCAGATCGAGCCGTTCCATTGTCGCCGTACCCTGAGTCACCTCGACTACGATGTTTAACATGTGCTTCAGTCCCTCGCGGCACGGTGTGCATTTGCCGCACGACTCGTCGCAGAGGAACTCCAGGAAATACCTCGCGACATCCACCATGCAGGTGTCCTCGTCCATGACTATCATGCCGCCCGAGCCCATCATTGAGCCGACCTCTGTCAGACGATCGAAGTCGACCGGGATATCGATGAGCGACTCCGGCAGGCATCCACCCGACGGCCCGCCGGTCTGCACGGCCTTGAACTTCTTGCCGTTAGGGATGCCCCCACCAATGTCGTAGATGATCTCGCGCAGGGTTATACCCATCGGCACCTCAACCAAACCGGTGTTGGTTATCTTGCCAACCAGCGAGAATATCTTGGTTCCCTTGCTGTTCTCAGTCCCCACGGAGGCATACTTTTCGGCTCCCTCGTTTATGATCAGCGGCACATTGGCCCAGGTTTCGACGTTGTTGAGGTTGGTCGGCCTTACGTAGAGGCCTCTGACAGCCGTGTGGATATACTTCTCGCGAGGCTCGCCGACGCGCCCCTCTATAGAGGCCATCAAAGCGGTGGATTCGCCGGATACAAACGCCCCCGAGCCCCTGCTCACAGAAATCTCGAAATCGAACCCGGAGCCGAGTATGTCCTTGCCCAGCAGCCCTTTCTCCTCTGCTTGCTTGATTGCATGCGTTACGCTTTTCACCGCTAGTGGATATTCGTTCCTCACGTATACATAGCCGTGGCTCGCTCCGATGGCACGGGCGCCGATTATCATGCCTTCGATGACACTGTGCGGATTGCCCTCCAACAAGCAGCGGTCCATGAAGGCGCCGGGGTCGCCCTCGTCGGCGTTGCATAGGACGTACTTGACACCGTCTACGCTACGTGCCTTCCGGCACGCCTTCCACTTGTCCGCAGCCGGAAAGCCACCGCCTCCACGCCCTCGGAGGCCCGCTCTGTCCACTTCGTCGACTATCTGTTCCGGCTCCATCTCGAAAAGCGCCTTCGCCAGTGCAGAATAGCCACCGCGGGCTATATGGTCGTCGACCTCATAGGGGTCAAGCACCCCGTTGGGCCCCAAGATCTGCCTGTTCTGCTTCGCGTAGAACGGAACCTCTTCCTTATGCTCAAACTTCTCACCGGTAGTGGGGTCTTCGTAGAGTAGACTCTCGACAACCTTTCCGTTTATGACAGTCTCCGCTACGATTCGAGGTACGTCATCCGGCTTGACCTTCTGATAAAACACATTGTCCGGACCGATCACCACGAGCGGACCGCGCTCGCAGAAACCGTGGCATCCGGTACCCCTTACCATAACCTTCCCGTTCAATCCGTGGCTTTTCAGCTCAAGTCTCATCGACTCCAGAACTTCAAGGCTCCCGCTGGCCTGACAACCGGTACCAGAGCAAACGAAGACGCTTGTCTCGCCTGAGTACCTGGTTTGTTGCACCGAATCGCGATAACCGCTGAGTTCTCCGGGTGAGCGCAGCCGCATGGCCTCCGGCTCCGGAGGATACTCCTCTTTCTGGTATTTTTTAAGGATGCGCGGAACCTTGCCTGCCGTCATCTCGCCGTAATACTTGCCGTCGACCACCAGGACAGGCCCCATGGCGCATGCCCCGAGGCAATTCACGGTTTCCACGGTGAACGACTTGTCTTCCGTGGTGCCACCGGGCTCGACGGACAGGAACCTGCATATCTCCTCGAGGAGCATCGGCGACTTGCGGACATGGCAGGCCGTGCCCATGCAAACGGTAACGATGTGCTCTCCCTTGGGCTCCAAGGAAAACGATGTATAGAACGTCGCCACGCTGTAGATGTCCACAAGAGGGACCTCCATGGTCGCGGCGACATCCCTTAAGGCCTGCTCGGGCAGGTATTTGTACTCCTGCTGGATACTGTGGAGTATCGCGGCAAGCATGCTCCTCTCGGCGCCGTTTTCTTCGATGACCCGAGAGACGAACTCCGCTATGCCAGACGTCTTGTTTTCGGCCATATCTCCCTACCTTAGATAAAAAGCGACGACATCAAGGTGACTACATCGTCTCGGCGCGCACTCCGTAGTACGCTCAACAAAAAAAGAGACGAGGTCGCTATGACGACATCGTCTCCGTTCGCACATCATCGTGCGTTTTCAAGGGAAATACTAGTTGGGCGGTCTTCTGCAGTCAAGGAGACTAAGCGAACTGATATTACAGCTGCGGGCAGGAGGGAATGGAGTGTGATGTTTCCGAGGCCGTACCTACTCCTTGCCAATCTCGCTGGCCAATATCACAGCCTCTGCTATTTCCCTAATAGGCCTCCTGGTGTCCATTGACTTGCGCCGCATCGACTGAAAAGCTTCGTATCCACTTATGCCGCGCTCTTTCATCAGGATGTCCTTGGCCCGCTCCACAACCTTGCGGGTTTCCAACTCCTCCTCCATCAACTTCGCCTTCACAATCAGGTCGGTGTTCTCGATTGCCAGGGCGGCCTGATTGGCCACGGTGGCCAAGATGGTCCCCTCTTCCTTGCTGAACTCATGAGGCACCGATGTGTAGCAGTTGATAACCCCCACTACCCGTCCCTTCACGCTCATCGGCATTGACAGGAGCGAGCAGAGATTCTCCTTTATCGCTATCTCCTTATTGACGAAGCGAGGGTCTTCCTTCACGTCCCAGACGGTGACCGGCCTATTCTCCACTGCCGCTATCCCGCTTATTCCTTCCCCGAGTTTGACCGGTGGCTTCTTGACGTAATCCTGGCTAACCGCCTGGGTCGCTCGGATCTCCAGTACGTGGGACTCTTCGTCCAGCAGCATCAAGGAGCATATATTCGAGCCCATCACTTTAGCGGTTACCACCACGATAAGGCGCAGGATATCGTCAAGGTAAGTCTCGGAGGTTATGGCCTCGCTTATCTCGGATAGCGCCTCAAGGTGCTCCCGTCGTTTGCCACTTTCCGGTGTTGACACATTAGCTCCTTTGCTGGAATCTGCCCAGGCAGGGTTCACGAATTGCGATAGCCCTCTATGAGGTTGAATCCCACGTGGAGGGGTCCAGTCTCTTTGCTCATGAGTAAAAATATGCATTCCCATAGTACACGCATGGACAAGTGAATACGCAAGCGAAAGAAGCTGTGCACTTCTTCAACCGATGCCGGCGGAGTGAGTTGGCTTCGAAAATCGCCTAAGAGGCCGCCGTCGCAAGTTGCCGGGCCTCATATGTCTGCTAAAATATAAGCCTTGGTAGGGGAAGAACTTCATCGACGGCTCACCGATTTACGCGGTATAGGATAATCCGAGGAAATGCGGGGACGGAACGTCACCCGTTCCCGCGAGAAAATCCCAATCGTGGTGCCTGTTTTCCATCGCGAGGAAGACACGAAGCTCATGTTCAAACAGTTGAGCAAGGTTACCGATAACTACTCCGTGATAATCGTAAACAACGGTTTCGATGACAGGAAGTTCCTGGAGAAGCTCAAGCCGCTTCACTACATAGAAAACAAAGAGAACACCGGGGCCATTCGCCCCATAAACCAGGGGCTGGAGGTCGCGGCGGCTTTAAGAGAAATATGGTCTGATGCACTGCTACGATCTCGACCTATCTCTACAGTTCATTGATGCGGGCTATCGCGTCTATGTTATGACTGCCTACTTCCATCACCTCATTCAGAAACGCGGAGCGAACGTGGAGGTGGGTCTATCGTCGCGCGGTCGAAGCGACTACCTCGAGACGGTTGGTGGTGATGACGCCAGGTATTTCGACATTGTCACGGGTCAATTCAGGGATAAATGGGGCCACATGCTGCCGATTACAAGAGTTCGCAGCCCGAGAAACGAGAATCCTAGCTCGAGAACTGTTTGCTTCCGATGGGTCGACCTTGCCGTACAGGATAATATAGTGGTGTTGGTGGCTGGAAATCAGAAATGTTATGTAGAATATGGGTGTTGGAGGCGGCTATTGTGAATATCCGGGAAAGAAGACAACCATGCCGATTCTAAGTTCATATGCGCAGAAGAAAAAAGCCAGATATTTCCTAGATGGGATTCCAAAGGATTTTCGAATTCTCGAAGTCGGTTGTGGAAACGGATGGGCCGGTAACTACCTAAAAGAGGGGGGATGGGAGCACTATGTTGGGTTGGACCTCGTGCCTCCTGCGGACATAGTCGGGGATATTCGAAACTGGAAAAACCTGGGAATAGAGGAAGAGTCGTTTGACGTTATCATCGTTTTTGAAGTGGTGGAGCACGTTGATTGTTTTGACTCATGTTATGATATCCTCAAACTGGGTGGGCAACTGATGGCCACATCTCCGATGCCACATATGGACTGGCTTTTGAAGTGGTTGGAAGCGATGAGATTGAATCAAAAAAGGACCGGGCCACACGACAGCCTCGTATATTTCAAAGATGTCTCTCTTTTCAAACAAAAGCGCTTTAAAACAGTAGGCTTCTTATCGCAATGGGGAGTATTCACCAAGTAAAGGTTCCCGCTGAACAAAGAGATGGAAAATCAGAAGGAAGCTATAATCATTGGCGCGGGACCTGCGGGTCTGACTGCTGCATACGAGCTTCTGGAAAGAACGGACATCAAACCTATAGTCGTCGAAAAAAGCGAGTACATTGGAGGAATTTCCAAGACAGTAAATTATAAGGGCAATAGAATGGACCTCGGAGGCCATCGCTTCTTTTCTAAGCACGACAGGGTCATGGAGTGGTGGTTGCGCCTATTTCCGTTACAGCGAATGCTCGATGTCGAAATACCAAGAGAATCTCGACAAAGACTGTCGAACCCGGGGCAACACCTTGATCCGGAACACGAAGACCGAGTCATGTTGCTCAGGAGTAGAAAATCAAGGATCTATTTCCTACAGAAGTTTTTTGATTATCCTATTAGCCTGAGCATGGGTACCCTCGTAAAGCTGGGCCCTAAGAAGACCATGAAAATCCTCTTCAGCTACTTGAGGAGCTCTTTGTTTCCAATCAGAAACGAGCAGAATCTGGAGCAGTTCTTCACGAACCGTTTCGGCAGGAATCTCTATCTCACATTTTTCAAGTCCTACACCGAAAAGTTGTGGGGTGTGCCCTGCAGTGAGATTAGCGCTGACTGGGGCGCGCAAAGGGTTAAAGGGCTGTCTGTAGCCAAAACCATCAAACATGCTTTCGGGAAGATATTCAGAAGGGACAGAGACATCACCCAAAAAGACACGGAGACTTCCTTGATCGAGCAATTCCTATACCCTAAGTATGGCCCGGGCCAGATGTGGGAAGAGGTAGCCAGAAGAATCAGAGAAAAAGGCGGCGAAGTCCTTACTCACTTCGAGGTGGACAGAATATACACAGATGGAAATAGCATCAAGGAAGTTCAAGCGATTAACAAGCAGAGCGGCGCAAGAAAGGTGTTTGAGGGCTCCTATTTCTTTTCTACGATGCCTGTAAAGGAATTGATCAGGGCGATTCAGGCCGAAGTTCCAACCGGGATTGCAGATATCGGCGAGGGGCTCGTCTACAGAGATTTCATTGTGGTAGGTCTATTGGTAGACAAGTTGAGAATAAGTGACGGCAAAGAACAGGTTGGCGGACTCATCAAGGACAACTGGGTATACATCCAAGAGCCGGACGTGTCGGTCGGAAGGATGCAGATATTCAATAACTGGAGCCCTTACCTTGTGGCAGATTCGACCACTGCATGGCTGGGGTTGGAGTATTTCTGCTTCGAAAACGACGAGCTCTGGAGGAAAACCGATTCTGAGCTGATCGATCTTGCTTCTGAAGAGCTGGAGAAGATGGATCTGATCAGTAGAGCCGACGTGCTGGACGGAACAGTAGTGCGCGTGCCAAAAGCATATCCCGCGTACTTTGGCACTTATGATCGCATCGGAGAAATACGTGATTATTTTCAACGTTTTGAGAACTTGTTCTTAATAGGCCGCAATGGGATGCATAGATACAATAATATGGATCATGCCATGCTCACGGCGATGACAGCGGTTGACAACATCATCGAAGGAAGAAGAGACAAATCAAATATATGGGCTGTTAACGTTGAGGAAGAGTACCTCGAAACAGTTTAATAGCGGTCTTCGCCGTACGAGTTTATCAAGACTGAAAATCAGACGGGTGCGGATATCAATTAGGTAAAAAGCAATCGCGAGCCGTGGGGATTGCAGGTTCCTGCTACTCTGAGTAGCCCCCGATGGTGTCGGTGCCGCAGGCCCTCCCGATGTAGTACATGGAGCGCTCGACCATAATCTTCTTGCCGGCGGTCAGGCTCTCGACGATTACACCGTAGCCTCCCGCCGGGACCTTGTCAGCCATGTTGAACGTTCTGCGGGATTGGCCCGGGATAGTCGCAT
>Ga0209745_1002034_pt1 | contig 11725 bp, 9 predicted proteins | sample BarGraNGADG00312_FD_184495 | JGI IMG/M metagenome (GOLD analysis project Ga0209745, IMG submission 184495) | Arctic peat soil microbial communities from Barrow, Alaska - Barrow Graham LP Ref core NGADG0004-312 (SPAdes) (version 2) | ecosystem: Environmental > Terrestrial > Soil > Wetlands > Peat ... | reverse complement strand
CGATTTTGTAGGGGCAAGTCCTCCACCCAGCACCGTTCAAGGCAAAATCCTGGTTTGGGATATTGGAGACCTGGCACCCCAAAAAAATGGAAAAATCTATCTAACGGTACAGATAAAAGAGCGCCCGAATATGAAGTACGATGAGACAGGATCAGTCTCTGGTAAAGGCTATATATATAATAGGAAAGTGTTATCGACGAATCAGGAACCGTACAAACTTACCAATTTTGTAAAGATAAACGGATATTATGATATTGATAACGATGGTATCCCTGAATTTCAAGAAAGCGATTCGGATTCGAACACCGTCGGTGTAACAGACCCCGGAACAGAGATCGAAACTGTGGAACACGGCAGCGGATACTATCAGCAGGAGGAGCTCGTAAGCTACAACAACACCAACAAGAGCATAAGGCTGGACGAGCAGATCTTCGCCAAGCATGCTCCAACCGCCCTCTCCCTGTCCCGAAATAGAAGCATAAACTTCAATTCGCTCTGGTTCGATAGAACCGGTGCCAAGAACTACGTCAGGAACGAAAAGGTCTCCGAGAATTACCTTTACATGGACCTCATCAACAAAGAGAGCTCTTTCCTTGTGGACCCCAACCAAACGGTGTACAAATCGACTGGAGACTTCTATGGCGGAATGGCCCAGATAGCATTCACCAAAATAAAACCGCGCACCATCCCCGGGCTCTCTGATAACTATGTTGATATCTCCGAGGACTATCACGGCAGCTTCAAGGTCGGACAATCCCTGGATTCTTATGGTGAAGGGGTTTCTTACTCCAAGAGCGCAAAAGGACTGGGTTTTGTTGCCTCCGACAAGAGAATAGGCAATACTCAAAGATCCTTCGAGACGGGAAGCGGCGATTACCAATCCGATGAAATGATAAAGACTGGAGTTATCTACAAGGACTCCACGATGACCTATGCCCCCAATAATCAGACAGCAGAAAGCTTCAAGATCAATTATTCGTCCAAGTGGCACGAGGAGATGCGAACCAGTAACCCGGGCATTGGAGCTAAAATAAGTGAACGCATTGGCTCTGCCGATGACATAAAGAAAGAGACATTAATGCAGGATGCGACCATGGCCCTGCTTGCCCAGTTCAATGGCACCGCGGATATAAGGGCGGTCCAGCAAATTAATCCTAGAGCGAAAGAAAATGTAAGTATTGATCAGACCTTCATAGGCAGCTACAAATTAGATACCACCATCGCCATCAACCGGGGCCCAATCTACATCCGACCTCATATTAATGTCACAAAAGAGGTATTGAAGCAAGATGATTACACAGCGCTCTTCAGGATCAATATCACCAACGATGGCAACAAGACCCTTGGACCAATTTATGTAACAGATAGTCTTCCTGAGGGCTTAATCTTCATAGATTCAAGCCTGCGACCGGATACAACCGGAAGAGATATTAGATGGTCTTTACCAATCCTCCAGATCGGCGGAAAGCAATCGATCACCCTTCGAGCCAGCATTAAAGATACGGGATCTAAGTTCATCAACAGGGTCAATGTTTCCGCTCAATACAATGGCGAAGTGGTCACTGCCAGGGCTGCCTGCGGCTTTGTCTTGGACTGGCTGCCATGCTGCCTGACTGAAAAGCAAGCCCCGAAGCTGCATGAAAACGTGTCATCCTATACAGAATACGTTGGCGAAAGCTGGGTTCCGCCCAAATGCTTTGATCTGGGCTTGAACATCACCGAATACCCTCTGGACCAGGAAATACCTTGCAGTTCATGCTCAGCGGATATACCGGAGAATGGTGGGTGCGGATCTTGCCCATAGGGTTCAAGAGCCACCCCATGTCGTGAACTGGTCTCCTTGCAAATTCATCCGTTGCAATCTTCGATCCCCTCAGATGATAGAACCATTTGTAGACAGCAATAATAAATACCCCCGCTCAAACGGTTCGAAAGAGTCTTGCATCAGTAAAGCCGGCTCTGATGAGGCCAGCGCCAGACAAGTCAGTCTCCATGAATCCTATTTGATCGGGCGAGCCAAAATGAGCTCAACTTTGGACATCTGGGCACTTCAGAGAGTGGGATCGGAGAGGTCCGAATCTGAGCATTATTTCAGTAATTTTGATAAGGATCAATCCATTATATTTAACATCATAATAAATTAATGGTGAAGTTCACGGCATTACCTAGCTCACTTTCCAGCTTGGATTGATCGAGTCCAGATATTTAATGTCATTGAAGCTGTAGGGAGCTGTGTAATATTCATCATCTGTCATGACTCCATAATAACTATCAGCAGCCAGCCATTTTCCGCGCTGGTCCCTGTCTTCTACTGTTACCCAAAGGTGTCCCTGGGTATATCCGCCTGCACTGGGATCGTACATGTAACATATATTATATCCAAAGCTACTGTAAGTTTTGGCCAGGCTCTGAGATCCGTCAAAGCACATTCCCAGAGGGGCAACTGGAAATATTAGAGTTCTAGTCACTGCCTTTATAAAATCTGAATTTGTAGCCTTGTCGTAGGTCAGATTTTTCTTTATGGCGTCAGTTGAAATTATTCTAACGGGACCTGAGGTTTGTGTTGGAGGAGTCATCCACAGATCAGCGAGGCCAGACGAGGCTCCATTAGGAGTCAGATAGATCTCCTTGCCGCTGGAGAGCTTAACTGTGACATAGGCATCATTAGTAGGTTCAGCATTGTAGCCGTGAGCAACCACGAAGAAGGCAAGGTCTTTCACGGTGATGCCCAAGTCCTCGAAACTGGATAGCAGCAACCATAGCTCATTCTCTTCTGTTCCACTGCAACATGAGACGAACAATACCACGGCGACTACAGCACTAACTGCCCTAAGCCACAAGAGATCCTCTGAAATATTTTGTTATCCCAATTGTCATTCATTAATATATTAAGTATGCGTTTGGTCAAATAAGATCGAGTATTTATGCATACCTTGATTATCATAGGGGATGTGATTCCCCAGTAATTGACACTACTCCTTTCATGGCCATCTTGGAAAAGGGCCAAAGCACTGCGGACCGGGTCCGCGGAATTCACGATCTTCCAGCTCATGCCCTTTCTTGGAGAGTCCCGCCACTTCTTGATCATCATCGCCACCATCTGCTGCGTAAGGACACCGTTGAAGAGGTAGAGTAAGTCTCCCTGGCTATTTGAAGCTGCCCCAAGAGGTATTGCTCCTATCCGGTTGTGCGCGGAGATTATCTCATATCCCGAATCGAATGGATTGCAGCTTCGTGAAACTGGAAATCCGGCAATCCTTCACATCCTTCCAGATTATTATCCTGGAGGAAAACCAACACACCTTAAATGATCCCGGAGCATGACCGATCTCAACGAAGATCTGGTGAGATGGTAGAGTTACACGGCTCTGGCACAGAAGCAGACCTCATGGAAGGGACCATTCTTCTTTATTCACCTCAAGTTAGAACGCACCTGCAAAAGATGACCGGTCTGGCCGACATGATGTCCTGCATATACAGTGAGCATACGAAAGGCCGAACGGAGGCCAAGGCTAGGACGTCAGGAGACCAAAAAATGCGTGAAGACATACTCATGAGGCGGCCTTAGAAGCATGAGGCTAGCTAGATCAGCCAGGTTGGCAGTCAACTCCTTGGAACTGAAGCTACTGACGACATATATCCCGCGGAGATCTTCCCTGCCCCGGGCCGCTTGTGAAATGTGACAAATCCTTGAAGAAGGAGGGCCGGGAGAGCTGTGGCCTGGAAGTTTTGCCTGATTGAGTAGCCAAGGCCAAAGCTTCGAGCGCGTGGGGAGGAAGATGGTTTGAAGGGTATCCCGGACAGGCGGCTCAAGTCCTATTTGCTTCGCACGCAACCTTCATAGTTTTGGCAGCTCGCCCACAACATTTCCTTCGAGATAATACATCTTTTTCATCTCGTCATCACTCATACCTGGGAATACTACCAGTTTTTTCTGCATAATCTCTTCTTCCTTCTTGTTCACAAGAGATCTTACGTCGCCGGGAACCAGGTTGCTGAATGGTGCCAGCTTCACTCCACCTTTCGCCAGTCCATAACCCCATTCCTGTCCGGGTTGAGAATTCCATGTCCCGTTATGCACAGATTCTACAATATCGGTCATAATGGGTTCTAAGTCCCAGTTTACGCCAGTTAGGTATACACGAGGAGAGAACCTGCCAGATTCTGAGCCAGCAGATATGAAGTAAGTGCCCATCTCATCGGCGGTCTGGCCCGTAGCATCGGAAGCGGACGCATGGGTTATGATATCGCACCCCTTATGGATAAGTGATAAGGCCACTGCCCGCTCTTTTTCCGGGTCGTACCAGTTTCCGATCCACTCCACATAAACCTTAGCTTTGGGGTTGGAAGATGCGACTCCCCTGGCAAAGGCATTGATGGTAATTATTACCTGTGATGAGGGAAGGGCTGCAGCAAAAGCGATCTTATCTGTCTTGGTCATGTTTCCCGCCACTATTCCAGCAAGATACATACCCTCATACATCTTTCCGTAATAAGATCCTGCGTTTTTGGCCAGTTTTTCTGTCCCCCCGCCCCACATGAAAGTGATATCCGGATATTCAGAGGCTACTTCCTTGATTGCATTCATGAAGTCGTAGCTGTGACAAAATATGAGTTTAGATCCATCTTTAGCGCATTCTCTCAATATTCGAGGTGCATTAGGAGCGTCAACATTATCTATCTCGGAAAATTTCACGTAAGGAAGTTTCTGGACCATTTTGGATGCGCCCACACGGCCCTCGTAAGCCCAGCCATAGCCTCCAACTGGACCAATATTGATTAAAGTCACATTCAGCTCGGATCTTCCCGATGAGTCTTTAACTGCAGTAGTATTGCCAGCTCCTGCTAAGGCGACCAAGAGAACAGCACAAAATATTACAGTGAACATCATTGATAGGTATTTCAATCAGACCATCTCCACTCGATTTCATTTATGAGAGTAATTACTTGTCCTAAGAAAATGATAAATGTTTCTATCAGGACATTGCCGATTTCCTCTCTACAATTGATCTTCTGGATTATTATTTGGAGTTTGGATGCAATAATCACTCCCCGAAAAAGAAGCAGGTCAGGTTATTTTCCTGACCGCAATTTTTCGAGATCATTTTGCAGATCCTCACTCATCTTTGCCCCATCGAGTTTGGATACGGCGAAGAAACCAAGTGCTATTGAATCGTATTTGACTCCCTGCAAATTTGCGCCCCTGAAATCAGCGTTTTCGAAGGCACTCGTATCAAAGACGACTCCTCTCAGATCCGCGGCTGAAAAGTTGGTATTATTCATATATGTCTGGGCAAAACGGGTATTCCTCAGATCTGCACCGCTGAAGTCGGCATTTAGGAAGTTCAGCAAAATTATGTTAGAAGATCTCAAGTTCGCCTTGCGCCAAATAGTCCCATCAACGGTCATGCCGTATATGTAAGACTCGGTCAGGTCCGCTCCCGATAGGTCGGCATCATTCATAAGGACGTTAGATAACCTGGCCCGGCTCATATGGGCGTTTCTCAAGTCTGCACTGCTAAGATCAGCGTAATCCAAGGTGGCACCATTCAGAGTGCAATTTGACATATTAGTTCTCACCAAATATGCACGCGTAAAGTCCGAATTAGTCAGGTCCGACTGGCTCAGGTTGGCTCCAAAGAATTCTGCTCTGGTAAACTGGCAATTTGTGAGACTACTGCCGCTCAGATCTATCCAGCTCATTTTGGCACCTACCATGTTGGCTCGGGTCATGTATGCACCACTCATGATGGCGAGGCTAAGATCCACACCTGAAAACCTGGCTCCATTCAGATTGGCACCAGTCAGATTACAGCCGCTTAGCATTGCACCGGTAAGATCAGCGTCTTCAAGATCGGAGTTCGATAGATCGGATTCTTCCAGATTTGCTCCGGGCAAACTGGCACCAGTTAGTTTGGCTTCAACAAGTTTAGTCTTGCGCATATAAGCCGTCTCGAGATTTGCACCGGAAAGATCTGCTCTGTAGAGATCGGAGCCGTCCAGACCCGAAGCCACAAGATATGAGCCGGAGAGGTTCGCCATGCTGAGGTTTGTACCAGTCAGGTTGGCAAATCCCAAATAGGAATTGATTAACCGAGAGCCAACGAACTTTGCACCATAGCAGCGGCTCTCCGAGACATCTGCTTTTGTCAGATCTGCTTGAGATAAATCTGCATCTATTAGATTTGCTCCAACAAGGCTTGCTCCTGTTAAGTTGGCCTTCACCAGGACCGAATTTTGAAGTGAGGTACGCCTCAGATATGCGCCCACAAGACTTGCTTCGCTCAGATTGGAGTAAGAAAGATTCGTGGCGGTCAGGTTTGCATAATCCAATTTTGCGCCTGCAAAGTCAGTTTCGCCTAGCCTTGCTTGCTGCAGGTCTGCTCCCGTAAGGTCCGCGCCTGTCAGGTTCGAGCCTATCAGGTCAGATCCTGCCAGATCAGCATGGCTGAGATCGGCATGGGAAAGGTCGGAGCCGTGAAGATCAACAGCCGGCATGAAGGCACCGCTGAGATTGGCGCCGTTTAGCTTGGCGTTCGAAATGGTGGCCTGCACCAAGAAGGATCGGCTCAGGTTTGTACCGCGGAGATCAGAATCTTGTAGCTCAGAATTATTCAAGCCTGTCCCGGATAAATCCAAGCCGCTCAGGTTCCCATCACTGAGATCGGCACGAGAGTGGTATGGCTGATTGATTATCACACTATCGGGAGGTAAGCTGGTGGTGGGAATGCCGAGACGATTTAGCTCGAATTTATCAAACATGTAATGGTTGAAGTTCTTTCTTATTACAGGAAGATCCTTCACGGGTTCGCCCCCTAAGATGCGGAGAGCAAGCTCAGCCGCCTCGCTTCCCTGAGAGGACCCCGAGAGCATCTTTCCCCCTACAACTCCATATCCCATGAGGAAATCCCACAATCCATAGATTGGAACGGAGCTTGCTTCATGAATTAGGTTTGTTGCATCTTCATAAGTCAAGATCTTTCCTACCCTATCCCGATTGAAGGTCATCTCCAAGATGAGGCTATCATTAGGCAGGGAAGAGACATGCTGCGGGAGCTCCTTTGCCGTGAGGTTGTCAAGGTACTCAAAGGAGATATTGTTATCGAATTCTGGAATTACCGTATCCATGATCTTTCGATTGGCCTGGCCGGTTGTTGTATTATCATTTACAATAGCAATAAGCTTTGTATGGGGATGCAATTTGAGCATCAATGAAATAGTATCATGGATATCGAATGCTTCCATTACGCCCGTAAAATTACGTTTTCCTTGAAGCATCTTATCTTCGAAGGTGATAACGCCGCAGAAGACTACTGGTGTTCCCGGAAAAATTTCCTCGCTGTTATTAAGCAAGAATTTAAAGGCATCGGTATCTGTAGAAATGATTACATCGAAGTGCCTATCTTTATACTTTTGAAGATACAACGTCTTCAAGTCAGCCAGACGGGCAACATTTGGATCGATTCTCTTTGTGTCCATGAACTCGACATTGATAGCAGCCGAAGGCATATAAATTGCAAATTGGTGCTTTATCTCGGAGATAATACTGTCATCCCATTTCATCCCGAAATTATAGGAAGCCAGAATTAGAACTTGCTTTGGTGTCTTTTCTTCAGCTGCCGAGGAACCAGCAACAAGAAAAGCTATCAGAAGAAGTCCGATAATGAATTTTGTCATATAGGTCCGCAAGCACATAATTTTAATCTCCTTATCACGTGTTCATTATGTTAGTTTCTCCTCAATATTTAGTACTTCTCCTCATTTTTTAAACTATATTTGGAGATTCATTTATCCAGACGCTATGGTTTCATTGGCCAGTCCTGGATATTGACCATTGGGCATTAACTTGTAGACAGTACCATCTATGCGGACTTCGACGTGGTCTTTCTTAGGAACAGCATCAAAATCATGTGTGACCAAAAAGAATGCAAGATCCTTCACGTCCGCTCGTGGGTCCTCATTCTGAGAGATCAACTTCATGAGTGCCGAATAATCATCCGCAGCGGAGGACAAGGCTATAAAGGACAGCGTTGTGAGAAGGATGAGAATTATAGCCAGAATGAGCCGATTCGCGAAATTATAAAAACATGTATATTTTGTCATATTATCTCCAATCTTCATTCTCCTTGATCACAATTTTTACCTGTAAACGACTCGACTTACGTGTATAGTATTAATATTTGAATCCCGACATGTAGTTGAAACGGCCTGCAAGTTAGGGTCAGGCTTGTCCTGACCTCAATTTTTCAAGATCTTCAGCACCTCTGGGCAGCAGAGTATCTATTTAGCGAATACCTCCGTTGCTCTGCAACCCCATATTGGTTTAATGTTGCTCAACTTGTTGTCTACTCGAAGGTTCAGTCTGCTCGTTCATCTTCAATTCAAGTAAGGTTTTGTGAGATTTGCATCTCCTTCTAGATTTCGAGACAAAGCAAGAAGATCTGCCTTTAAATTATCTGACATCTTTGCTCCATCCAGCTTAGCTTTCGCCAGAGAGTTAAGTGTAAACTGGTCGTACCCGACGCGCTCAAGGTTTGCGCCTCTAAGATCAACGCCCGTCATCTCAAGTTGATTTAGAGTCGCATCACTCAAGTCTGCGCCGGACATGTTGGCGTTGGTCATGAAGTCCATGATCAGGTTGGCCCTCTTGAAGGATGCTCCACTCATGTCAACTTCCCGCAGGTCGAGTTCGCGCAGAATAACCCTGTCAAGTTTTGCATTTCGCAATTTTGCTCCAATCATCCTGGCGCCACTCAGATCTGTATCTGATAGATCCGCTCCTGTTATGTTTGCCCTGGTTAGGTCTGCATAAGGTAGTTTAGCGGAGTTCAGGCTAGCGTCTACAAGCTTGGCTTCGGTCATGTCCGCATAGGCCATATTGGCTCGTCTCATATTGGTCCCAGTCAAATCTGCTCTCATAAGGTACGCCCTTGTGAAGTCTGCTTCTTCTAGATTGGAACCACTGAGATTGGTGCCGTAAAATTCTGCTCTTGTGAATTGACCCTGAGATAGGTAGCTTCCGCTTAGGTCAGCCCAGCTTACATGAGCACCAATCAAACTGGCACTTCTAAGGTACATATCTTTGAGGTTGGCACCGCTCAGGTCCGTTCTGAACAGTCTGGCACCTGTTAGGTTCGCATCAATGAGCTCTGAGTCCGATAGATCTGCATTGGATAGGTCCGCCTTTTCTAAGTGGGCACCCTTAAGCTTAGCCGTGCTTAATTGGGCGTAATTCAATTCCGCATCAGTTAGATCAGCTCCTTCTAGGTCCGCTCCGGTAAGGACAACTCCGTTTAAATCGGCATGACTTAAGTTCGCTTCATTCAGGTGAGACTCGATCAAGCAAGCAGACCTCAGATATGTACTTTTTAGATCAGACCCGTTAAGATTAGATCCATGCAAATCCGACTGGTTCAAATGTTCGCCGCTTAGGTTCAAGCCAGAGAGATCCATATTGCTCAAATCTATGCGATCCCTGATTTTGCCTTCGAGATTAGGCGATTCCGCTGCATATATCCCGCCTACAAGAACAACTCCAACAAATATGAACAACATCCTTCTCATGAGCATAGCATAATCCCTCTAATAACTGCTTTATTCCATATATCCGATCTGTTTATCAGTTTTGCATCCATCGAAACATATGGATGTCTCTCTTCTGCGCTCAGTCTTCGATTATGAAATATCGGCTAATCCAGGCTTCACCCCGTGGGGCGTCATCTCATAGGTCGCTTGATCAAGCTTCACTATAACATAGTTGCCCTTTGGCACGGCATCGAAGCCGTGGGTTGCAAGTAAGAAGGCAAGATCTTGAGCATTATTGCGGATATCTTCGTTGTCTTTGACCATGATGACAACCAAGTAGCAGCAGAGCCCTAATTCTCATGTATCCTCATATACACCAATTAAATATCAGGATCGTTGCCCGGACGCATTTTTTCGAGATCTTTTTGCAGATCTGCGCTCATCTTAGCCCCCTCAAGATTAGATGCCGCAATGAAGGAAAGGGTAATCTTATCGTATTTGATTCCCAAGAGATTGGCTCTCCTTAAATCGACGCCAATGAGGCCCATCGTGTTCAAGTCAGCATTTCTCAGATCCGCACCTGAGAGGTTCACGTTGGTCATAAAGACGGCATGAAACCTGATATTCCTTAAGTCGGCCTCACTGAGATCTGCGTCCTCAAACGACATCATATTCAAAACCGCTGATCTCAACACTGTCCTATGCATGACGATCCGATTCACGTTCATGGAATCGAGGTTAGCTCCACTGAGGTCCGCCCCGGAGAGATCTGCGTCATTGAGATTTGCTCCCTTAAGGCGGGCCTCGCCAAGAGAGGTTTTAGACAGATTTGCACCAGTAAGATCTGCGCTTTCAAAATTTGTTTTTTTCAGATTTGATCGGAACAGGTTTGCTCTAATCAAGTAAGACCTGGTGAAGTCGGAATTGGTCAGATCACAATTGCTCAGGTTGGCTCCAAAGAGTTCTGCTCTGGTGAACTGGCAATTTGTGAGTATGCTATCGCCTAGATTCGCCCAATTTAGCTTGGCTCCTAACAAGTTGGCTCCACTCAGATACGCTCCTTTCAGGACGACGAGACTTAGATCAGTTCCCAGGAGCCTGGCACCATTCAATTTTGCGTTCGTCAGGTTTGCTCTGGTGAGTAAGGCACCGGTTAGATCAGCTTTTTCAAGATCGGAATTCGATAGATCGGAACCAATCAGACCCGCGGACATAAGATGCGAGCCAGAGAGGTTCGCCATGCTGAAGTTTGTATCAGTCAGGTTGGCAAACATCATGCGAGAGTTGACTAATCGAGAGCCAACGAACTTTGCACCATAACAGCGGGTCTCCGAAATATCTGCACCGGAAAGATCTGCATCGGATAGGTCAGCATCAATCATGTTGCCCCCAACCAGGTCTGCCCCAGACAGATTGGCACCTCTCATGGATGCATCCTTCAGCATGACTCGCCTCATGTAGGACTTAACGAGACTTGCCCCAGTCAGATTTGAGGCACTGAGGTTGGTGGCCATAAGATCGGTAGCACCTAGATTGGCATCTACTAATCTTACACCTGACATCCTGGCCTCTTCCAAGTTGGCTTTAAAAAGATCTGCATTGGATAGGTCCGCATCAATCATATTAGTCCCGACCAGGTTTGCTCCGGTCAGATTAGCACCAAACAATAGGGAATCTTGAAATGTAGAACGCTCCAGGAGTGCTCTTATGAAGCTTGCACCACTCAGATTTGCATAGCTAATTTTAGCAGCCCACAAGCTCGCGCCATTCAGCCTGGCACCAACCAGAGTTGAATTATCCACCATGGCCTGATCCATAACGGAACCTGATAGATCCGCTCCGGTCAGATTTGAGCCTTTTAAGTAGCTGATGGGCAAATAAGCATCTCTGAGATCGGCATGGGAGAGATCGGAGCTGTGAAGATTAACATCTGGCATGAATGCGCCACTGAGATTGGCCCCATTGAGCTTGGCGTTCGAAATGGTGGCTTGTACCAAAGAGGACCGGCTCAGGTTTGTACCACGGAGATCAGATCCTTGTAGCTCAGAATTATTCAAGTCTGTCCCGGATAAATCCAAGCCACTCAGATTACAATCACTGAGATCGGCACGAGGGTGGTATGGCTGATTGATTATCACACTCTCTGGAGGTAAGCTGGTGGTGGGAATGCCGAGACGATTCAGCTCGAATTTATCAAACA
>Ga0209745_1002033_pt1 | contig 11728 bp, 9 predicted proteins | sample BarGraNGADG00312_FD_184495 | JGI IMG/M metagenome (GOLD analysis project Ga0209745, IMG submission 184495) | Arctic peat soil microbial communities from Barrow, Alaska - Barrow Graham LP Ref core NGADG0004-312 (SPAdes) (version 2) | ecosystem: Environmental > Terrestrial > Soil > Wetlands > Peat ... | reverse complement strand
GGCGTTGACGGCGACCGCGGCCGCGAAGGCCACGACCGCGAGGGTCGCCGTGTCGACGATGCGCTCCAGCACGACCGAGCCAAAAGCCTCGGCCGGATCGAGCTTCTCGCGACGGGCCACGAGATACGCGCGGATGGGCTCGCCCAGGCGGGCCGGGAGGACGGCGTTGCCAAGGTATCCGACCAGGAGGGCAGGTGCGATCCGCCGCAGTCGAATCGAGCCGCCACCGGGCGGAGAAGGTAGCAGCAGGCGCCAGCGGACCGAGCGCAGAGTGAGCTGCGTGGCGACGACTGCCAGGCAGGCGACGATCGGGAGCGGGTTTGCGCCCGTGAGCAGCTTGACGCTTGCGCCCACATCCACGGAGTGGAGCACGAGCCAGAGTGACGCGAGACTGACGAGCAAACCGACGCCGCGAATGACTCGGCGCTGCTTCCGTCCGCCCACGATCAACTCGTCGCGCTCAGACGCCGGCCGACGTAGAGCGTCTGGCCGCCAAGAAGGCGCCACGCAAGGTGGAGGTGCAAATACGACCGGACCAGCACACGGTGCTGCGGCAGCCAGCTCTTGGTCGTGTAAGGAAGAAAGCTGGCGACCAGCTGTTCGGTCCGGAAACCGGCAGCCTCGGCGGCCTCCACGAGACTCCGCTCGGTCAAGGCCACCTTGTGGTCGATGAAGTCCCAGTACGCGGCCCCGACCAGCCGTATGTTGGGCTGCAGCACGATCAGTCGACCGTCGGGTCGGAGCAGTTCGCCGGCCACGCGGAGCTGCTCGATCACCTCGCTGCCCGAGGCCAGATGCTCCAGGTAGGTGCTCATGAACACGGTGCCGAAATGGCCGGCGGGCATGACCTCCGTCAGACGAAGGCCGTCGGACTGCACGAAATGGACATCGGACGACAGGGCGCTCGAGACATCTCGCAAGTCGCTGGCCCATTTCTCGGACCCGCGGACGTTGCGAATGAAGTAGCCGCGATCACAGGCGACGTCGAGAATCGGCAGGTTCGGATCGACGTATCGCTGGAGATATCGACCGACCTCGACCCAGAGGAGGTCTTTGGCTCTTGCCTCTGGGTCCTCGAACCGTTTCGCGTAGACGCGGTCGAGCTCACCCATCAGATGCGCCCGGCCTGCCATTCGGCTTTGATCCAGGGGATCACCTCGTCGAGCATCGTGTCGAGCGTGGTCGTCGCCTCGAAACCGAGCACCTCGCGAGCCTTCCGGACGTCCGGGACGCGCATCTGAACGTCGTGCTCGAAGGGCGGGTCCGACACATACCGGAACGGCCGGTCGCCCTCGATCTTGTGCCAGATCGTCTGAGCGAGCTCGAGCACCGTGGTGCTCTCCGGTGTGGACAGGTTGAAATCCTCGTTGATCGCCTTGGAGCTCTCCATGGCGAGCCGGATGCCGTGGGCAAGATCGCCGCCGTACGTGTAGTGGCGAACCTGATTGCCGTCGCCCAGGATGTGGAGCGGGTCCTGGCCCTTGAGCACCTTGGCCACAAGGTCGGGTACGACGTGGCTCATTGCCAGCTTCACGTTGCCGGACATCACGTCCGAATCCCGCAGCGCCCGGCGCTCGCCGATGCCGACGCAGTTGAAGGGACGCACGATCGTCGAAGGGAGGTGGTACTGCTCCAGGGCACCCTTGGCGAAGTACTCCGACGCGAGCTTCTGGAAGCCGTATGTGGAGACGGGCGGCGGGCTGCTGAGCTGCGCTCCCTCTGGAGTGGGGAAGACCGTCGACGACTCGAACACCATGGACGAGGAGATGACCGTGATCCGCTCGAGATGCCCGTGGCGGTAGGCTTCGATCGCTCCTCTGAAGGTCGAGGCGAGGATGGCTTCGTTCTCGGCGAGCAGGTCGAAGGCGAACTCGTGGAAGTAGCTGATGCCCCCGATCATCGCCGCCGCGGCCACGACCTGGTCACAGTCGCCGGCGAGCTCTCGGACGAGCGCCTCGTCCTTGGCGTCGCCCTCTACGAAGCGGTACCGAGGGTGGTCGTCGTAGCTCTTCGCGATCGGGCCGTACTTGCTGAAGTTGTCGAGTCCGACCACGGTGTGGCCGGCTTCGAGCAGCTCGGGGATCAGGTATCCGCAGATGAACCCGGCTGCCCCGGTGACGAGGATCTTCAACTTCACCTCCGATAAGGGAGTGCTAGAGGCGGATCGCCCCGAGTGCCCCCCAGATATCGACGACCTCACGTCCGCTCAAGTCGAGGTCGCGATAAGCTCGATGCGGGGCGCCGAGCACGAGGATCTCCGCATCTGCCAGGACCTGCTCCAGGGGCACGAGGCGTGGATCGCTCACATATGGATCGGTGCACAGCACGCGAGCGCCGGACCAGACCAGGAGCTTGCGCAGCTTGTAGCTGAGCGAGGATCGAACGTCGTCGGACTCAGACTTGAAAGCCATTCCGAGCAGCCCCACCGATCGATCGCGAAGGCCACCGTAGCGGCGCTCCATCGCATCGACCATGTAGGCCGGCACCCCTTCGTTGACCTGCATGGCCGACTGGCCAAGGGGGAAGTGGTCCGAGGTGAAGGCCGCCAGCTGCATCGTGTCTTTCAGCAGGCAAGGTCCGGCGGCCAATCCCGGGCCCGGCAGATCGGCGGCCCGCGGGTAGTCTGTCCGGATCGCGTCGAGGACGCGGCCGTAGTCGACTCCCTCGGAATGGGCCATCTCGAAGAACTGGTTGGCCGCCGCGAACTTGATGTATCGCCACGCGTTGGTGAAGAGCTTGGCGAGTTCGGCCTCGCGCGTTGGGGTCCGGATGACTCTGGACGTGAGATGACAGTAGAGGGCCTCGGCCCGATCCCCGGCGGCCTCGTCGTCCGCGCCCACAATTTGGGGCAGGGCGGAGAGCTCTTCGAGAGCGTGCCCCTCGGCTATCCGTTCCGGGCAGAAGGCGACATCGACCTTGCAGCCGCGAGCTGCGAGCTCGCCCGCGACGTATGCGCTCGTACCCGGGTACACCGTGCTGCGCAGAACGACGAGCGTCCCCGGCTGCAGGTGTGGCGCGATCTGATCGACGGTCCTCTCGAAAATCGTCATGGACGGGTTCAGGAACTCATCGATCGGCGTGCCGACGACGACGATCACCTGATGGGTCCGTTCGAGCAGCTCCGAACTGGCGCTGAGCTCCAACCGGCCCGTCGGCAGCAGCTCGCCAAGAAGCTCCTGAGCGCCATTCTCCAGGAACGGCATCTCTCCGCGCCGGATCTTGTCGAGGGTGGCCTCGGCAGTGTCCACGATGCCGACCCGCAGGCCGGCCTTCGCAAAAGCCAGGCTCAAGGGCAACCCAACGTGTCCTCCTCCCCCGAGGACGACGAGATCAAGCGGGGGTTCGTGCTCTTCCCGAGGCTTTCCGAGAGCGGATAGCGGCATGGTCACCCACAGACTCCAGGACAGATCGGCGGTCACTGCACTCTACCAGAGCGAGGTCTCCGGTGACCCGGGTGCCGTGGCATCCGCGCGGCTGCGGTCGTCGACGAACCCCTCTGGCCACGTGGAGGATGGCAGCTAAGCCTTGTGTCCAGGCCCTTGGCCAGTCTTGACGGTAGCCAGCAGCAACACCACCGCCGCCGCCGAGCAGGCGGAGCCGAACCAGAACGGGGCTGCGGGGGCGACCGCGGTCCAGAGGATGCCGGCGATCACGGACGCGGGCAGGATCATCAGGCCCTGGACGGCGTTGAGGATGCCGAAGGCCGTCGCGCGCAGCTCCGTGGGGGCGAGGTCCGCCACGAGCGCCTTGCCGACGCCCTCGCTCAGCGCGTAGTAGGTGCCGTAGGCGATCCACAGCGGCACGACCCAGACGGCTTGGGTGGCGATGGCAAAGCCGGCGTAGCAGGCCGCGTACACGAGCCAGGCGAAAGCGATCAGGCCGCGCCGCCCGATCCGATCCGAGAGCGCGCCGGCCGGCCAGGCCACCACGGCGTTGGCGGCGTTGAAGGCGACGATCGTCAGCAGCAGGGCCAGAAGCGTGAGGCCCAGGTTCTGCGATCGAAGGGCCAGGAAGGCGTCGCTCGAGTTGCCCAGGGTGAACAGCGCGTTGGCCAGCATGAAGAGCCAGAACGGGCGCGGGAAGCTGCGCCAATCGGACGTGCTCCCGACGATGCGCCGGACGAGGCCGACCGGGGCTGCCGAAACGTCGGCTACGGGAACGGGCGCCCGCCGGACGTCTCGCACGCCGACGACGATGGTCGCCACCGCGAGCAGTCCCGGAACCAGCGCTATCAACACCAGGACCCGGAACGCGTCACCGGTGAGTCGTGTCGCGTCGCCCTCCATGGCCCAGATGACCGCGGCCGCGATCAGCACACCGGCAAATGCGCCGGTCGTGTCCATGGCGCGATGGAAGCCGAACGCCACTCCCCGGTGCTCCGGGGCGGTGGAGTCGGCGATCAGAGCGTCGCGCGGTGAGGTCCGAATCCCTTTTCCGAACCGATCGCCGACACGGCCGATCAGGACCACCGGCCATGCCGTCGCCACCAGGTAGAGCATCTTGGCCGCGACCGACGTCCCGTAACCGATTCCCACGAGCAGGCGTCTCCGGCCCAGCCGATCCGACAGCGCCCCGCTGATGAGCTTGAGGATCGAAGCCGTGCTCTCCGCCACGCCCTCGATCAGGCCGATCGCCGCGACCGGAGCCAGCAGCACGTTCGCCAGGAAGAGCGGAATGACGTAGACGAGCATCTCGCTCGAGATGTCCGTGAAGAGGCTGACCAGCCCGAGCGCCACCACGTTGCGCGTCACGCCGCGCGTCAACGCCCGCCGCCAGGGAGGTCCTGAACCAGCGGTCTCCGAAGGGGTCGAATGGGAGGCGGTCATGGATGCGAGTCTAGCCGCATGAGGCCGGTGAGTGGTCCGCGACGCGGCCTGGGCCCTAGCGGTCCGTCTTGCCCGCCCGATCTCGCATTTGTCCGGCCACACCGGACAGTCTTGGCTCTTTCAGCCTGATCGAACTCGTCTGGCACACCTGATTCGCTCCAAGCCGATCCCAGCCGGCCAGTCGTGAGTCGCCCACGCTTGCCTGCGGGTTGGTCGGGGCGTTTGGGGGCGACGATCCGGGACCGGACGACCCAATACGGGCAACCTGGCGCCGGGATCGCGTCGTTGAGGCCGATCCTGTCCGGTGGGACCGGACATTTGCAGGATGGGACTGCGGCGGCGGAGCGAATCCACGCAGCGCCGCGTATCCGGCCTTGTGGCGTAAAGTTGGGCGGCAATGGCAACGATCGAGATCGTGGACGTCACGGACGAAGGGCGCTTCGGGCTTATCCCGCCCTGCGCCGATCCTTCGTTCGACCATCGGACGTGCGACTACTGGGAGGATGCCGATCGCGGGTCGAAGGCGAGCCGGCCGAGCTGGCTACCCGCGGGTGCCGCCTCGACCGCCGGAACCTCGGGTTGGACCGAACGATCGAGCAATCCGTTCGCCCCGCCGCCGAAGCTCGAGTCGAATCCGTTCGCCCCGCCACCGAAGGCTTCGGCCAATCCGTTCGCGCCGGCCTTCTCCGGGCCCGTCCGAAACCCCTTCCTCGACGACGCCACCGATCACCCGGCCGACAACCCGTTCGCGCCCAGGCGCCCCGCCCGCCCGACGATCGCCGCCGAGGCGCCCCGTAAGCTGCAGCTGCTCGGTCGGGGGCTCGGGATCTTCGGCAGCTACGCCAAGCTGCTCCTCGTCGACGGCGAAGCGGTCGCCTACTGCCAGTTCGGGCCGCTCTCCGCGTACCCGCGCGCGCTACGTCTGCGCGACCTGTACCGGCAGCTGCCCGACGCCCCGCTGCCGGCCGTGATCGCATGCATCGCCACCACCGAGTCTGCCCGCAAGAGTGGCCACGCCGTCAGTCTCGTGGCGGAGGTCTGCCGCGACCTGGCCGAACGTGGCTTCGCCGCCGTGGAGGCCTACCCCGAAGCCCATGCCATCGCCGACGCGACGCCCGCTGCCCGGCCGCAGTTCTGGATCCGGGCCGGCTTCACCCTGGCCGTAGACGACGAACGCTACCCGGTAATGCGGAGGGAGTTCTAGATGCCGGTCAGCATCGTCGGGGTCCCGGCCGCAGCCCGAGTGGCGCGCGGGGCGCCTAGCGCGACCCCGCTCCTGGCCGCGGCGCTGATCGTCGCGGTGACCGCCGTGTTGGGCTGCAACTACAACGTCGTGGCCCAGAGCCCGACGCCCGGGTCGCAGGGCCCCGGACTGATGACGGAGGTCCCGATCGGGGCGACACCGTGGCCGAACGGCACGACCGGGGCGTACGGCCTGCGCATCGATCCGAGCTTGATGAGCAGCATTCCTTCGATCGTGGGCGGCAATCCGTTGGTGGAGGCCGCACAAGTGGAGGTTGGCGCCCTGGACGACCCTCAATACGCGAAGGCGTTCGCCGCCTTCTACGTCGCGGGGATTGGCGCGATCACCGACCTGAACTGGGTCCAGGTCAGCATCGCCGCGCTCAAGGTCGACGCTCAGACCGAGGACTTCTACACGGCCTGGCGCGACGACTGGTTCAAGGCGTCATGTTCACAAGCCGACGGCATCGGCTCCACGAGCGTGACCACAATCAACGACTGGAAGGTCGACATGGCCACGTGCAACGGCGGCGTCGACGCCTACTCCCTCAGCCTGGAAAACGGCATCCTCATCTCGATCGTAGATTTCGGCCCTCGCCGCCTCGGCCACCAGCTGATCGCGGGCATCAACTAAGGAGATTTCGATGGCGACCGACGCGGGCGCCGCAACCGGCGCCACAACCAAGTCCGGAGCTCGACCCGTTCGCGCACCGCGCGGGCCGGAAATGAGTTGCAAAGGCTGGGCCCAGGAAGCCGCGCTCCGAATGCTGATGAACAACCTCGACCCCGAGGTTGCCGAGCGCCCCGACGACCTCGTGGTTTACGGGGGCACGGGCCGAGCCGTGCGAACCTGGGCCGCATTCGACGCGATCGTGCGCGAGCTGCGGCGACTCGAGAACGATGAGACGCTGCTCGTCCAATCGGGCAAGCCGGTCGGCGTCTTCCGCACGCACGAATGGGCGCCCCGAGTCCTGATCGCCAACTCGAATTTGGTCGGGAAGTGGGCCAACTGGGACAAGTTCCGCGAGCTCGAGCGGGCCGGCCTGACGATGTACGGCCAGATGACCGCCGGTTCGTGGATCTACATCGGGACGCAGGGGATTCTCCAGGGCACGTACGAGACCTTCGCGGAGTTGGCCCGCCAGCACTTCGGCGGGACACTGCGCGGGCGAGTGACCCTGACGGCGGGTCTGGGCGGCATGGGCGGCGCGCAGCCGCTGGCCGTCACGATGAACGAGGGAGTGGCCCTGGTAACCGAAGTAGATGTGGCTCGTGCGGCCCGGCGACTCGAAATGGGCTACGTGGATCGCTTGACCCACTCGCTCGACGACGCTCTCGCCTGGGCACGCTCGGCGGCCGCCGATGGTCGCGCCGAATCGATCGCGCTCGTCGGCAACGCCGCCGACATCGAGCCAAAGCTGGTGGGCCGCGGCGAGCGCTTCGACGTGGTGACGGACCAGACCTCCGCCCACGACGCCCTGAACGGCTACGTGCCGGCGGGAGTCTCCCTCGCCCAGGCCGGCGAGTTGCGACATAACGATCCCAACGAGTACATCGCCCGCTCGATGGCATCGATGGCCGACCACGTTCGGGCGATGCTGGCGTTCAAGGCGTCGGGCGCGGTCACGTTCGATTACGGCAACAACATTCGAGCTCAGGCGCAGTCCGCCGGCGTGGCCGACGCCTTCGACTTCCCCGGGTTCGTGCCGGCGTTCATCCGGCCGCTCTTTTGCGAGGGCAAGGGGCCCTTCCGCTGGGCCGCGCTATCGGGCGATCCGGCGGACATCCTGACCACGGACCGGGCGATCTTGGAGCTGTTCCCGGAGAACGAATCGCTTCGGCGATGGATCGAGCTGGCCGAGTCCCGCGTGCCGTTCCAGGGTCTGCCGGCCCGGATCTGCTGGCTCGGCTACGGGGAGCGTGCCCGGGCCGGGGCCGCCTTCAACGAGCTGGTGCGTTCGGGCCGGGTGAGCGCCCCGATCGTCATCGGCCGCGACCACCTCGACGCGGGCTCAGTTGCGTCTCCCAACCGCGAGACCGAGGCGATGCGCGACGGCTCCGACGCCATCTCCGACTGGCCGCTCCTCAACGCCCTGGTGAACACCGCCTCGGGCGCGAGCTGGGTGAGCATCCACCACGGCGGTGGGACGGGGATCGGCTACTCCCAACACGCGGGCATGGTGGTTGTCGCCGATGGAACGGACCTCGCGGCGCAGAAGCTCGAGCGGGTTCTAACCACCGACCCCGGAATGGGCGTCATCCGGCACGCCGACGCCGGCTACGAGCGGGCGATCGACGTCGCGCGCGAGCGCGGCATCCGCATCCCGATGCTGGAGGACTGACCCTCCAACTCCACCGGCCGGCGACCCCGAACTCGCCGCGCCTCCAAGCGCTTCCACGAGAAGGGGATCCTCCGACCCCGATTCATGCGGCATGTCGTGAAGCGAGCGGAGCGGGGAGAAGAGCACCCACAGCATCGAGGTAAACGATCCCAGGGCGGCGATGACCAGCGCCAATCGCACCGGCAGCGCTGTGGCGAGCACCCCGCCCATCAATGAGCCGATCGGGAGCGTGCCCCAGACGATGAAGCGCATGGTGGCGTTCATGCGGCTCTGCATCGGCGGCGGCGTGATCGATTGCCGCAGGCTGAGCTGGGCCACGTTGTAGATCACCTGGCTGAAGCCGACGACGAACCAGCCGGCGAAGAGCGTCACCGCCGCCCACCCGAGCGACGCCGGAGTCAGCGTCATGAGCAGGAATGCCGGGGAGCTCAGGGCGGCCGACACGATGATCGTCGGCCCGATCCCTAAAGTGCGGGGCAGGCTGTTCGAGGCCACTGCGCCGGCGAGGAAGCCGAAGCTCGCCAGGCCCATGATTGTGCCGTAGAAGGCCGGCGAGAGCGCCAGCTCGCGCCAGATCAGGACCGGGAAGACGCCGAACAGGGCTGCTCCGAAGAGGTTGGAGGTGGCGGTGCAGCCGGCGATCGGGCGGAGGTATCGATCGCCCAGGACGTAACGCAGGCCGCTGGCTATCTCGGCTCGCAGCGACGTCCGTCGTCCCTTCTCGTCGAGCGCCCGCTCGGGTTTCGACTCGCGCTTCTTGATGGCGCTGATCAGGCCTCCTGAGATGAAGAAGCTCAGCGCGTCGACGACGATCGCGAAGGGCGCCGCAACCACCTGCAACACGTTGCCGGCCAGGGTCGGCCCGCCGATCTGGGCCGCCGAGTAGCTGAGCTGCAGCCTGGCGTTGCCCTCGACCAGGTCATCGCGCTCGAGCAGACCGGGCAGGAACGACTGGTCCGCGACGTCGAAGAGAGCGGTGAAAGTGCCCGTGATGAAGGCCACGACGAAGAGATGCCAGATCTGCAGATTGCCGCCGACGTACAGGACCGGAATGCTCATCAGCGCCACGCCGCGGCCGATGTCCGCCGCCACCAGCACGGGCCGCCGCCGGACGCGGTCCAGCCACGCCCCCGCAGGCAAGGTGAACAGCAGGAACGGCAGCATCTCCACGGCGGCCAGCAACGAGACCTCGAACACGCTGGCGTGGAGCATCGTGAGCGCGATGAACGGCACGGCGAACAGCGTGAACTGGCTGCCGAGGATGCTGACCGTGGCGGCCGCCCAAAGCTTGCGGAAGTCGCCGTGGCGCAAGAGTGAAGGTCGAACTACTCCTAACATACCCTTCCCATCTCGCGGCATGTTAGCCATCGATTCTCCGCGCGGCATTACGCGACCCGTCTCATTCAACCTGTGCCACGATAGGCATCGGCTACTCGGGTGGGCAGTTACCGTCGAATCGGAGGCAGCGTGACCAGGCTGGTCGAATCGGTCCCTAACTTCAGCGAAGGCCGGCGCCGGGTGGTCGTCGACAAGATCTGCGCGGCGGTCGAAAGCGTGCCCGGAGCCTGCCTGCTCGACCGCACCAGCGACGCCAGCCACAACCGCAGCGTGCTGACGATGGCCGGCGAGGCGGCTCCGATTCTCGAGGCGCTGGAGCGCGCCTTTGCCGTCGCAGTCGCCGAGATCGACATGGAGAAACACAGCGGGGAGCACCCACGCATCGGGGCCGTGGACGTGGTCCCGTTCGTTCCCCTGGGCGAAACGAAGATGTCCGACTGCATCGAGCTGGCGCGAGCCTTCGGGTCGCGGGTCGGGGAGCGCTTCTCCGTGCCCGTCTACCTCTACGGCGAGGCCGCGACGTCTCCGACTCGTCAGCGGCTGGCGGACGTTCGGCGCGGCCAGTACGAGGGGCTGAAGACCCAGATCGGCGAGGTCGGCCGGGAGCCGGATTTCGGGCCGTCGACGATGCACCCGAGCGCCGGCGCGGTGGCGGTTGGGGCGCGGCCCTTCCTGATCGCCTACAACATCAACCTCGCGACTCAGGACCTGGACCTGGCGAAGCGGGTCGCGCGCCGGATCCGCGAATCGAGCGGCGGTTTGCCGCGGGTCCAGGCGAACGGCTTCTGGATCGAAGAGCTCGGGCTGGCCCAGGTGTCGATGAATCTGCTCGACTTCCGGACGACGCCACTCTGGCTCGTCTGGGAGGCGGTTCGGGACGAAGCCGCAGCCGACGCAGTCGTTCTCGCCGAATCCGAGTTGATCGGCCTTGCGCCTCTGGCCTCGCTGCTGGACGTGGCCGACCACGCCGGCATTCCTGAGAGCCGACCCACGGCCGAACGGCTGGCCGGTGCGGCCGACTTCCTGAAGCTGCGCGACTTCTCACCGATGCAGGCTCTGGAGCTGCGCCTCGACGCAGTTCTCGGGAAATGACCGCGCAATGAGCGGCCTGCTGGTCGAGAACGCGAGCGGGATCGCCACGATGGAGGGCGGTCTGCGGCGCGGCCCTTTGCAGAGTGACGCGGCCGTGGTTTCGGGGGTCTCACTCGCCGTCGCGTGTTGGGACGGGCGGATCCTGGCCGCCGGCACGGCCGACGACGTCAACCGCCAGATCGCGGCCAAAGGGCTGCCTCTCAACGCGTTCCGCCGCGTCGACGCGCGCGGTGGCCTGGTTACTCCGGGCCTCGTCGACGCGCACACGCACTTACTGTTCGCCGGAACCCGCGAGGGTGAGTGGCAGCTCCGATCCCGCGGCGCCGGCTATCTCGAGGTTCTGGCCGCGGGCGGCGGCATCCTCTCGACAGTGGCCGCGACCCGCGCCGCCTCGGACGTGGAACTTCTGGCCGGCGGCCGGGCCCGCCTGGACCAGATGCTCGCCAACGGAACGACCACGGCGGAGGCCAAGTCCGGGTACGGCTTGGACGTGGCCACGGAGCTGCGCCTGCTGGAGCTCGTCGCCCGCCTTGACAAGGAAGGGCCGCTGCAGCTGGTGCCGACATTCCTGGGCGCCCACGCCGTGCCCGCGGAGTTCCGCGACCGCGCCGACGCGTCGGCGGCCGGCCTCCCCGTCGGCTCCGCCGACGGCACGGACGCCTACGTCGCGCATGTCATCGGCGAGCAGCTGCCGGCGGTGGCCCGCCAGGGGATTGCCCGCTTCTGCGATGTCTTCTGCGAGCAGGGCGTCTTCTCCGCCGACCAGAGCCGCCGCATCCTCCGCGCCGCCGCCGACCTCGGCCTGGCCCTCCGCCTCCACGCCGACGAGCTCGCCCCATCGGGCGGAGCCGAGCTTGCCGCCGAGCTGGCCGCGAACCCTGCGGCGGG
>Ga0209745_1002031_pt1 | contig 11731 bp, 8 predicted proteins | sample BarGraNGADG00312_FD_184495 | JGI IMG/M metagenome (GOLD analysis project Ga0209745, IMG submission 184495) | Arctic peat soil microbial communities from Barrow, Alaska - Barrow Graham LP Ref core NGADG0004-312 (SPAdes) (version 2) | ecosystem: Environmental > Terrestrial > Soil > Wetlands > Peat ... | reverse complement strand
TTTGTAGTATGAACCTTATTGTTGACATCGGAAATACAAGTACAAAGCTGGCTGTTTATGAAGGCCGTGAGAAGATATCTGTTTCCAGAATCAATGACCTTAGTTGTGAAGAGCTTGAAAAAGAGTTGTCTGGTATTAAAATAAAAAAGGCTATTATTTCGTCTGTGAAGAAGCTACCTCCTTTTATATCTGATCTGTTATTCGCGAAAATACCTTTTGTTCACGTTCTTTCGCACAAATCAAAACTTCCTTTCAAAATTGAATATGAAACTCCGAAAACCCTTGGTACTGACAGGATAGCTGCGGTAGCCGGGGCATTCAGCCATTTCCCCGGAGCCCAAACTCTCATTATAGATGCGGGTACTGCAATTACCTACGATTTTTTCATGTCCGGAACTTTTAAAGGCGGAAATATTTCTCCGGGTTTAACGATGAGATTCAAAGCATTAAACATGTTAACAGACGGTCTGCCATTAGTATCAACATCTGATAATTACTCATTCCCGGGACGAAATACTACCGATGCGATAATTGCCGGTGTGATTACGGGAGTTACATATGAAATAAATGAGTATATTCGCACGTTTAAAAAAAAGAATACTGACTTAGAGATAATTCTGACAGGCGGAGACGGTGAATATCTTAAAGACAAAATCAATTTTCAAATCACATATATGCCTGATATTGTGACAGATGGTTTAAACTATATTTTAGAATACAATGCGATATAAACATATTACAGCCATTTTCATCTTACTGTTTTCTATAACATTTACAGCCCGGAGTCAGAAAATTGTCAACACCCCCTATTCAAGGTTTAACATTGGAAGCATTGACCCTGCTGGATCCTTCAGAAGTCTTGGTATGGGAGGTGTTAGTACTGCAATGAGAGACAACAACGCAATTTATTTTTCAAATCCTGCTTCTTACAGCAGTATTGATACAATCTCATTCCTTTTTGATTTTGGGATCGATTATAGTATGAGTTTCCTTTCCGACAGCGTATCAAAATATTCTTCAGATGATATTAATTTTGATCATATCATAATGGGTTTTCCTATTGCAAAGGGATGGGGGTTTGCTCTTGGTGTTATCCCAATAAGCTCCGGATATTATAAGATTTCTGTTCCGGATATATCAAACGACAATTCTCCTGATAAATTTTATTCAAGTCATTCAGGCGATGGAGGTTTATCCAACTTTTTTATGGGAACAGGTAAAAACATTAATAAGCATTTTTCTGTAGGAGTTAATATGACCGTTTTGTTCGGGAAACTTGAAAGGTATGATACAATTCAGTTTTTTGATTCCAGGGTTTTTAATGATTTAAAGACTGAAAAGCTTCAGCTGGGCGGGGTCAACCTTGAATATGGCTTGCAATATACCACAAACCTAAAGAATGATTATTTTCTTAATGCGGGAGTTTCATTCAGATCGGGTAAAAATTATCGCTCAAATTACGAAATGCTTTCGTACAGGTACACGGCTTTCAGTGACAAGGATACTGTTTCATACATTTCCGATAACTCTACCAAAGCGTTCATTCCCGGATCATTAAGTCTGGGCATCGCTTTTGGGAAAAAGAATAAGTTTACAACCGGCCTTGATTTCGTATCGACTAAATGGTCAAAAGCCAGCATACCGGGGTCATCAGGATATGCAGCTGATACTAAATCATTACTTTTTGGAGCTGCATTAATACCTGACAAAACTTCTAACTACAGCTTCCTGAAAAGAGTTGAATATCGTTTTGGAGCTCATTATGGAGATAATTATCTGGTTATCAAAGGAGAACAGCTTAAAGAATATGGTGCAAGCTTTGGAATTGGCATTCCTATGAGTCGCTCATTCTCAGATCCACGCTCATTATCAAAAATCAATCTGTTTATCGACTATACGAGAAAAACAGGGTCTGCCGGAAGTTTTCTTCCTGTCGAAAATTATTTCACTATGGGTATTAGTCTTAATCTTCACGATTTTTGGTTCCAGAAACGTAAGTATGAGTAGTTGAGGATGGTTTATCCGGAATTATTCTTCGTTGGCGGGTCAGTATAAGCGATTAATTGAAAGACTATCATGAAGAAATTACTTTTAAAATATAAATCTTCATTCCCTGTTGGGATAATTATATTAGTATGCATTTTATTATTATCGTGCGAAAAAAAAACTGGCTTTATTCCTAAATCAGACCTGCTTAACCTCCCTTCGCTCACAGCAAAAGATTTTAAAACTGTTGCAAATGATTCCGGAAAGTTACAGGTTGTAATGTATGCTCCTCTTTTAGAACAGTACGACAATAAAAGCATCCCCTATTCTGAATTCAAATCAGGGATAAGAGTAGTTTTCTATGAAGGTAAGAAAGACTCGGTGGCATCGGTAACCGCAAAATATGCGAAGTACACCAAGAAAGATAACTTATGGGAGCTTAGGGACAGTGTTGTAGTGATAAATGAAAAAGGCGACAGGCTCGAAACTGAATTATTAAACTGGAATCAGTCGAACGACCGTATTTATACAGATCGTTTTGTTAAAATAACAAACGTTGACCAGATCACAATGGGAACGGGATTAGAATCAAACTCAAAGATGACTGTTGTGAAAATCAAAAAGGTGACTGCAACAATATACCTACCTAAGGATGAGCAATAAGTCGCTGTTAGTAATTGAAATTATCTGGATTGTAACTGGTACTCTGTGTGTAATTGCAGGAATCCGATTTGCCGTAACAAGTGGGGGTAATAAAATTTTTATTTTTGCCGTAATGGCGCTTGTTTCCTTTGCTTTTGCCTGGTTCAGACATAATCAGAGAAAAAAAAATTAACTTTGGATTATGAGCGGAATTCTTATAATACTTTTCGCAATAATTCTTTCAGCGTTCTTTGCCGGCATGGAGATCGCTTTTGTCACTTCTAACAAACTAAGAATTGAGCTGGACAGGAAACAAGGAGTATTCGGGTCGGAAATAATTAAATTGTTTACAGATAACCCGGGGCAGTATATTGCTACAATGCTGATTGGCAATAATATTTCACTGGTAATATACGGTTTGGTCTTTTCAAGCATACTGGGACCCGTGCTCTCTCCTCTTATTAATTCAGACCTTCTAATATTAATAATCAACACAAGTATTTCTACAGCAATTATTCTTTTTGTAGCAGAATTTCTTCCAAAGACTATCTTCATTATATCCCCAAATTTTTTTCTTAAATTTTTAAGTATCCCTACCCTGTTTTTCTTTTTCCTCTTTTACCCGATAAGTAAATTTACACTTACAGTTTCAAACCTTTTTATCCGTGTCTTTTTCAAAATGAAACATGGAGAAAGAAAGCAGGAGAACCTTGTATTCAGTAAAGTTGATCTTGATCATTTTGTGAATATAAGCAAACAGGGTAAAGAGGATGCCGGACCAGACCACCATAATATAAGGATCTTTCAGAATGCACTCGATTTCTCGAATGTGAAACTACGCGAGTGCATGGTTCCAAGAACTGAGATTGAAGCGATTGATTCTATGAGTCCTGTTGAAGCACTTAGAGAAAAGTTCATTGAAACGAGGCTTTCCAGAATATTGATTTACCAGAAAAGCATCGATAATATTATTGGCTATTATGAGTTGAAAGATATCTTTAAAAACCCAACAGATATAATGGCATCGCTAAGAAAAATTGCAATTGTTCCTGAAACAATGCCTGCCAATAAGTTATTGAAATTGTTTGTGGACGAAAAAAAGAATATTGCCGTTGTAGTTGATGAGTTTGGCGGAACATCGGGGATGGTTACTATTGAAGATGTTCTTGAAGAGATAGTTGGAGACATTGAAGATGAGCATGATACAATTGACCTGATTGAAAAAGTAACAGGGAAAAATGAATATATACTCTCCGGGCGCATTGAGATTGATTACCTGAATGAAAAATATCATCTTCACCTTCCTGAAGAAGATGATTATGAAACCCTTGCCGGCATGATCCTATACTATCATGGCAGTATTCCGGTAAATAATGATATTATAAGGATCAGAAACATTGTCATTAAAGTGCTGAAGTCAACAACAACCCGGCTTGAGCTGGTTAATCTGAGAATAGAATAAAAGGTGTGAGGGGTGAGGTGTTAGGTGTGAGGCGGAAGAAAAGACAAAAGACAATATACCATCGCTACCACCTTCACTTCGTTATGGTGGTCAAAGAAAGCTACTGCGTACGAATAAATGAACACGTTTTGGCTACATGTCCATAAATTTAAAAATATTGGACATGCGTTATTGTTTATAGCGAAAATGTAACATAAATTTGCAGTGTGTCCATAATTGAGTAAATAATGAACATCAATGGATTTTGTTTATGCTTGATGCTGTTGAGAACACATAAATATTGACTCCCAGGAAAGATGGTTCTGAAGTTTACTACCTGAATGAAGACCTGATAAGAATTCTGGCTGGCTGATCCAAAAACTTAGGTGTATTTATCTATGGCTGACAATAATTTTTCTATCGCGTAAAATTAAGATAGTGCGATATAGTGTTGGCTCGAATATTCTTTTTGTAAGTGCCTGTACTTGTGCTCGTTCTATAATACATTATATTTTACTCAATATAATGAGCAATTATACTCATAATATTTAGTAAATAAAACCTGAAAATGAAGGAAGATGATTACGAAACGCTGGCCGGGATGATACTATATTATCACGGTAGCATTCCAGTAGCAAACGAGATAATCAGAATACGCAATCTGGTCATTAAGGAAGCAAAGTGGATTTTTTTGCCACACTCTGGCAATATACCTCCATCAAAATAATATAGCACGAGTAAATAGATCTGAAACTATTTTTATAAACCATTGAATATTAAATAGCAAAAGAGGCTGACTTAATAAAGCCAGCCTCTTTAATCTATTAGAATTCAAAGCTATTAATCTTCTCTATTCCTTTTTATTTGGCAAGAATAGCCACAAATGTTGGATAGGCAGCACCATAATAATCTAAAGGTAATTTAGAACCATCCGACAAATAATATACCACATAATTAATGGTCAGTGTCGGTTTGGCACCACAGTTACTAAAAACCCCGGTTCCTGTTATCCAGTAGACAAAAGAATCACCACCATAATCTGTTGTAAAGCAGTACTGATCAGGAATGTCTGTAGTTCCATTTGAATTAACTGTCATATTGATTGTACCACCAGCGGTAATAGTTTCACCCCACTTAGCTGAGATCCATCCAAAATTCAAACCAGTCACTTTTACAGTTGTGGCTGTCGGAGTTCCAATAACTACCTGACTGACACGACGATGAGACCCGGTTCCAAAACCGTCAGTACCCGGCCAGCTTCCAACGAAATCATTTATAACAAACGGACAAAATTTTTGAATCTTAAGAGTGATGACATCAGTTCCTATGATTATATCCTTGTCGCTGCTTGAAATTTGTAGCTTTAAAGTAACCGGAGCTTCTCCAAGATTATTATCAATGGCCTTAACAGTTATTGTCCCTTTGTTTGAATTTGCGGGAATAGTTAATGTTGCAGGAACATTATAACTCGCAGTATTAGCTGTGGTATTAGCAGCAACAACTGCAACATCAAAAGTTCTTTCAGCTCCCGTAATTTGGGATGCATATACGCTAATGTCCGCATCTGTTGAAGTACCTTTGTTTACTATAATAGTAGGGACGTTCGTATCAAAAGCGGCATAATTGATGAACTCGGTTCCCGCAATATGGTCCTTGCAACTATCAAACCCAAATACGGAAAGTAAGAGTAAAGTAAAAAACGTAATTCTTTTCATAATTATAAATATTTGTTTTTTATATTTCAATCAGTAAAGTTTAAATCACATTTACTGTATTCAAAAAGGTTAAAATAATAAACCGTTAACTGAGTTGGGAACCATCCAAAAGGAATGGTTCCCTGAAATACAGATTATTCAATAAAAGGATTATTCTGTACTTCACTTTGAGGTATCGAAAACGTTAATCTTGGATCATTATAAGGAATCGATACTCCTACAAAAGATAAGTGATTAGTTCCACGTTTGATGGTTGCCTTATTACGTTTCATTGCCAGATAACTTTTACCTTCGCCAAACAGTTCGATACGCGTTTGAAGATAAATTTCATTCAGTAAAGCTTGCCCGGTCAATGCATCAACGTAAGTTGTACTCGGAACTCTAAGATTTAACAGTGCTTTCAATCTTGTTCTTGCAGTTGGCTCATCTCCACTTTTTGCAGCAGTTTCTGCATTCAGCAGATACATTTCGTCAACCCTCATGTAAATATAGTCGGTAGTAATATTTCTTTGTCCATCTTGCACTCTACCTGGATCATAAAACTTCTTAGTTGGCGCCAAATAAAAACCAGATGTAGGAGTATTTAAGAACTGTCCTTTTCTTACATCATTTGCTGGAATTGCATCAAACAGTCCCTTGTCGATGGCTTTAACATCGCCAGCCGATTGATAACTGTAGGTATACAAATCCATTTGTCCCCACCATGATACCAGATCAAGACCGTTATCGAGTGTAATATCCTGACCCCACATCCAACTTGGTGTGTTTACATTGTTAAAACCACCAATAGCCGGGTTGCCAGTGTAAACTACTTCGGTAGCAGTCGTCAGGGGGAAGCCACCATTTGTAATAATGTCAGCAGTTAAATTTTTAGCCAGAATGTTATTAGCGTTTCCACCCATCGCTGCATACGTATAGGCAAGTAAACCTTCAGCTACGTATTTATTTATCTGGTTCTTTGCCGTTCTTTCAAAAGTGTCCAGCAATGAGATTGCATCAGTCAAATCTTTCACAATCAGATCATACACAACCTGTGTTGAACTTTTCGGTTGGTTCTGTTGAGCTGGATCGGTATATATCGGCAATATTTCAGCAGCAGCATCGTAGCCAGTGGCATAAAATTGTGCCAAATAATAATAACCATAAGCTCTCAGGGCTTTTGCCTGTCCCAGAAGATGTTTATTGGCGTCCAGCGCGGGCACAGCATCATTTCCGCCAAGTGCAGAAATAACCTGATTGGCCGAACGAATAATACGATAGTAGTACCTCCATGGATAGTAGTTTTCATTTCGTGTGAAGTCGACTGTAGCCGTTAATTCAGTTAATTGACGATACCAATTATAGACACTTGCCGACAGCGCATAGTCGCCAGATAAAAGGTCGCTGTAAATGTCATATCCTTTTTGACCAAAGTCATCGTGAGCTAATGGACTCGATCCTCCTGTTCCGGTTTGGAACATAAGTGTATATATACCACTTACGCTACCTGCAACCACATCAGGATTGTTTTTGGCAGCTTCAGCCACTTGTTGCTCGGTGAGGAACTGCGTAGGCTGAACTTCTAAGAAATCTTTTTTACACCCTGTAAAGCTGAAAACCAAGAGGGTTACAAAAGATATTACATATATTTTTTTCATAATAAAAAATTTATATAAATTGTAATTTATATTGTTTAAAATTTAACGTTTAACCCCATTGTAAATGTACTTAACGGAGAGTACCTGTACATATCAGAAGTACCAGCTTCAGATGTTGAAGGATTAAATCCATTTCTTGCACTTAAGAGGAATAAATTATCACCGGATACAAATACATTTAAACTTGAAATTTTGATTCTCTCTGTTAAATTTGACGGGAATGTATATCCAATCCGAACATTGTTTAATGCAAGAAAATTAGAACTCGTAATGAATCTTGTAGAAGCACTGTTAACATTTTTGTCATAGTTACTCGACAACCTGGGTACGTTTGTAATATCGCCCGGTTTCTGCCATCTACCAAGGATGTCGGTTGACCAGTTGTTTCCACCAATATTACTATTGTTCATCAGGGTTGCATATGCACCATCGTAAGCATAGCCGCCCAGACTATAGATAAACTGAGCTGATGCTTCAATGCCTTTATAATGGCCGTTTAACCTGACAGCACCACGCATTTTTGGAATTGCTGATTTGCCTATAAATTTCTGCGTAGCATTAGCATATGTTTTTGTTACTGTTTTGCTGATAGCGTTGTCTGGATTCGTTTTCTGGTATTCTAACAAAGAGGCTATTCCTTCACCGGTATCAAGTACACCGTTTCCATTTGCATCATAATAATACTGGTACCACATTGCTTTTCCGTCAGCAGGATCTACGCCAGCCCAGTCTCTAATATAAAATTCATATACAGAATAACCTTCAGCTCTACCAAAGTTTCCCTGAATATCCAATACTTTTGGTAACTTGGTAGCCGGGTCAATAGGCATCTTAACAAGCTCGTTCCAAAGTCTGTCTCCGTTCAGGGTGATATCCAGACCATAATCACGCTGATTGAGAATATGAGCTGTCAGATTGAATTCTACCCCGCTGTTACGCATAACACCGTCGTTAACCGTAAGCGATGCATAACCGACAGAAGGTCCAACACGTCTGTCAAAAAGAAGATTATCGGTATTTTTTATATAATAGTCCAGCGAACCTTCAAGGTATTTTCCTAATCCAAATTCAACACCGGTTTGGAACATTTTTGATTTTTCCCATGTTAAATCAGGGTTACCTATATCACGCGCAGAAATCGAAATCTCACCATTAAGGTTACTAACATCGAATGTATTGTAAGCTGGATAATAACCAACACCTGCCTGCTCACCTGTAATACCATAACTAATTTTATATTTCAGGAAGCTCAGGAAATTTAAACTTTTCATAAAAGGTTCTTCTGTAACCACCCAGGATAAACCTGCAGAACCGAAATTATCCCATTTATTAGCGCCAAGAAACCTTGACGTTCCGTCTCGTCTTGCAGAAAGCGTCAGAAAATATTTATTCAGGAAATCGTAATTAAATTGTCCGAAATAACTTTCCAATTTTACATTAGTAGTATAAGAAGTTGGTGGTGATGCTACTATTACAAAGTTAGCTAAATCATCAATACCAGGGTTTACCATTTTAGTTTTATAGGCATCTGAAAATTTCTGTTCCCATGAATTGCTTTCGTGGGCTACGAGTGCTTCAAAATTATGGTTTGCAAATCCTTTCTTGAAGCGAAGCAAATTTAAGATGTTATATGAGAATAATTGTGTATCAGTTCTGTATACAGATCCACCCTGCCCTGCAGAACCACCATAAAAAGGATTACCAAGGCTAACATATTTACGATCAGAGAACTGACCACCAAATGTATTTTCCAATCTCAGGCTCTCGGTAAATTTGATATTTGCTGAAAAATTACCCGATCCCTGATATTGTTTCCCATTACTCTTATCAAAGGTTGCATCGGCAATTGAGTTAGTTAAACCACCAAATGCACGTCCTATACCATAATCATACTGGCTACCGCCAAAAATAGGGTCGGTTACAATAGCACCGTTAGTATCTCTAAGGAATAAGGGGAAAATTGGAGGAAGGTTATCCACAAACCAAAAAATACTACCAGAGTCGCTTGACTGACCATTGTTATTTGTTTCTGTTCCTGCAAAATTCAGTTTTGCATTGGTAGTTAACCAAGGCCGTATGATATTTTGCACATTCATATTAACAGTGTACCTTTTAAAGTTTGAATTAATAATGTAGCCTATATCATCTAAATAACCGAATGATGTATAATATTTCATTGCTTCAGAACCTCCACGCAATGAAAGGTTGGCTTCTGTACGTGATGAATTCTGAAAACCATAGTCTTCCCAGTTTTCAGGATTATATATACGGGTTACGCCGGCATTTAAGCTACGAGTAGCCGGATCGATAAGATTGGCTCCGGTAGCATTCCATAAATTATATTTAGGATCAATTCCTGAAGCACTAAACAGATTAGCATTTGCATAGGCTTCAGGAGAAGCTACTCCGTTAGACACACCTTTATTATACATTGCTTCCCAGCTTAAACCAATAAACTGTTCAGGAGATTTAATAGTGCTGTAACGAGGAATAAAACTCACGTTTACTCCTCTTTTTATATCAGCTTCAATAACCGACTGACCAGCTGTACCCGCTTTTGTGGTTATAAGTATAACCCCGTTTGCGCCTCTGGAACCATAAATTGCGGTTGCAGTTGCATCCTTAAGAATAGTTGTAGACTCAATGTCATTAGGGTTAATTGCGTTAATCGAGCCATCGTAAGGCACTCCGTCAACAACATACAAAGGACTTCTGTTACCGTTTACGGAACCAAACCCCCTGATACGGATAGTTGCGGAAGTTCCAGGTTGTCCCGAAGTATTAATTACCTGAACACCGGCAGCCTCACCCGCCAGCGACTGTGAAATATTTGAAATCGATTTACTTTGGATGCTTTTAGCATCAACCGTGGTAGCTGTACCCACAAAAGATTGTTTGGTAGCAGTACCATAACCGACAACAACAACTTCATCCAAACCCATAAGATCAGATTGCATCACAACATCAATTACGTTGCGTCCTGCAATCTCAATCTCCTGTTTTTTCATCCCAATATAGGAGTAAACGAGTGTGGTTGCATTTGTTGATACTGCCAGTGAATATTTTCCATTCACATCCGTTATAGTACCAATGGTGGTACCTTTAACAGATACAGCAACACCAGGTATTGCACCCTCCCCTGCAACAGCAGAGGTAACAGTACCTGTAATGACTTTTGTCTGTGCCAATAAAGTGTAGCCACTTACAAACACAAACAAAACAATCAGCAGAAATAGTTTCTTCATACGAATTAGTTTTAGGTTTAATTTTAGGCGCTAAATATAATTGTTTTTTATTTATCCTGCAAACTAAGGAAATAATATTAGAATTACTTCATTTGCCTCTGTAATGAAGAATCGCGACGCTTTACTTCTTTCTCAATTCAACTGCAGCTATACACAATTCAGCATAAAGCTCTTCTCCTAAAGCCCTGATCAGCGGCTCTTTAAGAAATTCATAGACAAAAATTCCCTCTTCAGTACCGGTTTTTCGAGCAGGAGAACATATTGCCAGCTCTTCGTAGTTAACAGCTTTAAAATCGGAGTAATATTTAATCCTTATGGGGAAAAGATGACAGGAAAGTGGCTTTCTGAACCCGATTTTCCCGTCAGTCCATGCCTGTTCAATACCACACATAATAATATTTTCCTTCAGAATAGTATATGCGCACTCTTCGTTTCCGATTAGCGGTGTAACCTTCTCATTTTCGAAATCTGTAATACTCCGGCCTTTTTCTTCAATTGCTGCAATACCTTCTGGTCTGAGATATGGCTTGACCTCTTCCCATATTTCATCCAGAATAAGAGCCTCTGTTGTACTTAGAGGCGCTCCGGAATCACCGTATCTGCAACAGTTACCAAGACAAAGCGGCAGATTGCATCTGAATTTCTTTTCGAGAATGTCGAAGCTGAATATTGTGTCGTTGATTCTGAGCATTGGTTGTTACACTATTTAACACAGTCCTATCCCTTCTTTTTTGCCCCCCAACCCCCCTAAAGGGGGGCTAAACCCCACTTTTTAAGATGATTATCATAAAATAGGGAGAACCCCCTTTAGGGGGCAGGGGGCAAATACCTGGGATTGTAGAGCTATACCAGCACCTTCCCCGTCATATCCTTCGGTATTGGAATTCCCATTATCGTGAGTAATGTTGGTGCAACATCAGCCAGGATTCCTTCCTTAATTGTTTTATAGGAGTCGCTTATCAGTAAACAGGGAACAGGATTAAGTGAGTGAGCAGTATTCGGGGAACCATCTTCATTAATTGCCTTGTCGGCATTTCCATGGTCGGCAATGACCATAACATCAAA
>Ga0209745_1002030_pt1 | contig 11733 bp, 7 predicted proteins | sample BarGraNGADG00312_FD_184495 | JGI IMG/M metagenome (GOLD analysis project Ga0209745, IMG submission 184495) | Arctic peat soil microbial communities from Barrow, Alaska - Barrow Graham LP Ref core NGADG0004-312 (SPAdes) (version 2) | ecosystem: Environmental > Terrestrial > Soil > Wetlands > Peat ... | reverse complement strand
CGCATCGCTGACGTAGCCGAGGTTGGCGTCGTTGAGGGCGGCGATGCAGAGCCGGCCCGAGTCGGTCCCGTACACACCGAACTCGCTGCGCAGCCGCAACATCTGGTCCTTCGACAGACCCGAGTAGCCGAACACACCGACCCCGCGGCCAGATCTGGAGGCCACGTCAGGCATCGGCGGCCAGTGCGGCCGCACAGTCGTCGAGCGACAGATGAGCGACGTCGGACCACACTGCGAAGGGGAACTCGGTACCCAACTCCTGTTCGACGGCGGTGAGGAACTGCACCATGGCCAATGAGTCGAGACCGATGCCTTCCTCGCCCAGGGGGGCGTCGAAGGGCACGTCGCGCTCGCTACCGACGAGCACCTTCCGATCGAGCACGGCTCGCAACCGGACCCTGAGCTCAACCTCGGATGTCATGACGTCTCTCCCGTCAGATCGCTCATCTTCTCTGCCTCAGGCGTGGTCATCGACTCCACGATCTCGATGACCCGCGGCACCTTGTAGTCTGCCAGGTGGCGTCGGCAGAACGCGAGAATGTCCTGCTCGCGGGTCGACTGGCGGATTGTCACGGCCGCATGAACCACTTCCTCCCCGCTGTGGTCGTGAGCCGAGAAGACCCGAGCTTCGCTCACGGAGGGGCAACGTTCCAGCACTTGCACCACCTCGCTCGGGTAGACCTTGAGTCCTCCCACGTTGATCACCTGGTCGCCCCGACCCTGCCAGTAGACGAAGCCGTCCTCGTCGATGACGCCGAGATCACCGGTGCGGTACTCGACCGTGCCATCCTGGCCCGGTACGAATGCCTCGTTGGCGTGCTGGGGCTCGTCGGTAACGTATCCGCGCGCGACAGCACGGCTGCTGATCGCGATCTCGCCCTCCTGCCCGGGCGGCAGGGGAAGGCCTCGATCGTCGAGGATCCGCACCTCGACCCCGTGGAGGGCGAGACCCACCGAGCCGGGACGAGCGAGAACGTCTGCTGGTCGATGATTCGTAGCCGCCCCGGTCTCGGAGGATCCATAGTGCTGGCAGACGGGCACGCCGAGCCGCTCATAGCACTGCTGGACGAGGCTCGGAAGCAGCGGCGCTGTGCAAGAGAGCATGTAGCGGACGTGGGACAGATCGGGGACTGCCGACGGGTCCGTCTCCGAGAGGATGCGGTACATGCTGGGCACCCCGAGGAACACGGACGTGTCCGGGTGGGCGAGGTCGCGGAGAACTTCGCGCGGGATGAACGACCGTCGCAGCACGGCGCGTGCTCCGGTCAGGACGACCGGCAGGAGCGCAAGGTCGAACCCGTAGGAGTGCGAGACCGGTACGGGCGCGAGGATGCGGTCAGTCGCCGTGATACCCAGCGTGCCTACCAGGTTGAGCGCCTCGGCCAGCAGGTTCTGCTCGGTCAGGCCAACTCCCTTGGGAGCGCCGGACGAACCTGACGTGAACTTGACCAGGGCTAGCCCTTCAACACCCGTGCGATCAACCGGGGCATCTCGAAGGACGGCCACCTCGAGCTCCGATTCGTCCGCACCGGTCGCTAGCGGGTGCGTCTTCGCCACGTCTATGGCCCTCTCCAAGACCCCGATCATTCGGCTCGAGGTGACGAAGGCATGCGGTGGCATCCTTGCCGTCACCGCGCGCAGTTCCGCATCGCGATACCGAGCGGAAACCAGGCCGACGACGACGTCCATCGAGCGCAAGGCCAAGAACACCGGGAGGAACTCGGGACCGTTGGGAAGGGCCAGATGCACCACGGACCCAGGCTCGATACCGAGGAAGCGGAACCTGGTCGCCAGCCTCTCCGCACTCTCGACCACCTCCGCGAAGGTCAGGTCACCCTCCCCGGTCTCCACCGCCACCTGAGTCGGTGACTTCGCGGCAGTCGAACGGAAGACCGTCCAGAGGTCCATCGCGAGCGCTTCGGTCATCAGCGTCACCTCGAACTTCCACTCTCGGCCGGTGTCAGCCTCACGTCGTCGTGCTCGGCGCTGAACCTCAGCCGCCGGATGAACCGAACTGTCGCAGACATGTGCGGGTACATCACGTCGTCGGACCGAAGGAAGGGAACGACTCCCCGGTAGTCCCGCAGGACCCGCTCGATCGTCCGCGAACTGCGACTGGGCCGGCGGAACTCCATGCCCTGAGCGGCGGTGAACAGCTCGATCGCCAGCACCTCGTAGACGTTGTCGATCACGGTCATCAGCTTGGTCCCCGCGTTCGCGCCCATGCTGACGTGGTCCTCCTGGCCGTTCGAGCTGACGATCGAGTCGACCGAGGCCGGGGTGCAGAGCTGCTTGTTCTGGCTGACCAGGCTCGCCGCGACATACTGCGGGACCATGAAGCCGGAGTTCAGTCCCGGCTCCTCGACCAGATATGTCGGCAACGGTCCTGCGCCCGACAGCAGCTGGTACGTGCGCCGCTCGGAGATGCTGGCGAATTCCGACAGGGCGATGGCCAGGAAATCCATAGCGAATGCCAGCGGTTGTCCGTGGAAATTGCCACCGGAGATGATCCGGTCCTCGTCGACGAAGATCAGGGGATTGTCGGACACGGAGTTGATCTCGCGCTCGATCACGTCGCGCGCCTGACGCACCACGTCGAGGCTCGCACCGTGCACCTGCGGCATGCAGCGGAACGAGTACGGGTCCTGCAGGCGATCCTTCGGCAGGGCGATCATCTCGCTGCCGTCCAGGTGGGACCGCAGTCGGGCAGCCGACTCGAGCTGGCCCGGATGCGGCCGCACACGATGAACGAGCTCGTCGAACGCGTCGGACCTGCCTCCGAACGCCTCCAGGGAGATGGCGCCCACCAGATCTGCGATCGCCGCCAAACGCTGACCGTGAATGACACCGAGGACCCCGTGGGCCGCCATGAACTGGGTCCCGTTGAGGAGTGCGAGCCCCTCCTTGGGACCCAGGTGCAGGGGCTCCCATCCCAGAGCGTCCAGAGCGGACCGGGCGGAAACCACCTGCGCGCGGAAGGTCACCTCCCCCTCTCCGATCAGCGGCAGGCTCATGTGTGCCAGCGGGGCCAGGTCACCGCTGGCGCCCAGCGAACCGCGGTCGTACACGACGGGGACGACGTTGTGCTCCAAGTGCCGGACCAGTCGGTCGATCGTCGCCGGGCGCACGCCGCTGTGCCCTTGGGCGAGGGAGTGGATCTTGAGCAGCAGCATGAGCCGGACCACTCGATCGTCGACGGGTTTGCCGGTTCCGCAGGCGTGCGAACGAATCAGGTTGACCTGGAGACTGTCGAGGTCCGCAGTACCGATCCGCGTCGACTGCAGGGAACCGAAACCCGTGTTGACGCCGTAGATCACCTCTCCTCCAGCCACCTTCTCCTGGAGGTATTCATCGGCGAGTCGAGCCGCGTTCATGTCAGGTCGGCACACCACGGTTGCACCGTCGACGAGCGGCTCCAGATCTCTGAAGGTCAGGCCGTCACGATCCCCTTGCATGAATTCGCCGCCCCCCATACCATTCCGATCGACTCGCTCGGCCGCCCCCTGGATACGTTCCGCGTCCCCACATGCACTCGTCTTGGCGTATGTACCGTTCTAGCCAAGGTCCACCGTTCCGTCGACGATTTGGGGGGCGCAACTGGGCAAACAAATCGCCCGGCTGGAACCACTCGTGTACCTGCACGGGGGATCGTGGTTCCGCCGCGCCTAGTGAACCTGCCGATCTGGTCGGTGATGAAACTCAAGTCCTCGGTGGCACCGGCGGCCGACTGCCGCTGAGAGAAGGCAGGATCGCCTCGAACGCAAACAACGCCCCTGGGAGTCACACCTGGTCACTCAGAACGGTCAGGGTGATCTGGCGGGTAGTGAGCACCGCCAGCGAGGCCACATATCCAGGGCCGAGGTCCACATTCACCATCTGGCACTCCGGGCGCGGCCGCCCCCGCCACGCCAACACCGCAGGCGGCAGATCCGGTGGAGTCACCACGACATCGGCGGGCGGCACACGCAAACCCTCGCCCGATGCCTTCAGCAGCGCCTCCTTGCGTGTCCAATAGACGAGGAAGTCTCGAAGGCTCCCCACGTGGGGGCGCTCGATGGGATCGCAGACCCGCATCGCGAGCTCGGTGTGATCGACCCGGCCTCGGGCCGCGATGCTCTCGACGTCTACTCCGATCGGTGACCCATCCGACACCGCGACGAGGACCAGATCGCCCGAGTGGGAGACCGAGATCTCGAGGCCGGACCCGGCCACCTTTGGGCGTCCGTGCATCTCTCCGCACCTGTCGCACGTCCGATCCACCACGACGTCCCGAGCCGGTATCCCGAGTGCACGCGCGACGCACCGGCGCACCATGGACGCGCCCAGCTCGAACCTCTCCCGCACCATCAGGTCGCGATACCGTCCGGCGCGTGCACGCTCCCCCTCGTTCAGCTGTCCTCGAGCGTCGGCGAGGTCGGCCTCGCTGAGGCGTCCCACATGGATCGTGCAGGCGGTCGTGTGGCCATCCGATGCCCACCCGACGGCTGCCGGTCGGGATCCGACCGGTGACGCGGCGACACGAGGCGGGGTCATAGCGCTGCCAGCAGGTACTCGTCTATGTCCGCTGCGGTCTGCTCGACCCACGGGTGCTCGAGCATGTCCAGGTGCGAGCCCGGAGTCTCGATGACCACCAACCCCCGCTCAGCGACGCCCTGCCAGGACAACCCCAGCGGACCAGTCTCGGCTGCCTCGAAACACAGCACGGCCACGTCCACGGGCTGCGGGCGGTACGCGAGCGAGCACCGGATCGCGACTTCTAAGGTCTCCGCCATCTCAGACCTCAGCCCGTCATCGGGTGCGGGTGTTGTGCCGATCGTGTCCGTACGTGCGACCCCTCCCAGGGGCAGGTCGAGCCCTATCCTCCCTGCGAGTCGCACCATGCGCCGACGCAGCGCGCGCAACGCCCGTCGGGAGGCCGCCCGCGAGATGTGGGCGACACCCGGGAGGAACCCGAGTTCGTGCGCCTCCTCCAGCCTGCGCGAGAACGCCCGCCTCAGATCTTGCAGTCGAGGCATCGGGTAGATCCCCGCGGCCTGGAGGATGCCCCGGTCGGCGGCGCTCACGCGATCGTTGTTCGAGAGGATCGAGTCGAACACGATGACCGGGCCGGCCAGCTCCAGCCCGCGAGACTCGAGCTGGCGCGCCATCTCGAACGCGATGAGGCCACCTGCGCAGGCACCACCAAGCAGGTACGGTCCTTCCGGCTGCAACGCTTGGACCTCCGCGAGGTAGCGGGCCGCGACGCTCTCGAAGTCGGATTCCTCGACGAAGGGCCGTCCCCAGCCGTCACTGCGGCTCTCGGCCCTGATCGCGTACAAGGGACGACCCTCAAACTGGCTGGCGAGCGCACGGTAGAAGAACGCGTAGCCTCCCCCCGCGTGGATGAGGAACAGGGGCGGGCCCTGGCCCTCTCGCCTCAGGGGAACGATCAGTGAGGTGGCCCGCTGCGCGTTGCGAGCGACGAGCGCGGCCAACCCACGAATAGTAGGCGTCCGGCGAAACTCGACCTCCGACAGACCCTCAGCCAACACCCCCAGGGATCGCCGGGTCCTCACCAGCATCTCGTTCAGCATAGAAGAGTCGCCTCCGAGAGCGAAGAAGTCGCCGTCCGAGCCGACCTCGGACACGGCGAGAACCTCGCACCAGATCTCGGCCAGCGCTGATAGGTAACGGTCGATCTCCGAGCTCTCGTCGAGCAGGTCTCCTCCGGCCTCGACCAAGGCGGCCACTGCCTCGATCGTCGTGGCCTCGAACAAGCGCTGGAGGGGCATGTCTACGCCAAAAGCCTCCATGATCCGGGCAAGCATCTGCAACGCCAGGAGCGAGTGGCCTCCCAGGTCGAAGAAGTCGTCCCGGATGCCGATGTGCTCCACGCCCAACAGCTCCGTCCAGATCTGGACCAGCTGTTGTTCAACGGGGGTGCGCGGGGCGACCGCGGCTGTCGCGACGAGCCTCTGGGCGTGGTCGGGATCAGGAAGCGCTGACCGGTCGACCTTGCCATTGGGGGTAAGGGGCACGTGATCGAGCAGGACGAAGTGGGTCGGCACCATGTAGTCGGGAAGCGACCTGCGGAGGGCCTCTCGCAGCTCATGGGCGTCAGGCAGGGCCCCGTCCCTGGTCTGGCAGTAGCCGACCAGCGTCTTGGCTCCCATGCTGTCCGACCGCACGTCGACGACGGCACGCACGACGGAAGGGTGCTCGGCGAGGACCGACTCGATCTCCCCCAGCTCGATACGGAAGCCACGGATCTTGACCTGGCTGTCCAGGCGACCGAGATGCACCACACGTCCGTCGGCCAGATGTCGGACCAAGTCGCCCGTGCGGTACAGGCGCGCGCCGGACTCGCCATCGAGCGACGCGACCACGAATCGCTCGCTCGTCAGCTCGGGGCGGTGGTGATAGCCGATCGCCAGGCCGTCTCCGCCGATGAACAGCTCGCCCGCGACCCCGATAGGGACACGCATGCCCTGAGGGTCGAGGATGTGGAACGTCGTGTTCGCGATGGGTCGTCCCACGGTGATGGGCTGGTCCACGCCGGAGAGGCGCTCCACCGAGGACCAGATCGTGGTCTCCGTTGGGCCGTACATGTTCCACAGCGACCGCGTCCGCTCCACGAGAGGTCCGACGAGATCGGGCGGCAGCGGCTCACCACCGATCAGAGCCGTCAGCCCTGCGGTACCGTCCCAGCCGGCCTCCAACAGCATGCGCCACGTCGCAGGCGTCGCCTGGAGCATCGTGATGCCGCCGCGATCGAGTCGTTCGCGCAGCCGACGACCATCCGCCGCCAGCGAGCGCGGAGCGATCTCCACCTGTCCACCACAGACCAGCGGGAGGTAGAGCTCGAGTCCTGAGATGTCGAACGACAACGTGGTCACCGCGAGCACGACGTCGTCCTCAGTGCAGCCAGGGGTCTCCCGCATGGACCACAGGAAGTTGGACAGCGCACGGTGAGGTATCTCCACGCCCTTGGGTCGTCCCGTGGACCCGGAGGTGTAAAGAACGTACGCCAGGTCGCCGGGTCCTGCGCGATGGACCGGTGACGACCCGGCGGGTATCCGGTCGAGGTCCAACTCATCGATCTCCAGGACGGCACAGCCGCTCGCGTCCACGGTTCCCTTGAGCGATCTCTGGGTGATCAGGACCGATGATCCCGAATCCTCGAGCATGAAGGCGAGCCGGTCCGACGGGAACGCCGGGTCCAGGGGCACATACGCCGCCCCGGACTTCATCACTCCCAGCACGGCGACGAGCATCTCCAGCGACCGCTCGAGACAGATCCCGACGAGTCCTCCCGGACCCGCACCCATCTCCCGCAGCCGTAAGCCGAGGGCCTCCGCCCGCCGGTCCAGGAACGCGTAGGTCAGGGTCTCGTCCCCGCAGCGTGCGGCGATCGCAGTAGGCCGGGTGGCGGCCTGGGACTCGATCAGGTCGACGGTCGTCGACTCGTCCGGGTAGGCGCGCACGGTCTCGTTCCATGCCTGCAGCCGCCGTCGCTCCGACTCCGACAGGATCTCGAAGCCGATGATCGACTGCTCGGGATCAGCGATGAACCGGTCGATGATCCGGAGCATCTGACCGATCGTCGCCTCGCGCTGTTCCTCGGTGAACAGCGTCTCGTTGAAGTCGAACCCGATCCTCAGCTCTCCCGAGGCCCCCAGGTCGTGGACATTCAGAAGCAAGCTGCCCTCACCGTGGCTGGGTCGGTACCACCGCGGCTCGACCGGCATACCGGCGAACCGTCCCACGGAGACCTTCACGAAGTTCAGGGCCGCGTCGTATAGGCGCCCCCCCGGGTTGCCCGCGGCGTAAGGAAGGTGCCGCATGACGCTCAACGCCTCGGCATGGACCTTGCGTGCCACCGAGACGAACGAGTCGTCGTCTGCAAGTTCGACGGTGAAAGGATCCTGCTCCATCAACAGGCCCACTGTGCCAGCGTCCCCGGGGGCGCGGTTCTGCCATGGCACGCCAATGGTCCGGCGTGCCTGCCCTCCCATCCGGAACAGCAGCACCAGCAAGGCCGTCGCGAGCACTCCGAAGAGGGACATGTCCTCGGAGAGGAATCGCAGACCGCTCCGCGAGGAGAGCTGCCTCAAGGTCTGTGACAGTTCGGCTCCGAGCGTGACCTCCTGGTGGATTCGCCGCTGACCCATGCTCCCCGTCAATGATCGACCGTCATAGAAGACCATCGGCTCCGCAGGGTCAGCCATCCGCTCCTGCCAGAATCTCTCGTTCTGCTCGTACTGAGCGGAGGAACGGAAGGCGTCCTGGTGTGCCAGGTAGTCGGCGAAGCTGGGCTGAGGAAGCGGTTCGGCTGCTTCGTCGCCGGCGAGTCGGGCGTACTCCCTGCTCACCTGCTCGAAGATGATGGTCAGCGATGTTGCGTCGGTCGCGATGTGGTGCTGCAGGAAGGCCCATGCCCAGCGGGACGGGGACAGTGTGACCAGCGTCGAGCGAAACAACTGCTGAGAGATGTCGAGCACCGTGTCGACGTAACCCTGCGCCCAGCGGTCGAGCGCGGCGTCCGGATCGGCCGCATGCGACAGATCGAGGCGGCGTGACCGGACGTCCGACTGGTCGAGCACCGTCAGCACGGGGCCGGGGCCAGCGTTCTTCACGACCATCCGCAGCGCGTCGACACGATCGACCACTTGGCGCAGCGCGCGATCGAACCGGTCCGCGTCCAGTGGGCCCCCGATCACGAAGACGGCCAGCTCGTTGAACACTGCCAGGTCCGGCGAGGCCTGTTGGCCGAGCCAGACGTTCACCTGATTCCTGGTGAGCGGAGCCACTTCTGCCCGCAGGGCGCCGGGTGGACTGGTCTCCCCCGTCCGGTATGGAGCCGACCCCATGTCAGGCCTTGGCGAGCGCGGTCGCCCAGTCGTCGAGCGACGGCTGGGCGACATTCGACCAGACCTCAAAGGGCACCTCTGCGCCAAGCACCTGCTCGACCGCCGTGAGGAACCGCACCAGTGCCAGCAAGTCCAGACCGAAGCCTTCCTCGCCCAAAGGAGCGCCCGAGGGGAGCTCGCTTTCGCGACCGACGGGCACCATCCGATCGCGCACAGCGCTGAGTCGGACCTTGACCTCAGCCTCGGATGTCACGACGTCTCTCCCATCAGGTTGCTCATCTTCTGCGCCTCGGGGGTCGTGATCGACTCCACGATGTCGATGACTCGCGGCACCTTGAAGTCAGCCAGGTTGCGTCGACAGAACACGAGGATGTCCTCCTCCTGCGTCGGCTGGGAGAGGGTGACCGTTGCACGCACGAACTCCTCCCCTGCTTGGTCGTGGCCGGCAACCACGCGTGCGCCGCTCACGCAGGGGCACCGCTCGAGTACGTTGACGACTTCCCGCGGATAGACCTTGAGCCCTCCCACATTGATCATCCGGTCGAGGCGGCCGTGCAGAAAGAGGAAGCCTTCGTCGTCGATGATGCCGAGGTCGCCGGTCAGGTACTCCACAGCGCCGTCCTTGCCACGGGAGAACGACTTGCTTGCCCCCGGCTCGTCCGTCACGTATCCGCGCGACACGGCTTGGCTGCGGATCGCGACCTCACCTTCGACCCCAGGTGGGAGGGGCTGACCTTCGCTGTCGAGGATCCGCACCTCTACCCCGTGCACTGCCACACCGACCGAGTCGGGTCGTTCGATCATGCGCGCGGGCACGTGGATCGTGGCGGCCCCAGCCTCGGACGACCCGTAGAAGGGGCACACCGCCACGCCGAGCCGCTCCTGGCACAGCAGCGCGAGGCTCGCCGGCAGTTGCGCCGTGGCCGACAGGAGGTATCGGATGTGAGAAAGATCCGGAAGGGCCGACGGCTCGGTGTCGGCGAGAATGCGGTACATGCTCGGCACCCCCAGAAGCACCGAGGTGTCGGGGTGGGCAAGGTCCTGGAGGAGTTCCCGAGGGATGAACCCTTGGCGCAGCACAACCCGCGCGCCGGCGAAGATGACCGGCAGCAGACCAAGGTCGAACCCGTAGGCGTGCGAGACCGAAACCGGCACGAGGATGCGGTCAGACTCGTCGATACCCAGCGTGCTCACCACGTTGCGCGCCTCCGCGAGCAGGGTTTGCTCGACATAGCCGACACCCTTCGGTTCGCCCGACGAGCCTGACGTGAACTTGACCATCGCGAGACCCTCAGGGCCGGCGTGACGAACCGTGGAGCTCGTGGGAACCACCAGCGCGAGCGAAGGCTCGCCCGCGCGACCAGCAACGGGGTGGACCTCGGCAACGTCGAGCGCCCGTTCGAGGAACTCGACCATCTTGCTCGAGACGACAAAAGCCTGGGGTGGCATGCGGCTTGTCACCGATTGGAACTCCGAGTCCCTGTAGCGCGAAGACACCAAGCCGACCACGACATCCATAGAGCGCAGGGCGAGGACCACCGGGAGGTACTCCCAGCCGTTGGGCAGTGCCACATGCACGACGGACCCGGATTCGATGCCCACGCCCCGGAACGTCTCCGCCAGCCTCTCAGCGGCCGCCAGAACCTCCTCGAAGGTCAGGGTGCCGTCGGAGGTCTCCACCGCCACCCGCGAGGGGACCCTGGCCGCAGTCGCTTTGAAGACCGACCAGAGGTCCGATGCCTGTGTTTGCGTCCCCGTTGTCATCTCACGCTCCCGCTCTAGCTCGACTCGATTCACAAGTCACAGCCTCCTCTGTGGCAGGTGCTCATGAGCGCCCCAGATTCGGTTCAGGTTAGCAACGAACACGGGGTCGGCAGCGCCCACAGCTGAGTCAGGGCATTCGCCAGTGAAAACTCCCACAATCGTCTGCAGAAACTGCTTCGTGCTCACCCGTTCCATCCCCCCGCCGGTCAGGCGCAACGGTGCATCCCCGGAATCCTCAAGACCCACCGAGACAAGTTCCTTACTCTCCGAGCTGCCTGGGAAGTCACTTGTCAAGGCTCGAGTGCTCATGCTAGCCAGTGATACTCGGAAATGTCGTCGATAACGAAATACGCGCATCCCGGCTTCGGCTCCTACGGAGCCTGCGGTGGCCCTTGCCAGCAGACGTCAGCACGGCTTGGGCACCTATCTGGTCATGCCGTACATCGGTCAGCACTATCGCCTGCAACTCCGAACGATGCCCGTACCCGTCGCCCTACCTGACGACTGCGGCGATGGCATCGCTGACGTAGCCGAGGTTGGCGTCGTTGAGAGCTGCGATGCACAGCCGCCCGGAGTCCGTCCCGTACACGCCGAACTCGCTGCGCAGGCGCAGCATCTGATCCTTGGTGAGGCCCGAGTAGCTGAACATACCTACCTGGTCGGTGATGAAGCTCATGTCCTCGGTGACGCCCGCGGATGCAAGTCCTGCGACCAGTCCGGACCGCATTGCCTTGATCCGGTCGCGCATGCCGCCCAGTTCCTGCTCCCACAAGGTGCGCAGCTCGGGATCGGTCAGGACGTGGGCCACGATGGCGGCGCCGTGGGTCGCCGGGCTCGAGTAGAGGGTACGGATGACGACCTTGATCTGGCTGAGTACGCGCTTGGCCTCTGCGGCGTCCGAGGTGACGACCGACAGACCGCCGACGCGCTCCCCGTACAGGCTGAACGACTTCGAGAACGACGTCGCGACGAGGAAACTCAGGCCCGCATCGATGACCTTGCCGACAACGTACGCGTCCTGGCTGATGCCCTCGGCGAAGCCCTGGTACGCCATGTCGAGGTACGGGACGAGACCGCCCGCGCCGACAGCGGCGATGACACGGTCCCAGTCGGCCGGCGC
>Ga0209745_1002028_pt1 | contig 11739 bp, 8 predicted proteins | sample BarGraNGADG00312_FD_184495 | JGI IMG/M metagenome (GOLD analysis project Ga0209745, IMG submission 184495) | Arctic peat soil microbial communities from Barrow, Alaska - Barrow Graham LP Ref core NGADG0004-312 (SPAdes) (version 2) | ecosystem: Environmental > Terrestrial > Soil > Wetlands > Peat ... | reverse complement strand
TCGACATGGTGATCTTCTTCTGGGATCCGCTGGAGCCACAGCCCCACGACCCTGACGTCAAGGCGCTGCTTCGCCTCGCTACCTTGTGGAACGTCCCGGTGGCCACCAACTTGGCGACTGCCGACATGATCATCTCGTCGCCGCTGATGACCAGCAGCTACATGCCATCCCACCCCACCATGGACCGGCCGTCCACCGGCGCGGAATACCTAGCGTCCTCAATTGCCTGATCGCCACGGATGTCGCCGATGAGCGTTCGGCAATCAGGACGGCGGACGGTCGACAACCACGACCTCATCGTCTCGGTTTAGCTGCTGGGCGTTCGGTTTGGGTCGCGTCCCTGAGCGGGCTTGACAAGGACTCGACCTTGCTCGACGCATCGACCCTTCGTTTGCTACCCCGCTACCCCGCCTTCGGCCCGTTCTTGCAGCCCGTGCAGCATCTTGCGAATCATCCAGAAGTCGCCGAGCTCCACCAGCCCCGAGAACGCGATGGACATCGGGGTCCACCGGATCCGCGACCGTATCCGGGTGATGAGCCGCGTGGTCCCATCGGGTTGCCTGTCGAGCTGCCACACCCAGGACGTGTCACCGGGTGTGCCCCAGACCATCGAATGAGGCGCATCCAGTGAGTACACGTTGATGCCCTGCTTCCCGTCAGGGCTCATCGGCACGACGTCCCCCGCGGCGAGCCCTTGCAGCTCGGGAATGATCCGCCGCGCGCTGCGGTGTCCCAGGTTGTCGAGCAGGTCGTAGCTGTACCAGCCGGCACGCTTGGTCCCCACCTGGACCAGCCAGGGCCAGACCCGCTCGGGTGGCGCACCAATCGAAATGGCACGGGTGGCGTTGAACGTCGTGACCAGAACCATTTCATCCCCAGGCAGGGGACGGGCCACTTCCTCGTCGGTCGCACCCCAGCTCAGCTGCCAGGGCCGCCAAACCTTGACGTAGGCGGCTGCCCCTGCCGCAATGACCAGTAACCCCAAGCCAGCTCGCGCCCTCATGGCCAAAGCGTCCCAGACACGTCGATCGCCCCAGCCTTCGACCTACCACCCTCAGTTTGAGAGGGATGAGCTCCGGCCGTTTGCAGAACGCGCCGCAGCACGGCCGTGGCAAGCGCCCTGGTGCCGATTGGCGCCAAGAACATCCGCTCGCCGTCGCAACAAGGATGAGCCCGCATTGCCTCGGTCTGTTCCCGGTTACCGATAGGCACACGGGACACGAGCTGGACGCAGCCGGCGTTGGTGCCCACCGGACGGGATGACTTCGCGGTCAGTGGCGCAGCGCTGCTGCCTGGAGCCGCGCCGCAATGACGGAGACCGCCAGAATGGCCGCACTGAAGACGATCAACGCTGATCGGCTGCTGATCAGGTGCGTGGCCGCGGTCAACAGAACCGGTGGCAGACCCACTCCGAGGTAGGCGACGACGAAGAACATGGCGAGAACTCCGGCGGTCGAACCCGGCTCGGCGGTGGTGATTGCCACGCTGAGGGCGGCTTTGAACAACATCCCCGCTCCGGCACCGGCGATCGCCGAACCCAGCAGGTAGAGGGTGAGCGATGGGTTGTAGAGAGCGACGACAACCAGGGCCATGCCGATGGGCACACCGATGAGACCGAGGACGAGCATCCGAACGAGGGCGAGTTTGGGGAACAGGGTCTGCGCGAGGGCGGACGCGCCAAGGACGAGGAAGCCGGCCAGTCCCCAGATGAAGGGGGAGCTCTCGTGCAACTCGCTGTGGACGATAAGCGAGCCGACGGAGGAGAACAGACCGATGATCGCGAATGAGCAGAACGCGACCGCGGCTGCGCCGAGGAAGACCCTGCTCTGTGCGTGACGTAGGACGAACTTGGGGGCCCCGCCGGATGCCGGCAGCGCGCGGTCGACCGTTTCCGGGCTGAGGCTTACCGAGATCGCGCCGATAGCCATCAATGCGATGAACACGAGATAAGAGGTGGTGAAAGGGTGTCCGACCCAGCGCAGTAGAGCGCCCGCCACCAATGGCCCTAGTGACAGCCCGCCGAGGTTGGCCACCGAAGCGACGGTCGCTGGCATGCGGGAGGCCGGCTGGCCTGGGTGTCCTTCGCGATACAGGTCGGTGAGGTAGGTCGTCGCGGTCGAGGCCATCAGCCCGACGGCGACGCCGGTGAGGACGCGCCCGATGAGGAGCCCGGGCAGCGTCGGCCACCACGCCATCACCGCTGCGGCCGCGATGCCGAACGTGAGTGCTGGGACGATGATGCGGCGCCGGCCCCACCGGTCGGAGAGATGACCGAAGAAGTAGAGGCTTGCGCCCGCCCCTACGACCATGCAGCCGAACGCGAGTGTCACCGTGGTGGGACTGAGGTGGTCCCGTACGGCGTACAGCGGCCACATCGGTGTCGGGACGGTGCCGAACGCCTGCAGCGACACGAAGGCGGCGGCCACTAGCCAGAAGCCGACGTTGTGCGGCACGACGCGACGACCGGAACTGTTCGCTGACTTGCTCTCCGGTGCCGCAGCGATCGTGGAATGGTCTGACATGGCGAATCTCCTGTGCTGACGGGTGTTCCTGACTGGGTGATAGGTGTCAACGAGGCCCGTTAGAACTCCGATGCCCGTCCGCAGGCAGCGCGCACAGATGCATTCCATCTTGCTGACAGATGATGTTCTCCAGATAGACTACTGAGCAGGCGTTGAGGAGTGGTGGCCGATGGAGCTCAGGCAGTTACGTCACTTCTTGGCGTTGGTCGAGGAACGCAGCGTCACCGGCGCTGCCAAGCGGGAGCTCATCGTGCAGTCCGGCCTGTCGAACTCGATCCAGGCCCTGGAACGTGAACTCGGCACGCCCCTCTACGTGCGGGGAACCCGGCCCGTCCGGCTAACCGCGGCCGGCGAGGCTTTGGTGGGTGCTGCTCGCCGGACATTGACCAGCGCCGCGCAGGCGGAGCAGGCCGTCCAGCACACGCGCGACGTGCTCATCGGCACCCTGCGCATCGGCATCTCGCTCTCCGCTCAGCATCTGGTGCCGTTCGCTTCCTACCTCGGGGAGTTCACTCGCGATCATCCCGGCATCGACCTGCGTCTGCAGTACGCGCCCGGGCTGACGATGATCTCGATGCTGGAGAGGGGAGAACTGGACTGCGTGATCGGACCCGCGGTCAGCCAGGTCCCGGGCGTCCGGATGACTCCCCTGGCGCGAGAGCCCATGCGCCTCGTGTGCCGTTCTGATCACCACCTGGCAGACCAGGCAGAGGTCAGCCTGGGACAACTCGCCGACGAGCGGTTCGTCGAGGTTCCCCCGGGGTGGACCGGTCGCCTGCTGAGTGACGCCGCGTTTGCCGGCGAGGGTATACCGCGCCGCGTCGTCTGTGAGGTCGGCGACTGGGAACTGTTCCTCGAGCTGGTCAGTGCAGGCGTCGGCATCGGCTTTGCTCCGGTCGGCCTGCAGTACCCGGTGCTGACCGCCCCGGTCAGCGTTCTGCGGTTCATCTCGGTTGCGGATGTGCGCCTGGAGAGGCACATCTACCTGATGCTGCCTTCGGTGGGCGAGACCAGTCCGGCAGCAGGGCGGTTCGCTGAACAGCTGCTACGCATCCGCGCCGCGGGCAGCTGACAGGTGTCTCAAAGCCAAGACTCTCGGTCGACCCGGAGGCGGCGCGGCTGCCGGTGGTCGCGGGACGCCATCTGATCTTCAGATGAAATCCATCTGAAGCAGGTCCGACGCAGGCGACATCGGCGGGAAGAGACGCGCGGTTGTACCGAGCGAACCTCCACGCCGGTCGTGGAGGCCGACCAGAGGCCGCCGCGGCCTCGGACCAAGGAGATCTGCCATGACCAGCAAGCCAGTCCTCGAACCAGCCGCCCAGCAGTTCGCAGACGCGACCGCCAACCCGCCCTTCCTGTTCGACCTCGGCCCAGAGAAGGGTCGCGAGGCCGTCGACCAGGTGCAGTCCGGCGACATCGCCAATCCCGATGTCGACGTCAGCGACACGACCGTGCCCGGTGGGCCATCCGGCGAGGTGTCGATCCGCATCCTGCGCCCCCGCGGCGCGACCGGCCCGTTGCCGGTGATCGTCTACCTCCACGGCGCGGGCTGGGTGTTCGGCAACTCCCACACCCACGACAGGCTGATCCGCGAACTCGCGGTCGGCGTCAACGCGGCCGTGGTGTTCCCGAACTACAGTCTCTCGCCGGAAGCGGAGTACCCCACCGCGATCGAGGAGTCCTACGCCGTCGCCGCCTGGGTCGCCCAGCACGGCGCCGAGCAGAACCTCGACGCCACTCGCATCGCGGTCGCCGGCGACTCGGTCGGCGGCAACATGGCTGCCGCGCTCACCCTGCTCGCCAAACAGCGCGGCGACGTCAGCTTCGCCCAGCAGGTGCTCTTCTACCCCGTAACCGACGCCAGTTTCGACACCGAGTCCTACCACCAGTTCGCCGAGGGCTACTTCCTGCGTCGCGACGCCATGCAGTGGTTCTGGGACCAGTACACAACCGACCCGGCCCAGCGCGCCGAGATCACCGCATCGCCGTTGCGGGCCTCGCTCGACGAGTTGGCCGGCCTGCCGCCCGCGCTCGTGATCACCGGCGAGGCCGACGTGCTGCGCGACGAGGGCGAGGCTTACGCAAACAAGCTGCGCGCGGCCGGCGTGCCCGTGACCGCCGTGCGCTACCAGGGCATCATCCACGACTTCGTGATGCTCAACGCCCTGCGAGACACCCACGCCGCCAGCGCCGCCATCGCCCAGGCGATCGCCACCCTGACCGGCGTCCTGCACCCCACCAGTGACAACCACGCCGGGAAGCCGGCGGCAACTACTGCGCCAGCGCTGGCGCGAACTCAGAGAAACGAGCCACGAGCTATGTCTTCGACCAGCAAGGAAGCGGTCACCAAGATCGTGGCGGTCGAGGGGACCCCGTTCGCCTACCGCGAGGTAGGCCCGACCACGGGCGTCCCGGTGGTGTTCCTGCACCATTTCACCGCTGTACTCGACGATTGGGATCCCGCCGTGGTCGACGGCATTGCCGCTGAGCGGCGCGTCATCCTGGTCGACCTCCAGGGCGTCGGCGGCTCGGGCGGCACCACTCCCGACAGCATCGAGGCCATGGCCGGCGACGCGATCGCCTTTCTGGCCGCGCTCAAGCTGAGCACGGTCGACCTGTTGGGTTTCTCCCTGGGCGGCATGGTCGCCCAGCTGATCGTCGAGCGGCGGCCCGATCTGGTCCGCCGCATCATCCTGGCAGGCACCGCACCCGCTGGTGACCAGGGACCCGCCGCCACGGGCGCCGTACTCCAAAGTGCGCTGGAGAACGCGAGCGCCCAGGGCAAACACCCAAAGCACTTCCTGTTCTTCTCGCCGACCGCGACCAGCCAAGCGGCCGCGGACGCATTCCTCGCCCGTCTGGACGAACGCACCGAGGACCGCGACGCGCCGGTGTCCAACGAGACGATCGGCGCCCAGCTGACCGCCCTCGCGAAGTGGGAGCAGGGCACCTCACCGGCCAGCCTGGCGGACGTGGACAAGCCCGTCCTGGTCGTCAACGGCGACGAGGACACAATGCTGCCGACCGTCAGCTCGTTTCACCTGGCCCAGTTGCTGCCCGACGTCCAGCTGAGCGTCTACCCGGACTCGGGCCACGGCGGCATCTTCCAGCACCACGACGTCTTCGTGGCACAGGCACTGGACTTCCTCCGCGACTGACACCGACTGGCGCGAGTCCAACTCGAACAGGAAAGGCTCGTCCCGGGCACACGCATCGAAACCATTCTATGAAATCCAAAACATCCAATGAAGGAGTGAAACTGAAATGACCCCTCAATTCGCAGGAAAGTCCGCGCTGATCACTGGTGGCGGCAGCGGGATCGGACGAGCCAGTGCCCTGGCGCTGGCAGCAGAAGGCGCCATGGTGACCGTCGCGGGCCGCACCGAAGAGACGCTGAAGGAGACGGTTCGACTCATCGAGGGCGCCGGGGGCGCAGGCCGCTTCGTAGTGGCCGACGTCACCGACGAGGCCCAGATCGAGTTGGCAGTCGAGGCTGCAACCGAGGATGGCGTCCTGGACCTGGCCCTCAACAACGCTGGTTACGACGGTTTGTACCAGCTCACCACCGACTACTCGACGGACATGCTCGACCACATGCTCGCCCTCAACGTCCGGGGGTGCTGCTGTCGATGAAGTACGAGCTTCGCAAGATGGCGGCGCAGGGCTCCGGTGCGATCGTGAACATGTCCTCCGGTGCCGGACTCGTGGGTGTGCCCGGCTTCTCGGGATACACGGCCACCAAGGCCGCCGAGATCGCCATGACCAAGAGCTCGGCGCTGGAGGTTGCGTCCTACGGCATCCGGATCAACGCCGTCGCTCCGGGTCTCGTGGACACACAGCTGATCGCCTCCTTGGACCCAGAGCACCGGCAGGCACTGAGTGCTGCACATCCCCTGGGACGGATCGCCCAGCCGGCCGAGATCGCTGAGGCCGTGGTCTGGCTCCTCTCCGACAAGGCAAGCAACGTCACCGGTATCGCGCTGCCGGTCGACGGCGGCTACTCCGTTCCGTAGCGACCCGGAGTTGTGCATCAACAGCACCTACAAAGCGCACCGAAAACAGCTACTTGAGAGGGAGACACATCATGACCCAACTCACACGCGAGATTCCCACCAGCCTGACCATCGGCGCAGACCTGGCCGTCGGGCGCCTCGGCTACGGAGCGATGCAGCTGACCGGGCCGAAGGTCTGGGGACCGTACCCCGACCACGACCGGGCGGTCGCGCTCCTGCGTTCGGTCGTCGACGCGGGCGTGACGTTCATCGACACCGCCGATGTCTACGGCCCGCACTCCAACGAAGAGCTCATTCGCGAAGCCCTGCACGCCTACCATGACGACCTCGTCATCGCCACCAAGGGGGGATTCGTGCGGGGTGGCCCCGAGTACTCCGACATGGGCGCGGTCGGCAACCGGAACTATCTCCGCCAAGCGGCGTACATGAGCATGCGGCGACTCGGCCTGGACCGGATCGATCTTTACTACCTGCACACGCCCACCATGACCGATGAGCCGTTCGAGCACATCGTCGAGACGCTCGCCGGAATGCGCGAGGACGGTCTTGTCCGCTACATCGGCATGTCCAACGTCAGCGAGGGGCAACTGCGTACCGCGCTCTCGATCACCGAAATTGCCGCTGTAACCGTGCACTACAACGTCGCTGTCCGCCTCGGCGGGGCCGTACGGCGGATCGCGGAGGACAACGGCATCATGTTCTCACCGTGGCATCCCGGTGCCATTCCCGGCGGTGAGAACGGCGAGCCGTTCCGCGCCGTGATCGACCCGATTGCCGCAGCGCACGAGGCCACCCCTCAGCAGATCGCGCTGGCCTGGCAGCTGCACCGCACGGCGACCGCCCTGCCGATCCCCGGCACGACCAGCGTCGGTCACCTCAAGGAGAACCTCGAGGCTGCGAGCATCAAGCTCACAGAGGACGAAGTCGGCTCCATCACGGCGCTCGCACCGGAGGACGACGAGGTGTACTGACCACTCACGTGGTAGCCAGTCCCGCCCGTTCTGAACGGATGAGGACCTCCGGCTGAGGTGTCAAGCAACCACGCAAACACACCTCAGAAACCGAAGGTCCTCATGTCCAGGCAAACGCCACCTTGACGTGGCCGGTCCGTGCTGGAGATGCAGCGCTTTGAAGGGAGCGCGCCGTTGTCGGAGAGCCGGACTATCCGCGGCCCCGGAGCTCGCGGGATGAAACGCATGGCGCGAACGTGCTCCAGGGACAGGTGCCATCGCCGACTTGCGTCTTTTCGCCGCGTGCCGGCACACCCATGCAGGGTCCTTCGCTCTGATCCAGGCGGATCAGAGCGAAGGACCTGGCTGACCGCGCGGGGGTCGTCCATGCCGATCTGCACAGTGGGCGTGACCCCCCTAGGCAGGGGGCGGGGGCCGGTCAGCGGTTGGACCGACCTACTGCACCTTTCCCTTGTGTGGTCGTGACGACGGGCTGGAGGTTGTGGAACTGGCTGGTGTAGGAGCCAACCGTGATCCCGTTCACGCCCTGGAGCGAGGCGAGCTCGTCGAACGGCGCGCTCTGCATGGCGATGTTGAGGATCCGCATCGCGCTGCGCTGGAGATCGCCCAGACGCATGTCGTACGACGTGGGGTAGTTGCCCTTCATCACCACGGTGTAGGCGGTGACGGGCGTGGTGTCGTCACCCGGCGTCGCGTGCGTGACGTCGGTGATCGTGATGGCCGCCTTCTGCGTGTTGTTGAGCGCGTTCGACGCCAGCAGGCTAGTGGTGGCTGCGTAGGCGTCGGCGACCGAGGCGTAGCTCACCGGCGTGAACACCAGCTGCCCATTGGCGTCCGTCGTGAAGGCGCCGGACTGGGGGTTCGACAGGTCGGTGGTCGAGTCGACCGTGGTGCTGATCGTCTCGCCACCGGTGGCGGACAGGGCCAGCCCGCCGAACTGCCACGAGTAGCGCAGGCCGCTCGTTCGGACGGTCGTGGTGTAGACCGGCGGACCGGCGACGTCGATGGTCGGCGGGACCTTCTTCGTCGCGTTGATGACCTCGGCCGGGTTGTTGCCCGGCATGATGAGGTCGTTGCCGGAGTACATCGTGGCGACCGCGCCGTGGCTGCCGCCCCAGTCGGTCATGACCAGGCCCTTGAAGCCCCACTCACCGCGGAGCAGGTCGGTGTTCATGTCGTAGTTGGCCGACGAGTAGGTGCCGTTGACCCGGTTGTAGGAGGTCATGATCGCCATCGGCTGGGCGGCCTTGACGGCGATCTCGAACCCCTTGAGGTAGATCTCCCGGGCGGCCCGCTCCCCGATGACCGAGTTCGACCCGCTGCGCTGGGTCTCCTGGTTGTTCGCGGCGTAGTGCTTGAGCGTGACGCCGACACCGGCGTTGCTCTGCACGCCCGCGGTCTCACCGGCGGCGGTGAGGCCGGCGATGAGCGGGTCCTCGGAGAAGTACTCGAAGTTGCGGCCGTTGAGCGGGTCGCGGTGGATGTTCATCCCCGGGGCCAGCCACAGCGTGGCGCCGTACTCGCGCATCTCCTTGCCGATCGCCGTACCGACCTGCGTGAGCAGGTCACGGTCCCAGGTCTGCGCCAGCATGGTCCCGATCGGCCACGCCGTCGTGAACTGGTACGTCGGTGGGACGCTGTTGATCTGCTGGGTGATCCGGAGCCCGGCCGGGCCGTCGGACATCGTCATCTGCGGGATGCCGAGGTTCTCGTACAGTCCGGTCGAGTACCCGGCGGCACCGACCGCGGACAGGGTCGACCCGCCGAGGCCGGCGCCCTCGACGATGTTGGCGAGATGGGTGACGTCCAGACCAGCGACGAACTGCTCCATCGACACCTGGCCCTTGGCGACGTCGTACAGGGTCGCACCCTGGACGGGGGTGACGGCCTTGACACTCTCGCCGGTCTTCGGCTGGTATGCCGCCCCGGTGCCCTCCCAGTTCGACTGGGCCGGGTCGAGGTAGGCCGTGGTCGACGAGATCGGGCTGTTGTCGATCGCGTAGTACGGCGAGGCCGAGTCGACTGGGACGTTCTGCTCGTAGGCGGACGCATGGTTCGCGGGTGTGAAGCCCTTCGTCTGCAGCGGGTCGACGAGCGCCGTCTTGATCTCCTTGGCCTCACCGGCGTACGAGTAGAAGTCGCTCGGGGTGCTGGTCAGCTCGGTGGGAGGTGCCTGGTCGGTCAGCTCGTTGTTGACCTTCTGGGTCACAATGGTGTCGTTCAGCCGCACCTTCGCCTGCACGGAGGTAGAACGCGAGGAGTCCCCGACCCGGATGAGGTAGTCGCCGGCGTCCATGACGTACGCCGCCTTGGCGGCGTCGTAGGACGACATCTGGGTGGTGTCGAAGCCGATCGTCAGCTCCTGCGATGCCCCGGGGGCGAGAGTGCCGGTCTTCCCATATGCCGCGAGCTCCTGGTACGGCTTGTCCAGCCCGGTCTGCGGGGCCGAGAAGTAAACCTCGACGACCTCCTTGCCGCTGTCGTGACCCGTGTTGGTCACCTTGGCCTTCACCGAGACGGCGCCCATGTCGGCCTTGACGCTCTGCGTCTTGATGTCGAACGAGGTGTACGACATCCCAAAGCCGAACGGGTAGTCGACCACGCCGGCGGGGTCGGCCGGGTCGATCGTCGTGTAGAACGAGTCGAAGTACCGGTACCCCACATAGATGCCCTCGGAGTAGTTCTCGGTGCCCGCGTTGCCGTCGTTGTTGGCGAACGTCGCCGACGCCGGGTAGTACGAGTACTTCGAGGCCCACGTGTCGGTCAGGTGACCGGACGGGCTGACCGTGCCGTTGAGCACCTCGACCAGGGCGTTACCCGACTCCTGGCCGGCCTGGCTCATCAACAGCATCGAGTCCAGGCCGACCCCGCCGGCCGGGTCGGCCTCGGCGGCGTTGATCTCCTTGTAGAACGAGGTGTCGATGATGCCGCCGCTGTTGATCACGACGACGACGTGCTTGTACGTCTGGCCGATGAGTGCGATGTCGGCCCGCTCGACGTCGGCGAGCTGGAAGTCGCCCTTGCCCGAGGACCGGTCCCGGCCCTCACCGGAGTTGCGGGCAATGACATAGATCGCCGTGTCCGTTGGCGCCGTCGGCTGCACCGACTCGGTCGTTAGCGGCTGCTCGACCGAGGAGTAGTCGCCACCACCACTGCCGTACTTGGTGTCGTAGGCGGAGGTCATGGCGTCCCAGTAGGCCGCGCTCGTCGTCACCGTGTAGCCGGCGTTCTCGAGCCCTTGGCGGACGGTGACCGTGTACCGGTTGTTGACGGCACCAGAACCGGTGCCGCCCTTGACCGTCTTGTAGGCCCCGACGCCGAACACGGCGACCGTGCCCGACTTCGGCATCGGCAAGGCGTTGTCGTGGTTCTCCAGCAGAACCATGCCCTGAGTAGCGGCCTCCTTGGACAACTGTGCGTTGGCCAGCTCGAGCGGCCCCGGGTTGGGGTCGGTCGTGGCTCCGACAGCGGTGCCCATGCCGGCGACGACCAGCGCCAAGGCTGCCATAACGGGAACTCCCGTGCGCCAAACGGCCCGGGAACGATGTGGAAGATGCATGACGGCGTCCTCTCTGACGGCGATGTCTTGATTGAAAGGGCTGAGGCCGGCGGAACAGGCACCGGTCGACAGTCCGCCGCCTTTAACAGACCCAAATCATTTGCGTGGCGGTCGAGGTCTGTGTGACACGTAAGTACCGAGAGTGGATTGCGGGCAAGTCGATACATGTAACGATGCCCCTCTCCAAACCGGCTGCGCAATTCCGTTCGAGACGCGGTGCTTTCCATCGCCGCATACTTCCTGCTGGAACCTGGACACTATTCAGTTGTGGCAAGACGAGTTGCCGAGATGACCTGACCCCCTGAGATCGGTCCACCCCGAGGTTATGGTTTCGGACCGCAAAGGAGGAGTCAGATCATGCCCCAGAAGCGCTACCGCCTCGAGGAGTACAATCAGCAAGCCGCCCGAGAAGCCGTGGCACCGACGTAATCGAGCCGACGTGGAACCCGGGCGATTCACTGCGGAAGGGGAGGTGGCCGTGAACTTCGCACAGTTGGAGTACTTCTTGGCGGTTGCACAATCCAAGAATTTCTCCCACGCCGCGGAGAACTCGTACGTCTCGCAGTCGTCTTTGTCCAAGCAGATCAAGGCCCTCGAGAAGGAGCTCGGCGTCGAGCTCTTTGTCAGGAGCTCCGCTGGAGTCTCCCTGACACCCGCCGGCGAGATGTTCC
>Ga0209745_1002027_pt1 | contig 11742 bp, 15 predicted proteins | sample BarGraNGADG00312_FD_184495 | JGI IMG/M metagenome (GOLD analysis project Ga0209745, IMG submission 184495) | Arctic peat soil microbial communities from Barrow, Alaska - Barrow Graham LP Ref core NGADG0004-312 (SPAdes) (version 2) | ecosystem: Environmental > Terrestrial > Soil > Wetlands > Peat... | reverse complement strand
CGAAGTGCTCGACAACTACGCGTTCCTTCGCACCAGCGGCTACCTGCCCGGTGAGAACGACGTCTACGTGCCGCTGGGCATCGTCAAGAAGAACGACCTGCGCAAGGGCGACGCGGTCACCGGTGCCGTCCGGGCCCTGCGCGAGGGCGAGCAGATCCCGGCCCGCCAGAAGTTCAACGCGCTGGTTCGCCTGGACACCATCAACGGACTGACGCCAGAGCAGTCCCTCAACCGTGTCCACTTCTCCAAGCTCACCCCGCTCTACCCGCAGGAGCGACTGCGTCTGGAGACCGAGTCGAACATTCTCTCGACCCGTTTGATCGACCTCATCGCCCCGATCGGCAAGGGCCAGCGCGGCCTGATCGTCAGCCCGGCCAAGGCCGGCAAGACACTCATCCTGCAGGCGATCGCCAACGCCATCACGACCAACAACCCTGAGGCCCACCTCATGGTCGTCCTGGTCGACGAGCGCCCCGAGGAAGTCACCGACATGCAGCGTGCCGTCAAGGGCGAGGTCATTGCCTCGACCTTCGACCGGCCGGCCACCGACCACACCACGGTTGCCGAGCTGGCCATCGAGCGCGCCAAGCGGCTCGTCGAGATGGGTCATGACGTCGTCATCCTGCTCGACTCGATCACCCGACTGGGCCGTGCCTACAACCTCGCCGCCCCGGCGAGCGGCCGGATCCTGTCCGGTGGCGTCGACTCCAGCGCGCTCTACCCGCCGAAGCGGTTCTTTGGTGCGGCCCGCAACATCGAGAACGGTGGCTCGCTGACCATCCTCGCGACGGCTTTGGTCGACACCGGCTCCAAGATGGACGAGGTGATCTTCGAGGAGTTCAAGGGCACCGGCAACATGGAGCTGCGCCTGTCGCGCCATCTCGCCGAGCGCCGCATCTTCCCGGCCATCGACCTCAACCCCTCGGGGACGCGTCGCGAGGAGATCCTGATGGCCAACGAGGAGCTCAAGATCGTCTGGAAGCTGCGTCGGGTGATCTCCGCCCTCGACCAGCAGCAGGGCATCGAGCTGCTCATTGACCGGCTCAAGAAGTCCAAGAGCAACGTCGAGTTCCTCATGCAGGTCCAGAAGACATCCTCGATTCAGATGAACGAGGACGACTGATCTGGTCCGGATCCATCCGGTGACATCGTGTGGCGAAACCCGTTCAGAGCAGATCTGAACGGGCTTCGTCGTTATCGGGTGTGGCGGTTCCTCTTCAACTAGAATTGGCACTAAACCGGTCAATCGGGCGTAGAGGGGGCATTCGAGAATGACTGAGCCGACGAGAACGACGGAGCAGACCAGGACCCGTATCGTCGTCGCTGATGATGACGCCGACATCCTCGACCTCGTGGTCCTCAAGCTGAACCAGGCGGGGTTCGACACTGTCGCCGTCACCGATGGCGTGGCTGCCCTTGCGGCCATCGAGGCCGAACATACGAGGCTGGCCATCCTTGACATCATGATGCCCGGGATGTCGGGCATTGACGTGCTGCGCCACCTGCGGGTGAGCGCTGCCACAAAGGACGTCGACGTTATCCTGCTCACGGCGCGCGCACACGAATCGGACATCAAAACCGGTCTCGCCGCCGGCGCCAGCGACTACATCACCAGACCCTTCAGCCCGCGCGAGCTGCTGACGCGCGTCAACGCAGTTCTGGCCAGGGGCGAGGGGCAAGTGTTGGACCCGGCTGGGGAGCAACATCTGCCGGCCGCTGACTGAACGGGTTTTGCTGTTTTCGAGTGTGACAGTTTCGCTCCAACGTAGAATTGCCACATAAACAGTCATGTCGGGTAAAGGGGCATTCGAAGACGACTGAGCCGATGGGAATGACAGAGGTGGCAATGACTGAGCCGACACGGAACCGCATCGTCGTCGCCGACGATGACGTCGACATCCTCGACCTCGTGGTCTTCAAGCTGAACCAGGCGGGGTTCGACACCGTCGGTGTCACTGATGGCCTGGCTGCCCTTGCGGCCATCGAGGCCGAACCCCCGAGGCCGGCCATCCTTGACATCATGATGCCCGGGATGTCGGGCATTGAGGTCCTGCGTAAGATCCGGGCGAGCGAGACCATCAGTGACCTCGACGTCATCCTGCTCACGGCGCGCACACGCGACGAGGACGTCGACACCGGTTTCGCCGCCGGCGCCAGCGACTATGTCATCAAACCCTTCAGCCCACGCGAGCTCTTGAAACGCGTCAACGCAGTTCTGGCCAGGGGCGAAAGGTGATGTCGGGCCCGGCCGTGGCCGCGTTGAGCGGCGATGTCTGAGCGGCGCCCTCACCAGGCGGCTCAGACGCAGACGATCGCTGCCCGCCTGCGAAGACTCGTCTTTCTGTGCTGGGCGATGCTCCTCGTGGTCTCCTTTGTAGCGGTCGGATCCCTTGTGGTTCAGTCGGACAACATCCACCAGTTGACCATGATCTACGGCCCTGCCACGGATGCCAACACCGAGGTCCGCCAGGCCATGACCGATGCGCAGACCGGGCTGGACGCGTACCAGGCCTCCGGTGACCGGGCGTTGCTGCAGCCGTACTTCGGCTCCCACGACCGGACGTTGGCCGCACTAACGACGCTTCGGGACAAGCTCGCGGAGGGGGCGGACGGCGAGGCCGATACCGCACGACACATTGCCTTGGGGGAGCGTCAGCGCCTGGCGGCGGAGCAGTGGTGGGCCGATGCGCTACGCACGGAGCAAGCCCTTTCCAGAGGCGAGCGGGTGGATCTCTTTCAGAATCGGGCACTTTTCGCCCGCTACGATGCGGCGAATGCCGCCCTCAAGGAGTACCTCACGATCGAAAACGACCAGGCGCGGCTCGCGGCAGACAACATGTCGTCGCGAGGAGCGGTCATCAGCATCGCCGCCGCCGTTGCGGCACTTCTGGCGATGTTGGTCCTGGGGCGCAGGGTCGCGGGCACCATCAGCCGCCCGCTCATTGAGCTGCGTAACGCCATGGTCCGCCAACGTGAGGGTGAGCCGGGTGCACGCGCTCGCGAGGACCAGGGTTCCGTCGAGCTCCAGTCCGTTGCCAGCGACTTCAACGCACTCAGCGAGCAGAACTCTGTTCTGCTGCAGAGGCAGGCACACGATCTTGACACGCACAGGATCACCCTTGAGATAGCGCGCGCAATCCGAGCCGCCTCAGACACCCAGCGAGCACTGGACGTCATGTGCGTCTCGATGGGTGAGGGTCTTGGCGTCGACCGGGTCGTCGCCAAGACCCTTGGAGCCCGCGAAGAGGTGCAGCTCGGCGCTCAGTGGCAGGAGCCGAACCTTCAACCACTGAGAGATCTCACTGTTCTCCCGGAGCTGGGAGGAGTCGCAGAGGAGTGGTGGCTGTCTGAGGGGCACCTGGTTGACAACGACCTCCTGGAGACGGATGAGTCGCCAGAGGAACCGGGCCGGACCCTCCGTCAGGTGACCGGTGCGCGCGCGGCCATCATGGTCCCGATCGCGCTTGACGACCGGGTGATCGGGATGATCTATGTCGTCATGGTCCGCGAGCCTCGCGACTGGACCACGGCCGAGATCAACGTTGTTCAGGCGGTTGCCGGGTTCGTGGCGAGGGCCATCGTGGCTGCCGAGCAACAGGTCAACCAGCAGGAGTATGTCGACCGGATCCAAACGCTCGACCGCCAGAAGTCCGACTTCCTGGCGACCGTGAGCCACGAGCTGCGGACGCCACTGACCTCGATCAGCGGCTATCTGGAGGTGCTACAGGAGCCGGAGAACGGCGAGCTGACAGCGCAGCAGCACCGGATGCTCGAGGTGATCAACCGCAGCACGCTTCGCCTGCGTAGCCTGATCGAGGACGTGATGGTGCTGAGCCGGATCGAGGGCGGAGTCAACAAGGGCAACTTTGGCGAGGTGTCGATCCGCGGGCTGATAACCCGGGTAGACGAGGAGCTGAGCCCGCTCGCCAGGGGCGGTGGCATCGAGCTCGAGATCGACGCCGGTCCGCAGGCGGCTATCGTGCTGGGCGACCAGGCGTCTCTTGAGCGCGCACTTGTCAACGTTCTCTCAAACGCGATCAAGTTCAGCGGCCCAGGAGGAGTCGTGACCCTCAGGGGCACCCTGGACCAGGGCGCCCGCCGGGTCCTCATCACCTGCCAGGACCATGGGATAGGTATCCCGGCCCGCGACCTATCGGTTTTGTTCACCCGGTTCTTCCGCGCGAGCAATGCCATGGCTCAAGTGATACCCGGCACTGGCCTCGGGCTGAGCATCGCCAAGCAGATCGTCGAGGACCACCATGCCGGAGAGCTGCGACTTACCTCGGTCGAGAACGAGGGGACCACCGTGGTCATGGATCTGCCGTTGTATGAGCCGTTGCAGACTCAGGACATGGTGGGCAATGATGCTGCGGGGAATGACTCTGAGTCGGAGGACGTTTTCGGCATACGTGCCTGATCTGGCACACTGATGTGTTGGCGGCCGGTTCCCGCGCGCGAGGGAGTCCCGAGCACACGATCCGGCACTGCCCCAACCTCAAGGAGCACACGTTGAAGAAGGACCTTCACCCCACCTACGTTCCGACCACGGTCACCTGCACCTGTGGCAACACGTTCCAGACTCGCAGCACCGTGCAGGGTGGCAAGATCTCCTCTGACGTGTGCTCGCAGTGTCACCCGTTCTACACCGGCAAGCAGAAGATCCTCGACACCGGTGGCCGCATCGCTCGCTTCCAGGCGCGTTACGGCAAGAAGGCCGACGTCAAGAAGGTCGACAAGTAGCTACCCTGCACGCCGGTCCCCGACTCAACGGTCGCGGGGCCGGCGTTGCTGTTTGTCCGTTTATTGTATGAGAGCCATTCACGGAAGGTGCCCCAGATGCTGGAGTCCGCTGCGACGCTGGTGCAGGAGTATGCCGATCTCGAGGCCCAGCTGGCAGACCCCGCGGTGCACTCCGACCAGAACCTCGTGCGCAAGCTGAACAAGCGGTATGCCGCGCTCGCGCCGACCGTCGCGGCATACCATGCGTGGCACGCCGCCCGCGATGACGTGGCCACGGCCCGCGAGCTGGCCACCCAGGACAAGGCGTTTGCCGAGGAGCTGCCTGCGCTCGAGGCGGTGCTGGCCGCAGCCGAGGACAGGCTGCGCCGGCTGCTGGTGCCCCGTGACCCGGACGACGACCGCGACATCATTCTCGAGGTCAAAGCGGGCGAGGGCGGGGAGGAGTCCGCGCTGTTCGCCGGCGACCTGCTGCGGATGTACCTGCGCTACGCCGAGCGTCGTGGCTGGAGGACAGAGATCATCGACGCCACCGAGTCCGATCTCGGCGGCTACAAGGACGTGCAGGTGTCGGTGAAGTCGCATGGCATCACTGAGCCAGCCGACGCCCCGTATGCCCGGCTGAAGTACGAGGGCGGGGTGCACCGCGTCCAACGGGTGCCGGTCACGGAGTCCCAGGGCCGCATCCACACCTCGGCGGCCGGCGTGCTGGTGATGCCCGAGGTCGATGACGTCGAGGTCACCATCGACATGAACGACCTCAAGGTCGACGTCTACCGCTCGTCCGGACCGGGTGGCCAGAGCGTCAACACCACCGACTCGGCAGTGCGGATCACCCACCTGCCGACCGGCACCGTGGTGTCCTGCCAGAACGAGAAGTCCCAGCTCCAGAACAAGGAGTCGGCCCTGCGGGTGCTTCGGGCCCGTCTGCACCAGCTCGCCCAGGACGAGGCGGACGCGGTGGCCTCGGCCCAGCGCAAGTCCCAGATTCGCACGGTCGACCGGTCGGAGCGGATCCGGACCTACAACTATCCGGAGAACCGGATCGCCGACCACCGCACGGGATACAAGGCCTACAACCTGGACATGGTGCTGGACGGTGACCTCGACCCGATCGTGCAGTCGGCCGTGGACACCGACGACGCCGCCCGGATGGCGGCCGTCGCAGACGGGTCGTCGGGTCTGTGACCTCGGGTCGGTGACGGGGTCAGTGAAGCTATTGCGGGAGGCTGTCCGCGACGCCGTCCGAGCCCTGTCGGATGCCGGTGTCGACAGCGCCGAGTTTGACGCCGTGGCGCTGGCGGCGTGTGCGCTCAAGACGACCACGAGCGAGGTGCACAAGCTGATGATCATGGGCGCGCCGGTCCCGAAGGGGTTCGATGATCTGGTGGCCGAGCGCGCTCGCCGGGTGCCGCTGCAGCACCTGACCGGTAAGCAAGGGTTCCGCCGGCTAGAGCTCTCGGTCGGCCCAGGCGTCTTCGTCCCCCGCTTCGAGACCGAGTTCGTGGCCGGCCTCGCCATTGACTATTTGCGCAAACCTAGGGACGGTGCGACGGAATCGGGTGCAAACCTAGGGACCGTGCATCGCACCGTCCCTAGGTTTGCGGGTCCGGAGCTGACATCGTCCCTAGGTTTGCGGGGGGAGGACCTGACACCGTCCCCAGGTTTGCCATCCACCATCCACCGGAATTCGACTGTGGTGGTGGTGGACCTCTGCACCGGGTCGGGGGCGATCGCCCTGGCCATCAAGGACGAGGTGCCTCTGGCCGAGGTCCACGGAGTCGAGCTGTCCGAGCTGGCACACGCGTGGGCGATCCGCAACCGCGACGATCTCGGGCTCGACGTGGACCTCCGGCTCGGCGACGCGACCCGGGCGTTCCCCGATCTCGAGGCGGACGTGGACGTGGTGGTGAGCAACCCGCCATACATCCCTGTGGGTGCGATCCCGAATGACCCGGAGGTCCGCGACCACGACCCCGAGGTCGCGCTCTATGGCGGCAGCTTCGACGGTTTGCGGATCCCGCTGGAGGTTGCGGCGCGCGCCGCGGTTCTGTTGCGACCAGGGGGGTTCTTCGTGATGGAACACGCCGACGTGCAGGGGGACTCACTGCTGGCGGCGCTAGTGACGACCGGCCTGTGGCAGGACATCCAGGATCACGAGGACCTCAATGGACGTCCGCGTGCCGTCACGGCGATCCGCGCGCACTGATCAGGCGCATATTCTGCTGCTGCACTGACTAGTCCGTCACCACGACGTTCGCCAGCTCGACCAGGATCCGCTCGGCCTGAGCGCGGCTGATGATGGCACCGGACAGCGCGCCCAGCCGGTCGAGGTCGACCGGCCCAAGGTCGGCTCCGCGCAGATCGGCGCCCTTGAGCTTGGCGGCATACAGATCGGCATTGAGCAGGACCGAGCCGGCCAGGTCGCTGCCGCGCAGATCCGCCCCGCGCAGGGAGGCCTCGGTCAGGCGCAAGCCCGTGAGCGCGGCATTGCCCAGGGCGCAGCCGTTCAGGTTCGCGGCATAGAGGTTGCAGTTCTGCAGGAGCATGCCAAGGCCTCGCGTGCCCTCGAAACTCGTCCCCATCAGCTGGCACCCGCGAAACTCCGCCTCGCTCATGAGAGCGTTGCCAAAACGTGCGCCGGTAGCATCCACCATCTCGAACCGCGCACCTGCCAGATCGCAGTCGAGAAAGGCTGCGCTCCGCGCACTGCCACCCCTGAACACTGCGGAGTCCAGGCTTGCCCCGTTGAGCTTCGCCTCGTCGAGGTTGACGTCATGGAACTGCCAGCCGGGCAGATCGAGTCCTCGCAGGTCGGCACCGCTCAGATCGCAGCGAACCAGGGTCAGCGGGCCGGCGCCCAGCTCCGGGCGTTCGCGCAGCGACGTGCCGCGCGGATCAAGCGGCTGCCGGAAGCCAACACCGACGCGTGAACCCAGATGATCACGCTCGCCGCAAGCGTCGTCGAGAGTCGGGTCACCGCCGCCAAGACGGCCGCCGATGATGTGAACCGGCGTAACGTGTGGCTGCTCGTGATCGCGTTCGTGGTCGGCATCTCGCTGGTGGGGTTGCTCGCCCGTTCGGTCATCCAAGAGACGAACCGCCCCATTCGCGGTGTGATGCAGGCAGTCGACGCGATGGCGATGTGCGATCTCACCGTGCCCGCGCAGGTCCGCAGTCGCGACGAGATCGGCGCCGTGGCGCAGGCCGTGAACACGGCGCGGGACGCGTTGCGCGTCATGCTGGCGAAGGTGGCCGGGACGGCGGAGACGTGAGGACGGCGGCCCAGGAGCTGAGGGCGTCGAACGTGAAGGTCGCGGAGGGCTCGGAGGAGTCCACTGCGCAGGCACTCACGGTTGCGTCGGCGTCGGAGAAGGTGTCAAGTACCGTGCGGAACGTGGCCGGCGGAGCGGAGGAGCCGACCGCGTCCATCCGGGAGCTCACGCAGAACGCCACCGAGGCGGCGGTATTCGCGGGTCAGGGCGTGACGTTCTCAGACTTCACGGCCTCGACGGTCAACGAGCTCGGGCGAAGCTCGAAACAGATGGCGGCCTTCGTCAAGGTGATCACCTCCATCGCCGAGCAGACGAACCTGCTCGCCCTCAACGCGACGATCGAAGCGGCCCGCGCGGGCGAGGCAGGCAAGGGGTTTGCCGTGGTTGCCGCTGAGGTCAAAGACCTGGCTCGGGAGTCGGCGCGGACGGCGGAGGACATTGCAGGGTGCTGGCGGAGATGAGCATATCGGTCGCCGACCTGACCCGGATGGCCGCCGATCTGCACGATCAGGTCGGTGAATTCACCTACTGACAGAGCGATCTGCCGATATGCTCAGACAAGGTATGAGGGTGCCCCGCGAGTGGCGGCCGGACGCCTGTCTGTGGGAGGACATGTGTCTCGGATCCGGGTGCTGGTGGTTGACGACTCTGTGGTCGCGCGCCGGATCGTCATGCAGGCTCTGGCGAATGACCCGCAGATTGAGGTGGTCGGCACGGCGGCCAATGGCCGGATCGCGCTGGCGATGGTCAAGGAGCTGGCGCCCGATGTCGTGACGATGGATATGGAGATGCCCGTGATGGACGGCATCGATGCGGTCCCGGCAATGCGTCGCCGCGGCGACCGGTGCCGCATCATCATGTTCACCGCTGTCAGCGTCCGAGACGCGAAGAGGACGTTCGCCGCGCTCGCCGCGGGCGCCAACGACTACGTCACTAAACCCTCCGGAGTGATCAGCGGATCCGCGTCCATTGCGGACGTGGCCGAATCGCTGATACCCAAGCTCAAGGCCCTCATGGCGCAAGCCGGATCGGCCACGACGCAACGCGCCGCCGTCGCTGCTCCGGCCGGACGCAGCCCCGACGTCATCCGCCTTGCGGCCAGGCCGCAGGCACCCGGGCGGTCACCACCTCGAGCTGCGCGCGATGTCGCGGGGCGCCCGCACGATTCTCCAGGAGGGCCCTTTGGTCAACTCGTGTCGGCCTCGGTCGACACGCTCTTTCGCTCCGCGGTGCGAGTTTACGGCGGGGATCTGCTCGCAGTCGTGCTGACCGGCATGGGCTCCGATGGGCTTGCGGGCTGCGAGGCCGTGGTCGAGGCGGGCGGCAGGGTCCTGGCGCAGGACGAGGCTTCGAGCCTCGTGTGGGGCATGCCCGGCGCGGTGGTCAAGGCTGGCTTCGCCCATCAGGTGCTGCCCCTGGACCAGATCGGTGCCGCCATCGTGGCCGAAGTTCAACGTTCCACCCTCGACCTTGCCTCCTCACCGGGGGGCCAGTGACCATCGCTGCCGGCACATTCATTTTCGTGGCCGACCTTGTGCGCCGGTGCAGCGGCATTCAGCTGACGGCCGACAAGGGGTACCTGGTGGAGGCTCGCCTGCTACCTCTCGCTCACCAGGCCGGTCTCGCAGGGGTCGACGAGTACGTGGACACCCTGCACGCGGTACCGCACTGCGCCGAACACGATCGCGTCGTTGAGGCCCTGGCCACGAACGAGACCTCGTGGTTCCGTGATTTCACTCCCTTCCAGACCCTGACCAGGCACGTTGTTCCGGCGCTGGTCCGGGACCGCCCGGCGTTGACGTCGATACGCGTGTGGTCGGCAGCCTGCTCGACGGGCCAGGAGCCGTACAGCATCGCGATGGCTCTGCTCGACGCCGCTCCGGATCTGGCGGTCGAGATCACCGCGACGGACATCTCGCAGGAGGTGCTCACCCGCGGCCGGGCCGGCCGGTACAGCCAGATCGAGATCAACCGCGGGCTGCCGGTTGCGATGCTTGTGCGGCACTTCACCCGAGCGGGGACTGAGTGGGAGCTGAGCCAGGAGGTGCGCTCGAAGGTCAGGTTCTCCCAGCACAACCTGGTCGACACCCCTCCTCGGGGGGGCCGTTCGACATCGTCTTCCTGCGCAACGTGCTCATATACTTTGACCCTGAGACCAGGCTGCACGTGCTGCGCCGGGTGCGCACCGCCCTTCGGCCCGGTGGCTTTTTGCTGCTGGGCGCCGCCGAGTCGACCCTCGGCATCGAGGGCGCGTGGGAACGGGTGCCGGTCGGGCGCGGTTCCGTCTACCGAAGCAACGTACGGGGGGCAGCATGAGAGCGCTGGTGATCGATGATTCCCGCACGATGCGGCGCATCGTGGCCGACATCCTCGACGGGCTCGGGTTCGACACGTCGCAGGCCGGCAACGGCCGCGAGGCACTCGACCTGCTCGAGGCAGGCGAGACCTTCGACCTGGCCTGCATCGACTGGAACATGCCGGTCATGGACGGGCTCGAGTTCGTCGCTGCCGTTCGCGCCCGGCGCCAGTGGCCTAACCTGACGCTGATGATGGTGACGACCGAGGGCGAGCAGGGCCAGATCGTGCGCGCACTGGCGGCAGGGGCTCACGAGTACGTGATGAAGCCGTTCACCTGGGACGCGCTCGCGTCCAAGCTCGGGCTGTTGGGGCTACTACCGGTCCAGGAGTCCATATGAGCATGCTTGCCGCGGTGGACGCGTTCGGCGAGATCGCGAACGTCGTAGGTGGCAACGTCAGGGCGTTGCTGCCGGAACACGTGGCGCTCACGCAGCCCGAGGTGAGCCGGCACTCGCCGCTGGGCGACGGTGCGGTGCGGCTCAACGAGGCGCAGCTCGCCTGGCGCGGGCGCCCGCTCGTCATCTCGCTCTGGACGATCTGAGCGATGAGCCCGGTAATCGACTGCACGAGCGAGGAGGGCCTGGCCGAGGGCATCGCCGCTGCGGCTGAGGCCGTTCGTCGTGGCGAAGTGGTGGTGCTGCCCACCGACACCGTGTATGGCGTGGGCGTCGACGCGTTCGCCTCCGATGCCGTGGCCGCGGTGCTGGCGGTCAAGGGTCGGGGCCGCGAGATGCCTCTGCCTGTCCTGGTCCCGAACCCGCAAACGGTCGATGGCCTGGCCGCCGACGTCCCCGACTATGCACGCGACCTGATCCACGCTTTCTGGCCCGGTCCGTTGACGCTGGTGCTGCACGCGCAGTCATCCCTGATGTGGGACCTGGGCGACACCAACGGCACCGTCGCTTTGCGGATGCCCCAGAACGACGCTGCGCTCAGGCTGCTGACGGAGGTCGGTCCGATGGCCGTCACCAGCGCCAACATCTCCGGTCAGCCGCCGGCCACGACCATCCTTGATGCGGCCACCCAGCTCGGCTCGGCAGTCAGTGTCTATCTGGAGGCGGGGCCCTCGGCCGGCGGCCATGGCTCGCTTGCCTCCACGATCCTGGACTGCACCCATGAGACTCCGGTCATCCTGCGTGCCGGCGCCGTCTCTGCAGGGCAGATCCAAGAGGTCCTTGGCGACATCGAGCTGCGCAACTAGGCGCCATTCGACCGGGCCGCCGATCCCACTTACTGTTCACCGCTGTCAGCGTCCGAGATGCGAAGAGGACGTTTCGATGACGGCGGATTGTGCGCGCCCCCAGTCAAGACCGAACTCAGTCCCAGAGTGGGTGTCTCCGCGCACAGCCACGGCACCCATCACACTGATCGG
>Ga0209745_1002026_pt1 | contig 11743 bp, 9 predicted proteins | sample BarGraNGADG00312_FD_184495 | JGI IMG/M metagenome (GOLD analysis project Ga0209745, IMG submission 184495) | Arctic peat soil microbial communities from Barrow, Alaska - Barrow Graham LP Ref core NGADG0004-312 (SPAdes) (version 2) | ecosystem: Environmental > Terrestrial > Soil > Wetlands > Peat ... | reverse complement strand
CTGTTCTGTCATCTTTCCAACCTCATTCCATGCTCAGGACCCTGGCGGGTCTCAATCTGATTATCCAGAACACCGGTATGGCCATTCCCACCAGGCTGATACCCACCAGTATCAGTATCCCGTAGAGGAACAGCGATCCCCGGTAGACCACGTTAAGTTTTGCGGCCTGCTGCTTCTGAGCTGAAGCTGAGAAGTTGAACCTGGAGCCGCTCTTGTAGAGCTGGTTGCTGTTCGGACCCCCCATGGGGCCGCCTTGCGGACCGCTATTCTGCGCTTGCTGGCTTGCCGCGTTCTGCTGGGTCTTTGGCAGCAGCCAGTTGCCCATGCTCTGTCCTATCAGCGCTGTCGCTCCCATCGCAAAGATGATCGCCACCAGGCAGATGCACAGGACCTCCACCGCGTACTGGGCTATGACCTGCCGGTCGGTGGAGCCGATCGCCTTTAGAATCCCCAGTTCCCTGGTCCTACCGCTCACTATGATGATCATGGCCAGCAGTATTATTAGTGCGCAGGCCCCAAGCGCTCCGGCCAGCCCTATCATTGAGGTGTTCCTGGCCTTGAGCAGGGGATCCGCTATCGCCTTGTAATCGGAGAGGTCGGTGGCAAGCTGGTACTTGCTGCTGGTGCCTGCCGCATCCTTCTTGAAGGCAGCCTTGAGGGCTGCGTTGTCGTCAACGGAGCCGGAGTAGTAGGAGCCAAGTTCCACGTATCCGGGGGTGGCGTTCAGCTTCTGCACCACCGACAGGGGGGCGTAGAACGTGTTACCAGCAGGGTTGAAGTTCTCAAATCCTCCCCCGCTGCCGCCCTGGCTCTGCTGCTGGGCCTGCACCGTCTCGTAGATGCCGATTACCTTGAGCTCAACCGTGGAGCCAGCCCCGGTCGCTCCGCTCACCTGGGCCTCGACTGTGTCGCCTACCTGGAGGTCGTTGTCGGAGGCCAGGTTCTTCTCGATGATCACCACCGGGTTCGCGTTCTTGTAGTCGTCGTAGGTGAAGTAGTTGCCCTTTATGAGTTTCTTGGCGCCGGTGGTGAAGTCGGATGCCGAGGCCCCGTTGGTATTTCCGGCAAAGAAGAAGCTGTTCTGATTCGCGCTACTCCCCGCACGACCGGCGTTCTGCTGCTGCGGGCCGCCCTCGGCCATCTGGAACAGCTGCTGCATGTTGGTGTTCACAATTCCCGTAACCGTGATATTCGACTCCAGGACCTTGTCGTAGGTCTTGATGTAGGAGTCCTTGGAAAACTTATCTGTCAGTGTCTCGGGCACCAGGCTGGCCACCCTGTTGGCGAGCTCCTGCTCCGATGTCAGGCTGCGTGCCGCCGCGGCCCGCTCGGCGGCGCTCTGCTGGCGCTCCGCCGTGAACTGTTTCATCTGGTAGGTGGAGCTGATCTTTATCTCGGCGTAGTTGCCCACCGTTCCCTTTATGGTGTCCACCTGGTTATCGGCGGCAAGCTTCACCGCCAGCATGGACATGGAGAAGGTAAGGCAAACGAACAGCAAGACCACAAGTATGAGGTTTTTGACGAAGTGGCGCCTGAAGCTTCTGAATCCTCTGTGAAATACTCTCATCTGCCCTGCCTCTCAGTCCGGATAGCCGGTAAGAGGTATCGCTACCTGCGTGCCGTAGTCGGTGCCGCTTACCTTTCGGATAATCAACTGGGTGTTGTCCTTGGTCACTCCCGCGTTTTTAGCGTTGGTCTCCGGGTTAAGGTCGAAAAATACTAAGACCTTATCCACGGTTTCCCCGACCTTGACCTTGTAGGTGACCGCCTGAAGGTTGGTTAAGTCCTCCAGTGTAGCCGATATCACGTGCTCGCTGACGTATGCTCCGTAGGTGCCGGTGGTGCCGTAGTAGTCGCTGTAGGTGTCCGCGGCTATTCCCGGGCTCTGCAGGCGGAAGGAGTACTGTGACAGGTCGATCAGGCCGTATGCCCCCGTGTTCTGAATAGTGAGTTCCACCTGGAAGTAATCCCCGGGGACCTCCCTCTGGCTGGAGGAGATTACGCTTTTGTTTGTATTCGGCCTGGTGGCGCCGACTACCGTAAAATGCGCCCCGGCCAGGTCGGCCGCCGTAGAGGGTGTAGAAGCGGTGGTCTGGGTTGCGGTGGTGCTCTGTGCCGCGGTTGCGGCTGTGCTCTGTGCCTCCGTTGCGGCTGTGCTCTGGGTGGCGGTTGCAGTTGTGCTCTGTGCCTCGGTTGCAGTGGCGCCGGGCGGCAGTTTCGTGGTGGAGGTGCTGCTCGATTTCTTGGTGGTACTGCCACACCCGGCCAGGGACCAGCCCGCTAAAGCCAGCGCCACCACAATGCATGACACCAGACTGATCCGGCTGATTCTACGTCTTGTTTTTCTCATACTCTCTTCCTTCCCTTAGCTTTCACTGCGCTGGCCCCTCCAGGCACTGCGCATCGACTGACATTGAGGCAATTATCGGCCCGCCCTGTTAAATGAAAAACAAGTTCATATGAAGAGACCGTTAAAATTGCAGACGGCTTGAGAAGCGAACGTGAAAAGCAAATATCCGCTGGCACAAATTGCTTTGCTCGACCTCACCGGTAATAAATGCGGAAAAAGACAGATTCTCGGGGAGGTCGCGCAATGAAGAAAGGTCTTGTATACGCGGGGGGGATGAGGGTGACTACAGGCAGGCCAAACGCATGCGCGACGCCAAACAGGCTCAGGGGATCTTCGGGCCCAAGGACTTACTCATACAGGATATCTTTCAGTCAACGGCGTCGAGGTAGCCCGTCGAACCTTGCACGCCACTGATGCTTGCTCGCAGGTAACGGATGTACGCGTCCTAGACCCCGTACTCCTCCTGACAAACGAGACCCACGGCTTGAAAGCCTCTATCTCCTCCGCGGTCATGTCGTCCAGAAAGATAGTGGGCACCTGGCCCACCAGTTCGGCCAGAACCTCCGCAGCTTGTTTGAACCGGCTCATCGTCAACCCGGCATTCCAATCTAGAGGCGTGAAACCGCCTTCCCACTTATGATTGCATCCGCGGTCTTCTTGACAGTGTTAACTGGGATAGCGAACCCGATCCCCTCCGAGCCCCCTGACGAGGAAGCTATAACCGCATTCATGCCAATCAGCTTGGCGTTGCCGTCACACAGCGCCCCGCCCGAGTTACCGGGGTTGATGGGGGCGTCTGTCTGGATGAGGTCGCTAAGCGCTGAGGTCCCGTAGCCCTGCAGGTCTGACGCGGAGATGCTCCGGTGGAGCGCGCTAACGATGCCCGAGGTCACCGTCTGTTCGAAGCCGAACGGGCTTCCAACAGCTACGGCTAGCTGGCCAACGGCCAGGCTGCTCGAGTCACCGATCGATATGGCGGGGAGTCCGGTCTTGTTAATCTTGATCACCGCGATGTCGCTCGCGGGATCTGTTCCCACGACGGTTCCCTTGAGCTGTTCTCCGCTGGCGAGAGTCACCGTGATATCCTGAGCATCGGCCACCACGTGGTTGTTGGTGATTATGTAGCCGTTCTGGCTGTAGATAACACCGGAGCCCGTGCCTTCTTGCCCATCTGTGGAAAAGAAGGGGGTCTGCTGAGGAGCCGTCGTGATATCTATGTTGACTATCGAGGGGGTCACTGCCTTCGCGATGGCGGCGACGCTCATGGAGCCCTCCGAAGAAGACACCACGTTAACGGTCCGGCCCGACGTCGTATTCTTCTTCTGGACCACAGCCTCACTCAACTTGCCTCTAACAATGTCGTAAGGGTTGACCCCAAACACCGCGGGCAGGACCAATAGCACTAAGAGCGCTCCGATCACGCCGGCAATCAGCGCGGTGAAGATGTTGCTCCAACCACTTCTCCTTCCCCTGCGCCGCGGACGCATCCTGGCCGTACGGTGTGCAGCCTCAGGCGGCAACTTTGCGCCTCCACCGATACCAGGGGCGCCGTAGTAACCGGGGCTCGTGCCTCCAATACCCGGCTGTCCCGGGGGCTGCCAACTTGCCCTATAATCTTCCATTGCCTTGTTTCGCCTCCTAAACCTGTGACTGCTAACCCTAGTTGAACGAAGGTCCCGTAGGATTACCTGCCTTCACAAGTCTCGTCTTTAACAACTTCAGGATCATTTTCACTTGTAGCTATTAACGCCAAGTGCGTTTTCTGTTAAAGAAGAGTTAAAAAAGGCAACGCTCGGATGGTCGTGGAAGGGGTAGAATAGGAGCCGCCGGGAGACCGGGAGGCTTTAGCGTTCTGCGGGATATCCCCTCTTGCGCAGTTCTTCCCCAAGAAGTTGGGTGTTCTCAGCGAAGGTTACTTTGTCGTTCATGAAGCCAAAAGAGTAATCCCTCTTTATTCTTTGGTATGCGACTTTCACTTCTCTATCGGTCAGGGTCTTTATCTCTTCTCTGCTCAACCTCTCCATATCGCGCGTGTCCCCTTCCCTGTCTTTTAAACTGCTTACTGTTTCTATCTACGTCACAGGGTCAGAGAAGCAGACAATCTTTGCATGATCGGCTCCGTTAATAATGAGAAACCTTGAAAGTTGGAACGAATAGCGGTACAGCCGCGGAATCTTGGACCTCAGTCGGCCTCGATATCACTTATCCAGGTACTCCCAGATCAAAGCGGGGTCCGGCTGCTTGGATAGTAACTCGTCTACGGCGATATCGAAGGCGTCTTCCGTAAATGGACTAATGTCTGCCAGCAAGGCCAGTACTTCGTTTGTCTTTGCCTTGAATCTGTTCTCGCAGCTTACACTGGCAACGCGCTCCTTGTCGAAGAATTCAAACACCAACTTATCCTGTAGCTCTAAATCTTGCAGCGATTCCTTAACATATTGGTCCATTGGGTTCATGAAGGCTGAATATACCTCAGGGGGAGCGGTCTCGAATTTAAAAAGGAACGCGACGATCACCGCCTCGGAACTCGCGGGGTCAGAAGTGATCAGGGCGCACCTGATCTCCAAACAATCGTCAACGCGCCCCGCCTTATTCGCTATGGAATTTATTGACTCTATAACCTTCACATTGTCATGGACGATAAATGACCAGAAAGACCCGTCGCTTGATACCGTGGGCACAATGAAGGTCGTCCCGTACGGGGAAGACGCCACCATTTCCTCAAGCTCGCTTCTGTCAATCATGATTCGGCTGCTCCCTTCAACACCGGTCTGCAACCACTCCAACCGAACATCCTTGTTGCCACTCTATCATTTCAACGGAGATGGGTAGAATAGTGCAGGTCGTTCTATCGATGGACGGATTGAACCATGGAGCAATTGATAAGTGAAGATAAAGCGCGCGATCTGCGCACATCCCATACGAAGGCCAGGCCGGGATTCATCTCATAAGGACTGCCGGCCTTCGATCCTTACCTGCTCGGATACAAGGACCGGTCGCTGGCTGTTGAAGCCGCGTACATTAAGAACGTCAACGCGGGCGGTGGACCTTGCGAGATATACGGGAATGAAGCATTCGCTGCAGATCAAAGAATAGCGGGCATCTGCGGGGCGCCAAAGAGAGTTGATCACGGCCTAAAGACTTAGATCATCGTATTCCAATTCGGGTACTGACTCTCCGACCAGTGTTATCCTATTTCGTAGTTGCTAACGTTCTGCTGCTGAATCCAGGAGATATATTGGACAGGCATCAGGTTTCCCTTGCGGGGTGTGCTGACTACAGCCGTGACTGTGTAACGGAAGCAGTCGGAAGAGCTCTTGAGCTGCTGGGCGGAGTGGGCAGTATCGTTGCCCCTGGTGAGTCGGTGTTCCTGAAGGCAAACAACGTCATCGCCGCCACGCCGGACAGCGCGGTTGTCACCCACCCCGAGGTGATGCGGGCGCTGGTAAAGGAGTTCCAGCAGGTAACAAACAGTGTCATGATCGGTGACTGCCCCGGAGGCCCGTTCACCAAAGCAATGCTCAGGAGGGTCTACGGCAAAACCGGGCTCGCGGGTGTGGCCGAGGAGACGGGGGCAGAACTCGCGATGGACACTGAAGCAGTGGAAGTCTCCTTTCCCGACGGAAAGATAATGAAACGGCTCACGCTGTGTAAATCCATGATGGAGGCCGACCACCTGATATCCGTCTCGAAGTTCAAGTCACATAGATACATGAACGTCACCGGGCCCGTGAAGAATCTCTACGGCACTGTTCCCGGAACGACTAAGTTCAGCTACCACTCGAGGTTCGAAAACGAGAACGACTTCGCCAACCTGGTGGTGGACATTCACCTGGCCAGCCGGCCGGCCTTCCACGTTGTCGACGCGGTGGAGGTGATGCAGGGCGAGGGCGCCCGCAGCGGCAGCAAGAGGACGCTGGGATTTATCGCTGCGGGACGAAACGCATTCGCGCTGGAAACCCTGGTATTGGAGCTGGCCGGTTTGAAGCTGGAGGACAGCAGGCCGCTGAAAGTCGCTGTCGATAGAGGCGTGTGCCCCGGAGAGCAGGGCTGGTTCGACGTTCTGGGGGACGACAGGCTGAAGCTGTCGATCGATGACTTCCAACTCCCCAGCAAGAACTTCTTCAGCGAGCGAATACTGGCTCTCATGACCGAGCATGTCAGCCGCCACTTCACGGCCAGGCCCAACCCGCTGCCCGGCGTCTGTACCGGGTGCGGCAGATGCGCGGAGATTTGCCCCAGGAAGGCGATCACGGTAAACGAGAGCGTTGCACGGGTGGACCTCAAGAAATGCATCCGATGCTTCTGTTGTGAAGAACTTTGCGAGTACGGCGCGATCCGCATAAAAACACCGTTTTTCGCACGGTCGCCCGGCTCATAATCGGCCGGGCATTTCCCGTTGCTGGCTAGTACCCCACCACGTCGGAGCCGCCGGTCCAGTTGTAGTTGTGGCCCCCGCCATAGTTGAAGTACATGGGGCGCTCGACGATTATCTCCTTATCGTTGGTGCTCGCTACCACCGCGGAGAAGTCGTGGGCGGTGTCGTCCCCCTCTCCCAGCTTGTCCTTCGCCCTAACCGTCGCGCGGGAGTGGGCAGGGACGTTGAGATCTTGATCGACGATCTGTCCGTCACTCTGCATGTATGTGATTTTCACCTGTGCATCGCTGCCATTCGGGTTCTGTATGCAGAAGTAGGTGTCGAATCCGGGCCTGCATGTCCCTTCCGCGAAGCCAAATATGGTGTAAGGGAAAGCGGCTCCTATGACGTCATGCCCCCCGTTCCAGTTGAGGTTGGTGTTTCCCATGTAGTTGAAGTACATGGGGCGCTCCGCGATTATCGGCTGCTCGTTTGTACACTGCACCACTGTGGAGAAGTCGTGGGCGGTGTCGTCACCCTCTCCCAGTTTGTCCTTGGGATTCACCGTTGCGCGTGAGTGGGGAGCCACCGTTACCTGGTCGGTGGCGGTGGTGCCGTCCCCTTTCATGTATGTGAGGGTGACATCCGCGGCAGGGCCGTCCACATTTGGGTTCTGAACGCAGATGTAGGGGTCGAATCCGGGGCGGCATGTTCCTTCCGCGAAATAGGTGCTGGGGGCAGCGAACATTGTTCCCATCACGTCTGAGCCACCGGTCCATTTATAGTTGTGGCCCCCGCCATAGTTAAAGTACATTGGTCGCTCCACGACTATTCCCTGCATGTCGGTGCTCTCTACCACCGCGGAGAAGTCGTGGGCGTCGTCGTCTCCTTCTCCCAGCTTGTCCTTTGCCCCTACCGTTGCGCGCGAATAGGCGGGGACGCTCAGGTCCTGATCGACAAGCTGACCGTTGCCGAGCATGTATATGATTTTCACCTTTGCCTCTTTGCCATTCGGGTTCTGTATGCAGAAGTAGGTGTCGAATCCGGGCCTGCACGTCCCTTCCGCGAAGCCGAAGCCGGGGGAGGGGAAATCGGCTCCTATGACATCGTGCCCGCCCGTCCAGATTCCCTTGTAGTTGAAGTACATGGGGCGCTCAGCGATTATGTATCCCCCGTTGGTGCACTGTACCACTGTGGAGAAATCGTGGGAGACGTCTTCTCCAGTCCCCAGCTTGTCCCTGGGATTCACCGTTGCGCGTGAGCGGGGAGCCACCGTCAACTGATCGGCGGCGTTAGTGCCGTCCCCTTTCATGTATGTGAGGGTCACCTCGGCATTGGAGTCCCCCAGATTCTGAATGCAGATGTAGGGGTCGAATCCGGGGCGGCATGTTCCCTCAGCGAAGTAGAAGGATGGGTATATTACAGTTAATCCTCCTCTTAAAGGCGCGGGGGTCTCCGACCTGGTTATCACGTTTACGTCCCTCCCCCCGAGGGGCGCACTGGGGTTAATGGTGATGTTCGCGATGGCATCTGTTTTGTCGACAACAGTAGTGGAGTTAACCGTGATACCGCCTCCGGAGAAGGTAGCTCGACTGACACCCTCTCTGAAGTTGGAGTTGCCACCCGTTATCAGAACTTCCAGCGTCCGTCCTCGGGGTCCATACGAGGGAAAACAATAAGATATACGGGTTGCAGAAGTTTGCCCGCCCAAGCTGTAGGCTTCTCCCATCCCTCCCACCAGCCGCATGCTCCCACCCTTTGCCCGCGCAAGATCTTTCAGGTTCACTTTGTCGATTGTGGAGCTCACCCGGCTGACAGAAGAGCCGTCGTAGCGAAACACCGGGTCGTATGAGTTAGTCCTGCCGGTCTTGGCACCGGCCGGCGCAATACCACCCAAGGCGAATGCCGCGATCATCAGAGCGACGGTTAAGATCAGGACACGGTTGAACTCAACTGTGTATCGGCGCATTGTTGCCCTCCCTTTCTGCCACTTCTCTTTCTGTTGCTCAGTTAGTGTACCAAGAGCGGAGACTGCGATGGCCGCAATCCCCTTAAAGTGACTCATTGATTACCGTCACAGCTTCTTGTCTGTATTCAAACGTCTCTATTTTGCTTTTCCAATTCCAGCAGCTTCTTTTTAAGAGCCAGCCCACCGCGATAGCCTGTGAGCTTCCCGTCGCTCCCGATTATTCTGTGGCAGGGAATGAAAATTGGGATAGGATTTTTGTTGTTTGCCATCCCCACCGCGCGAACGGCCTTGGGATTCCCCACGGCTGTAGCGATGTCTTTATAGCTTGCCGTCTTACCGTATGGAACTTCGCAAAGGCTTTTCCAAACAGTGCGCATAAAATCCGTGCCAGAAGTGGCAAGCGGCAATGAGAATTCTTCTAAATCACCAGAAAGATAAGCGTTGAGTTGCCGAGACGCCTCTTTGATGGTTTCCGTTTCGCATATTTCCACGTTTTGCGGGGTAACGTCTGATTCAAAATAGAGGTTCGTTATGCTGCCGCGGTCTTCCGCGATTCCAACTTTTCCAATGTCCGTTTGATAAAAGCAAAGCTTCATTGCCTTGTGCCTCCCATGCTTTGGTCGACGCCTCAAGGCCTGGAGATCGGCCTCGCCTTTGCCGGGGACCTCGTCATCAGCATCAGACGGCAAGTTATCGCCCGCATATTTTGCACGTCGCAGCCGCCTCCCAGTGGTCTTGAGGCCACTGGTCATAATAGTCCGAATCGCGTGCTGGTGCACCGGGTGCGTCCGGATATCGAAGTGAACCGTCACCACCCGCAGTGCGAAAGTTACCGCGATGCAGACTACTGCCGCAACCCAGGCGGGGGTCTTGAAACCTACGCCGAGCGCGAGAAAGACGTTTGTCAAGTACACCGATTTTGGCGGAGGGAGAGGGCATGGTGTCTCAGGTATGCTCTGCGCTAGCCAACAGTTCCATGATCTTGTCGAGCTTATCCACCTCTATCCTCGACAGCATCTTCTGCAGTGCTTCTATTTCCTTCTTGGCCCTGGTGTCAGTCACCAGGTCCTGGTGCGCCTGCTCGCGGTCTCTCGCATTCTGCCTGTTCGGGCTCATCATAATGATTGGGGCGGCGTATGCCGCCTGTATGGAGAACAGCAGGTTGAGGAGGATGAAGGGGTATTTGTCCCAGCGCATTGCGAGTGCGACCACGTTAAGGGTCATCCAGACAGCGACGAAAAAGGTCTGAGTGATTATGAATGGCCACGAGCCCATACCCTTGGCAAGCCCGTCGGCCATCTTCTGACCGAACGACATTTCGTCCTTGAAATGCTCGTGCCAGGTTCGGGCCATTTCTTCTTCATCATTCTTCTTGTTTCCCTTTTCCATTTCTCCCCCTTTGCCTCGTCTCCAGTCGGCTTCCGCAAAATGCTAAGTTACTACAGAAAGCCTCTGTTGTTAAACCTTAATTGCTCTCTCCCCATATTTATCATATCAAAACGGTAGGAACATTCCCTTGTATTGCTTAATTACTTATTAACTTTCGGCACGTGGGCTTCCAAAGACCGCAAAACCGAACGGGATATCGAGATTGGAGAGAACACGGAAAGGATACTTTCCGGGGTATAATCGGTAATTGATCCTGGTCGGCTGGAGTTGCGCTTATCGTTGGAGGTAACGATGAAGAAGGTCCCCATCAACCGCGACCGCATCAAGCAGGTCATCTACCCGACCCTGGGCTACCCCGCGATAATCAAGCGCGGCGAGCACCTTACGCTGGAGTTCGACCCCCGCAACCAGGACTGGAGCAAGGCGCTGCCCCAGATCACCGGGTTCCAGGTGTCGGTTACCACCACCAACAGCGCCTACCCGGCAACCAGGGTCCTTCCCGTGGAGGATTTCACCGTGGGCTTCAGCGCCCACTGGCCCGAGTACTCCCAGGACGTCCAGCCCCGGGCGCGCGTCTACCTGGTCACGGTGGACGTGCCGGAGACCGTGCCGATGCACCTGTACGACCTGACAGTCACAGGAACGCTTCAGGACGGCTCGATGCTCACCGACTCCCAACCCCACGCCCTCCAGGTGGTAGACGAGTACAGGACCGATTACACCTTCGCGCAGATGACCGACATCCACGTGTGGGGGCAGGAGGCGGCTTACATCAACTCAAACACCCACGAGAGGGGCTGGCGGCGACAGGAATACAGCGAGACCGAAGGCTACGGCGCGATCTACTACCACAAGTCTATCCAGCAGATGAACAGGGCGAAGCCAGACTTCATCGTCTATACAGGCGACTACGACTTCGGCTTGACGTGGCTGTACAAGCAGAACTACGCCGACTTCGACGCCTATAAGAACTCGCCATGGAGCGATAAGTACTACGAGACGTGGTTCGAGTTGGACTGGTTCTATACGGAGACCTTGAAGCTGGATGTCCCGGTCTTCATGGTGCCGGGCAACCACGACGGCTGGGCCCGGTTCGACCAACTCAACGTCAGCCTCGAGGAGGACTACCTGGCCTCCTGGAGGAACCTGTTCGGCCCCCATTACTTCTCATTCGACTACGGACCGGACTGCCACTTCACGGCGGTGAACTCCATGGACTGGACGCCGGCCGAGCGTAGCCTCCACTGGGCACTCCCCATGGCGTTGCTCGGCCCCCACAAGTGGCAGGGCCAGGTCACCGGCGGGGGAGACCCGTTTGAGGCCGGGTGGGCGAAGGAGCGGGAGAACGCCGTCAGCGAGAACGATTTCACCGGGCAGCTGCTGTGGGTCAAGCAGGACCTGGAGGCGCACGCTTCCGCAAAGATGAAAACAATGCTACTCCACCACGACCCGTGGAAGCACGACGGGTCGGGGAGCATGTTCGAACATATGCCGGTCATACCCGGCCTCCTGCCCTGGGGAGGAAAGGGGACTGGCCGGCTTTCCCTGATCAAGCTGGCGCGCGAGAACAACGTCGCGCTGGTGCTGTCCGGCCACGACCACTCCGACTCCTACGGCTCTGTCGGATGGGAGGACGGGGGCGGCGAAGTCAAGTTCGTGAATACCACTTCGACCCAGT
>Ga0209745_1002025_pt1 | contig 11743 bp, 11 predicted proteins | sample BarGraNGADG00312_FD_184495 | JGI IMG/M metagenome (GOLD analysis project Ga0209745, IMG submission 184495) | Arctic peat soil microbial communities from Barrow, Alaska - Barrow Graham LP Ref core NGADG0004-312 (SPAdes) (version 2) | ecosystem: Environmental > Terrestrial > Soil > Wetlands > Peat... | reverse complement strand
GGCTCGCCGGCGGGTCGACCTGTTGTGGACGGCCAACCCTCTCGTGTTCGGTGTTGCGGTGCTCGGTGCGCACGTCGATCTCATCGCGACGGCGCTGGCCCTGGCCGCGATCTTCCTCGCGGCGCGCCGGCCCTGGATCGCGGGCCTAGTGCTCGGAGCGACGGTCAGTACCAAGATCACCTACGGCATCGTGGCGCTCGCGATCCTGTGGTCCTGGCGCTCCCTGGTCCGCAAGGACCTGGTCCGCAACCTGACAGCGCTTGCCGTGTCGTCCTTGGCCGTCTTCGTATCGCTGCACCTCTGGGCGGGACCCCATGTCTTCGAGCAGCTGATGAAGGCCGGCAAGGGGGTCTCTCTGGCGACAGCCTGGCGCCCTGTCGTCAACCTGCTTTCTGTGGTGATGCCGCTGGACGCGGCCCGCACGGTGGTGTCGGCGGCCTCCGTGGTCGCGGTCATCGCGCTGGCATGGGTGCTGTCGCGTCTCGTGCGTTCCCGCCCAACCACGCAAGAGACTGTGTCCACCCAACAGATCCTGACCACCCAGCAGACGCAGTCGGCCATGACCGCGACGTTCGTGCTCGCCACGGCTTACGCTCTTGGCGCTCCCTACGCTCTGCCCTGGTACGACATGCTCACCTGGGCCACCCTCCCGCTGATGCTGGCCACGGCCCTGGACGGGATTCTCCTGGCGCGGTTGACGGTGATGGCCATGGCCTACGTCCCGGGCCGCGTGGTTGCCATGAGCTCTGATGTTGAGTCGCTGACCCTGGGCTTCCGCAAGATCGTGGGTCCGCTGGCAGCGTGGCTGGTGTTGCTGGCTATCGCCGGTGTCGCGAGGCGCGGGTGGTCACGGGCCGCGCCGCTCTCTCGTCCTCGAGCGTCCTGACAGCGATCGCGATCACCAGCGGACAGGCCAGTGTGGCTCCCACGGCCGGGATCGCCGCCCCGGAGTCGTTCAGTGCAAAGCCGATCACCCACATGACCATGATGGCGATGAGCCCCGGCCGCAGCAGCGGGATCTCTGCGAAGGGCCGGCGCAGTGGTGCCGCTACCCACCAGGTCGGCCGGGCGAGGATGTAGCCGAACACGACGAGTACCACCGGGATGAGCAACGACAGGGGATTGCTGAAAAAGAGCGTGGCGTTCTGTACCAGCTTGCGGACGATGATGTCCCAGGCGCCACCGTCGAGGGTGGTCTGCACGAATCTGCCCAGGTGCGAGCGTGACTCGACCGGACGGAGCCAGTCCAGCAGACCCAGCAGGACGAGGAACGCCGTGATCCCAGCACCGATGGCCACCAGAAGCCGCCAGGTCAGTCTGATCTGCAGAATCGCCAGGACCAGGAGGATCACGGCCGGCAGCAGTGCCGTCGGCCCACCGAGGTCACTGCCCCACGATGGCGACGCATCGACGATGACGGCGCCCATCCCGATGGCGGCTACCGCGGCAGCAGCATGGCGAGGCTGCCCGACGGTGACGAGGTGGTTGCCCACGGCGAGGCAGAGCATCAGCGTCGCGGTGGCAAACAACGCGAAGGTCACATTGCCCATCCCGTAGAACCTGCCCCCGATGACCGGTTGCAGGCCCATCAGTGAGGAGAGCTGCAGTCGAGACCCGGTCATGACGTCCAACGCCAGGACCGCCATGGTCGTGACGCAGACCACGACCAGCGGCCCGAACAGCCGCCGCCGCCACGGGCCCAGGAGAGCCAGTGCCGAGATCGCTGTCGCGAAGAGCGCAACGGAGGCGACGACGCTGGCCAACGGAACCGAGAAGCGCCACCACGGCAGGAGGTTGGCCAGGAACGTCGACACCGGAACGGTCGCGGCGATGGTGGCCACCCGGCGAGTGTCCAGCAGGAGCTGCAGGCGTTGCGCCTCAGTGCCCCACCCGCGCTTCCAGAGCACGCCCGCAATCAGATACAGCGCCAGCTGGAGCAGGACCCACCCGTAGAAGAACGGCTCGACGAGGCTGTGGACCGTGTGCGAGGCCTGGTCGTAGTCGAGCAGAGCCCGCAGACGCTGGTCGGCCGACTGATCGGAGTTGTTGTCGGCGGGCACGAATCGCAGCGGGGTGCCGCCCAGGCTCGACGGTCGCGGGATGCCCAGATGTTGGAGAATGGTCGGGGTCAGATCCGTGAGCTGCACCAGCCCGGGCGCTCTGGTCGAGCGCGACTCAAGAGTCCCGGCACCGAAGTGCGGCCCGGTGACGGCAATCATTCGCAAGCGTTCGGTGACTCCCGCGTCGGCGAGGCTGACGAGCGCGACATCCATCCCTGCGGGCGCGACCTTGAGGACGGTGGCAACCCGGGCGTCGAGCGCCGCGACCTGCTGGGCACGGGTGGTCGTCGGATGTATCTCATCCCTGGGGTTCACGTCGGCCGGATCGCGGACCGCACCGACGTCGATCAGGGTCACCGGGCACGTGGTCAGAGCTGAGGGCAGCGTCGCGTCGTCGTACTGCTGGTAGCTCACCACCATCCCGCTGGATCGGGCCGCACCCAGTGCGGCGCCGGGGCCGACCGCCTGGACGCATCCGCCGTGACTGGCGATCTGGTCGCCGAGCAGACCCAGAGTGGCATCGAACCTGCTGCCACCGGCTGCTGCGCGGTACTCACTCCAGCGAGGTATTTTGCCTGCGGCCATCTGTCCGGGCAGCGCCCTGCACGGGGGCTTGGCGTCGCCGTCGCCTGCGTCGCCGGCTTGCTCGCCGGCAGAGAGCGTCAGCCAGCCGTCCACCGGACAGGTGTTGGCGTGAACCGAGTGGACCGTCAGAGCGGCGGTCGCGCCGTTGCGCAACAACGACCACAAGGTCGGCGTGGTCCGCGGCGAGACGTCATTCCACGACAGCCCCCCGGTGCCGATGACCACTATGGATCCGCTGGGCTTCTTGCTCGCAGTCGTCGACGAAACGCCCGTCGATGACGCCGAGACGAGGGAGCCGATCACCACACCGGCCAGCACCACGGCGGCTGTGGCGGCGGCGAGCAGCTGGCGTCGGGTCACGAGTGCAAGGTTACGGGGCGGTTCAGCGGCCGATGACGACGTTGGCGACCTGCAGCAAGGACGCCATTGCGAGCAGCAGGCACACGCCACCGCTGATCCGGTGAATGGTGGCCAGCTTGATCCACCTGAGCAGGGTCCGGCCCAGCACCGCGCCCAGTGCCGACACGGTGGCCAGGGCAAGGAAGGCGCCGACTCCGACCGACACCGGGTCCTCGTACTTCACAACCAGCCCTGCGGTCAGCAACTGCGAGAGGTCACCCCACTCGGCCACGAAGAGCACCACGAAACTGGTCCCGACAACCTGCCACCCGTGGATACCGGCTCTGGCCTCGGTCTTGGCCTCGAACTCGTGCTCGGTCTCGGCCTCCTCGGCCTCAGCCTTGCTGGCCCCGCGGATCAGGATGAGACCGCCGACCAGGAACATCAGCCCGACGAAGATCTCGACCGGCGTCCGTGGCAGGCGACCGATCAGGCCGCCCAGCGTCACCGCCACTGTGGTCTGCACCAGAAAGGCCGCGCTCACCCCGATCCAGACCGGCAGCGGCTTGTATCGCGTGGCCAGAACCAGAGTCGCGATGAACGTCTTGTCCGGCAGCTCAATCGGGAGAATCAAGAGGAAGGCGGTGGCGGCAATGACAAGGCTCATGGTCGGACAAGCCTAATGACCAGCATTGCCCAGGCAGCGCCACCTCAGATGCGGCCGGCCAGGCCTGTCCAGCTCGCCCGGTTTGGGCAAGGCGCTGTCCGCCGCTGACGTAGCCGGCTGTCCGCCGCTGAGGTAACCGACCGCCGGCTGGAACATCTGCGCGCCGAAAGGGCCACTGGTCATACGCTGCTGTCGTGGACCTGGGCCCGAGCAACACTTCGACGCTGGCCGTCGTCGCACTGGGTGTTGCGGTTCTGGCCCTTGCGATCGAGGTGGGTGCCCACCTGCGCCTCTCCGGCATTCAAGCGCGGTATCGCGTCCTGTGGACCGGTGGCGAAAAGGACCTGGCCGCGGTTCTGGCGGGTCAGGCAGGCGAGATCGCCCACCTGCGCGGCGAGTCCCGCACCTATGCCAAGGGCGTCGTCGAGGGCGACAGTGAGGTCACGCTGACGCCCGAGGAGCAGCAGGCGCTCGCCGCTGCCCGAACCGGAAAGGGCCCTGAATGAGCACCATGAACACGCGCTACGGATTCCTGGGTCCCACAGGCACGTTCACCGAGATGGCGCTGCGTCAGTGCTCCCAGCTCGTCGATGACTCCGAACGCATCCCGTTCGTCTCCGTCGACGCCGCGCTCGCAGCCCTGCGAGCAGGCGATCTCGACGCCGCGATGGTGCCGATCGAGAACTCCGTGGAGGGTGGGGTCAGTGCCACCCTGGACGCTCTGGCCAGCGGGGAACCACTCGTGGTGGTCGCCGAGCAGGTTGTCCCGATCACCTTCGTCCTCGCCGCGCCCGCCGGTACCGCGCTCGCTGACATCCGCACCGTATCCACGCATCCGCACGCGTGGGCCCAGGTGCGCGCCTGGATGGGGGCTCACCTTCCTGACGTGGAGTACCTGCCCGGGGCCTCCACCGCCGCCGCGGCCGCGGGGCTGGCAGGTGAGCGGCCGGCATACCAGGGCGCGGTCTGCGCGCCTGTGGCCGCGGGCAACCACGGGCTCACGGTCCTGCAGGAGGACATCGGTGACAACAGCGGCGCGGTGACCCGATTCGTGCTCGTTGCCCGGCCCGGTCAGCTGCCCGCGCCGACCGGGGCCGACAAGACCTCGGTCGTGCTCTTCCAGCGCGAGGACCACCCTGGGGGCCTGCTCGAGCTGCTCGAGCAGTTTGCGGTCCGTGGCATCAACCTGACCCGGATCGAGTCCCGTCCCAACGGCGGTCGGCTCGGGGACTACTGCTTCTCGATCGACTGCGAGGGACACGTCAACGACGAGAGGGTCGGCGAGACGCTGATGGGCCTGCAACGGGTCTGCGCCCAGGTCCGTTTCCTGGGGTCCTATCCGCGGGCCGACGGTGTCGAGGCGCAGGTGTTGCGTGGCACCGGCGACCGGGAGTTCGTCGAGGCCCGGGCCTGGCTGACAAGCCTGCGTAACTCCTCGGCCTGACCACCATCGCGCTGGTTGCTCCGAAACCACGGTTTCGCCAAGTTTGATCACGACATTCGGTGGTCTGGGCGCAACAAGAGGGCCCTGCAGATCGCCGTCGACGTCCACTCGGCGTACACCTGCTCGCGAGGCGCGCGAAGGCGCCACGTGTTGTCGAAGCGGTATGGCGCCTGCACTGGTCAGCCCACCCGGACGACCAGCGCAAGGGGGTCCACGGTGGCGGACAGGGCGCGGGTCTGGCCGATGGTGTCGCCGTCGACCTGGACGGCTTCGGGGCGGTCGCAGCGGATGGCCACCGACCTCAGACGGTGGTGGTCCACTCGTTCGTGACCCTTGCGCTTCTTCGAGATGACGCGCCCGGCCACGGCCACCCAGCCGACCACACCGACGGGGGACAGAATGACGGCATCGAGCCAGCCGTCGTCGACCTGGGCCCGGGGCATGAGCACCAGACCGCCGGTGATCTTGCCGCAGTTTCCGATGACGACGGTGCGCGCACGGCGGCTGAACTCTGCCTCGTCGTCGATCTTGACCCGGACCTTGAACTGTGGGCCGCGCAGGTTCTTCGCGCCGGAGAAGGTATAGGCCAGCGGGCCGACCGTCTTCTTCAGGCGTTCGGGTGCGCCAGCCATGATCGCGGCGTCGAAGCCGATGCCGGCCATGATCAGGAAGAGGTGCTCCTCGGGGCGCTCGTGCTCCCCGGAACGGTCCACGGTGAGCCGACCCACGTCGATCCGCTTGTTCTGGCCGGTCAGTGCCACTGTGAGCGCGTCATCCAGGGAGTCGGTTGGGAGGTTGAGGTTGCGGGCGAGCAGGTTGGCCGTGCCGCCGGGCAGAAGGCCGAGGGGGGTCTCGGTCCCGACCAGCGCGGCCGCCACGGCGCGGACGGTCCCGTCCCCGCCGAGTGGGCAGATCAGCGTCGCACCGTCCAAGACCGCCTGTCGGGCCTGGCCGGTGCCCGGGTCCTGCGCCGTCGTCTCGACCCACAGCGGCTGAGCCCAGCCGGCGTCCAGGCAGCCCTTGGTGACCTGTGCCCGAACCTCGTCGATGTCGTCGAACTTGGTCGGGTTGACGATGATCGCGGCCACTCGCTTGGGTGCTTCGGGCTTCTCTGCCCCGACGGGGCGGAAGTGCTCGCGATGCGGACGGTGCCGGCCGAAGCGGCGGACGCCCACCGCCGCAGAGATGGTGTCGCCCGAGGCCGAGCGAAGCAGCCAGGCAAGCAGCAACAAGAGAGCGATGGCTCCGATGGCGATCCTTCCGGCGTTGTCTGTGAGCACGTGGCGAGATTACCGGAAGCGAGCAACCGTTCATCTTCACGACCTACCAGACCTGCCCGACCACACGACCTGCCTGACGTGGGCGAAGATGGCGCCATGACCTCTGCCGCTGATTGCCGTGACAACTCACCCGACATTGAACCTGACGAGAAGGACTGGACCTGGATCCTGCAGAAGCCCTGTCCAGAATGCGGATTCGAAGCGGGTACGGTGCCAGGTCCGCAGGTCGCGACGAGGCTGCGGCTGAACGCAGCCCGGTGGCCGGTGGTGTGTGCCCGCGGCGATGCCCGGGTCCGGCCATGGGCACATGTTTGGTCACCTCTGGAGTACGCCTGCCACGTCCGGGACGTATGCCGGGTGTTCGACGCACGGGTGAATCTCATCCGTTCCCAGGCGGATCCGGTGTTCGAGAACTGGGACCAGGACGCCACGGCGATCTCCGACGGGTACAGCGCGCAGGACCCGGCAGTGGTCAGCGATGAGCTATCGGCCGCGGCGGAGGCTGCCGCGGCTTCCTTTGACGCGGTGGGCGACGGCAACTGGCAGCGCACGGGACGACGTAGCAACGGTTCGGTGTTCACCATCGAGACCCTGGGTCAGTACTTCCTGCACGACTTGACCCATCACCTCCACGACGTTTGCGGCTGACCGCGGACCCGGCACACCGATGTGGGGTCGGGTGCCGTGGTGGTGAACGGGTTCGATGACGCTGGGGCGGCGCAGATAGGCTCGTGCTCGTGATTGACATCAAGCTCCTGCGTGACCAGCCCGATGCCGTGCGGGCCTCGCAACGTGCCCGCGGCGAGGATGAGGGGATCGTCGACGCGATCCTCACCGCGGATGAACGACGCCGTTCGTCGATCGCCGAGTTCGAGTCGCTGCGGGCCGAGCAGAAGTCGTTCGGCAAGCAGGTCGCCGCGGCGAAGGGTGAGCAGAAGGCCGCGCTTGTGGCCGCGGCCAAGACCACCTCTGACCGGGTCAAGGAGCTTCAGGCCGCCGCTGCCGCCGCCGATGTCGAGCTCGCAGCGCTGATCCGCCGCGTCCCCAACATCGTTATCGAGGAAATCCCCAGCGGTGGCGAGGATAACTACACGGTGCTGGAAACCGTCGGCACTGCACGGGATTTCGCCGCGGAGGGTTTCGAGCCCAGAGACCATCTCGAGCTTGCCGAAGGCCTGGACGCCCTCGACATGCAACGTGGCACCAAGGTCGGCGGAGCGCGCTTCTACTTCCTCAAGGGTGTCGGTGCACGTCTTGAGCTGGCTCTGCTCAACATGGCGATCGCCCAGGCGGTCGAGACCGGATTCACCCCGATGATCACCCCGACCCTCGTGAAGGCCGACATCATGGCCGGCGCGGGGTTCCTGGACTCCCACGCTGAGGAGGTCTATCACCTGGAGGCCGACGACCTCTACCTGACAGGGACTTCCGAGGTGGCCCTGGCGGGCTACCACGCCGACGAGATCCTTGACCTCTCCAGCGGTCCCAAGCGGTATGCCGGATGGTCGGCCTGCTACCGCCGCGAGGCCGGGTCATATGGCAAGGACACCCGCGGCATCATCCGGGTGCACCAGTTCCAGAAGGTCGAGATGTTCAGCTACTGCCGCCCCGAAGACGCAGAGGCTGAGCACCAGCGGCTGCTCGACTGCGAGAGGCAGATGCTGGCCAAGATCGAGGTGCCCTACCGGATCATCGACACCGCGGCCGGCGACCTCGGTGGTCCGGCCGCGCGCAAGTTCGACTGCGAGGCATGGGTTCCGACGCAGGGCCGCTACCGTGAGCTCACCTCGACTTCGAACTGCACGACCTACCAGGCCCGCCGTCTCAACACTCGCGAGCGCGACCCGCAGTCCGAGGGCAACGCCACGCGCCACGTCGCGACCGTCAACGGCACGCTGGGCACCACTCGCTGGCTGGTGGCTATTCTGGAGAACCACCAGCAGGCCGACGGCTCGGTCGTCGTACCTGCCGCGCTGCGTCCCTTCCTCGGAATCGACGTCCTGACACCGACGGTTTGAGCTGCGTATGGAGACGGCAAGAAGCCTGATCGCGATCGATCTCGACGGCACGATGCTGTCGCGCGACGGCTTGATGTCGCCGGCGGTCCGCCAGGGCGTGCGCGCGGTCGCCGACGCCGGTGTGGACGTGGTCATTGCGACCGGCCGCGCCATTCGGTCCACCATGCCGATCGTCGACTACCTCGGGCTCAAGCATGGTTTCGTGGTCTGCTCCAACGGCGCGGTGACCCTCGAGCTGGATCCCGCCGAACCCGACGGTTACCGGATCCTGGAGGTCGTGACCTTCGACCCGGGGCCGGCACTGGAGATGCTGCGCGGGTCCTGGCCGGACGCCGAGGTCGCGGTGGAGGAGATTGGCGTCGGTTTCAAGGTGAGTGGGCCGTTCCCCGACGGCGAGCTGGTGGGTGAGGTTCGCGTTGTTCCCTGGGCCGAGCTCTCGGCTCCGCCGGCGACCCGTGTGACTTTCCGCAGCCCGACAGGGACCGCCGAGGACTTCCTGGCGTTGGTCGAGCGGATCGGTCTGCACTCGGTGAACTACGCCGTCGGATTCACTGCGTGGCTGGACATCAACCCGGAGGGGGTCTCGAAGGCCTCGGCCCTCGAGCTGGTCCGGCGCCGGTTGTGCGTCGAGCCCGGGCAGACCACTGCGGTGGGCGACCAGCGCAACGACCTCGAGATGCTGCACTGGGCGGCTCGCAGCATCGCGATGGGCAATGCTCCCGATGAGGTCAAGGCCATCGCCGACGAGGTCACCCTCGATGTCGACCAGGACGGCCTGGTCCCCGTCCTGAAGTCGCTCATCGGTGACGCTCGACGCTCTGTTGACTTCTGACGCCCTGTTGACTCTTGACTACCTCTGCGTGCCCGGTACTGGCATGCTGGGCGGGTCATGTCCGAGCTCATCATCACCTCTCCGGCCAACGCCCGCCTGAAGTCACTGGTTTCCCTGCGTCGTCGTCGTGCGCGTGAGGACGCCGGACTCACCCTCATCGAGGGGTATGACGAGCTCTCCCTCGCGCTGGACGCGGGTGTCGTGCCGCGAACCGTCTACCACTGTCCCGAGCTCATGCTCGACCCTGCCGTGCAGCAGGACGTCGTGCGGCGGGCGCAGGCGCTGGGCTCGGACACCCAGCAGCTCGGGCGGGTGGCGTTCGAGAAGGTCGCCTACCGCGAGGGCCCCGACGGTTTCCTTGCCGTGGTGGACTCGGTGGTGCGTTCCTGCGCCGACCTGAGTGTTGGACCGGCGCCGCTGGCCCTGATCTGCCAGGGGGTGGAGAAGCCGGGCAACCTCGGCGCGATGTTGCGGACCGCCGACGCCGCAGGTGTCGAGGCCGTCGTGGCCGTCGATCCGGTCACCGACTGGAGCAACCCCAACCTGGTGCGAGCCAGCAAGGGCACGGTGTTCTCGGTGCCGGTCGCGTCGGCTGATACTCCCGAGGCGTTGGCGTGGTTGTCGGACCACGGCATTGCGCTCGCCGCCACGACGCCGGACACGGACCTGTACTACACGGATGTGGACTACACCGGGCCGATCGCGATCGCCGTCGGGGCCGAGAAGTACGGCCTGACCGACGAGATCCTGGCGGCCGCGACATACAGGATCCGTATCCCGATGGCGGGCCGGGCGAACTCCCTCAACGTGGCGACGTCGGCAGCCGTGGTCATCTACGAGGCAGTGCGGCAGCGCCGGGGGCGTTGACCTGCGAGCAGAATGGACCCCGGTCAAGGACACTCTTCGACCGCGTGGAACGATGCCGTTATGCGAGTTGACCATGTCTCTTATGCCGCCGAACCGGATGGGCTGAAAGCGACGGCGCAGCGACTCGCCAAGAAACTGGGCGTGACCCCAGCCGACGGAGGTATCCACCCCCGCTTCGGTACCCGCAACATCATCCTTCCCCTGGCCCACGAGCGTTATGTCGAGGTCGTCGCGGTACTTGACCACCCCGCCTCCGACAAGGCGCCGTTCGGCCAGGCCGTTCGAGCCCGTTCCGAGGCTGGCGGTGGCTGGCTGGGATGGGTTGTCTGCGTCGACGACCTCACCGAGGCCGAGCAGCGACTCGGCCGTGAGGCCGTGGTCGGCAGCCGGCACCGCCCCGATGGCGTCGAGCTCAAGTGGCGTCAGCTCGGAATCAAGGGACTTATTGCCGACCCGCAGCTGCCCTACTACATCCAGTGGGAAGACAAGAGCGTGCACCCTTCGGTCGGGGCCAACACCGACGTCACCATCAGCGGCCTGCGGATCGCGGGCGACCCCGAACGGGTCCGTGAGTGGCTCGGCCTGCCGGCTGACCAGACCTCGACCGTCATCGACTTCACGTTCGTCGACCCGCACGGCACCCCGTGCCTGAAGGTCGTGACGTTCGATACGCCCGACGGTCCCGTCACCATCTGAGACGTGCCTGTCACCATCTGAGACGGTCAGGTGGCTTTGCTCAGTTGAGATGGCCCCGATAGATTCTGTTCATGCCCAGCGACGTCGGCTTGAAGGCCATGAACGCGACTCACCGCATCCTGCTCAAGGTCAGTGGTGGGCGCCTGGGGTGGACGGCGATGGACATGCCGGTGCTTGAGCTCACCACTACGGGGCGCAAGAGCGGTCAGCCCCGCTCGGTCATGCTCACCTCACCGCTGCAGGAGGGTGAGGCCCTCATCGTCGTGGCATCCCGCGGTGGCCATGACCACCCACCCGCGTGGTTTCTTAACCTGAGGGACAACCCCGACGTCGAGGTGAGTCTGCAGGGGAAACCCACCCAGCAGATGCGGGCGCGCGTCGCCACGCCGGCGGAGCGCGAGAGGCTGTGGCCCCTGGTCATTGCCGGCCACAAGAACTACGCCGGCTACCAGAGCAAGACCACCCGCGAGATAGCGTTGGTGTTCCTCGAACCGGTTGGCTGACCGTTCATTCGGTGTCGTTCAGTCAGTGTCGTTGCGTGGCCTGGTGAGCGGTGCCGAGGTAGTCGACGAGCTGCGGTGCAAGCCCGACGTAGGTCTGCGGGGTCATCTCGAGGAAGCGGCGTTCGACGTCGAGCGGCAGGCCCAGGCTGCCGACGAACTCGCGCAGGTCATCGCCGCTGATCCGACGCCCGCGGGTGAGCTCCTTGAGCCGCTCGTACGGGTTTTCCATGCCCTGGACTCCCTGGGCTCCGAGTGCGCGCATCGCGGACTGGATCGGCTCGCCGAGCACCTCCCAGTTGGCCTTGAGGTCAGCGGCCATGGCGGCCGGCACGGCGTCGAGCCCGGCCAGCCCGCGGCCGGCGTTGTCGATCGCGAGCAGCGAGTGGCCGAAGGCGGTGCCGATGTTGCGTTGCATGCTCGAGTCGGTGAGGTCGCGCTGCATCCGGGACTGC
>Ga0209745_1002024_pt1 | contig 11747 bp, 7 predicted proteins | sample BarGraNGADG00312_FD_184495 | JGI IMG/M metagenome (GOLD analysis project Ga0209745, IMG submission 184495) | Arctic peat soil microbial communities from Barrow, Alaska - Barrow Graham LP Ref core NGADG0004-312 (SPAdes) (version 2) | ecosystem: Environmental > Terrestrial > Soil > Wetlands > Peat ... | reverse complement strand
GGCTTCGGATGCGGAGAACCAGATGGCTCAGTTTGTCTCCGTTGTCCTTAAGGATACTGAGGATGTATGGGGTAAGATTTTTGCAGAGTCAGGTTCCACATACCGTCAGCCTACGCTCGTTTTATTCAGGGATCAGGTAGAGTCCGCATGCGGATATGCAACAGCTGCCAGCGGACCGTTCTACTGCCCCGGAGATGAAAAACTATATATTGACCTCAGCTTCTGCGATGATCTGCAGGCGAAGTATGGCGCCTACGGCGATTTTGCAATAGCATATGTTATTGCCCACGAAATAGGCCATCATGTCCAGAACCAGATGGGAATACTTGAGGAGGTCAACGCCAAACGTTCACAACTTAGTGAGGTAAGAGCCAATCAGCTGACTGTCAGGCTGGAGCTGCAGGCCGACTTCCTGGCCGGGGTATGGGCTCATTATGCTGACAAGATGCTGGGTACGATCGAGGCCGGAGATATTGACGAAGCACTTCGGGCTGCTTCAGCTATCGGTGATGACGTGCTGCAGAAAAAATACCAGGGCCGTGTTGTTCCTGATGCATTTACGCATGGCACGGCAGAGCAACGCTCAAACTGGCTCCGCAAAGGATGGGAGACAGGTGACCTTAGCCAGGGTGACACATTCAACAGCGCTATTTAGGCAATAAGGCCGGATGATCAGTCCGGTTAATTACTTCCGGCCATAAAAGTGATCACCATATCAAATTGATTTTTACTTTTAGTGGAATTTTGAGCAGTTGATGCTCATGATATGTCTATTTAAATCTGGTCAATCATGAAAAAAATTAATTCATTGATACTGAGCATAATGCTTTTAGCAGTCAGCTTGTTTGTGACTTTCCCGGACGCTTCCGCACAGTCTTCTGTTCCAAAACCTGAAGACCATTTCGGTTTTATACCTGGCGCTGACCGGATGTTGTTCAACTATGAAGAGCTGATAGACTATCTCACCAAGCTTGACAAGGCATCGCCGATGCTGAAGATGGTTGAGATCGGACAAAGCCCGATGGGTAAAAAAATGTACATAGCTTTCATCTCGTCTGAGAAGAATATAAAGAATCTTGATAAGCTTCGCGATATAAACAAGACGCTGGCTCTTGATCCTGACTTGTCGGCTAAAGAGCAGCTCGAAAACATAAAGAACGGCAAGGTCTTCGTTCTTGCCACTCTGTCGATGCACTCTACCGAGGTGGCGCCAAGCCAGGCTGCCCCGCTCATCGCTTATGAGCTTATTACCACTGATGACCCGCTGATCACCCGTTACCTTGATGATGTCGTTTACATGATGGTTCCCAATCATAATCCCGACGGGATGGATCTTGTTGTGGAAAATTATAATAAATACAAGGGTACACAGTATGAGGGCGCCTCACTGCCAAGGGTTTATCATAAATACGTGGGGCATGACAATAACCGTGATTTTGTCAGTCTCACCCAGGAAGATACCAGAGCTATCTCGCGGATCTACAGTCTCGACTGGTTTCCGCAGGTGGCGGTTGAGAAGCATCAGATGGGGTCAAACGGTATCCGATATTTTATACCTCCGTCCACCGATCCTATCGCTGAAAATGTCGATGCAGAGTTATGGGCCTGGATGGGAGTGTTCGGTACAAACATGCTGCGCGATCTGACGAATGAAGGACTGGCAGGAGTGGGGCAGAAGATGATCTTTGATGATTACTGGCCGGGAGGGACTACAACATCCAACTGGAAAAACGTTGTAAGCATGCTCACGGAAGCCGCAAGCGTGAAAGAAGCTACACCCATCTACATAGAACCGGGAGAACTGGAGGCCAGCGGCAAGGGACTTGCAGAATATGAAAAGAGCATCAATTTTCCGCTGCCCTGGACCGGAGGATGGTGGCGCCTGGGTGACATTGTGAAGCTTGAGACAGGATCAACAATATCAATTATCAAGACGGCCTCTTTGTTTAAAGACGATATCCTCAAATTCAGAAATGACCTTTGCAAGAGGGAAGTAGCGAAGGGCAGGACACAGCCTCCATATTACTATGTTGTTCCGGGAGAACAGGCTGACCAGAGCGAGCTCATCAGCCTGGCAGCCCTTATGACCGAGCATGGAATTAAAACTTTCAGGCTTTCAAAAAATTATACCCTTAATGGCATCAATCTTAAGGAGGGTGACATCGTCTACCCCCTGGCACAGCCTTTCAGGGCATTTATCAAGGAGGTGATGGAAAAGCAGAAATACCCGGTGAGGCATTACAGCACCGACGGCGAGATGATCCGTCCTTATGATATCACAAGCTGGTCGCTGCCGCTTCACAGGGGATTGGTGTCTCACGAGATAAGGACCCGTGACCTTGCCTTCGAAGATTTGCTCAAGCCGATGACGGGAACATATTATCCCTTGCGCGAGACATACAAACTGCCAGCAGTATTTCCTGCCACAAGCAACGGAAGCTTCAAGGCAGCATTTATTGCCATGCAGAACGGATTGAAGGTGAGTCGGCTCACCCAGGAAACAAAGGTAGACGGGAAGGTTTACGGCAAGGGAAGCTTTGTCATCCAGGGAAATGATGAGGCTCTGCTTAACAGAATCGTCAAAGAATCGCTCACAGAACCGGGATTTGCTGAACAGACGTCCAGGCTTCTGCTTAAGGATGTCTCGATGCCGCGGATAGCTCTGGTGGAGACTTACTTCAGTGACATGGATGCCGGCTGGACCCGTTATCTTTTTGATACCTATAAATTACCTTTTACCGTTATCCATCCTGATGAATTTGAGAAGACAGATTTCACTAAGGACTACGATGTAGTCATCTTTCCGTCATCCGGCAAAGCGCTGCTCATGAACGGCAAGCCCGGAACTGAGGGTTCTGCTTATATGAGTAATTATCATCCTGACTATCAGAAGGGTATGGGCAAGAAAGGACTGGAGAAACTGCTGCTGTTCATTAATAGCGGAGGCAAAGTTATTTCATGGGGTCAGTCGACAGACCTCTTTGCGGGCATGCTTGAGATAACTGACGGGGAGAAGAAGGAAGAATTCGTCCTTCCTTTTACCAATGTTGCCGAGCAGGCCCAGAAGGATGGGCTACTTATTCCGGGCTCGTGGGTACGTATGACCGTTAAACAGGATCATCCCCTTACCTATGGCATGCCGGCTGAGACAGGCATATTCTACAGGGGGCAGCCTCTATTTGCGACCAGCGTGCCGCGGTTTGACATGGACCGCAGGGTGATTGGTGTCTTCCCTGATGACGATCTGATCATCAGCGGCTTCGGTGAAAAGGAAGAGAAGATAGCTGACAAGGCTGCCATGATCTGGCTGAAGAAAGGTAAAGGACAGATTGTGCTTTATGCTTTTAATCCGCAGTTCAGGGCATCAACACCTGCAACATATAAGCTATTGTTGAATGCTCTCTTTCTTCCGCCAGTTGAGTAGGGCAGACCCTGTTCTTAGTTATGAAAATTATCTGGAAGTATCTTAAACCGTTCAAGAGCCTGTTGTTTCTCGCAATGGGGCTTGCCGCCGTTGCACAGGTGCTTGATCTGGTTGATCCTATCATCTTCGGAAAGATCATCGATCTGTATGCCGTCAATACCGGCGGACGGAGTGAGCATGAACTTATTATGGGAGCATTGCGCCTGCTTGCCCTGGCCGTCGGAGTAGCCCTCCTGGCAAGAGTGGCACGCGCATTTAATGATTATGTCACACGGATGGTTGTTCAGAAATTCGGACTATCGGTTTTCGATGAAGGACTGAAGCATACACTTCGCCTTCCTTATCATGAATTTGAAGAGACCAGCAGCGGACATGTGCTTTCTGTACTTCAGAAGGTAAGACAGGACAATGAGCGGTTCATAAGCTCATTTATATCCACACTGTTCACCGCCGTAGTAGGTATTGCCTTCCTGATCTGGTATGCAATAACGAAGCATTGGGCGCTGATACCCGTATTTCTAATTGGGGTGGTTGTGCTTGGCGGCCTGACCGGCATGCTCAGCAAGAAAATAAAGACTGTCCAGCGCTCTGTCGTTAAGGAAACCAATAAAATGAGCGGTGCCATCACCGAATCCCTGAGGAATATTGAGCTGGTGAAAAGCCTGGGCCTGACCTATCCGGAGATCCGGCGACTGAAGACCTTCACACAAAAGATCTTTGGTCTTGAGATGGACAAGGTAAAAAGGATCAGGTCACTAACGTTTCTGCAGAGCTCCGTGTTGCTGGTACTGAAAGAATCCATCCTTTTCATCCTGCTATGGCTTATCTTCCGGCATCTGCTCACTACAGGCGAACTGATCTCGATGCAGTTCATCTCTACCCGGATACTGTTTCCGCTGCAGGATCTGGGGTCTGTTATTCTTGCATACCGCGAGGCTGAGGCGTCTCTTCAGATCTTCAATGACCTGATGAATAAAGAGACGGAATACAGGCCGGAAGACCCGGTAGAGATCGGGGATATTGAACACCTCTTTTTTGACCATGTCAGTTTTCGCTATAAGAAGGCTGAGACAGATGCAATTGAAGATCTTTCCTTCAGGGTGAAGAGGGGTGACACCATCGCTTTTGTTGGTCCTTCAGGTTGTGGTAAGTCGACGCTGGTAAAGCTTCTGGTGGGATTGTACACTCCGACAAAAGGAACTATTTATTATGATGATGTCGCAGCGAGGGATATCCGTTATAACAGGATGCGGAGGCAGCTGGGTTTTGTCACACAGGATACGCAGCTTTTCTCAGGCACCATAAGAGAGAACATGCAGTTTGTCAAGCCGGAAGCAACAGATGAAGAGATCTATGAGGCATTGAGAAAAGCCTCTGCCATCAGGCTGGTGGAGAGCTCACCGAAAGGCCTCGATACACTCCTCGGCGAAGGGGGGAAGATGGTCTCCGGCGGAGAAAAGCAAAGGCTGGCCATTGCCAGGGCGCTGATACGCAATCCAAAGATCCTGATTTTTGACGAGGCAACGTCATCGCTGGATTCAATAACTGAAGATGAGATCTCCAGAACGCTCAGGGAGATATCCGCCGGCAAGCAGCAGATCACCCTTATGATTGCGCACCGTCTTGCGACCATCATGCATGCCGACAGGATATATGTTCTGGAAAAGGGAAAGATAATTGAGGAAGGAACACATGATATCCTGGTGAGAATGAAAGGACTTTATTATGCCATGTGGAGGCAGCAGATCGGTGAACGGATTACTGTTCCCGGCAACGGGCGTCTCAGGAAGGAGCAGGCGGCAGAGAGCATAGAGCAGGGAGGGTGAAGGGGAGAAGGGGAGAAAGGGGACCAAGGGAGAAAGGGAGAAGGGGAGGAAGGGAGAAGGGGAGGAAGGGAGAAGGGGAGGAAGGGAGAAGGGGAGAAAGGGAGAAGGGGAGGTTTGGAAATTTTATGGGGGAGCGAGGGAATCTGAATTTTATGTTATGAATTTATAAGTTGTTGTTCTCTTGTCGCCGCTTTTGGTGAGTAATCCTTGGTCAACTGCGGTTTTCAGATCGCGGCTGGCGGTTGCAGAAGAGATGTCTCTGAAGTGTTTCATATATTCCTGCCTGTTAAAGGCCAGTTTCCCGATCGTGTCTTTGAAGATTGTTATCCGGTCATTACCCGAAAGATTGACAATGTGATTTGCCAGAAGCTCCTCCAGTGATTCATCAAAAATCTGAAGGATAAACTCAATAAACCGCGTCGAACTTCCTTCATCGTCAGACTCTTCAAGTATTTTATAATACTCAGACTGACGCGTTTTTATCAAAGTTTCGGCAGGAAGATATTCAAATACAGGTGAATATTGCCTCAGGATCACTGTTTGCCAGAGTCGTCCCATCCGGCCATTCCCGTCCATAAATGGATGGATGAATTCAATTTCGTAGTGAAATACACAGCTTTTTATGAGCAGCAGATCATTATCTTTTTTGAGATAATCAAACAGGTCTTTAATCAATGATTTGACAACATTGCCCGGAGGTGCGACATGAGTTAAAGCAGACCCCCTGATAATTCCAACAGATCCGGTACGGATTTTACCGGGTTTATCCATCAGCCCATCCATTAGAATGGCATGTGCCTTACAGAAAGAAGTCAGACTGGCCGGATTAAAGCTATCAAGGTTTCGATAAACCGTTATAGCATTTTTAACTTCAAGAATGTCTTTTTGCGGTGCGATAACCCTTTTGTTTTCGAGTATTGCGGTGACCTGTTCCAGGGAGAGAGAATTTCCTTCAATCTCAAGGGACGACTGAATGGTCTTTATTCTGTTTTTTCTTCTTAGTTCTATTGATGGTTTATTTAAATAGGCTGAATTAACCCTTCCAATTTTCTCTGAAATTGAAGCTATAAGTTCAATAATTCTATTTGTAATACGGTAAGGCGGTTTCATAATTGCATATGAAGTGATAGTATCATTTGATACTATCAAAGATAGTAAAAAGCAATTTGCTATGAATTCTTCATACTGATCGGCTGGCCGGTGGCTTCAAGGACGTTCCACCACAATTCGCCTTCAACATCTATTTTCTTACGTTTTGCAACAACCATCGGGATTGGCATAAGAGTAAACTGGTTATTCCAATAGCCTATCACAAAATCTGTCTTTCCGGCAACGGCGGCATGTACCGCATTCTGTGCCAGGAGGTTGCAGAACTTGCTGTCGTTAGCATTGGCCGGAGCACTGCGGATGATATAGCTCGGGTCAATATATTTCAATGAATACCTAAATCCCAGTGCGCTGAACTCTGCCTTTATCTTCTCCTTAAGAAAGATGCCTATGTCCCTGAGTTTTACATTGCCCGAAGCATCCTTTTCCTGGACTATGCAATCAAAAAGATCCTGTCCTGCACCTTCAGCAACTACAACAACCGCATGATGTCTTTCTTCAATACGTTTCTTAAGGACATTAAGAAATCCGTTCGCACCAAACAGATCGAAAGAGATTTCCGGGATAAGAACAAAATTGACCTCCTGGATAGCCAGAGCAGCATGTGCAGCAATAAATCCCGAGTCGCGACCCATAAGTTTGACAAGGGCTACTCCGTTATAAGCACCCTGCGCTTCATTATGCGCATTCCTGATGATATCGTTAGCAATAGAAAAAGCTGTTTCAAAACCGAATGATTTCTGTATCAGGTCTATATCATTATCAATAGTTTTGGGAATACCCACAACGGCAATCTTCAGCTTCCTGGTCTGTATTTCCTCGAAAATGGCATGAGCGCCTCTGAAAGTGCCATCACCTCCTATACAAAAAAGAATATTCAGATTGAGGATCTCCATCGTATCAACCATTTTTGAAACATCCTGGTTGCCTCTGGAGGTTCCCAGGTAGGTGCCTCCTGAAAGATGAATGTCACTGACCATGGGAGCCGTCATTTCTATGACTTCATGATTGTATTCAGAGATCAGGCCTTCGTAGCCATACCTGATACCCAGTATCCTTTTTATGCCGTACCTGTAGTAAAGCTGATTGACGAGACTGCGGATAACATTGTTAACTCCCGGGCACAGTCCTCCGCATGTCACGATACCCACCTTGGTCTTGGCAGGTTCAAAGAAAATAGTCTCTTTGGGGCCGGCTTTTTCAAAAGAGACGGGCGTTTCACCTTTCTCCCTGCTAAAACTGAAGTTTTCGGCAGAAACATCATACAGCACCCTCTCATCGTCCTCTATGAATTTATAAACATGGCAGTCGGGTCTCTGCTTAAGGGGTGAAACAACATTTCCTTTGCCAAGGCTCGAAACCAGGAAATCTTCATATTTCATAATCACGCGAATTTTCTTTACTCAATTTTAAATATATAGCCTTAAAAGTATAGAGGTAATTCAAATTTAATATAATTATTATGGATTGAAATCTTTTGCCGGGCTTTTCATTGTACTGCTGCAGTGCAATTTAATTTTTAGTTATGCCCGAAGAAATATATATTTAATATAACAAACTTTAGCCTTCTTAAATAATTCCGGCAATGAAGAAAGTACAGCTTCTTATATTCCTGATCTCATTCTCTGTGATTGTCACCGGAGAGGAACCTTTCTTATCCGGATCACTGCAGACTAAATATCCGGCGAAGGTCGGCCAAAATAATAAGCCGAAGTCGCTGAAGAATGACTTCCCGAGATGGGCTGTACATGCTAATTTGCTTGGATTTGTGCAGCTTGGACCTGTCGTCAGCGTTGAGTATGGTGTGTCGAGGCATTTCGTGTTTAATGCTCATGTCCGGTTCCCTTCTCTGGGCGCTCTTACAAAAGCGACATATGAGGCTGATATTGACCGTGGAGGCAGGCCCGATAATTATTCAGGCATTGCGTTTGGCGGCGGTCCGCTTTATTTCTTCGATGTGAAGAAGGACAAAGCATATGCAGGTCTCCTGTTTGAGTATGAGATATCAAATGTGCTCTATCAGGAGGGTTATGTCAATGAATGGAGCCAGGATAACAACAAGATGATATTAATGCTGAACAGCGGATACAGATTCAGGTTTGGCCAGAAATTAATTCAAGGACCAAACAGGAAATTTGATAAATTCATAAGGGAAGGATTATTCGTTAACACCGGTGTATATGTTGGTGCAGAAAAGAATAATTACACCTGGAACTACACCGACCCTGCTGCCGGCATTGATGATACCAGGCCGCGTCAAGGAGATAAGATAAAAGCTTTCGGGATGGTGGAAGTATCTGTGGGAATGGAATTCTAAAAGAAAGCAGGTTACTCTCTCTCCGCCGGGGCGGAGAGGTCGTGATCTTGAGTTGGAGATGACTGCAAATAAAAGCCTGTCGCTCACTTCGTTCGCTCCGGGTTTTATTTTTTCTTTTGCTCCTGAAAGCAAGCTTTCGTCGCAACGAAAAAAATAAAGCCCGCCGCATCCTGCGGGCAGGCTTTTATTTGTCGGGGTAGCAAGATTCGAACTTGCGACCCTCTGGTCCCAAACCAGATACGCTACCAACTGCGCTATACCCCGAGAAGAATGTGCAAAAATAGAAAGATTTTCGTAATTTCAGCCCACTAAATATTTTTATTCGTATCCGGAGAAACTCTTTGGCACCTGGTTTGTTATAGGTTAATTATTAAAACTTGAAAAATGAAAAAGAAAGTGGTAACCATTGCCGCAATGATGATGTTAATAATGGCTCCGGTCATGTCACAAAAGTCGTTCTACGACTTTACCGCTGAGACCATTGATGGTAAGCAATTCAATTTTGCCGACCTGAAGGGCAAAAAGGTTATTATAGTCAACACCGCTTCAAAATGCGAACATACACCTCAATACCAGGACCTTGAGCTCCTTTACAAGGCATATAAGCAGAAAGTTGTCATTATCGGCTTCCCGGCAAATAACTTTTTGAGCCAGGAACCCGGTACAAATGCTGAGATTAAGGAGTTCTGCGACAGCAAATATGGCGTCACCTTCCCGATGATGGCCAAGATTTCGGTCAAGGGCAGTGACATGCATCCCTTATATCAGTGGCTGACAAAAAAGTCTGCTAACGGTGTTCTGGATTCGGAAGTATCGTGGAATTTCCAGAAATATCTCATCGACGAAAACGGTAAGCTGGTAGGCTATCTTAAGCCTGCCGTGAAACCTCTGTCGGACGAGGTTGTCATGTGGGTGACAAAGGGCCAGTTCACACAGGAGAAATAATATATTCATTTACCACCTAAAGAGAACGGCCGCGATAACCGGCCGTTCTCTTTTTTTCACTGTCACTCAACCGCATCCCAGACCTTTTATGAACAGGTCGGCAGCAGCAAGCGACAGATGTTTGTCTTCTGCATGCCCGTTCTCCCGTGTCAGAAGCCTGTCACTGCCTCTCAGCATATTAAGGAAGATCATTGCATAATCATCAGGAGTGGTCCCTGCTGCCAGATTTAGCTCTTGAGCATGCCTGCGGAAAAGCGGAATAAGAATCTTCAATTCCTCGCCCAGGAGCCTATCCCTCAGTTTCTCAACCCTGCTAAGCCCCAGGGCGAAGTCTTTAATCAACAGAGGATTGCGATCAGCAAGGTCGCTCAGGGCCTTTATTCTCTCCTTTGTATAGTTCAGAAGCAGAAACTTAAAAGAGTTTTCAGATGCGGCCACATCCTTAAGAGACTTTGTGATACGGTTTATTTCACTGTCAACCACAGCCTCATATATCACGGATTTATTACTGAAGTACATATAAATAGTGCGCCTTCCGCGACCAGCAGCCGCAGCAATGATCTCCATTGTCGTTCTGCGTAATCCTATCGTGGCAAAAAGTCCTGCAGCTACGCCGATAATTATATCACGGGTGCTTTTTCTTGCCATTGCACAAATCCTGAAATATGTGCAAAGTTACTAAACAAGGAGAATTTTTGCATTACATTTAGCTCTTTATTCACTTTCCTGTTATAAATGAAAAGATATCTGTTTTTTTTACTACTCTCCCTGCCTGCGATGATCAGCGGGCAGACAATTTTTGACAGACCCCTGAGCGACCGAATCACCGGTTATGACATCACTTCTATTCTTGACCCGGTAAGACATACTGTCACCGGAGAGATGACAGCGTGGTGGGTTAACAAATCCGATAAACCGGTAAACGATGCCATGCTGCATATGTACCTGAACGCGTTCAGCAGCAATAAGAGCTCCTTTGCTTCAGACGGGCAATGGTCCCCTGCCGGGGATGAAGGCTGGGGCTATGTGATGATAAAATCCATTGCAGACGGATCTGCAAATGACTTGAAAAATGCAATGCGCTTTGTCTCCCCTGACGATGGTAATATTTATGACCGGACCGTTCTGCAGATAACTCTTCCCGAGCCTGTGATGCCCGGAGACACCCTGAAGCTCAGGATTGTGTTCGAATCAAAACTCCCTTCGCCAATCATCAGAACAGGCTATAATGAAGACTTTTATTTTGTCGGACAGTGGTTCCCGAAATTTGGCGTTTATGAGACCGCTGGTATGAGACAACGGGAGGCTGACGGATGGAACTGCCACCAGTTTCACCCTCATTCGGAATTCTATTCCGACTATTCTGTTTACAATGTCTCAGTAACCATGCCGGTTGAATTTGTGGCCGGTTCAGGAGGGATACTTATTGAAGAGACCGATAACGGTGACAGCACAAAGACAATAAAATGGAGGGCGGAAGACATAGTTGACTTCGCTTGGACTGCCTGGCCCGGTTATCAGGTTGCTAAGAAAAAGTGGAGAGGAGTGGACATAACTCTTCTGACCTCCGAAAAGGGATTGAAAGTAGCAGACAATCAGTTTACTGCAGCCATCAACGCACTTGAGTATCTCGATGCAAGGGTAGGTCCCTACCCGTGGCCTCATCTGACTGTCGTTGATCCGCCTGTGAAAGGCTCCGGCGCAGGAGGTATGGAATATACTACCCTGTTCACTTCGGCAGGAGGCGGTATGGTCCCTTCATTCTTTAAGATGGCGGAAAGTGTCACTATACATGAGTTCGGACATGCCTACTTCATGGGTATCCTCGCCAGCAATGAGTTTGAGGAGCCATGGCTCGATGAGGGTGTCAACTCATACTGGGAACAGCGCATAGTCGATGCTTCTTACGGCGGCGGCTATGGATGGCTCAACCTGCCATTCTTTAAGTTGTCTGATACTGACCAGGGAAGAACAAGTTATATATCGAACCCATCGAAACAGTCGGCAACGAATGACCTGCCATCATGGCTGTACCCTCACGACACCTACGACATGATGTCATATAGCAAGACTGCGGTATGGCTGCACACACTTGAGGGATTGATCGGCACTCAGACCATGGACAACA
>Ga0209745_1002022_pt1 | contig 11749 bp, 7 predicted proteins | sample BarGraNGADG00312_FD_184495 | JGI IMG/M metagenome (GOLD analysis project Ga0209745, IMG submission 184495) | Arctic peat soil microbial communities from Barrow, Alaska - Barrow Graham LP Ref core NGADG0004-312 (SPAdes) (version 2) | ecosystem: Environmental > Terrestrial > Soil > Wetlands > Peat ... | reverse complement strand
GACAGCAGGAAGTATATGAACTTCTTCAGGTTGGCGAAGATGATGCGGCCCTGACGGACGGCCGCTACGACGGTAGCGAAGTTGTCGTCGGCCAGGACCATGTCTGCCGCTTCCTTGGAGACGTCCGTTCCCGTTATCCCCATGGCGATCCCGATATCAGCGCGCTTCAAAGCTGGAGCGTCGTTAACCCCGTCCCCGGTCATAGCGACCACATGGCCGCGCCCTTTGAGGGCTTCCACGATCGTGACCTTATGCCGCGGCGAGACTCGCGCATAGACGCTGATGTCCTCCACCCGTTCGCCCAGCTCCTCCGTGCTCATTTTCTCCAGGTCGCGGCCTTCCACCAGCCTCTTGCCGGGCGCCAGGATTCCCAGCTCGCGGCTCACGGCCTCCGCCGTGGCGCGCATGTCGCCCGTTATCATCGCCACGTCTATGCTCGCCTTACGGCACAGCTCCAGCGCCGGTAGAGCCTCTGGCCTCGGCGGGTCTTTCATCGCCAGCGCACCCAGGAACGTCAGGTCTGACTCAAGGGATTGGAGTTCGTGGTGGTCGGGCAGCGAGGTGACTCTCTTGTAAGCGACCGCGATGGTGCGCAAGGCCTGCGAGCCGAGACCGGCCGTTTCTCTTGAAATTACTTCGCGAAGCTGCCGGTCGAGAGGGCGCTCGCCGTCCGGCAGAACGACGCTGTCACAGCGCTCCAGTACTGCCTCGACCGCTCCCTTTGTAAAGACAAGAAGACCGGCGCTTTCGCCGCCTTTTTCACCGGTATCTCGATGGATTGTTGTCATCATCTTCCTGTCGGAGTCGAACGGTATCTCGGCGACGCGTGGGTGCGCGGTTTCCAGGTCGACCTTGGTCATGCCGGCCGCCTCGGCCGCCTCCATCAGGGCGACCTCGGTGGGGTCTCCCCGGCTCTCGCCCTCGTGCGTTCGCCTGGCGTCGTTACACAGCGCCGCGCCGAGCGCCATACGATTGAATATCTCCGGCTCCCGGCCTCCTGAGCCGAGAGCGTCTTCCAGCAAGAAGTGATTGCCGTCGCCGAAGAGGACATCCGTCACCTGCATGCGATTGAGGGTCAAAGTGCCGGTCTTGTCCGAGCATATATAGTTTGCGCACCCCAGTGTCTCCACCGCGGGGAGGCGCCGGATGATAGCGTTCTGCCGTGCCATGGCCTGGGTTCCCTGGGCCAGGGTGATGGTAACTATGGCCGGCAGACCCTCCGGTATCGCCGCTACCGCCAGGCTCACCGCGAACAGCAGCATTTTCGCGAAGGCGCTACCCCTTATCATGCCTACCACAAAAACGATCGCCACTATCAGCAGGCAAAGGTACACGATTCGCTGCCCGACGTCGCGAAGCTCGACCTGCAAAGGGGTCGGTTCGGGCTTGGCTTCCCCCAGCATGCTTGCAATCTGGCCTAGCTGCGTACGCTGGCCGGTCTCCACAACCACCGCGCCGCCGCGACCGTACTCCACGTGGGTGCCGGCGAACACCATGTTGTCGCGATCGCCCAGAGCGGTATCTTCAGGAAATGTCAGCCCGGGGTCTTTGCTTACAGCCGCGGACTCGCCCGTAAGACTCGACTCGTTGGCCATGAGGTTGGCACTGGAAACAAGGCGCGCATCCGCGGCGATTAGATCACCGGCCTCGAGCACCAGAAGATCGCCTGGGACAAGGTCCTCCGCCGGTAGTTCCGACTCCCTTCCGTCTCGGACTGCCTTGACGATAGGAGCGCTCAACTCCTTCAGCTTGGCCAGGGCCGACTCAGCCCGGAACTCCTGGACGAAGCCTAGGATGGCATTGAGGATCACTATGATCAGTATTACCGCGGCATCGAGGTACTCCTTCAGCCAGGGGCCGCTAATGAGGACGGCCGCCAGCAGCACCCAGATCATGAAGTCGTTGAACTGCGAGAGGAAGACCCCCGCCACAGACCTCTTTTTCTCCTCGCGCAGGCGGTTGGGGCCGAAGCGGGCGAGACGGTGCTTTGCCTCGTGGCCCTGTAGACCGGACGCGGCATCCGTGCGAAGCACCTGTAGAGTTTCTTCAATTGAGAGCGAGTGCCAGTTTTTCTGCTGAGCGGTGGATTCCGTCTCCAAGCTGCCGCCTTTCAACTTTCCGCGGTCGGTTCCAGCGGTCGTATCATTACGTCAATGCTCTCTTAGTATCCTTGCCAGTTCGAGGAACTCGGCGGGCGACAGATCCTCGGCCCGCGATCCCGGATCTTTGCCCACGTGACGCAGGGCTTCCGCCAACCCGGCCGCGCTTGCACCCAGTCCGCCCGATGCGGACAGGGCATTCACCAGTTTTTTTCTGCGCTGCCCGAACGCGGCGCTTACCAACCGGTCGAAGAACTCGCCACCCTCCCCGTCGAGCATCCCCTCCGATCCCGCGGGCTCACGGCGCTCGATGCGCAGCACTGTGGAGTCGACCCTCGGCTTTGGGTAGAAGCTGTTGCGCGAGACCTTTGCGACCCGAGTCACAGACGCCCGTACCTGTACTTTCACGCTTGCTGATGAATAGTCCTTGCGCCCGGGGCCGCCCGTCAGCCGCGCGGCAACCTCACTTTGCACCATAACTATGTATTCTGTCATCCACTGGTACTGCTTGAGGCAACGCACCACGAGTGTCGCGGCGATCTGGTACGGCAGGTTGGAGACCATCTTTACCGCATCGGGTGGGCCGGCTTTCCAGAGGGATGCGAGGTCGAAGCGGGCGGCATCGGCCTGTAGAATCGTAAAGTTATTCGCGTACCCGAGTTCCCGTTCAAGTATGCGAACAAGTCGTTCGTCGGACTCGAGAGCGTAGACACCGAGGCTGTTGTCTACGAGGGCCTGGGTCAAGGCGCCGAGCCCCGCCCCAACCTCGACGACGGTGTCGAGAGGCGACAGCCGGGCGGCCTCGACTATGATGCGCAGGACGTTAGCGTCGATGAGAAAATTCTGGCCCCGGGAGCGACTGGGATGTATGTCCGCCGAGTCGAGAAGTTCTTTCATTACCGCGGGCGATACCAGAGCCCTGGGAGCTGCTCGGGTTTCCAATTTATCCCTCCACCACGGGCACACCGAATGCCTCGGCCGTGTTTTTGGCGAGGACACACTCGATCTCTTCCAGCGGAATGGAGCGCACCCTTGCCAGAGTCTCAGCTACGAGCCGGACACGCTCCGGGGAGTTCGGCCTGCCCCTGAACGGCTCCGGCGAGAGGAACGGGGAATCCGTCTCCACCAGCAACCTGTCAACGGGCGCCAGAGCGGACAGCCTCCTGGTTTCACCTGACTTCTTGAAAGTAAGCGGGCCGGCGAAGGAGATATAGTAGCCGCGCCTCAGGCATTCCGCCAGCACCTCCTCGTCCCCGGAAAAGCAATGCATGATGACCGGTGGCTCACCCGCGCCTTCATCGGCCAGCAGGTCCAGCACGTCGCGATGCGCCTCGCGGTCGTGGATTATGAGCGCCTTGCCCAGCCTGCGGGCCAGCCTGACGTGCTCGCGCATCGCCCACGCCTGTTTTTCCCCCGGGCTGCGGTCTCGGTAGTAGTCGAGACCGGTCTCGCCTATGGCGACGACTTTTTCGCTCGAGCGTGCGATCTCCTCCAGCCGCTCGAAGCTCTCGGGTGTCACCGCCGACGTGTCGTTTGGATGTATGCCTACAGCGGCGTATACACCGTCATATCTGCCGGCCGCATCGACCGCCCAGGCGCTCGAATCAATCGTTATGCCGACGGTTATCATGGGTGAGATACCGGCCGAAACGGCCTCGGAGACGACCTGTGCGGTGTCTCGCTCTATGAGGTCCAGGTGCGCGTGGGAGTCTGGTATCAACCGCTCTCCGCCGCCTCGATCTTCCTCGGGAAAAGGGCCTCACCACGGGTGGTGGCCCCGCCCGACGGCAGCAGGCCCCAGGCGGCCGCCTCCGGGAGCCTTGCGCCCGAGAGGTCTGCCATACCCAGCCGCTCGTATATCTTAGCGGCGGTGCCCGGCATGAACGGCAGGATGAACAGGGCGATGTGGCGCAGGCCCTCCATGCTGTTGTAGAGAACGCGGTCGAGGTCGGCCGCGCGCGCGGAGTCTTTGGCAAGCGACCACGGGGCCGATACGTCCACGTACCGGTTGACGGCGTGGATGAACTCCCAGATCTCGGCAAGGGTATCGTTGAACGCGAGTGCAGTGAGCTTTGTCTCCAGTGATTCCACGACCGCCGCGGAGCGTTCCGCAAGCGCGTTCTCCTCAGCCCCCGGCGAGTCGCCGGGCTCCGGCACCACACCGTCTCTGTACTTGTGCACCATGGTCAGCACCCGGCTCTCCAGGTTGCCCAGGTCGTTTGCGAGCTCAGCGTTGTAGCGCTTGAGGATGGTGCGCCGGGAGAAGTTGCCATCCACACCGAACGAGAACTCCCGCATGAAGTAGTACCGGTAGGCATCGACCCCGTACTCTTCTACTATCTCGGCAGGGCGCACTACATTGCCCAGCGACTTGGACATCTTCTGGCCCTCGACGGTAAGCCAGCCGTGGGCGTAGACGTGCCTGGGCAGCGGGAGCCCGGCCGCCATCAGCATGGCCGGCCAGATGACCGCGTGGAACCGCAGTATCTCCTTGCCGACCAGGTGCCAGTCGGCCGGCCAGGTCCGCTCGAACCGGTCGGGGTCTGACCCGTAGTCGATGGCGCTCACGTAGTTGAGCAGCGCGTCGAACCACACATACATTACGTGTCGTTCGTCGAACGGCAGCGGGATTCCCCAGGTGAAGCTGGTGCGGGATATGCTCTGGTCGGACAGCCCCGACTTGATGAAGCTGATTACTTCGTTGCGCCGAGATTCGGGCTGAACGAACTGGGGATTATCCTCGATATGCTTGAGCACCGCGTCCGCGTACTTGGAGAGCCGGAAGAAGTAGTTCTCCTCCTTGACCCATTCCACCGGCCGCCGGCACTCCGGGCAGGCGCCCTCGACGAGCTGGCTGGAGAGCAGGAACGACTCGTCGTGCACGCAGTACCAGCCCTCGTAAGAATCCAGATACACGTCGCCGGACTCCTTGAGTTTCTCAATGAATAACTGGGCGACGTGGGTATGCCGGTTTTGTGTAGTACGTATGAAGTCGTCGTTAGAGATCTCGAGCAGCTTCCAGGCATCGACGAACTGCCGGACCATGTTGTCGGCCCAGTTCTGGGGGCTCTCGTTCTTTTCGGCGGCGGCCTGTGCCACCTTCTGGCCGTGCTCGTCTGTTCCTGTCAGGAAAAATACCTCGCGCCCGCGGAGCCGCTGGTAGCGCGCTGTTACGTCCGCGGCCAGCGTGGTGTATGCGGTACCGATGTGCGGCACGTCGTTGACGTAATATATGGGCGTTGTAACGTAAAAGACCTCACCCAATCGGCGAACACCTCCTATAGACACCAAGGCAAATCATAAAGTAGAGACACGAAGGTATCAACGGGCCAGGCATGTGCACTGGGTGTGGTCAACATGGTTGCGGAAAAAGGCTTCGGCCTTTCTGAGATGTTCACGTTCTGATACCTTATTTGCATGAAGCCAGATTTTGATCCACTCGACAAGGCAATTGAAAAGGCGAGCTCCGGCGGCGCGACGGAGGCTGAAGCCTACCTCGAGCGGGAGCTCGGTCTCACCGTGAAGGTTTTCGATGGCAAAGTGGAACGCTTCTCATATTCCGAGACTCGTGGTATCGGCCTTCGAGTCTATCTTGGTGACAGACAGGGAAGGGCGTATACATCGGACCTCGGGCGCGTGGCCATCGAAGAGACTGTAGGCTCGGCCCTTGCGGGCGCGGAGGTTTCCCCCGAGGACCCCGACCGGCGACTGCCTGACCCCTCACTCTTCGGGCAGGGAACAGATGAGGGCAACTACCTCGGCGAGGACCTCGACATCTTCAGCGATGACCTGGAGCGGGTGACGGCCGGAGAGAAGATAGAGTTTGCGATGGGGCTCGAGCGTATCGCCCGCGAGTTCGATCCGCGCATCACCGGCGTCGAGACCGCCGCCTACAGTGAGTCCACAAGTGAAGTATTGCTCGCCAGCACGGCGGGATTCCGCTCGGGATTCCGCTCGTCGATTTGCTACGGATATCTCATGGCCATCGCCGAGGAGAACGGCGACTCGCAGACGGGTTTCGGTTTCACCGCCGGGCGCTCGTTTGACTCGCTGGACGTGGCCGCGGCGGCGGAGGAGGCCGCTTCGATGGCGGTCGACCTGCTGGGGGCGCGCCAGGTCGAGACCGCGAGGGTACCGGTACTGATAGACAACCTCTCCACCGCGGAGATGCTCGCGATGATGGGGGCCGCGGTCTCCGGTGAGCTGGTAACCAAAGGTCGCTCCTACCTTTCCGAGCGCCTCGGTGATTCTATAGCCTCAGAGCGCATAACCGTTGTCGACGACGGCCTGATGCAGGGCGGCTTTGGGACACAGCCATTCGACGGGGAGGGTGTCGCCGCGAAGCGCAAGGTGCTGGTGGAGAACGGCACTCTCAGGACGTTCCTTCACAACTGCTACACCGCCTCAAGGATGGGCGCCACCACCACCGGCAACGCGCAGAGGCAGTCGTTCAGAGGGCAGGTGGGAGTCGGTCCCACCAACGTGTTCCTCGAACCCGGAGAGGAGACACCCGAGAGCCTGATGTCGGGTATGGATAGAGGCTTCATGGTTATGGAGCTGCAGGGCGTCCACGTGGGGCTGAATCCGGTTTCCGGCGAGGTGTCGGTGGGGGCGAGAGGCCGCTGGGTCGAGCGCGGCCGCCCAGTTCACCCGGTCCGCGAGGTTACGATCGCCGGGACGATGGACGACATACTGAAGGGCATCGTTGGAATAGGGAACGACCTGAGGTTTACCCCTCTGCTTGGGGGCATCGGCACGCCCTCCATACTGGTCGAAGGCTTGGCGGTAAGCGGCAAGTAGCGAGGTCAGACTCGGTACTGGGGTCAGACCCTTGACTTGAATTGCACAGGTTAGTATCGCTGGATTCAAGTCAATTCAAGTAAAGGGGTCTGACCCCAACTATATTAGGATTTCCTCGATTGATTTGCGCGGACGGGGCGGCGGCGACTCGTCCGGGTAGCCGAGCGGCAGCAGGGCAAGCACCCTGAGACCCTCAGGTACATCGAGAAGGCGCTCAACCGCGGGGGCGTCGAAGGCCCGGACCCAGCACGTCCCCAGGCCCAGTGCGGTCGCGGCCAGCACCATGTTCTCCGTGGCGATAGCCACGTTGATGGCGCCGTTTATCACAACGCGCTCCTCATCAAACTCCGTGTTCCGGGATCCGCGCGCGGAGCGCAATATCATTTCCAGGTTGGGCCTGACTTTTCCCCGGATCATAAGCTCGAGGGAGCGCTTGCCCCGCTCCTTGAAAGCTTCCATGTCGAGGCAACACGCTATGACTACGGGTGCCTGCTCGACGAACTTCTGCCCGAAGGCGAGTTCCCGGAGCTGCTTCCTGGTGGCCGCGTCGGTCACGACCTTGAACTTCCACGACTGGACGTTGCTCGATGAGGGAGCAATGCGCCCGGCCTCGAGGATCTTATCGAGGATATCCCGAGGCACCGGTTCGTCCCGGTAACTGCGTATGGATCGCCTTGCTTCTATCGCTTCAAAGACTTCCATCTGGTAGCCTCCTTTGACCGGACCTATAGGCAAGGTATCTCGAAGCTGAAGGTGGCGCCCGCACCCCGGCGGCTGTTAATCCATATCCTACCGCCGTGCGCCTCAACTATGCCCTTTGATATCGCCAACCCGAGCCCGACTCCCTGCCTGCCTTCCCGGGGCTGGTCATCAAGACTGAAGAACTTCTCGAACACCTTCTGGTGCAACTCGGTGGAAATGCCCGGCCCGGAGTCCTTTACCGAGAAGACGACGTTTGACGGGTCTCGCTCGACACGCACCGATACCCGCCCTTGTTCGGTGAACTTCAGGGCGTTTTCGATCAGGTTCGTCAGCACCTGCTCTATGCGTTGCGGGTCGAAGGTGGCGGGGCATTCTCCGCCGGACTCATCGAGAACCAGTGCCAAGCCTTTTTCGGCGAAGGGGCCCTCGAACGTCTTGACCACCCGGGCGGCCAACTCCATCGAGTCGACCGTCCGCCGCTCGAGCCTCAACCCGCCGGACTCGATGCGTGTCATGTCCATGAGCTCTTCAACCAGCTTTGACAGGCGCTGTACGCCCCGGTCTAGAATCCGGAGGAGTTCCTCCCTCTCCTCGAGTTGACCGCCAGGTTGCATTGCCTTCATGGCGTTAAGGCTGCTCTCGATTGTCGCCAGCGGCGCCCTTAGCTCGTGTGACACCGTCGCTACCAGATCGGTTTTAATCCGATCCAGTTCCACCAGGGCATCCCTTGCCTGATCGAGGCGAGTAAGGGTCTCGCGAACGAAGCTCTCGTACTGGACGTGTTCGCTCAAGTCCCTGACGACGACCCAGGAACCCTCAGGCTTTCCCGAACCTTCGTAGACAACCCAAGCGCGAACGCTGACGGGGACTCTCGAGCCGCTCTTCTTCAGGAACTCTTTCTTGTACTCGTCCGAATGACCCGCGCTTTTGATCTGGCTTTCTTCGACGTCTTGGTCGACGTCGTGCCAGTCTGCTGGTGTGATCTCCCGGGAGGTCTTGCCCATCAACTCATTGGGGGAATAGCCGAGCATCTCCGCGAACGCGTCGTTGCATTCCAGTATGCGGCCGTCGTTATCCGCGAAGATTATGCCCTCCGCGGAGGTCTCGAACAGCACCTTGTATCTTAAAATGCTCTTCTTTTTACGCATAATATGAACCATTAAAGAATTCGTTCGGTGTACCTCGAGCCCCTTGTGCTTGTCCGATGCGCGTTAGCGGTCTTTGACGGAGAACTCGAAGCAGGCCCCGTTGCCTACCAGTACCTTGACCGAGCCGTCGTACAGCTTGATTATCTTGTCTGCGATGGCGAGCCCAATACCAGTGAAACCGTTCTTGCTCTTGAAGAACGGCAGGAAGATATTTTCAATATCCTCAGGATTGATCCCCGGCCCGTTGTCCTTGACGATATAGACATGGCCGTCAGGCCCGCTTCCCCCGTAGATGATGTCCACTACCGGATCGGGCTTGTCGTTATGTTTGATCGCGTTATCGATGAAGTTGGTGAAAAGCTGATAAATGTGTGTTGAGTTGGCCCGCACCTTGCCGAGATTACCCTCCACCCTGACCCGGGCTCCCCTTTCCTTTATCACCGCGTCATGTTCCTCGATGATTCTGTTCACAGTCGCGGTTACGTCAACATCCGAGACCTCCTCGGGCTCCTGCCCCGCCATCGCGAGACTGAGGAGATCCTGTATCAGGTCTTCGGCCTGGGAGGCGCCGATCTCGATTACCTCGGAGACCCTGCGTATCTCGGAGTCGATGTCGTCGACTTCGTCCCGTTTCTGCCAGATCCGAGCCAGTGTCTCGCCTGCGAGCTTAATGGAGGTTAGTGGTGTGCTCAGGTCGTGCGATACCGTCCGGGCATATCCTTCGAGCTCCTTATTTAACCGGCGGAGTTTGTCCTCATTCCTCTTTCGCTCCGTAATGTCGCGGGCCAGGCTGAGTATGTACTTGACCGAGTCTCCCTCTAACAGGGGTGTGGCATTGACCTCGTAGCATGCTTCTCCATCGCGGGTCTTGGCCTTCAACTCGAGGCCCCTTACTTCCTTGCCTTCCCACAGCCCGGATACCGCGTCATTTACCGCGTCCTCGTTATCGCTGGCGAGAAAGAATATGTAATTTGTCTCGCGCAACTGTTCCAGGCTCATACTGGTGCGCTCAATCAAGGCTTTGTTTGCATCGACTATGTTTCCGGCGCGGTCCGACAGGTAGATCAGGTCGGGGCTCAGGTCAAAGATGCTCCGGTACTTCTCCTCGCTCTTTCTTACCTCTTCCTCGGCGGACTTACGGTCGGTGATGTCGATGGCGGTGACCGCCACAAAGAGGCTCTTGCCCTCCTCGTCCTTGATAAGTACCCCGCTCATGAGCATTGGAAAAATGGAGCCATCCCTGTGAGCGTGCCAGACCTCGACGGCGTTAAAGCTACCTTTGCTGGTGATCTCCTCGTTCAACCCGCGCAGAAAATCAAGTTGCTCCTCTTTATGGAATACGGTTAGTGGCTGGCCGAGTATCTCATCTGGCTCGTAACCGTGTACTCGCGCCAGATAGGGGTTCACGTAGACCAGGCTGAAGTCCATGTCGGAGATTCCTACACCATAGGTGGCGTTCTCAGCGATGGTCTTGAACTTGTCTATCCCTGCCTCGGTGCTCTTCCGGTCGAGTGGCCTAACAGTATCGCTGGCTTTCTCGGACTCCGCGACAAGGGACTCGAGCAGTGCGTTCCTGCGCATCAGCTCATCCTCTGCGCGCTTGCGCTCTGTGATATCCCTACCGATTCCGCAGAAACCGATCGGAACCCCTTCGTGATTGTGAACAACACGGCTCGAGAGCTCGCAGTCTCTCCTCTCACCGGTCTTGGTCAAAAGGACTATCTCATCAAGGGAGCCCTCTCCCTTTTTCATTCTGGCCATGCCGTCGGCGAGGGTCTCCGCGTCTTCGGAGGTAAAGAGGTCGATGATGTTCATTGATGCCAGCTCTTTATCGCTGTAACCCGATGCCTCGCTCACCCGGTGGTTCCACCTGAATAGATTGCCGTCGATATCGAGCATCAAGAAGAGGTCGGAAAGGCAGTTCAGGGAATCTTCCATGAACACTTTTTCGTCGAGGAGTTCTTTCTCGACACTTTTTAGGGATATCTCTGCGAGTGCTTTCTCGACAGCTTCCGTGAGCATGTCGGGAAGCCTGGCATCCTTGACCACGTAACCCGAGGCGCGCGAACGGAACGAGCGTGCCGCGGTTTCCTCATCGCCGTGGCCGGTGACCATTATGACCGGGGGATGTTCGAAGCTGTCCGTTATCTCGTCAAGCAGGTCGAGGCCCGCACCGTCGGGCAGCCTGTAATCGAGGGTGATCAAGTCGAAGTCGCGCGAGGTCAACAAACGGCGCGCCGTCATGCAGTCCGGGGCTATCTCCGCTTCGATGAAAAACCTCCTTCCCAGAAGGCTTTTCACCAGGTTCGCCATCTCGAGGTCGTCCTCGATTATGAGAGCTAGTTTCCTGGTGCTCTCGCTCATGTTCTTATCCCCATCAGTAGATACATTGGGGCGGGTTTATTCTAGATCTTGCATTGTTCACTTCGCCGCCGCCGCCCTAGGTCCTACTCGTATCCTAACTTATTGATAAGGACTGAGCAAAGTCGCAATTGGACCGCCCGATGATAGGACTCGGTTGGACAATTCATAAGATCATATTTCGAGATGCACGCATAGGCTGTTTGGTCAGGGCGCATAGCCGATGGAGTCGTGCGCCCAGGTGCGGTTGTTGCCGTAGACGGCGCGCTCGCAGACAACGTTTCCGGACGAGTTGACCTTGGTTGAGACGTTGAATGAGGTGACGTAGTCGTTAACTCTGTAGGATCTCCGCGTGTGTGCGGGCACCGATTCCCGCGGGCCTTGGACCTCCCCGGTATCGGTCTGAAACGTCATATCTATATCGGCAGGTGTGTCCCCGGGGTTCTGCACCAGCACCCACGTCTCGAAAGACCCCTGCTCGTTGCTGCCGGTGCAGCCTTCAGCCAGGTACCAGGTCTGGTTCACGACGGGAGGCTTGCTGCCCTTGAACCTGTTGTAGGCCACGTTGAGCAGAGGAACGAACTCGCCCGTGGCCTTCTGGTTGCCGGCGCTCGACGGGTGATCGTCCCCCGTGGGATA
>Ga0209745_1002021_pt1 | contig 11750 bp, 8 predicted proteins | sample BarGraNGADG00312_FD_184495 | JGI IMG/M metagenome (GOLD analysis project Ga0209745, IMG submission 184495) | Arctic peat soil microbial communities from Barrow, Alaska - Barrow Graham LP Ref core NGADG0004-312 (SPAdes) (version 2) | ecosystem: Environmental > Terrestrial > Soil > Wetlands > Peat ... | reverse complement strand
TATCGTTCGCAGAATGGTGATACGAAAAATATCTTTGTGCATCAGGAATAAAGACAATCTGTAGGGCACCCAACGCTTTAAGAGGAGATATATCGGAGCCTCCTCCTCCAGTGTCGAAATCACGAATGTTAAACGGGGCAAACCATGATGCCAGCGATTTAAGTTTTTCAAGTCTTACACCTTCAGCGTCAAATCCAAACCCTCTCGGACTCATCACACCCCGATCAGATTCAAGCGCAGCATAATGAATTTCACCTTTCTTTTTTGCTACATCAGCATAAGCTCTGCCCCCTGTTGATGACATCTCCTCGTTCATGAACATTACTGCCCTGACGGTTCGTTTAGGTTTTATCCCTAACTTTTTATAAATCCTGATCATTTCAATAGCCTGCACACAACCTCCGGCATCATCATGAGCACCTTCTGCAATATCCCAGGCATCGAGATGCCCACCCACTGTAATGTATTCCTGAGGCTTCATTAACCCCCTGATTTCTCCAATTACATTGTAAGAGACAGTATCAGGATAGTTTTTACAAGTGGAAATCAAGTGAGCAGTCAGAGTGGAGTCGTTTTTCAACCAACGGCTTAAAAGCTCAGCACCGATTGTAGAAACTGCCACAGCCGGTATGGGAGTAACGCTATCAGCATAATGAGTGACTCCTGTATGAGGAAAGTCATCAAGAAATGGATTCATAGATCTTACTATTACTGCTATTGCACCATATTTAGAGGCTTCAGAAGCGCCGGAAGTACGTTGATTAACAGCACCTGAATAGCCTGCAAAAGTATTAATCAGTTTATTATCAAAAGGTCTGTTAAAAAAGACTATTTTACCTTCAATTCTTTTTCTTCCTATTGTCTTAAGCTCTTCAAAATCATGTACTTCAATCACCTTCGATTTTAATCCTTTAGCATCAGTTCCAACAGAAAGACCAAGTGCAGTAATGGAAAGTTCTTCACTTCCTGATTTTGATGAAGTTATCATGCAATTTTCGACTCCTCTTTTCCAATTCGGCACCATAACCTTTTGCAGCCACACAGTATCGGCTCCGGCATTTATCAAAGCCTGACGTGTATATTCAATAGCTTTTAATGAAGCAGGAGAGCCGGATAACCGGCCCTTAGTATTCTTACTCAGATATTCAAGTTGGCTGTAAGCTGTCCTGTCGGTTAATGCCTCATCAAAAACAGAAGTCAAAACCTTCCCTGGTTCCTGAGCTTTCAATAATGAAGAAAACAGAACCAGACTTATAAGTGCAAAAGTTTTTAGCATTTTTCTTCACTTAGATATCAATCTTGGCATACTTTGCATGAGTTTCTATAAACTCTCTCCTCGGTGGAACCTCATCGCCCATCAACATAGAAAATATGTGATCTGCCTCAGCAGCGCTTTCGATGGTAACCTGTCTGAGAGTCCTTGTTTCCGGATTCATTGTTGTTGACCAGAGCTGCTCTGCATTCATCTCACCAAGACCTTTGTATCTTTGAATTCCTACTGATGATTCTTTTCCCTGACCCATCTCTGTAACTGCAAGTACACGTTCCTCCTCTGTCCAGCAATAGCGCTCGGTTTTTCCCTTTTTAATGAGATAAAGCGGTGGGGTGGCAATATAAATGTACCCTCCCTGAATCAGGTCCATCATATATCTGAAGAAGAAGGTCATTATAAGAGTTGTAATATGAGAACCATCTACATCAGCATCTGTCATTATAATAATTTTGTGGTAACGAAGTCCTGTAGTATTAAGAGCCTTAGTGTCTTCATCAGTACCAATATGCACACCCAAAGCAGTAAAAATATTTTTTATCTCTTCGCTTTCGTATATCCTGTGCTGCATTGCTTTTTCAACGTTGAGGATTTTTCCTCTCAGGGGCAGTATTGCCTGAAAAGCACGATCACGGCCCTGTTTAGCAGTACCACCTGCCGAATCACCTTCTACCAGGTAGATCTCGCAATGTGCCGGATCCCTGTCAGAGCAATCGGCCAGTTTTCCCGGGAGGCCCGATCCGGAAAGAACATTTTTACGTTGAACAAGTTCCCTTGCTTTACGTGCCGCATGACGGGCTGTTGCAGCAAGGATAACCTTCTGAACAATTATTCTTGCATCTTTTGGATTCTCTTCGAGGTAGTTGGAAAGCATTGTGCTCACTGCCTGATCGACAGCACCCATTACCTCTGAGTTTCCAAGTTTTGTTTTTGTCTGGCCTTCAAACTGTGGTTCCTGAACTTTCACAGAAATTATTGCAGTAAGGCCTTCGCGAAAATCATCACCGTTTATATCAAATTTCAGCTTTGTTGTAGCACCAGAATCTTCAGCGTATTTTTTAAGTGTGCGGGTCAGGCCTCTCCTGAAGCCAGCGAGATGCGTACCTCCTTCAATTGTATTAATATTATTCACATAAGAATGTACATTCTCAGAGAAAGAATTATTGTACTGAAGGGCAATCTCAACAGGGATATCTGTTTTATCGTGAGTAATATGAATAACTTTTTCAATAAGTCTTTCACGGTTTGCATCGAGATATTCAACGAACTCCTTCAGACCCTGTTCTGAGTGAAACTCTTCGTAACGGGCTGTTCCTCCGTTACCGTCATCAGTAATATCGCGCATATCTCTTAATGTAAGGACAATGCCTTTATTAAGGAATGCAAGTTCACGCAGCCTTGCTGCAAGTATTTCGAAATTAAATTCAGTCGTCTGGAATATTGTTCCGTCAGGTTTAAAAGTTGTTGTTGTACCAGATTTGTCTGATTTACCTATTTCATCAACTTTAGTAACAGGTTTCCCTTTTTCATATTCCTGTTTGAATTTTTTTCCTTCCCTCTGGACAACTACAGTAAGATGTTCTGACAGAGCATTTACGCAGGAAACACCAACCCCATGCAATCCGCCTGACACTTTGTAGGAGTCTTTGTCGAACTTTCCCCCTGCATGAAGAACAGTCATAACTACTTCAAGAGCAGATTTTTTTTCTTTCTCCATTATTCCTGTAGGAATACCCCGGCCATCATCAGTTACTGTGACTGAGTTATTTTCATGAATAATAACCTCTATTTTAGAGCAATAGCCAGCAAGGGCCTCGTCAATGGAATTATCAACAACCTCATATACAAGATGATGTAAGCCTTTTACGCCAATATCACCGATGTACATTGCAGGTCTTTTCCGTACAGCCTCAAGACCTTCGAGCACCTGAATATTATCTGCTGAATAGTCAATGCTGTCCTGCAATTTTTTTTCATTTTCACTCATTATTCCTATATTTTAAAAGTCACTAATATTTAAACAAAAAAGACAAAAACTTATATATAATTATTAAGGAAGAACATATACGTTTTTCCCTTTCATTCTGATAACAAAATTGATTTTTTTGCAAATGAAATCAGGATACCCTTTTCAATGCCTTCCGCTATTAGAATCAACTTCACTTTCCCCAATATAAATTACTGATATTATGATTATTAATTGTCCCGGCAAATATACAAATTAAAAACGGTTTTTCAGTCGAAAAAGGATAACAAATAATGCACAATTTCAATCAAGAAATTAACAATAAAGAATTGTCTTGTGGTCCGATTGTCTTAATGTCTGATGTTGCCAAAAAGCCGGTTTTATTTTATAGGCTATAAGTAAACCCAAGCATATATTGAAACCTCTGGGATGGATAGAAAGCCCACTCATAATAACGATTGTTTGAGATGTTATTGATTTTTGTCCAGAATGAGAGGATTTTAGAATACCTGTATTCTGCACTTAAGCTGAGATTGAAGTGAACAGGCATATCGAAAACAATCTCTGTTGGTGGTATGATTTCGGAATTAGAAACCACAAGCTTTCTCTTTCCTGTACCGGTTAATTCTGCGCCCGCTATAATCTTATCCCTGAGATTATATTTAAGACCAAGCTGCGCATCCCAATCCGGCTTATTCCAGGCAAAATCGTTCATTGTCAGCGTATACTTATACCAGCTTGCTTTACCATTATATGAGATTTTGTCGCTAATTTTTCCGCTCATTTCCCCATGAATAGTAAGAAGCTCCACATCATCAGGTAGTACTATGAAATTATTACCCATCTGCGGAAAAAGGGGTTTGTGAGGAAATTCAATATTAGAATAAAACAACATATCATTAATAAGCGAATATGATGCAGAAACCAGATAGTTGCCTCCAATTCCGCTGTTTCCTTTTAATCCAGTAAAGACTATCAGCTTATGATCTGTATTAGGGAGTTTGAACATTCTTCCATCCTGAATGAGATATGGATTTTCGCCAATAATTTTCAATGGATTATTATCTTCAAGCTTTCCCGATAATCCTGCAAAGAAACTAGCGTATGCAGGAACAAGACTGAAACCAAAGTTTATATCGGGGTAGAGGTGAACTTCAGGAGAAATAGCCATGTTATTATCAATAACTGCCTGAAAACCAAGTTTGAAGCTCCATTGTTCTTTGCTTTTCTTTATAAAAGGACTAAGTGATATGATGCTTTTCGGATTCGTTAATAAAAAGTCAGAAAGTTTATAATAGTCATATCCTATTCCTGAACCTACATAAAAATCCTTGAATGACTTTGCCATTATTCCTGTAAATCCAACGTTTTGCTGAAACAAATCACTGGTATTGTAGAAGTAATTATAATGCATATCAAATTTATACGAAAAGCTCGTGGAGTCTAATGTTGTTGAGGCTAACGAAGCCTTTGCTCCCACATTATAGAAACTATGAAGTATTTCTTTCTTATCCGGAGAATACGCCGGAACCAGGTCATAACCATAGTCATAACCATAGGCGTATCTATTCTTCTGATTAAAATCCAATGAGCTTTCCAGGATACTTTTTCTAAAAAATTTCCTGCCGAAAAGGGATGCATCATTGTCCATAAAGCCGGCAAAAACTTTCTTATCGTTTTGTAGTTTTATCTTACCACTCGATGAATAATGTCGTGCATAAAAGCCTAATGTTCCTTTCTTTGACCGTTCATTGGTTATACTTATTTCTGCAAGGGGAGTAATATAATTCCCCATTCCTATATTAATATAACTCTTGTAAAGCTTAGGCAGGGGGTCGGGAAGTAAGGCAGCTGCTTTTATCGGACTGATAGTATAAGCAGGCAGAAAAGGTTCGGTTTTAATATCGTAACGAAAGTTTGGACTTACTTTAATAGTATCATTCATATCAGGTAAAAAACTTCTCTTCTGCACAACAGGAAGATATGGTTTATATGGGTTATAGAGAGTGACCTCACGCTTAAGTACGGATTCCTGTTTTTTAACCTGTGCGACAGCAGGTAATAAACAGATAAGTATAAAGGCCAGTATAATTAATGTTCGTTTCATCATGTCAGTTTTTTTCTGATTCAGTTTTACAAATTACTTTTTGCAGGTTCAGCAGTTGGTTCAACAGCTGGTTTAACTACTTCATTTTGTTTATCCTGATTTAGTGAGTCAAGTTTTGACTTAACCTCATCAAGTATCCCGTCATTCTCAGTAGTGTAATAATCTTTAAGGCTCTGAAGGGTTGCACGTGCCTGCAGGATATCTCCCTTTTTCATACTTATATCTGCAAGAAGAAGAAACATCCTTGCCATCCAAAATTGGTGCGGGGTATTCTTATTTATGAACTCTGAAATAACTTTTTCTGATTCAGCAGTCATGTCTTTCTTATAAAGCAGCTCTGCAACCCTGTATTTAGACTCCGCACCCTCAATGCTTGTTACCTCAGTAGCAACTTTCCTGAAATCTCTTAGTGCTTCTTCAAAATTATTAAGACTGTAATTTGCTTTAGCGCTCATAAAGTTAGCTTCCCGTGCAAGCTCCTCCGGTATATTTGCTGAACTATTGATTTTCCCGGCTGCAATAATAGTCTTTTGGGCATCACCTGCCTGCCAGGCTGACCTTAGCTGACCTTTCAGAGCAAGAAGCTTATTAAGATCATTAGTTGCAACATCCCCTAGTTTCTCATAATATACAAGTGATGTAACGTAATCTTCCTTGTCAAAAAGTATCGAAGCTGCAGAGATCAGCGATTGCTCAAGAAACTGATTATTGGGTTCACCAGAAACTGTTATGTACATCTTAAGAGCTTCCTCGCTATTCCCGGTTGTTTTCAGACACTCCGCGAGATAATACTGTGCATTCTGCCTGAAGCTGCCATTCGGGAACTCATTGAGATAGCTTTTAAAAATATCAGTTGCCTTATCATACCTGGCTGTCATATACAGATTTTCACCCGAAGTGTACAAAAGTGAATCCTTCTGTGTCAGATTTACATCTCCATATCCATCAAGAGTCTTGATATAAGTAAAATAGGCTTCTACATCGTTTATATCAACATAAGTATTTCTGAGTCCTGTCAGAGCATCTCGGGCTTCAGGTGTTGATTTATAGGTTTCTATTACCTTTTTGAATTGTGAAATTGCTTTGTCGTTTTCTCCAAGATTGTAATAAAGAAGTCCAAGCTGAACAATGGCGCGAGGAACAAATGGGCTGGACTGGTAAGTGGAAATAAGGGTATTAAAGTCAGTTTCACCGTTTTTATAATCTTCGAGTACCAGATAAGCTCTGCCTCTTTCAAAAATGGCATTTGGAACAAAAGATGAAGTAGGATATTTTACAGTCAGCGAGGTAAGTATATCTATCTTTCCTTTGCCGTTATTGGTCAGCCCTAACGAAAAACCCTTTTGAAACATTGCATAATCAGCGTCAAGACGTCCGTAGTCAATTACCTTATCATAATAACTAATTGCCATCGGATAATTAGTCTCAATGTAATAACAATCAGCAATTCTGTTCCTTGCATCGTATAGAACCTCAGGTTTTACATTAACCGCACTGGTTTCAAATGTTTTTAAATTGTTTAAAGCATTTGGATAGTCTTTCAGATTAAAAAATGCGTAACCCAGATTGTACCTTACCAAATTGTATTCAATCAGAAGGGTTGAGCCCGGAATTCCCATAAACAGTTCATAATTTTTTCTTGCATTCTCATAGTTAGCAAGCCGGTACCATGCTTCACCCTGCCAATATATGGCCCTTGCCCTTATCGATCTGTTATATGTTTCATATTTAAGCGATTTATCAAACATATCAATTGAGGCTTCTATCTCCATATTTTTATACAATTCCAATCCCCTGTAAAACGCAACTCTCTGGTAGGCTTCCTCCAGTCTGTTATCCTTTTTCACTATTTTATCGAGGGAAGCAAGAGCGGCTTTGTAGTTTTTTAACTGCATAAACGTTGCTACCAGATAATCATAGGCTTCCTGAATCCTCTCCGATCCGGGATAGAGGTCAATATATTCCTGAAAAGATGCAATGGCCTCTCCGAATGGAGAATATGCCAGCTCATAAGTCAGTTTTGCATAGTTAAACAAAGATTCTTCTTTAATTTTCCTGTCATAATTCAGTTTCGATGCTTCCCCGAAAGCAAGTTGAGCCCGCTTTTTGTCGCTCTTCTGAAGATAACAATCACCAAGTATGTTCCATATGTTTTGAGTCAGAATATCATTTCTGACATCAATTTCAAGGAATAATTTAATTGCTTTATCAAGCTCGCTGGTTTTATAATAGCAATAACCAAGTTGATATTTATCCTCTCTGGCACTTGCTTTAGCCCCTGTTGAATATTTTTCAAGATAAGGAAGTGCCTCTTTGTAATTCTCTTTATTATAATACGCATCCCCAATGAACCTGTATAACTCTACGGCCCTTTCTTTCCCTGCCGAATTAAGAAGATCAGGCGCCATGGAAAGTATTCCATCATAATCTTTCTGGAGATATAAAATCTGAACAATGTAAAATGGTACGACACCACCAAATGTTTCATCTTCTTTAAGACGCATGAATCCCTCCATGGCCGTCTGATACATATTTTGTTCGTAAGCTATCTGGGAGAAATAATAAACGGCTGGCGGGGTATATTCAGTATCTATATCTTTAATTTCCGAGAACATCAACAGTGCTTTGCTTTTATCTCCTTTTTGATAAAGTGAATAACCAAACCTGAAAAAATATTCTGCCAGTTTATCTCCTTCCAACTGCTGCCTGTTTACAGATGCATAATAGGTTACAGCTTTCCTGTAATTTTTGTTCTGGTAGAAATAGTCACCCAGCGCCAGCCTCGCTTCATTTATTCTGGGACTTTCAGGATGGGTCAATATGTACATCATCATCCTGTACTCTCCATCAGTGTTAAAAAGCTTTAGCGCTGCCATTGCGCTGAAATATTCGGCCTCTCCAAGCAGGATAAGGTCTGATTTATCATCTTTTTTAATAAATGAATCAAAAAGACGGATAGCTGCGGGATATTTCTCTTTATTATATAATTCCATCCCTCTGTTAAAATCAGAACCAATCTCTTTTCCTGTAAATGGAACCTGAGACGAAACTTCCTGTTGAGTTATTGTCAGAAAAAAGAATAATAAAAACAAATAATGTGCAATCACCTTTTTAAAGTGATTTGTATTTGTTGCCCTTTGAGATGTATTTTGTGTTCCTTTGTAGTAATTTTTGTTCATAACTATTTTTTTTTGGCTTTATATCCGATGCTCCAGGTTCCTGCTCGAAATCAGAATATCTGGATAACACATTATAAATAAGCCATATATAATAATATTTCTTTCTTTAATCAATTGTAAAATTACAACTATTAAACGCCAGCTACCGGCCTTTATTACTGATTTTATCAACATATAAATGTTAATTATCAATTCTTTCCTTATTTTGCACTATAAATACCTTCGAAATGTCTGAGAATCTGCCATTGGATGTAATCATAGAATTGTCAAACTGCACTATACTTCAGAACGATCATCTTGTGCTTACCGATGTTAATCTTAGTGTCGGAAAGGGTGAATTCATTTATCTTGTAGGAAGAGTTGGAAGTGGAAAATCAAGTCTTATAAAAACGTTGAATGCGCAAATCCCTCTCAAAGAAGGTCTTGGGATTGTTGCGGGTTATAACCTTTCAAAGATTAAAAGAAGGGAGGTCCCTTATCTGCGAAGAAAAATCGGAATCGTATTTCAGGATTTTCAACTGCTTACCGACAGATCCGTCATTGAGAATCTTGAATTTGTATTAAAAGCAACCGGATGGAAAAATAAGCAGGAGATTGATACCCGTATAGCGGAAGTTTTGAATAAAGTGGGGCTGGGACTGAAAGGTTATAAGATGCCACATCAGCTGTCGGGAGGTGAACAACAGAGGGTTGTAATTGGAAGAGCTCTGCTTAACGACCCCGATATAATTCTGGCTGATGAACCTACCGGAAACCTTGATCCTGAGACATCTGAAGGAATAATCAGGTTACTTACAGATATAAGTAAGACAGGAAGAGCAGTCATCGTTGCGACACATAATTATACACTGTTGAAAAAATTTGCTGCCAGGACAATTAAATGTGATGGAGGAAAACTTTTGGAGGTAAAAGCGGATGAAGAGATGGAATTGCTTAAATAAACGACGCACGACAAACGACGCACGACACAATTAAGAACAGAAAGAGGTTAACTCTCAGATAATTGATGATTTAACCCCCTTTAGGGGCAAGGGGGCGAAAAAATAAGGGGTCAGGGGTGGGTTTCTGAAGTCAAAAGACAAAAGACAAAAACAAGTACGTATATTTATTAAAAACCTGAAACAATGAAAACAAAAAAGAATTTTCGGATTTTCGCAATGCTGCCTTTCTTTCTTATTGCATCGGTTCTTACCCAGGCACAGGCACCTGCTTTGACCCCGGCAGAGAAAAAGGCAGCCGAAGTAAAAAAACTTGAAACCAGTCTTACTTTAGCTAAAAACAAGGTTGCTCTCAATGAACGGCAGATAAAAACTGCAGATTCATTGATAACTGCCGGAACAGAAATGATAGCTGACGGAAAAACAGAAACCAAAGCAGTAACGTCCGAGCGTAAAACAGTTGACAAGACTTATGAAACTGCAAAAAAACCACTTATTAAACAGTCAACTTCTAAAGATAAGGGTGAAGTTACCGGGGCGAAAGCCGAAATAAAAACACTGGATACTCAATATAAGGCAGATATAAAAGCGCTTGACACAAGATTAAAGGCAGCCACAAAAAATTCAACTACCGGCACTGCTAATGTCACAAAAGGGAAAGCAAACAAGAAGACAGCACAGGATGCTCTTAAACTATCAGAGGCTGCATTAGAAACAGCTCAGGCGAAATATGATGCTGCAACAGGATCAGGGGACAAAGTACCTACCAAGGGAAAGAAAAAATAAATTTCTGAGATTATAATATAAGACAAAAGACAAAAGTCACAAGACAAAAGTTTGAGAATCACACTACTTTTGTCTTTATACTTTTGTCTTTTGTCTTTTACATCTTCTACTTACCGTCTACCAGTATAGGGAGGTTCTTCCCGTTGGTCATAAAAATAAGTTTGGCATTAGGTGAGGCAGAAATAGCTTTAATCATTTCATACTGCAAAAGTCTATCGCTTAAGCCTGTGCTCAATATTTTCTGATAATCGGCAATACCCTGTGCTTCAACTCTTTTTCTTTCAGCTTCCTGTCTTTCCTTCTGAAGAACAAATGTCATCTTTTGTGCATCCTGTTCTGCATTAATCTTTGATTCAATAGTTGCTTTTACTGATGCAGGTAAAGTAAGGTTCCTGACTAATAGTTGTTCGAGCATAAGTCCGCGTTCTTTAAAATTCGATTCAATAGTGGCAAATATTCTTGACTGAAACTCATCTCTTTTTGTAGAATATAAAGCAACAGCATCGTAGTAAACTGCATTATCCCTGATCTTTGTCCGGCAAATCGGACGGACAAGAACATTCCTGTAGTCTGTTCCTACTTCTTTAAGAATTCGCGGGGCTTCTGAAGGAATAACTTTATACAGAACCGTAAGGTCTACAATTACTTCAAGTCCGTCTGCCGACAAAACACGTATTGCATCATCACCTTGTTTTGATCCTTCATCCTGTACTCCAGACATAGTATAATTCTCTGTCCTGACGTCGAACATAACAACCTGTACCAAAGGATTTATAATGTTTAAACCGCTTTCCAGAATATTGGGGCTCACTTTACCAAACAGTTTCTGCACACCTACCTGGCCGGGTTCAACCTGAACCACACAAGCGATAGATACTCCGATCAGTACAACAATGACTCCCGCTATTTTAATCATGGTTTGATATGCTCTTAAGGCCGGATCAGATTTGGCAGCTACAAATCCTATAATTAGTATTACAATTCCTATTACAATTACTGTCATAATTAAATGGTTTTTAAATTGTTTATAAATCGGTTTAAAGTAAGTTACGAAGGTAATCAGAAAATCGATACTCGCGAATCGTAAAACCTGAAACGTCAATGGTTTTGATAAATTAACAATTATTTAACATCCTATTTTTTATAGACAGTAAAATTATAGCGACTTTTGCCGTTATGATAAGACTACGAAAATTACTATTCAGATTTATATTCTTTCTGATCGTTTTTTTCAGCATCGGGATTAATGCTTATACATATCTAAATATACAACCTCATAGTACAGAAATTTTCACAGGTACAAAGAATGTTGAAGATAGTTTTAGTTCAGATATTGATTTTTTCATCTTCGATCAGATTGACCAATCTTTTAGATTTGGTATTAGTGAGGAATCACAAAGCCAGATAGGGGTACTTGAAAACTTTTCCTTAATCCGAAATTTCAGTTTTACCGTCTGGCAGCCGCCTAAGATTTTCTAGGATTACTATCGAACATATACCTTTA
>Ga0209745_1002020_pt1 | contig 11752 bp, 3 predicted proteins | sample BarGraNGADG00312_FD_184495 | JGI IMG/M metagenome (GOLD analysis project Ga0209745, IMG submission 184495) | Arctic peat soil microbial communities from Barrow, Alaska - Barrow Graham LP Ref core NGADG0004-312 (SPAdes) (version 2) | ecosystem: Environmental > Terrestrial > Soil > Wetlands > Peat ... | reverse complement strand
ATCTACGAGAACGTCCTGGGGGCCGGCAACGTGGTGCCGACCTCGCAGCTCTACACGATCGCCGGCCTCACGCCCGCCGCCAACGCGGCCAGGACGCTCATCGGTTCGATCGCACACCCGAGCGCCGTCGACGTCAGCCCCGCCATCGCGTCGGTCATCCTGGAGGTGGAGGCGCAGCTGGCCAAGATCGCCGGGGGCCTCGACTTCTGGGGCTACTGGGGCCAGAACGTCCCGATCTGGACCTTCGACTACCTGCAGTCGGTGGCGGTGAACTTCTGCCAGCTCGCGATCGGTGCCGAGCGCGACGCCATGAACTTCTGGGAGCGCGCGGACGCCGGCACACTGACCCGCACCCAGCTCACCCAGAACATCGGTCTCTCCCAGGCCGAGCTCAACGCCGCCAACGCTCAGGTGACGGCGGCTGGCGCGGAGGCGACGGTCTACCAGATCGGCCAGCAGGTGGCGCAGCTGCGGGCGAACGACGCCACCGCGAACGCGAACGAGTACGCTTCCAAGTCGGGCGCATGGGTCATGCACCAGGCGCTGCAGACCCAGCTGAGCGGGGGCGAGGACGGTAACGGCGACCAGCTCAACCAGCTGGCCGACCAGATGATGAGCGGCAGCTACAGCCTGTCGGGCGACCGCGGGACACTCGCCGCCGCGGAGTCGCTGACGTCGGCGAGACTCCAGAACCAGTACCAGATCGACACCATGAACCGGCAGGCGAACGAGCTCAACGCCGCGGTCGGACAGGCGGGGGCGGAGGTGACCGCGGCGAACGCCCGGGTGACCGCGGCACAGGCCAGTGCCGACGCCGCCTCGGTGCGCGTGACGGCGTCCCAGCAGCTGCTGCAGGCCTTCGACCAGCAGCGCTTCACGCCGGATGTGTGGAACGCACTCGGCGACCGGATGAACGACCTGTCTCAGCGCTACCTCATGTGGGCGCTCGGCATCGCCAAGCGCATGCAGAACGCGTACAACTTCGAGAACGACGTCAACCTGCACGTGATCCGGCCCGACTACACGTCGAGCGAGGTGCACGGCCTGCTCGCGGCGGACACCCTGATGGCCGACATCCAGTCGTTCACCTACGACCTGATCACCTCGACCGCGCCCAAACCGCAGCCGCTCAAGCAGACGATCTCCTTGTCGGAGCGCTATGCCTTCGAGTTCGAGACGCAGCTTCGGCGCACCGGCTCGATGGACTTCCAGACCGACCTCGACGACTTCGACTCGGTCTACCCCGGTACGTACGCGGGAAGGATCGAGCACGTCGAGGTCACCGTCGACGGCATCATCCCGGCGCGCGGGGTCAGCGGAGCGCTCACCAATGCCGGCATCTCCTCGTACCGGACGCCGTCGGCGTCCGGCGGGACCCCCAAGCAGCGGGTGCAGAACCGGGAGACGCAGATCATCTCCGACTTCGACGTGCGCGCCGACGCCCTCGTCGACAGCCCCGACCACCGGCAGACGGGCATTTTCCAGGGGGCCGGGCTGGCCTCCACATGGACGCTGTCCCTGCCCAAGGACGTCAACCAGCAGCTCGACTTCAACACCCTGGTCGACGTGCGGCTGACCTTCACCTACCGCGCCCGCTTCGACCCCGACCTGCGCACCGCGGTGCTCACCGAGCTGGCGGCCCGACCGGGGATCCATTCGCGACAGCGGCCGTTCCCGCTGCGCTGGGTGTTCGCCGACGCCTTCTTCCGGTTCTACTCGACCGGCGCCCTCGACTTCGCCCTCACAGGGAGCGACTTCGCCCTCACCGAGAAGAACCCGGTGCTCACCGACGCGAGCCTGGTGGTCGCCACCTCGCCGAGCTCGCGAGCCCCTGGGCTGAAGCTCAAGGTGACCCTGCCCGGCTCGTCGACGGTCAGCGTGACGCCGGACGCCGACGGCGTCGTGCAGACGACCGCGCTGGCCGGGGCTGTGACCGGGCAGTCGGCGACCGGGGCCTACCGGGTGGAGATGGACGCCGCCGACAACCCGAGCTGGGTCACCAATGGCGCCCTCGTGCTTGACGACATCGACAACATCGCCCTGGTCATCGGCTACTCGTTCACGCCTCGGAGCTGAGGCGCCGACGATGAGCTTCGACATCGGCTTCGCGAGCCAGGCCCCCTCGCTTCCCACAGGCGGCGGCACCGGGGGTCTCGGAGAGACCTTCAGCCCCGACCTGTCGACCGGCTCGGGCACCCTGGCCGTGCCCATCGACGTGCCCCACGGCCCGAACGACTCAAGCCCCAAGCTCGTGCTGCGCTACGACTCGGGGACACCGAACGGCCCGTTCGGCCTCGGCTGGTCCATCTCGACCCCGCGACTGCTGCGCAGCACAATGGTCGGCAAGCCCCGCTACGACGACAGCGACACCTTCGTGCTCGAGGGGTCCGGGCCCCTGGCGAGCGGCGCCGACGGCGTACTTCGCCCTCAGGTCGACACCGGCGACTGGACGCTGGCGGCGGCCGGCGGCGGGTACGTGGCCACCGACCGGGCCGGCACCAGGTTCCACCTCGGAACCACTCCGGCATCACGGATCGAGGGACTGGGTGGTGGCACCTGGGCCTGGCTGCTGGACGCCGTCGAGGACAACCTCGGACTGCGCACCACCTACACGTGGCGGGCCGTGGGCGCGCAGCGCTATCTCGACACCATCACCTGGGGCCCGTTCGAGGTGCGCTTCGGCTACGAGCAGCGTCCCGACGTGCTGCGCTGGGGCCGTGGCGGGTTCGTCCTCGTCACCGACCAGCGGTGCACCACCATCGAGCTGCACCTCCCCGCGCAGGCCGGCTCCCTCGTGCGCCGGTGGACCCTCGGCTACGCGGCTGGGCACGTCAACGGCGCCTCCCTCCTCTCGTCGGTGCGCGTGACGGGCTTCGCGGCCGACGGCAGCAGCCTGGACGCCCCACCGCTCACCTTCGGCTACACGCAGGCCGGCGAGCCCACGCTGCTCCGGGTCGATCCCCAGGACGCCAGCGCCGCACCCCCCACGCTCGGGAGCGGCTCCCGGGTCGAGCTCGTCGACTGGACCGGTACGGGCGCCGCCGACGTCCTCGAGATCGATACGAGTGGCCGTGCCAGGGTGTGGCCGAACCGGGCGGGCAGCTTCGGCCGCCCGATGGACGTCGGGATGCTCCCCGAGCTTGCAGGGGCCGCGTCCCGGTTCGGGCTCGTCGACATCGACGGTGACGGCATCGCCGACGTCGTGCGCACGGACGTCCCGCTCGTCCGCTACCAGCCGCGCACCGCGACGGGTTTCGCGCGTCCCGTCGCCCTGTCCCTGGCACCCGCCGTAGCACCGGGGTCGGCCGGCGTCCGGATCGCCGACTTCGACGGCGACGGCAGGGTCGACCTTCTGTGGAGCAACCGGCGATCCCTCATGCTCGCCCACCGCGACGCGGCCGGTGCCTGGCTGGGCGTGCCCGACGTCGTGCCGAGCGAACCCGCCGGACCTCCGACCGACCTCACCGACCCGCGGGTCTTCTGCGCCGACATGACTGGCGACGGCACACCTGACCTGGTCCGGGTCGACGGGTCGGGCGTCACCTACTGGCCCTATCTGGGCGCCGGCATCTTCGGGGACAGGGTCACGATGACCGACCCGCCCCTGCTCCCGTACGACTGCGACCCGGCAACCATCCTCGTCGTCGACATCGACGGCGACGGGTGCGCCGACATCGTCCACCTGGCTGCCGGGACCCTCACCTGGTGGCCCAACCGCAGCGGCTCCGGCTTCGAGTTGCCCCGCGTCGTGCGGCACCTCCCCATCGGCGCCATGGGCGGCGTGCGCGTGGCCGACCTCGCCGGACGCGGCACGCCATCGATCTGCTGGACCGCGACCCTGCCCTCGGGTCGTGGACGCTGGTTCACCATGGACCTGCTGGGTGGCCAGCAGGCGTCGCTGATTGCCCGCATCGACAACGGCACCGGGCGCACGACGGCGATCGCATGGAGCACGACCGCCCTGGAGGCCGAACGTGACCGCTCCGCGAGCAGCCCCTGGGCGACGCGGCTGCCGGTCGTGCTGCCCGTGGTGTCGCGCGTCACCATCGCCGATGCGTCGTCGGGGGCGGTGAGTGCCACCGAGTACGCCTACCACGAGGGCCGCTACGACGGGATCCTCCGCGAGGTGTGCGGCTTCGGCCGGGTGACAAGCCGCGACCTCGGCGACACCTGGGTGGCCACGCTCGTGACCACCCACTGGTTCCACACCGGGCTGCTTCCCGACGGAAGCGAGCCTGCAACCCAGGACGACCGGGTACGGGCCCGGGCCATCCGGGGGCGACTGCTGCGTCAGGAGCGCGCCCGCGACGATGGCCACCTCTTCGACAGGTTCGAGCAGCAATGGCGGGTCGACGACGGCGACCGGCCGGGCACCGTGGTCCCCCGCCTCGTCGGCTCCACACGCTCGGTCTTCGAGGGTCAGGCCGCACCGGTGAGCCGGATCGTCACCCAGCAGACGGCGTGGACGCCCGACGGCAGCGTCACCTCCGCGGTCGAGCAGGCCTTCGACGCCGCCTCCCCCGCACCCGTACACGAGCTGCACACCGACACGGAGTACGCGGTCGACCCGTCCGGACGGTTCCGGCAGCGGGTCTCCCGTGTGGTGCAGCACGACGGCGGCGGAGCGCTGCTGTCGGACCTCCGCACCGACTACGACGGGCTGGCCAACGGCCAGGTCGGTTCCCAGGGACTGGTGACCCACCGCACCGCGCTCGCCATCCCCGACACCCTCGCCACGGCCGTCTACGGCGCGGCCATGCCCGACTTCGCCGCGGCCGGCTACGTACGTCCGGCGGGTGCGAACGGCTGGTGGATCGAGCTGGGCAGCTACGAGCGCAGCGTGGACGCCACCGGCGTGCACGGCCGGATCACCGGCCCGAACGGCGGGGCGAACACGGTGCTCATGGATGCCGACAGCTGCTACCCGGTGGAGATCGTGGACGCCGTCGGCAACCGGCTCGCCGCCGAGTTCGACCTCCGGAGCTACCAGGCCACGGCCATGGTCGACCCCTCCGGGGCTCGCACCGAGGCGCGATTCGACGCCTTGGCCCGGCACACCGCCACCATCGAGCCGGGCGACTCGGCCGCCGACCCGACCCGCGCGCTGGCCTACGACACCAGCGTCTCGCCGATCGTCGTCACCGAGACGACGGTCACCGCAACAGGCCAGCCCCGGCGGCAGCAGCGCCAGTTCCTCGACGGTACGGGACGGCTGCTGCAGCAGCGCCTCACCGACGAGTCCGGCGAGATCGTCGCGGATGCCAAGGACTACGGCACCCGTGGGCTGACCGTACGGTCGTACCTCCCCTTCCGGGCCACCGGTGCGGCCTACACGCCGCCGGCGTCCGGTGCGCCCCACGTGGAGCTGCACTACGACGCTCTCGGGCGGGTGCTGTCGACCCGGCAACCCGACGGACGCCTGGCCACGGTCACCTATCTGCCCGGGATGATCGAGGAACGCGACGCAGAGCAGACGCGCACCGACCCGGGTGCACCGCACGCAGGCGCCCTCACCAGGCGCCACATAAGCCCCGCGGGCCGGGTCGATCGGATCGACCAGATCGCCGGTGGCCACACGATCACCACGACAGACCATTACGACATCAAGGGCGACCTCGTCGAGCACGTCGACGCCCTCGGAGCCTCCGTGCGTTTCGAGCGCGACATGCTCGGCCGTCCGCTGCGGATCATCCGGCCCGAGGTCACCCAGGTACTCATGCTCGACCCGTCCGGCGACCTCATCGAGGCCCGCACCGGCAGCGCCCGGGTCTTCCGCTCGTACGACCTCGCCCGCCGCCCGACCTCGGTCCGACACGACACCCCCGCCGCCGCACCGGTCGCCAGCTTCGTCTACCACGACACGACCGGCCCCGCCCCCGCGGACGCCGGCGCGCACACCCAGGGCGGCCGCCTGGTGCGGATCGACGACGAGGGCGGGTCGACGGTTTTCGACTACGACGAGCGCGGCCGGATCGCCACGAAGACCATGACGCCCACCGGCTCGGGCACGGTCGCGGTGAGTCTCACATACCGCTCCGACGGCCTGATCGACAGCGTCTCGTACCCCGGAGGGCGCGTGGCGAGCTACGGGTACAACGCGCTCGGACAGTTCACCTCGATCAGCGGTGTCGTCGACGCGGTCGACTACGACGTCGCCGGACGCCGCACCCGCGTCGCCTATCACAACGGGACAGTGGAGACCGAGGAGCACGACCCGCTCACCGGCTGGCGGACGTCGTCCACGCTCACCGGGCCGGCGGGCGCCCTCCGCGAGACCGGCTTCGCCCACGACGGAGTCGGCAACGTCGCGTCCCTGACCAGCCCGGACGCCGCCATCGCCTGGACGTACCGCTACGACGATCTCTACCGGCTCGTCTCGGCGTCCGGGTCGACAGGCACGCTCAACTACGGCTACGACGACGGGTTCAACCTCACGTCGTCGGCGTCCGGCAGCTACCGGTACGGCGAGGACGGAGCCCCGGCGACCTGCCTCACGAGCGTCGGTGCGGCCAGCTACGGATACGACGACCGGGGGCAGCTGGTCTCGGCGCCGTGGGGATCGCACACCCCTGACGCTGAGGGACGATTGCGCGCCATCGCCCTGCCCGCCGGCGGAGGGGACTCGTTCACCTACAGCTGCTCCGGGTCGCTCGTGAAGCGGGTCACATCCAGTCCCGGCAGCCCGGATCGTGTGGTGCTGACCCCCGACCCGCTGATCCGGATCGAAGACGGCAACGTCACGGTCCAGATCAGCGACGGCGATCGGATCGTCGCCCGGGACCACTCGGGCACGCTGAGCTGGCTGCACTACGACCACCTCGGCTCGCTCGTGCTCGTCACGGACGCCGCCGGCGCGGAGCAGCTGCGACTCACCTACGACCCGTACGGCCGGGTGCTCAGCCGCATCGGAACCGCCCAGGCGACCCAGGGGTTCGCGACCGGCCAGGACTTCGGCCATGGACTCGTGCTGCTCGGCGTCCGGTGGTACTCGCCGCAGTTGGGACGGTTCATCTCCCCCGACCCGCTCGTGGGTGACGTGACCGACCCCGCGGCCTGGAACGCCTACGCCTACTGCCGGGACAACCCGACCAGCTACATCGACCCGACAGGGCGCGACTTCTGGAAGATCTTCGCCGCGGTTGTGGCCACCATCGCGATCATCGCCGTAGCCGTGATCGTCACGATCTGCACTTTCGGCGCCGCCGGACCCGCGGCGGCGGCCCTCACCGTTGGCGGGGTGAGCATCACCTGGGGCGCGGTGTTCGCGGCGACGGTGGTCGGCATCGTGGCCGGCGGGGTGATCGGCGGCATCGCCGCAGCCCGCGCCGGAGGCGACGCCGGCGACATCTTCCTCGGGATCGTGGTCGGTGGTGCGGTCGGCGGCTGGGCGGCGTTCGGGGGTGCCTTCGCCGGGGTCGCCGTCGGCGGCGCCCTCGGGCTCACCAGCGGGACCGTGCTCTGCGGAGCCGTCGTCGGCGGGGTGACAGGCACCATCAACGGCGCCGCGATGGGGTTCGCCTCCGGCTTCGCGGGAGGAAGGAACAACGGGCTCAAGGACATCATGCTCAAGGTGCTGGTCGGCGCGATCACCGGCCTCGCCCTCGGTGCGGCCCTCGGTGCGATCAGCGGCATGGTGGCACCGAAGCAGAGCGTCGGTGATGCCCTACGGCAGGCATCGCAACCTCCGTCAGCCCCCGCCGCCGGTCCGGGCGTGCCAGTGCCGTCCGGCGCGGGTGGTCTTACCGGCTTGCCCGCGCCCATCAACAGCTTCTCCGGCGCAATCGGCCAGACCGCGACGGGACTCGCCGGCCATTACGGCAGCGCTCTCGCCCCCTATGCCCTCGCCTGGCTGGCGCCGGCGGCCGGGAACGGGCTGGTCGCCGCAATCATCGTCGATGGTGGCTCGGCGGCCGTGTCCGGCTTCTTCGACGACATCCAGCAGTACGTCCGTACCCACAACGTCAACCTCGGCCCGTTCAACTTCATCAAGACCGATTTCTGACCCGCAACCCTCAGGAGGAACCATGCCCGGTTGGTACATCCACATGGAGACAGCAACCATGGTGGCGAAACGGCTGCAGGCCGCCGACCTGCCACCCGACGCCACCATCACCCCACTCGACGCCCAACACCTCGGCGAGCTCGCGCACACGTGGCGCAACTACCTTGCCGCCGGTGCCATCGGACCCGACATCTTCTTCCTGTTACCCGACTTCAAGGGTGACAAGGGCAACGTCCTGCTCACCGTGACCGACTGGGTGCTCAGCGTGTGGGACACGCTCGACAGCGAATTCGTGTCCAAGTGGGAGAAGTGGGCCCAACCGGCGATCGACGGGGTGGGCGACGTGCTGAACCAGGACACCGGCGGCGTCCTGGCCGAACTCGGGCAGGGCCTGCAGGAACTGTCCTCGGCGATCACGGACGCCATCATCGAGCTGTTCACCCAGCTCTACGACTGGTTCGGGCTGCTCACCTCCGGCGTCCCGCAGGGGTATGCCGACTCGGCGTTCTTCTGGTCGGACATGTTCCACTACCGCAAGACCTTCGAGTTCTCCCAGGCGCTCTTCAAGAACGCGCAGACCGACCAGCACAAGGCGTTCGCGATCGGCTGGATGAGCCACTGCGCCACCGACGTCACCGGCCACTCGTTCGTCAACGACAAGGCAGGCGGGCCCTACCGCCTGCACTGGCAGCGTCACCACCTGGTCGAGAACCACATGGACGCCAAGGCCTACGACGCCCAGCACGGCACCGAGCCCTACGGCGAGCTGGATACCTCGGCCCTGCACTTCCGTCTGGCGTTCCGCAAGGGCCTGCAAGCCCCCTACCTCGGGGCTCTCGACGCCCCGGCGTACGACTACTTCACCGGTTTCCCCGCCTACGACACGTCCGACTCGGCGGCCGGCGCGAAGCAGCGGCACGACTTCTTCGACCTCGACACGGCCGACCTGCCCGACGACCTGTGCGACCTGATCATCAAGACGATGGAGCAGGTCTACGGGGACGCAGACCCCAAGATCCTCAACTGGGACCCGAGCCAGTTCTCCGATCTCGACAGCTCCGGCAACCCGACGGGGCGGCCCAGCCGGCTCGCTCTGCAGAACACGTTCAAGCTGCTCTACCTGTACGTGAAGAAGACCTCCACCGGCGGATACGCCCCCCGCAAGCCCACCGCGCCCCCGGTCTTCAACGACCACACACCTCCCGCACCCCCCGGGTCCAGCAGCGGGGTCAACGACGATCCGTCCCGTGGCGGCGACCCGTCCGACGACAGCTGGAACCTGCTCGACCTGTTCCTGGCGCTGCTGAGCTTCCTCGCCTGGCTGGCCGAACTCGGGGTGTGGCTCGCGACGCTGCCCGCGGCCATCCTCGCCGACCTGGCCACCTGGCCCCTCCGCGAACTCCTGTACGAGTTCGCTGTGGAGCCGCTGTGGAGCCTGTACATCGCGGCGCGCAAGCCGCTGGTGATGCAGGGCTTCCTCGTGCCCAAGTCCGAGGAGATCATGCAGAGCCTCGTCGAACTCGGCGTCAGTCCCGACGGACAGCTGGCCGGCCTCGCCGCGGCGCTCAACTCGCCGGACGGGTTCGCGACCGCTCCGCTGCCGTTCGATGAGAAGTCCGGCGCCGACCGGGCCTACCCGCGGGCGGTCGTGACCGACCCCCAGTCGGTGGCCGAGCAGATTCTCGGATACCTCCTCCCCGATCCGTCGTGCGGCCAGCCCGAGGCACCGAGTGAGTACCTGCGTCCGTGGAAGTACCCCGAGCAGGACAACGCGGGCGACACCGTCGGTTGGGAGGCCGGCCTCACCGCGTCCGGGCCGTGGACCCAGGGACAGGACGCCCGCGTGCTCATGAACCACGTCCCCGGTGACCCGACGGCACGCCTCGCGTACGAAAACGCGCACAACCCCGACGAGACCGATCAGGTGTCGGCGGCCCAGCTGCCCGGCGGCCACCATCTCGGAGACCCGGTCGACTACGGCACCTACGTGGTGTCGAAGCTCACCTCGGGAGGACAGATGCCCGATTTCAACCTGGACGCCGACCGCGGCTACGCCTACCACTGCTGGGACTGGAACCGGTCCGACCAGCAGACCGTACCCAAGGTCACTCCGAAGAAGGACTTCGACGCCGCGCACTACACCTTCCAGACGCCGTGCACCGTTCCGGAGGGGTACTGCGCCGACAGCGAGTTTGCGTGGAGCGGACCGCAACAGCTGTACGACCCGAACCTGCACCTGGCCGTGCACTACCTCGGCGCAGAGTCCGCCGGCGACCCAGGGTGCGGCGACACGACGAAAGTCACCCCCGATGACATCGAGCGGGCGGGCATGCCGCCCCAGGGACGGAAAGGCTGAGCCATGCCGAACAACAACGACCAGAACATCCTGGACCAGGAGAAACACCCCGAACTCACGCCGGAGGAGGACAAGGCCCAGCGTGGCGGGGCCCCTGACAACCCGACGGAACCGCAGGTCACGCCCGACAAGCCCGACCCTGAACGGGTCAAGCAGGTAACGGCGTGGCTGCACGACAAGCGGCACCCCTCACGCCAGGACGGACTGTGGCCCTACCTGCTGATCCGTGCGCAACAGGGCGACACCGGGGTGCGCCAGCCGCCTGTGAGCTACTTCTGGGAGTCCCCGGACATCCGCGTCTATCAGGGAGATGTCCACGACCCGAACTCCGCGGCGCCGGTGCTGCACCCCACCCCCGGCTTACCGCACTCGGTGTTCGTGCACGTGTGGAACCTTGGCCGACTGCCCGCGCTCGGGGTCAGCGTCCGGGCGTGGTGGGCCAACCCGTCGTTCTCGTTCGACGCCAACAGTCCCGAACCCCCGCACTACATCGGTGGGACGCGGGTGAACCTCGGCGACCGGACGTCGGCCGACTGCCACCAACTGGTGCGCATCGAAGGGCTGTGGACGCCTGTGGTCGAGAACGGCGGGCACGAATGCCTGCTGGCGGTCACGTCTCACGTGATGGACCCGGCCACCGGGGGCTTCGCGGCGTCCGCCGACCGCCATGTCGGGCAACGCAACGTGACCCTGGCCGCCCCGGAGTTCGACCTGACACGGTTGCTCAATCGGCTCGGTGCCGCACTGACGGTCGGCTCCGATCTGCAGTTGCTCCATGGTGGAGCCGAAGTGGCGCCCATCCTGCTCGCGCACAAGGTGGTCGCGGGGCGGGACGTTGTGCTGCCCCGGGTACGCGAGGTCGTGACGCCCATCCCCGGCCAGACGACGATCGGGCACCTGGGCACCGTGACGCGCACACTGGGCGGGCACGCTGTCATCTCCGGCCTGGCCTCGGTCAACGCGTTGACGACTCCGGACTCGCTGACGACCTTCGACAGGGGGAGTCTGCTCAGTGGTCGGGTGACGGTCCAGCCGCGGACGATCTCCCCCGCCGTCGCCGTGGTCCAAGCGCTCAAAGTCAAGGACCTCACCGCGGGATCGATCGCGAGGTCCGTCTCGATCACGTCGGGCGACGGCAACCTGCTTCGCTTCCAGGAGGTCCGAAACGGTGTCGTGGTGGGCGGTTACTCCGTGATCGTCCAGGGGTGAGGTCTGATGAGAAGGTCGTTCCGTCCACGCGCGGCACGGGCAACGCGATCACATAGGGACAGGGACCCGCCGGTCTGCGAGCGTCGCACCTTGCTGGGTCGCCATCACTGCGCTGGTGCGGCGGGGGTCGTGGAAGCGCAGCTCTGAGCGCCCTGCGGCCTCTGTGGCCTTCTTGATGTAGCCCG
>Ga0209745_1002018_pt1 | contig 11758 bp, 6 predicted proteins | sample BarGraNGADG00312_FD_184495 | JGI IMG/M metagenome (GOLD analysis project Ga0209745, IMG submission 184495) | Arctic peat soil microbial communities from Barrow, Alaska - Barrow Graham LP Ref core NGADG0004-312 (SPAdes) (version 2) | ecosystem: Environmental > Terrestrial > Soil > Wetlands > Peat ... | reverse complement strand
ATTGGAACTGAACACCTGCTGCTCGCCATGATGCTCGAGGAGGGCAGCCTTGCCCACCGCGTGCTCACCGACCTCGGCCTGGTGTCTGAAGAACTGCGCCTAGCCGTAAAACCGGCTGAAGTGCCCCATTCCGGTGAACCCCACCTGGGGAATGAGCTCAAAAAAGCCCTCGAAGATGCCCTTGAATCTGCCAAATCTGGTGAACAGCCCATGGTGGGTACTGAGCACCTGCTGCTTGGCCTCACCCAGAACCCCGAATGCAAAGCCATCCAAGTGCTGGCCACGTTGGGGGTTACTTCCGAACAAATAAAACGCCAGACAGCCCGCGTAATCGCGGAGTCGCGTCAGGACGAAGATATTCACACCGCTCCTCCCCCAGAATTAGCACAGGCTGCCGAGCAGAAGCAAGGCTCCACCCGCTGGAACCGCTCCCCCAAGAAGGAAACCGGCAAGACCCCGCTCGTTGACGAATTGGCAACTGACCTGACCGCCCTGGCCGAAGAAGGCAAGCTGGACCCGGTGATTGGCCGTGAAAAAGAAATCGAACGCGTCATCCAAATCCTCGCGCGGCGCACCAAGAACAACCCCGCGCTAATTGGCGAACCTGGTGTTGGTAAAACTGCCATCGTGGAAGGCCTCGCCCAACGCATTCTGGACGGCGATGTACCGGCCTTACTGTTGGATAAACGTGTTCTGCAGTTGGATGTGGGCTCTCTGGTGGCAGGTACCATGTATCGCGGCCAGTTTGAAGAACGCCTCAAGCGCGTGATTGAAGAGCTCAAATCCAGTGGCGCAATCGTCTTCATTGACGAGCTGCACATGCTGGTTGGGGCTGGTGGAGCTGGGTCCCAGGTGGACGCAGCCAACATCCTCAAACCGGCTCTTTCCCGCGGGGAACTGCAGGTAATTGGAGCCACCACGCTCAATGAATATCGCAAGAACATCGAAAGCGATGCCGCCCTGGAGCGCCGCTTCCAACCCATCATTGTGGACCAGCCCAGCGTTGAGGAGACGATAGAAATCCTCAAGGGCTTGCGTCCCAATTACGAAGAACACCATCGCCTCAAAATTTCTGACGGCGCCCTCGAAGCCGCCGCCCGGCTCTCAGCCCGCTATGTGACCGAGCGCTTCCTGCCAGATAAAGCCATTGACCTGGTGGATGAATCCAGTTCACGCGTGCGCATGTACAAAAGTGCCTCAGCCGTCAGCAGTAAAGAGATTATGGCAGAGCTGCATAAGGTACGCCAGGGCCTCAAAACTGCCAAAAAAGAAAACGACAATGACAGCTTACAGGCGCTTGCCCACAAACAGGAAGAATTGGAAACACAAATCCATGACATGCAAGGTTCCTGGGACCGCGCCACTGCCCCGACAGTGAGCGAAGAAGATATCGCTGATGTCATCAGCATGTGGACTGGGATTCCGCTGACGCAAATTAACACTGAGGAATCAGCTCGTTTACTCAACCTTGAAAAAGAACTGGTGAAAGCTATCGTTGGCCAAAAAGAAGCCATCGATGCCGTTGCCAAGGCTATCCGCCGCGCGCGGGCTGGCTTGAAGGATCCCAATCGACCGGTGGGCTCCTTCCTCTTCCTTGGCCCGACTGGTGTAGGCAAGACCGAATTGACCAAAGCACTTGCCAGGCAAATGTTTGGCAGTGAAGATGCCCTTATCCAGATTGATATGAGCGAATTTGGTGAAAAACACACCATCAGCCGCCTGGTTGGCGCGCCTCCTGGCTATATCGGCTACGATGAAGCCGGCCAACTGACCGAAGCCATCCGCCGCAAGCCTTATTCGCTGGTGGTTTTTGATGAGATTGAAAAAGCCCACCCTGAAGCCTTGCAAATTCTTCTGCAAATCATGGAAGAAGGCCATCTGACCGATGCCAAAGGCCACAAGGTGGATTTCAAGAACGCCATCATCATCATGACCTCCAACATTGGCGCGGACTTGATCCGCAAGCAGAACACATTTGGCTTCACACTGAACATAGACGAAGCCCAATCCGAGCAGCTCAGTTATAACGACATGCACAAAAAGCTGATGGACACCCTTAAACGCAGTTTCAGACCGGAATTTATCAACCGGCTGGATTCGATTATCGTTTTCCGCTCGCTCAATCGCGATGATATCCGCGAAATTGTGGCTATTGAAATTGCCAAGGTCAGCGAAAGGCTTTCTGAATATAAACTGGCTCTTGAGCCCTCTCAAGCTGCCCTGGATTATCTTGCCAAAGCCGGTTACGACCCAGAAATGGGTGCCCGCCCGGTGCGCCGGGTCATCCAGCAGCAAGTGGAGGAAGGCCTCTCTGATGCCATATTGGCAGGCAAATTTGAGCCGGGAGACACCGTTATCGTCGACCTGGTGAAATCTGGCCAGGACGCAGAAGAAACAATCAGCCTGCATAAGAAAGAAGTTGAGCCCGAAATCAAGAAAAAACCGCGCACAACCAAGGTAGCCGGCAGCGAAGAAACAAAACCCGAGGCCAAACCGAAAGCGCGCAAACCACGTACGCCCAAGGAAAAGGTCAATGCCTAAACTTTACCGGCGCTATGTCTGTCAGAACTGTGGGCATGTGTCGGCCGCGCCTTTTGGGCGCTGCCCAAGCTGCCAAACATGGGATAGCATGGTGGAAGAGGTTGTTTCAGATGAACCCGAAACTCTCTCACCGGGAAGAACTTTCAAAGGCCTGAGTACCAATTCAAAGCCCAGCCCCATCGGGCAGGTAAAATCTGACCGCGAAGAGCGCATCCCTCTCAAGATGGAGGAGTTTTCTCGCGTTCTCGGCGGGGGCATTGTGCCTGGTTCCATTGTTTTAATCAGTGGCGACCCGGGTATCGGAAAGTCAACCCTGACCCTGCAAGTGGCGATGCAAGTGGCCGAGACCGACAGGGTGCTTTATGTGTCCGGTGAGGAGTCTGAGCGTCAGATCAAGATGCGTGCAGACCGTCTGGCGACCAAAAACGCCCAAAATGAGCCCATTCTCCCCGAAAAGCTGCTACTGGTGACCGAAACTAATTTAGGCACCATTTTCAACCATATCGGTGATACCAAGCCGGCCCTGGTCATTATTGACTCGATCCAAACCATGACCCTGCCGGAGATGGAATCGCTGGCCGGGTCCGTCAGCCAGGTGCGTGAATGTGCCGCCCGCTTGCGGGAACTGGCAAAATCCACAGGTATTACCGTTTTTGTGATTGGCCACGTCACCAAGGAAGGCACGATCGCCGGCCCGCGTGTGCTCGAGCACATTGTGGATACCGTGCTGTACCTGGAAGGCGAACAATTCCAATCCTACCGGCTACTGCGCTCGGTTAAAAACCGTTTTGGGGCCACCAGCGAGGTGGGTGTGTTTGAAATGCAGGAAAAAGGCATGGTGGAAGTCAGCAACCCCAGCGAAGTCTTTTTGGCTGAACGCATGATTAACGCCCCGGGCTCGGCGGTTGCCGTCACCCTGGAAGGCACCCGGCCACTGCTGGTCGAAGTGCAAGCCCTGACCACCCCGACCTCCAACCCCTACCCGAGGCGGACTGCCAACGGCGTGGATTTCAACCGGCTGCTGCTGGTCAGTGCTGTACTCACCCGTCGTGCCGGAGTCAAACTTAGCGATCAGGATATCTTTATGAACGTGGTGGGCGGTATGACCATTACCGAACCCGCAGCCGACCTGGCAGTGGCCGTCGCGATTACTTCTTCCTACCGGGATAAACCCGTGCGCATGGATACTGTGCTGATTGGCGAAATTGGCCTCTCTGGCGAGCTGCGCGCGGTCAGCCAGACTGCCATTCGCCTGCGGGAAGCCGCCAAACTCGGCTTCAAACGCGCAATATTGCCGCGCCGCCTGCGCCAGGGTGAGCCTTTGCCCAAAGAAATTCAGGCTATTGAGGTGCGCTCCCTGAAGGAAGCCCTCAAGGAAGCCTTGTTTGAAGAAGTTAATACCCAGGATAACCCAGAAAGGCCTGTAAAATGAGCGAAAGTCTCTTAGATAAGCTCTCTTTTGTCAACAACACCCGGCGCAACCACGCCCTGGAGCATGCCTCGCTGAAGGTGCTTGAAGAGCTGTACCCCGGCATGAGGATGGCTGGGATTTCCAGCCCGCAGGGTTTTTTCCTTTTTGCCGACCTGCCAACTGAAATTGTCACCGATGCTGTTCTGAAAGCCCAAAAACGCTTGAACGCTGGGGAAGCTGAACTTGCCATCCACCCCCATTGCGGGACGAATACGGTCACTTCCTCGCTTTTGGCGGCGGCGACTGCCTGGATCTTGCTTTATGGCTCCAGCGGAACCCGCAAACCCAAATGGTACAACTATATTTTTGCCATCAGCTTTGCCATTCCCGTCTATATTTTCTCTGAACCGCTTGGTCCGAAAGTACAGAAAATGGTCACGACCAAAGCAGATTTGGGAGACCTGGCCGTCAAACTGGTTGAGAGCAACGGCTACGGTAAAAGCCTGGTTCACTACATTCATACCGGAAAATAGACTTTCTCACTTCCATGTCTGCTGAATCTCCCAGGCTCCTGCTATTGAGAGGGAATGACCCAATCCGTTTCGCGGAGGAAATCGCGCGGGTGAAGACATCCATGGGGGATGAAGGCCTGGCGGAGATGAATACCACCGTTTTTGATGGCGACAGTCTGAAGTTGGAAGACCTGCGGGCTGCCTGCCTGACAATTCCTTTCCTGACTGAACTGCGCCTGGTAATTGTGGAAAAAGGGCGTCAATTCCTGGCCAGGATGGGAAAGGGGTCCGCTGAAAAGGCTCTGGCGCAGTTTGCTGAGTTGCCTGAAAGCACGCGCTTGCTTTTGCTGGTTGAAGATGAACTGGTCATCCGCCGCAGAGAGCGTAACTGGGAAAACGCCCGCCAGTATGCCTGGCTCGTCGATTGGATTCATCAGGATGCAGCCCGGGGCAAAGTGATCAACTGCGAATTGCCAAGGGATGATGAGATGCCGAAATGGGTTCTTGAAACTGCCAGGGCATTTGGCGGCAGTTTTGAATCGGGTGCAGCCCATTTGCTGGCTTCGTACGTTGGCAATGATACGCTGCGTGCCCGGCAGGAGATCGAAAAATTGCTGATCTATGCCGGGCCTGGCCGGGCGGTAAGCCCGCAGGATGTGATCCTACTGACCGCTCAGGAGCAGGAAGGCGACATTTTTGAACTTACCGATGCCCTGGGTGACCGCGATGGCCGTAAAGCCATGCGTCAATTCCGCATTTTGGCCGAGCAGAAAGACATGGTTGAGCTGGCCCCGATGATCCAGCGCCATTTCCGGCAGTTAATCCAGGTGCGTGAGATGCTGGACGAAGGCGGACAGGCCAATGACATGGCTAAGGAATTGAACCTGCCACCTTTTGTGGCTCAAAAACTGGCTAATCAAGCCAAGCGTTTCAATTTGCCGCAGCTTATCGCCATTTTTGGTATATTGCTCGAGATCGATGAGAGCATGAAGACCGGCGGCCTTCCCGGCGATATTGCCTTCGAAGTGCTTATTGCCCGTCTGACGCAGTAATTTGATAAGCGTGGAGACCATGGACACGCATTTCACCCAACCCCGGCCTGACATGACCATTCATCAGGCGGAAATGTTCCACACCAATACCGGTATTCTGAAAACTGCTGAAGGCTTCATTTTGGTGGATCCGGCGTTCACCCAGGCGGATTTTGAACGCATTGCGGCCTTTACCGATCCGCACCCCATCCTGGTGGGTTTCAGCACCCATGCCCATTATGACCACCTGTTTTGGTCGTCCCTCTTTGGGAATGAAACCCCGCGCCATTGTTCTGAGGGTACACTGGGGCAAATTACCCACCATCGCAAGGAAATCGTGGATGAATTTCTTGCTTTGGAAAACGACCCGTATAACGTTAACCAATGCATATATAACAAGCACTTAGCGCTTCTCTCTTGCTTATCGACTGGTTTGCATTATCTCAATGATATTTCAGTAGCAGTTGTTGCTATTCCAGGGCATTTACAAGGCCAGACTGCTTTCCTGTTCCCGGATTATCAAACGCTCTTTGCAGCCGATACACTGTCCAACACTGAACCACCCTCCATTGAGGGCAGCTGGCAATCCTTGCGGGATTACCTTGAAACCCTTGAAACGCTTGGGGAACTGATTGGGCAAGCGGCGTGGATTGTGCCCGGCCATGGCGACCCGGCTAACCCGTCTGAAGCCAAGGCGCGGCTCGAGATGGACCGGCGCTACCTGGAAGCCCTGCAGAATTTGAAGGTTGATGACTTTTCAAATGGGCTTGAAGCGTTAGCATCTGAATTCGTTATGCATATTGATGAACCCAGGGCAAATAGCAGCGATTCATGGCAAATTCACCTGCAAAACCTTCAGGCAGCCTACATCTGGCTAAATTAAAGTCAAGCACCCACCCCTTGTAGATAACAATCCAGGTTTTGGATACCATGGACAATGTGATCTGCCAATATAGCCAGGTTCTGGTTCATACTTACGTGGTTAATATGTAATGTAAAAGAATCTTTTGGGTGGTAAGAAAAGCAATATGGGCAGTTAACAAAAAAATGTCCTCGGCGCGAGTCGAACGCGCAACCTACTGCTCCGCAAGCAGGTGCTCTATCCATTAAGCTACGAGGACAAGGAGCGTGATTCTATCACCCTTTCGCCGCTCGGGTCAAGGGAGAATTTTAGTCTTGCCGAGGAGGCTGAAGATTTCCTGCTAACTAGTTTAGATTAAAAAGCTGGAAGAAGGGAATTTGGGTGGTAAAGCAGAAATGTTTTCAAAGGGCATTCATATCAATCAAAACAATTGTTTCACGTGGAACATTTTTGGCTTTGTGGGTGTTTTGGTTAGCCATCGCAGGGAAGTTGTTGTTTCACGTGAAACATATATTGTTTATTTAGCTTATGCGAGTGTCTGGAATTCTGTTTGAGGGTATTAAAGGACTACGATACCGAGGTCAAACGGTCTTAAGTTCTCTTAAAATAACACAGAGCTTTACCGCTACGGTCGTCCATGGCCAGAGTTAGGGTAGCAAACGGTTCCATCTCCCGGGTTTTGATCAGTTTCAGGACTTTGGCGGTCACCAGGTCGGTATCAATCCATTCCAGTAGCTGGTTTGGGGCCTGGTCAAGTCGTTTTTGGTCAAGGTGATCCTGGCCCGGTCGAATTCCCAGGGGGTAAATCTGGCTTTCCATTAAGTCTTGAAAGAAATGCGTGCCCAGCGAGGGTTCAGTGCTCACGCCTTGCAGGCTGCCAGCCACTTCAACAAGGGCACTAGTATTGAAAATATCCGCGTAATCGACATGGATACCAAGGTCCGTGTTGCTGGTACCCCAACGTCCGGGACCAATACAGATAAAGGTCTCTTTTTCAAGGGCGGAATTCAAGCGGCTAATGGCGCGTTCCAGGGCGTAGCGGTCTTTTTGGGTTTTCAGGGAGAAGTAATCTTCAGCGGATACACTAACAATATACTCGATTGGCTCAACTGTCCCACCGGCTACCAGCGTGCTGGCGGTAAAAAGCACGTCTTCATCGGGTATATTCTTCGGAATCAGGCTGATACCTTCCTTAAAGGTCGTCAATGGACGGCATTGGATCAGAGTGAGTAAAGGCGTAGCACCTGTAGGGGAATTTTCCAGTCGTGCGGTGAATTCCAGATCTACTGGTGTACGGTATTCTTTTTCCAGGGTCATCAACATTTCGCGTATCAGAATGGGAAACTTGGTCCTGGAGAGCAAATCTTCAAAGGTCAAAACCAGATCACTGGTTGACCCGTCCAAAAGATTGCTGTGCAGTGAGTGAATGTAGCCTTCATTGCTTATTTGAGCAAAGTATCGCAAATTAGGAGTATGGCTGCCTAACACCTGGTGAACAGGCAGGGTTTCCATGACGTTTTTTTCAAGATTGATCAAATCGATATACTGTTGTGAATAGCGCAGGATGTTTTTCTGGTTGGTCGAGGGGTTTAAAGTCGGGTGGGAAAGGGCTATCAGGCGTGGATAGTCGTTACCGACACGGTCCACGGAACGTGTACCGAGGCCCCAAACCAAACGGACAAAGCCGTCTTTGGCACGAATTTGGGGGGACCAGCGGTAGGTATTGTGACTGAAACCAACTCCGGCCAGTTCAGGGAAGTAGTATTTGCCATGCTTTTGGCCTTCCACCACCTGGATTAGCAAAGCCATCTGCTCATCGTAGTCTTGTAAGCCTTTGTTTTTTCTGTAGACCAAAGCCGATGGATGCATAGCCGACGCATAAATGCTGGCCATGGCAAGCATTAATGCGCGTAGGTTTTCCTCGGGTTTACCTTGGTTGGGCAAAAAGATGCTCTCGTACTTGCCGGCAAAGGCGGTTCCAAAATTATCTTCGAGCAAGCTGGACGAGCGCACAATCAGCGGCCGGCCCCCTGACATGGCCAGAATTGTCTCGAGGTATTGGCTAATACCGGGTGTAAAGGAACCTACTTTAAAATCGGCAAGGATTTTCGGGTAATCCTGCCACATCTGGTCTTCGGTCTTGTATTTTTGGTCGCTCCAATGAATCAAATTATTGACAGACATGAAGTTATAAAAAACATCAGACCCTATGTAGTAGGATGTCGGTGTTCGCAACGCATTCTGCAAATCTTCACTGGCTTTTTCCTTGAGAATGCGAGCGGCCAACAGCATACCGGCAGCTTTCCCCCCGATGCGGCCTTCACCCAGTTTATGGCGGCGAATCTCAGCCAGGTCCTGCACAGTGAACCAGTCTTTGGCGATATTGACATAGCGCAATTGGTCGCTGATCATTTTTCGGATCAGGACCACCTTGATTTCCGCCAGACGGGCAGCGTGTGGGGCCAATTCTTCTGGTGGGAGGTTTTCCAGGAAAATGCCGCGATTGAAGAGTAGTTCAGTAGGTGCTAACTCGGGGTTGAAATCCAGACTGAGTTCATCAGCCACCACACCGCGCTCGCTAAGGGCTTGCTGAATGATAGCCGCAAGGGTTTCGTACTCGAAGCTTTCTGAAAAATAGGCGTCTGTTAACGAGTCGATGACGGCGCTCTTGCGTCTTTCCCAGTTTTCCGCGCTTTCCTGGTTGAGTGGTTCGCTCAAACCCTCACGCACCTGGGAGTGTATGGCCGCTTGAATAGCCTCGTTGATCAGGTTCTGTACGCTGATAATGCCCTTTTCCGCCAATTTGGCACGCATTAGTTGGCGGATGCGACTTGCAAGCATCGGGTATTGAACCAGGGCAAGGTAAACACTGAGAAAACGGCTGCTTCGGCTGACTGGTAGGACCATGGTCCTGATTATAAGGAAGAACTGCTGAATCTGCTATGTTAAGAAGGAATGCAGGGGCTCAAAGTTTTTCATCCTTCAAGTTGGAAGGCCATTATTTATGCTTTCCCCTTCGCAACGGATGCTCAGGATGACAAGACTTGATATTCACCCCGCGAGCATGCTAGTAACTGCAAAAGAAGCCCATTATGACCAGTAAAAGAAACACCCCTTGTGGGGGTGTTAGGTGGAAATTAGGAAAAACGAGCGATTTGGAGCAGCGTTTAGGCTATCTCGAGACGTTCATCGGCATGATAATGTGCCTGTAACTATCATCCCCAACAGGGCGAATCATGCCGGGGGTATTGGCGGCATTGGTTTCCAGTGAGACGTTGGGGGTTTTGATGACCTCGAGCGCTTCGCGCAAGTAACGGATATTGAAGGAAATCAGCAGAGGTTGGCCATCCACAGAGGCATCCACAATCACTTCAGAAGAGCCTGTCTGTTCGCTTGAGGCGGAAATCTGTAATTGCGGCGCCTTATCGCTACCTTCTTCCGGCTCGATATCCAGTCGGGCAATGAAATTACCTTCGCGGGCAATAATTTCGGTCTGTTTGCAGGCTTTCAGGAAATTGGCAGTCGAAAGGATGGTCTTCGTTTTGAAGGAAGGCGGGATAATAGCGGCGTAATTGGGAAAGTTGCCTTCGATTAACTGCGAAACCAGCTCCACTTCATTCATGTGGAATATCACCTGACCTCTTCCGGAGGGAAAAGCCATCAGTAAAGTCTCATCTACGTCAGCTGCTATGCGGGAGAGTTCGGCCAGGGCGCGTGCAGGAATCAAGGCATCCAGTTTTTGGCTGGGTTTTTCGGCAATAGGTGATGTAGCAATCGAAATCCGGTAGCCGTCCGTGGCGGCCATCACCAGGTTGTCGCCTTCGTAAGTCATATGCACGCCTGTCAAAGAGGGGCGTGTGTCTTCATTGGAAGCCGCAAATACCACTTCCTGGATCATTTCTTTGAAATTGGTAACGTTCAGGGGCAGGCTGCTATCCAAATCCGGGCTGGGCATGGGTGGAAATTCATCCGCAGAAATGCATTTGATGTCGCTGTTCAGGGTACCGCAGCGTACATTCAGTGTTTGAGTACGCTCGTCCAAACTGAGGACAACTTCATCGTTGGGCAGATTGCTGATCAGGTCCGCAAAAGTACGGGCAGGCACAGTCACCGCGCCTTCTTCCGTAATTCTGGCCCCAATCCAGCAGCTGATACCTAGTTCAAGATTGGTCGCGGAGAGTCTCAGTCTGCCTTCGTCAGTTTTAATAAGAATGTTGGATAAGACGGGCAAGGTGCTGCGTGCGCTGACAGCGCGGGCAACAACAGAGACGCCATGGCTAAGTTGCTGTTGTTGTACGGTTGCTTTCATTGGTTTCCTCCGCGAAATGGCATTATTAATCTTTTAAAGTATACCTTGAAGGAGGACTATTTTCCAGAATTCACCCTGTAGGGGCTGATTTTGTAGGGGGAAATTTTCCAGGATCCACAGCGTGACAGGTTGCGCCTTGAAAGGGGCGCAGCATGTATGCTGTTGGAGGTCAACCCAGCATTCAAGCAGAAGGCTTTCTAGCTTGGGGGATAGTTGGGAGAAGGCAAAATTCCCAGTCGAAAATTGAGAAAATCAGCCTTTTGGCGTTATGATTGTGCCAGGAGAAACTGTGACCACTGCCTCCAACCCCAACCAACTCAATCTTAACCTCTGCGTCCCCGCGTTAAGGCTTGCAGACCCAACGACTAATGCCCATCAAATCCAGGCTTTTTTGCATACCGTCAAAGCAGATCCAAAACACCCAACGCTATGCCTTTTTCCGGAGCTTAGCCTGACCGGCAAGACTTGCGGCGACCTGTTCTTCCAGCCTCTACTGCTTGAAGCCGCCGAAAAAGCCCTGGTTACTCTCGAAAAAACCTGCCTTGACCTGGGATTGCATGCTGTAGTTGGCTTGCCTCTTCGTCTGGACGGGCAAGTTTTCAATGCCGCGGCTTTGCTTTCTCCGCACGGTCTGCTACGTTTCATCCTACAATCCAACCCGGCCTCCCAGGCGCTTGAACGCTGGTTCCAAAGCGGAACTGCTTACCAAAAACTTCTGACTCCTTGGCAAAGCCGCCAGGTGCCGGTCAGTACAGACGGTTCTTTCAGAGAGCCAGCACTTTCAGAGAAGTTAATTCAGATTATCGTGGGAGACCCGCAAGACGCCCAGGTAAGTACCCATGCAGCCCTGGTGCTCAACCCGAGCGCACAAATCTCAATTGCCCCGGCTAAAACAGAAATTCCCTGGGCCGTCAGGTATTCACGTACTTTCCCTGCTGTTGCAGTCTCTTGCTCGGCGGGCCCCTGGGAATCCAGTACGGACGCCGTTTACAGCGGCCTGGGCTTGATTTGCCAGGGTGGCAAAATCCTCTGTCAGACAAAAAGCTTGAGTTTCCAGACTGAATCGGTTTCGGCTTTGGTTGACCTTGCGGA
>Ga0209745_1002017_pt1 | contig 11762 bp, 8 predicted proteins | sample BarGraNGADG00312_FD_184495 | JGI IMG/M metagenome (GOLD analysis project Ga0209745, IMG submission 184495) | Arctic peat soil microbial communities from Barrow, Alaska - Barrow Graham LP Ref core NGADG0004-312 (SPAdes) (version 2) | ecosystem: Environmental > Terrestrial > Soil > Wetlands > Peat ... | reverse complement strand
GTCAACAATAAGGCCTATCTGCTCCGAGCGCTCCCCCAAGTCACGCACGGCTTGAGCGCTGATACCGGTAGTTTCAACCAGCGCACCCATCTTTTCGGTCGCCCGACCGACCGCGTCCGCCCCATTCTCCACGGTCGCTCGAGCCTCCATACTGTACTTCGCCACCTCGCGCGCCGCTACGGCCACACGGTCTATTTCCTCGGCCATCTGGCTAATAGTTGATGAAGCGACCATCATGGAGCTCGCCTGGTCCTCTGCCCCTCGAGCGAGCTGCGAGATTGTCGACGAAGTTGCCGACACGGCATCGCTGGTCTCCTTCGCCACCGACGCCATAAGCCCGCTGGAGTCAGCAAGATTGTCGGAGACCCCGTGCATCTGGTTTAAAATATCGCGCACAGAGCGCAGCATCGTATTGAGCGCCGCGCTTATCGACTGTAACTCGTTTCGCTTTCCAAGATTGATTTCATGCCTGAAATCGCGCATCTTGAGTTGTTGGGCGAATCGCTCTAGCTTCTCGAGAGGCAGCACGTACATCACCACTGTGGTTCCACCGGCAAGGGCCCAGATTATTATCCCGGCGACAAGGCCGATGATCCCGCCGGCCAACCATTTTGCCGCGGTCTTTTCAGGCGCAAGTATCAAGACGGCGAGCAACCCCGCCACTATCCCTGACGGTAGCGCTATCGCGCCGGTTCGCAATATGAACCGCTGACTCATGGACAGCATCTTCTGCTGGCTTTGTCCAACGCTCCCTTCATGCGTTTCGACTAGCTCGGCGTCCTCTCTTTCTTCGTCCAATTCCGCTCCCCTCATATCGCTTGCCACCTTTTCGCGGAGCGTGCCCGGTCCTCCCGTTGTTTAACGACGATTACCCCTATTCGGTACGGCAACTTGGGGTAGCCGGCTAGCCGGTCCCAATAGTGCCTACGGCACCCAACCAAAGCTCGACCCCCGCTCGAAACGATGCTTCCCCGACGATGCCCTTGAATCCTTCAAAGCTCAAACCCATCTGTCAGCTCGTTTAGCTTGGACGCAAGCTCCGCTAAGTCAAGCGACGCCCGCGCAACCCCCTCAGATGAAACCCTTTGCTCAGTTATGTTCGCTGTTACCTCCTGGATACTGGAAGCCGTCTCCTGCGCTATTGCAGCTATATCACTTATCGAAGCGAACACCCGATCGGAATTCTCCGCTATTACCCGTATAGCCGATGATATCTCGACGGCCGCACGCGCGCCGGTCCGCGATGAAGTCGTGATGCCCTCTAGAACTTCACCTGTTTTTTCTGCGACCCCTCGGCCTGTCTCGACACGCTTGGTGCCCCCCTCCATAGATGCGAGCACCTCGTTAGTCTCCGACATGATCTCCCGGATCAGGCGAGAGATCTGCTCGGCGGACCGCTTGGAGTTTTCAGCGAGTTTCCGTACCTCGCCCGCGACTACGGCGAACCCCCTTCCGTGCTCTCCCGCGCGGGCCGCCTCGATGGCCGCGTTCAGGGCTAGTAAATTGGTCTGATCGGCAATATCGGTTATTACATCGATTATAATCCCAATTTGATCAAATCTCTCCCCCAACCCGTCCATCAGCCTCTCGGACCGAGAGACCGATTCATGTATCTCCCGCATCATCTGGACGGCCTCCACCGCCGCCACTTCGCCGTCCTCCGCAAGCTCCGCTGTAACCTCGCTCTGACGTGCGGACACCTGTCCCCTCTCCGCAATCCCCTCAATCGAACCGGCAACCTCGGCCATCGCGCGTGAAGTTTCTTCGACCTTGCGAGCCTGGTCTTCGCTTCCTGTCGCAATCTGGTCCGCAGCTGCGGTAACCTGGGCGATGGAATCAGTCATTCCCTCCGTCGAATCGGCTAATGCTTCGGCCGCGTTCAAGAGGTTGAGCGAGATTGCCTTGAGTTGCAGTATCGAGCCATGGAGCACGTCTATCATTCCGTTGATGGTGTCCCCCAATTCCCCCAGCTCGTCCTTTGTAGGCACAATCACTTTAGCGGTGAGGTCCCCCTTACCCCTCGCCACAACCCTAACGGCCTCAGTCATTTTCGCGATATGTTTTGTGACGCCCCTATATGTCATACCGATGGTCAAGATGCCTAGAATGATTGTGAGCAGCACTATCACCGCGTATGCCGACGCCCCAAAAGAGACGATACTCCTGCTTTGCTCGGTTGAAGCCGCAATAAGGCGGCGCGCTTCGGCGTTCATCGCCCCCGCGATCCTCAGCCCGCCCTCGATGGCCACACTCGCCTGCGCTCCGACAGCAGCGATTTCCTCGGGGCTGCCCCCGTTCGCGATAATCGACTGCGCTCTCTCGTAAATAAGCCCGATATTGTTGAGTACCTGCTTGGCTTGGGTCAGGTCGCCGGACAGTTCCCCATCTTTTAGCTCTTCGCCAACTTTGCCCCCTATTTCCTGAAATAGCGAGTTCATCCCCGCTAAAGAAGCCTCGAGCGTCTTTTTCCCTTCCTCGAATAAGCCCTTTGCCTCGGAGACGTTTCCCCGATCAAGAAGATCCACCGCCCTGCTGGTCTGCAAGAGCCCACCGGAGAACTGGTCGGTCTGCTGGTAGATCGCCGACGCCGCGGCAGCTTTATCTCTCGCCTGCGCAGCGCGAATGAAGAGGGCCACCCCCACCGCAACCAGCGCAATCACAACGCACATGACTGCAGCGAAAGTCTGCGCGGCGCGCATCTTGAAAGTTGGAACGGTCAGCGCGCGCCAGGCGCGGCCCAGGAGACTGCTCATGGCTGCCTCTTTCGGGCTTTTTGCCTCGTTCCCGCAACCTTATAGATGCGTTCTACTGGAAACACCGGCTTCAGAAGCCCCGCCATCTCGGACCCAACGGTCTCGGACTTTCCCAGCACGAGGTACCCTTCCCATAGCGTACTCTCAGCGAGTAACTGCAATATCCTGTCCTGCACTTCTCGGCCGAAATAGATAAGCATGTTTCGGCACAACACCAGGTCGAAGTGGCGCTTTGGCTGGTGCTCGAGCAGGTTTTTTTTCTCGAACCTCACGTGCCTTTTGATCTCCTCTCTCAATCTGAACTCGCGCCCACCCTCATTCTCGGATATCAAAAAATATCGCTCAGGGTCGATATCCTCTGGGAGCTCGAGGTTCTTGTATACACCCGCCCGCGCTGCCTTGAGGCTTTTGTCGTCGTAGTCGGACCCGAGTACTCGAATGTTCCAATTTAATGATTCGGCACCAAGGACCTCATTTATTAGCATCACCAACGAATAGGGTTCCTCTCCGCTCGCGCACCCGGCGCTCCAGATTCGCAAAGTCCGCGAGCTTATACGTGTTTTCGCCTGTATCATCTCCGGGATGATGACTTCGTGAAGCCGCGCAAAGACGTCCGCGTCGCGAAAGAACTGGGTCACGTTTACCGTGAGCTCGTTCAACAGTGCGGTGTATTCATCCGGGTCCTTTCGGAGGATCTGCAGGTATTCAAGATAGTTCTGTGCGCCTGTTGCCCGCAATCGGACCGCGATCCTGCGTTTCAGATAGTTAACCTTGTACTGCTCGCAGTCAAAGCCGCGATCCAGCAATATCCGCCTCTTAAGCAATGCAAAGGACTGATCTTCGGAGATCAAATAGGCGCTCCCTGTCGATAGTATCCGGAATTCAATTATATTTGAAAACTCCTACAAATTCCCTGTGGAGTATGGCCCCACCGACATCCTCGGAGTTGTATCCCACTCGGGCTGTGAAGCGCGAGGATTCATTGACATCCCCGCTTTCCTGAGTTAACTTCATTTGAAACCCTTTTAGGCCGTTCTTCGGCGGTTGGGAGCAAGCATGTCGCCCGAAATAATCTTCGACCCTTATACCAATCTCTACTCCGAAGCCACCGGACTTATCAAGTCCTCGGAGGTTCGGGATCTGATGAGCGTTACCGGGCGCTCGGATATCATTTCGTTCGCAGGTGGCCTTCCGTATATCGGGGGACTCCCCGCAGAAGACATAGCCGCCGCCATGGACACCGTGATCAGGGAAAGCTACACGGATGCCTTCCAATATGGAAAAACCGAAGGGCGCGATACGCTCAAACGTATGCTCGCAGACGTCATGGCCGAAGAAGGCCTATCCGCCGAGCCCGAACATATAATGATCACCACTGGCAGCCAACAGGCGCTAGACCTGCTCGCCCGGGTCTTCATCGACCGTGGCGACCGCTTAGTGCTGGAGGGCCCGACCTATATCGGGGCCCTCGCTGCTTTTCGCCCGACGGACCCCACCTTTATAACAATTCCACTGGATGACTCCGGCATGAGGGTCGAACTTCTCGCCGAGGAGCTGGAACGCCTGGGGACGCCCGCGCCTAAATTCGTCTACGTCGTGCCGAACTTCCACAACCCGGGCGGCGTAACAATGACGCCCGACCATCGCCAACTGCTGCTGAGGCTCGCCGAGGAACATGACCTGCTCATTATTGAGGACAACCCTTACGGCCTGCTCAGATTCGCGGGAGAGCCGCATAAGCCCCTCGCCGCACACGACCGAAAGAGGGTGGTGTACGTGGGCACCCTTTCGAAGATAATCTCGCCGGGAATCAGGATCGGGTGGGTGCTCGCCCCCGCGCCTATACTCGATCGACTGGCCAAGCTAAAGCAATCCGCTGACCTTTGCTCTCCCGCGTTGAGCCAGATGTTCGCTGAGCAATATATCCGCCAGGGCCTCTGGAAGAAAAACCTGGAAAACCTAAAGCCGATTTACCGCTCGCGACGCGACGCGATGCTGCTGGCCCTCGAAGAGCACTTTCCCGAGGAGGCTCAATGGTCAAGGCCTGAGGGAGGACTCTTTATTTGGGCGACTCTTCCTGGATACCTGAATACGACTAAGATGCTGCCACTCGCGATACTTCAGAAGGTCGCTTACGTGCCTGGGACGGCCTTCTTCGCGGACGGATCGGGTGCGCAACACATGCGCCTCAACTTCAGTTATGCCAACGAAGATCAGATCGCCGAGGGTATCAAGCGACTCGGCAAGGTCATCAAAAGGGAGATGCGACTCTGCCGTTCATTAGAATTGGACAAACAGTAGCTTCCCAACACCGGCCCCCGTTCCCGGGTGGTCGGTGGCGCTACGGTGCGATACTGCCGTTGGCCGCTTTACTCGCTGGAAATAGATGCCCCTACCCGGGAAGGAGATGGCATGAAGCCTAGGATAGCAGTGCTCATGGGAGGCCGCTCTCTCGAGCGGGATGTCTCTTTAAGGTCCGGCCGGCGCATCGAACGCGCCCTGGTGGAAAGAGGATATCCTGTAATCGCCCTTGACGTGGACGAAACGCTTGTCCCGAACCTCCTAAGTGAAAAACCCGACCTCGTGTACATAGCTTTACACGGAAAAGACGGCGAAGACGGCACGATCCAGGAATTGCTGGAGATACTGGGAATACCTTACACGGGCCCCGGACCAATGGCGTGCCTAATTGGCTTTAACAAAGTGCTCTCCAAAGAGCTCTTCCTGACTTCTGGAATCCCAACTCCGAGATACTTCACGGTCAGTTCGTCCACTTTAGAGGAGATGGGAGCTTCGAAGCTCCTGCCGTTGGCATGGGAGAAACTAGGCGGCCCACTGGTTGTGAAACCGTGCGCACAGGGCTCCGCACTGGGGGTCAGCGTGGCAGACAAACTCGAAGACCTCCCCGAGGCCCTGGTTACCGCCCTCGGTTACGATGACCGGGTTTTGCTCGAGTCTTTCGTGAAAGGGCGCGAGGTGGCTATAAGTATCATCGATGACGGAGAGCCGCAGGCTCTGCCGGCTGTGGAAGTGATCCCTCGGTCCGGGTTCTTTGACTTCGACGCGCGCTACACACCGGGCATGACAGATTACTTCGTGCCGGCAAGGCTTTCGCCGGAAGTCGCGGCAGAGGTGGAGCGCCTCGCGCTTGATACCCACAGACTCCTTCACTGCAAGGAGCTCTCCCGAGTCGACATGATAATCGGGGAAGACGACACCCCTTATGTTTTGGAGCTAAACATAAGCCCGGGGATGACTGAGACTAGTCTTCTGCCTATTGCCGCGGAGGCAGCGGGGATATCGTTCCCCGACCTCGTCGAGCGGCTGGTATCGCTTGCCCTGGTCTAGCAAGTACTTCCACCCCGCCAAACCGGATGCAGTCCTGACCTGGTCGCCCGCTCCAACCTTTGCCCGGCGGTCAATCCCGGGGCTCGGAAAGTGCAACAAGCCCGGTTTTCATCAAAGCAATCCCCTAACCGCTGAAGCCACCCCAGTGGTTCGACGGCCTCAATTGACCGGGCTCGACGCCGGCCGGCTTGCCGGCCCCACCAGTGGGAGCGTCTTTCGACGCCGCACTCTCACCTTTGGCCGCCCCATGCGTCTCACCTTGGGTGTCCGGGACCGTCTCAGCCCCGGCGTCCATGCCCCCCGCTGTAGGCGGCTCCTTTCCGGTGTTGCCCGGCCTGCCCACAGACTCAAGCCCAAGCCCTGGGGAATCCCCTTCCCCAAGCGGCTCCGCCGCGGAATCTGCTCCCGCCTCCCAGGGCCCGATTATGTTCTCAAATATACGCCGTAAATCATCTATGTCTCGGAACTCAATGATAAGCTTTCCCTTCCTCTTCCCCACCGAGCCCTTCACCCTCGCGTCGAGTATCTCGGCCAAGTTCGAGAATATGCCGATTACTTCCTCTGACAGCGCCGGTTTCTCCCTGGGCACCCGTTGCTTCTCCTCGACCTCACCCGGACCGCTCAGCCCCTCCGCCTGCCGCACGGAGAGACCCTCCTCTATTATCCGAGCACACATCCTGTCCTGCTGTTCAGGCTGCTCCTGGAGAGCCAGAAGCGCTCTGGCGTGCCCCGTTGATATCCGGCCATCGATTAACTCTTTTTGTATGTGCGCCGGTAGTTGCAGGAGCCTAATAGTATTGCTGATGGTGGTCCTGCTTTTGCCCATCCGCCGCGAGAGTTCCTCATGGGTTATCGCGAAATCGTCAAGCAGCTGCTGGTAGGCGGTCGCCTCCTCGATGCCGTTAAGGTCCGATCGGTGGAGGTTTTCTATAAGCGCCATCTCGAGGGAATCAGTCTCCGTGGTCTGCTTGATGATCGCAGGAATCTTCTCGAGCCCGGCTTCCTGGGCCGCCCTCCAACGGCGCTCTCCAGCAACAAGCTCGTAATCCGTTCCCACTGTCCTCACCACAATCGGCTGAACAACCCCGAAAGCCTCGATGGACCTGGCCATCTGCTCAAGTGACTCCCTATCGAACTTCCGGCGGGGTTGTCTGGGGTTTGGTCTTACGTCCTTTACCGGTATCTCCTCAAGCCGTTGGCCCTCCATAGTGGCCGCTGACCCGATAAGCACATCCAGCCCCTTCCCCAGTCCTTTCTTCGCCACTTAGCACCACTTCCTTCGCGAGTTCCATGTAGGCCCCTGCGCCCTTCGACGATGGCTCGTAAAGGACAATCGGCTTGCCGAAACCGGGGGCCTCGGAAAGCCTGACCGTCCTCGGGATAACAGTCTTGAATGTCATATTTGAATATTCTCTCCGGACCTCCGCCTCGACATCCTTTGCCAGGTTCGTGCGGACATCAAACATGGTCAGAAGCACCCCGGCTATCTTAAGCCGGGGATTTACATGCTGCTTCACTCTCTGAACGGTACGCAACAGGTATACCAAGCCCTCTAATGCATAGAACTCGCACTGAATCGGTATCAGGGTCTCATCCGCCGCCGAGAGGCCGTTGATGGTGAGAAGCCCGAGCGCTGGCGGGCAGTCTATCAGTATGAAATCATAAGACGTGCGAAGCTGGTCCAGGCCGGTCCTGAGCCGGTTCTCCCTGCTGAGCTGGGCAGCAAGCTCGACCTCCGCGGCAGCCAGGTCCAGCGTGGATGGGATAACATCCATTCCATCCATCGGCCCAGGCATAATGACAGAGTTCGGGTCGATCCCGTCGACCAACATCTCGTAGACGCAGTTCTCGATTTCCCCCTTCTCTATGCCCACGCCGCTGGTGGCATTACCCTGCGGATCCATGTCAACCATCAGAACCTTCTTGCCCATTGAAGCAAGGCAGGCGCTGAGGTTTATGGCCGTGGTGGTTTTGCCCACGCCTCCCTTCTGGTTTGTTATCGCTATGGCACGTGCCATCCACACTCCTTCGTCGTTGCCCTCTGCGTTTCGCTCTTTTTATTTTTTAGGCCAAGGTCCTCGCCCTGGAATTCCAACGCACAATATCTTACAACTTCTGGTTGCTACCACAAGCGGATACCTCATCTGTTTGCCGGCAAGACATCGTTTCTCACAGTTTTTCTATCACTACCAGTGAAACTCCACCGGCCTGTACCGCCGGCTCGCATATTATGCTCCCGGCATCCGGCACTCTCCCCCCGCGAGCCTTGATTATCCCTCTTGCTTCTTCCAGCTCCCCTTCGACCTTCTTCTGCTTGATCGCTATATATTTGCCCCCCGGCCTCAAAAGACTCAGGGCGATCGGCGCCACCTCGATCAATCTGCCGGAAGCGCGGGAAAGACACAGATCGAATACACGCTCCCCCGCCAGACCCTGCGCTTCCCCGTGGAACACCTCCGCATTGTTTATGCTCATCGACCCAACTGCCTCTGCCAGAAACGCCGACTTCCTGCTTGATCTCTCGGTCATGGTCACCGTCCACTCTGGGCACGCTATTGAAACAACTATGCCAAGTAAACCCCCGCCGCTTCCAATCTCAATTACTGTTTTTTGTTCGCAGTTCGTCGCCGAAAATACAGCCAGCGATTCTGCTATCACTTCCTCTATGTTGCCTCTCAGAGACCTCGACGTCAGTCCCGCCCAATCCCTGCTACCAAAGATCATCTCAACGTATTGGTCTATTCTCTTGACCTTTTCCTCTATTCCGCCAAATCCATAGTCCTTTAGCACTAACTTTAACTTCAGCCATTGTTTCTCTACCTGTGGTCCTTCTCTTGCACTTTCCAACTCAATACATGCCTTTATTCATTTTCAATTGGGAAGTTCCATCTTGCCTGGAGAGATTTTCCTTTTTTCATTTTCTTTCTATGCATTATTTTTAAAAGTTAACCGCCTGCCGGACAGCAGCCTCAGCCCCCCTCGGGCCTTTTCTACCGTCCTAGGCCGCCTCCTTCACCTCCTTGTTATCCTTGTCCTTTGCCTTGCGCTTTTCAACCTCTTTCTTGCCCAGGGCGAAAGTCTCGTAGTGCTTTCTGCCCTGGTTGCGGTAGCCCTCGTGTGGCCTCTCGTGGTTGTAACGGTGGATCCACTTGTCCAGGTCCTTCTGTAGGTCCTCCACTGAGGTGTAGAACTTCTTTCGGAACGCCTCTCTTAAGAACTCGTCCAGCACGGTGCGGTTAAACCCTCTCCACAAAGCCGTTGATCCTGGGAGGGACGAGTTTTGTGAACCTGCGCTTGACCTCCTTGAGCGAGAGCAGCAGCTCGTAGGGTGATCGTTGGGCTTGCCCACGTACTACGCCCGTCCGTTATCTACGCCGTCCGTTATCGGTCAGGATCGCCTCCACGCAAAGCCCCCCGGCCTCGTAGAACGGCAGCACACGGTCTCCTACACGATGTCCTGCCGCGTTGATGGCAAGCTTCGCGGTGTTAAGCTTCGCGGTGTTGTGTCAACGGCAACCTAATACGTCCGCTTTTCAACGACAAGGTTCTCCTCATGAAGACTAAAGGCCGTCTCACGCATCGACAGCTCGTCTGAGATCCTCCGGGGAGTGAATAACTTTTACACATTTTTTCCACATATTTCTCTTTTCTTTGCTTCTCACCAATACCAAGATCCTCCCAACTGATCATACTTCTCTTTCCTCAAGCAAACTTTTCTCCTTTTCAGAGTAATTTCTTTTCATCCCATTTTTTCCACATCTATCATATTTGTTCACGTCTTTTCCACATTCAAAAACGCGAACGCTCCTCCTTTTCTTCCAAGCCTACACCTTAACTTCTAACTTGTTCTTATTTGCCATCTATACAATCCTGTACTCCGATTCTTTTCCACTTTCTATCACTTATTAGTTGATTTTGCTTCTTTCTTCACCCTGATCTGCTTTATTCTTCAACTGCTGCGTCCCTTTTTTCACTACGTTTCTTTTCTTCCGCCGTTTTCTTAATATCTATTTTGTTCTTTTGACATTGTTCCACGTGAAACATTTTGCGCAACGTTTTTCGTTCATTAGGGGACAGGAATCTTCAGGTTTTCAACATGATCAACCACGTTGTTTACAACTGTGTGGATAAGTTCCCCTTCAAATCACTTTTTATGAATGTTTCTACTCGTCTTTTCTCCGCTTTCCACCTAATTCCCACGCACTCAGGGAATTTCGCTTTGAGCTCGATTCTTTCTTTACCTACTTTTCGTATGCTTTCAGTCCCTTATTGCCGCATTATTTCGTTTTTACGCCTATTTCTTCCTACTTACAGGTAGCTTTTTCTTTTATTCCTTTTCATTCTATATTAGCTGATAATATCTACTTCCAGTTGTAAAACAAAAGCCCTAGATCCCTCTTTGTAGTTCTTATATCACTGGACCTGCGCAAACACTGCCTTTGCCATTCTGCAGTTTCCGCAGCAATTTGGCGGCTTCTATTTCGCTAACTCCTCAAAATCAAGACCTATTCTGCTGAGTTATCGAAAGCCGAGAAATGACCCTTTGTCTTAGGCATTCAACGTATACTGACAGTGAACAGCAAACTTCAACTTAAGATTTAGATTTCATATAAACCGAAATAAATTCTATTATTTGACAGATTTTCATGTAACATCACTATTTGTCATTTTACATTAATTCATTTGAACTTGAGTCGTCATTCTAGGTCAAAGGAAGTTCTCTAACAAATCTTCAGGTCTTATTCCTGAATTAAGCTACAATGAAAACGATCAAGATAGATATGGATTATTGTGGAAAAGAGGTCCTAAGGTGTGTAAAACCATAGTATAAAACAGGCTAAAGTACGAAATATTGGCTGTGTCTCTCATTGAAGTGACGTACTTAAGCAGTGGAAAGGGGTGTAAGCTGCAGACTAGGTGTTCTAGGCTTGTCAATTAGTCGAATTATTTGCGATTCTACTGAATCTACAATCAGTAGGGAGTACTTGCTTGTGGGATATTATTCTTTTCACTTACTCGGAATGCGCCATGTTTCACGTGGAACATGGCGCATTTTCATCTGAGGGGTGTATAACTACGTATCGCTCGGGGCCTTCACCAATACTTTCTGTCCATACACCATCTATTTTCCGAAGCGCCATATGAACTATCTTCCGTTCAGAAGCGTTCATTGGATCCAACTCCACCGTTCTGTTCTGAGAAATAGCCTTTTCCGCTAATTGCTCTACCTGCTTTTCAAGTTTTGCCTTCCTTCTTTTTCTGTAACCTTCAACATCAATAATTATCTTCTTGGTTATTTCTCCTGTCCGACGACAGGAGACGTTAACAAGATATTGAAGAGCGTCTAGGGTGCTACCTGCTCTGCCAATTAAAATAGCGACGTCTTCTCCCCATACATCCACAATTACTGAGTCTTCCTTCTCTCCGGCCTCTACCGTGGCTTCAATTTCAAGAATACCTAGAATGTCTTTTGTCATTTCCACCGGTTTGCCTTTATCCAGGGCAATAGCGTCAGATTCAGGCCTCTGAAGCGACTCTTTCTCCTTATCCAGCCCAACTGTCGATGCCGGCTTTTCTTCAGTTTTTCCCAGTACTTCCCATTCCCCTACCAACTCAACACGTATTTTCGCTTCCTTGCCACCAAGGCCAAGGAATCCCTTC
>Ga0209745_1002016_pt1 | contig 11766 bp, 9 predicted proteins | sample BarGraNGADG00312_FD_184495 | JGI IMG/M metagenome (GOLD analysis project Ga0209745, IMG submission 184495) | Arctic peat soil microbial communities from Barrow, Alaska - Barrow Graham LP Ref core NGADG0004-312 (SPAdes) (version 2) | ecosystem: Environmental > Terrestrial > Soil > Wetlands > Peat ... | reverse complement strand
CCGCCTGCTCGGCTGCCGCGACAACGGCCGCAACCTCGCCGGGGGCCGCGGCGGAGAGCACCTGCAACGGCGGGGTGGTGAACCTGCCCCGCAGCCGGAGCCCCCGGTCCGGCGGCTCGGAGGGAAGGTCGAAAGCCGCGAAGACGGTCACCGGCCCCGGCCGACGAAGTGGTCCATCGACCGGTTGATCCCGAACAGGTTCATCACCGCGTCGAACGCGCCCACCGGCAGCACCCGCAGCACCGGCAGGACGCGGACCAGCGGCGGCATCACCAGTTGCTTCCTGCCGGCCTGGATCGCGTCCAACACCCGGGCCGCGACGTCGGCCTCGCGCAGGATCGGCAGCAGCAGCGGGAACCGGGTGCGCACCCCGGCGAACATGCCCGTGTCGATGTAGTACGACGCGACAACGAGGGTGGACACCCTGCTGCCGTGCAGCTCTGCCCGCAGTGACTCGGTGAATCCGATCGCCGCCCACTTGCTGGCCGAGTAGTCGGTCTGGCGGGCCACGCCGACGAGGCCGGCTGCGCTGGCGATGGTGACAATGGTGCCGCTGTCGCGGGCGAGCACGCCGGGGAGGAAGGCGCGCGTGGTCCAGTACAGGCCGAGCACGTTCACGTCGAACGTCCGCCGGATCTGGGCGTCGGAGGCCTCTAGCGGCGGCTTGCCGGTGACGACCCCAGCGCAGTTCACCAGCACATCCACCGGCCCCGCTGCCGCAGCGGCAGCGGCGACGGCTGCTGTGTCAGTGACGTCGACCTGCTGGTGGCATGCTGCTCCGCCGGCTGACGTGACCAGCTCAGCCGTCCGCGCCGCCGCATCGCCCTCCAGGTCCCACACGATCACGCGGGCGCCACGGGCAGCCGCCTGGAGGCAGAGTTGGCGGCCGAGGCCGCTGCCGCCCCCCGTGACGAGGGTGGTCATCGCCTGCCTCCGTCCAGCAGCCGGATGGCTGCGGTCATCACTGTCGCGTAGCCCTCGTTGCCCAGCTTCGGCGGCGGGGATCTGGTGCAGCCGCTGGACGCTGACCGTCTGCGGCTCGGTGTACTGCAGCAGGCCGTGGTCGCCGTGGCGCCGTCCGACGCCCGACTCGTCCATGCCACCCATCGGAGCGGCGTGCGACCCCCAGGCCGCGGCATAGCCCTCGTTGACGTTCACTGTTCCAGTGCGCAGCCGGGCGGCGACCTCGGGCCCGCGGCGCGCGGACCACACACTGGCGTTCAGCCCGTACCGGCTGTCGTTGGCACGGGCGACCGTGCGCGGAGACGGTCGCGAGCTGCTTCGCCGACGACAGCGAGCCCACGGCGAGGTTCCAGTCGTAGCCCACCCCGAGCCGCAACCCGCGGACCAGTGCAACCAGCCGATCGACGAACTCGTCATGCACCGACTGGTGGATGTAGGCGCGCTCGATGCCGACGCACACCTGGCCGGTGTTGGCGAAGGCGCCATGGACGGTGCCCGCAGCTGCGGTGGCGAGGTCGGCGTCGTCCAGCACCAGCAGCGGGTTCTTGCCCCCCAGCTCGCCGGAGAAGCCGATCAGGCGCTCGGCGCACGCGGTAGCGAGCTGCCGTCCGGTGGCGGTGGAGCCGGTGAACATCAGGTAGTCGACCCCGGCGACCAGCGCCGGCCCGAGCTCTGCGCCCGACCCCGGCAGCACCTGGAACAGCCCGTCGGGCAGGCCCGCCCCGGTGAGCAGCTCGGCCAGCAGCAGGGCGGTGAACGGGGTCTGGGAATCGGGCTTCAGCACAACGGCGTTGCCGGCCAGGAGCGCCTGGGCGCCGTCGCTGGCTGGCAGGTTGAACGGGTAGTTCCAGGGGTTGATGATGCCGACGACCCCGACCGGACGGTGGTGCTCGACCGTCCTGGTGAGCACGGGGATCGCCCCGGCCCGCCGCCGTGGGCGCAGCAGTCCCGGCGCGCTACCGGCGAACACCCGGACGGCTCGGGAGGCGTCCATGACCTCTTCGAAGGCGCTGAGGCGCGCCTTTCCGGTCTCGGCCTGGATGGTGTCGAGGATCTTGTCGCGGTTGTCGAGGATGAGTGCGGCCAACCGCCGGAACACCCGGGCCCGATCGGTGACGGGCGCCGCGGCCCAGGTCGCCTGCGCCCGGCGTGCCCTAGCGATCGACGCAGGTACCTGCTCTGCCGTCGTCGACGTACACGTGCCGTAGATGCTGTCGTCGAACGGGCAACGCACCACGAGGTCCCGGTTGGACGACATTTCCCCTCCTCCGCCGCTGGCAGTCAGGGTACGCGGACGCGGCCGGGACGCCAGCCCCTGCCACGGTAGATTTGCCGCCGTGGCCGACACCGTGAGCAACGCCCAGCAGACCCCAGACGACTCCCAGCCCTGGGCGGAGCTCGGCCTGAAGGCCGACGAGTACGCCCGCATCAAGGAGATCCTCGGCCGCCGTCCGACCTCGTGCGAGCTGGCGATGTACTCGGTGATGTGGAGCGAGCACTGCTCCTACAAGTCCTCCAAGGTGCACCTGTCCAAGTTCGCGGCCGTCGGCAAGGAGACCCCGCGCGGTCCGCTGCTGGCCGGCATCGGCGAGCAGGCCGGCGTCGTCGACATCGGCAACGGCTGGGCGGTCACGTTCAAGATCGAGAGCCACAACCACCCGTCCTACGTCGAGCCCTACCAGGGTGCTGCGACCGGGGTCGGCGGCATCGTCCGCGACATCCTCGCGATGGGCGCCCGCCCGATCGGCGTGATGGACGCGCTGCGCTTCGGCGCCCTCGACGCTCCTGACACCGCCCGGGTGCTGCCCGGGATCGTTGCCGGCGTCGGCGGTTACGGGAACTGCCTCGGCCTGCCGAACATCGGCGGCGAGGTGGTGTTCGACCCCACCTACTACGGCAACCCGCTGGTCAATGCCCTGTGCGTCGGCGTCCTGCGACACGAGGACATGCACCTTGCCTTCGCCTCCGGAACGCACAACCTGGTGATCCTCTACGGCGCCGCCACTGGCGGGGACGGCATCGGCGGAGCGTCCATCCTCGCCTCGGAGACGTTCGAGGCCGACGGCCCGGCCAAGCGCCCCGCAGTGCAGGTGGGCGACCCGTTCATGGAGAAGCTGCTGATCGAATGCACGCTGGAGCTGTTCGCCTGCGGCATCATCGTCGGCATCCAGGACCTGGGCGCGGCGGGCATCTCCTGCGCCACCTCTGAACTGGCCAGCGCCGGTGACGGGGGCATGCACGTCGACCTCGACCTTGTGCCGTTGCGCGACTCGACGCTGTCGCCTGAAGAGATCCTCATGAGCGAATCGCAGGAACGGATGTGCGCGATCGTCGAACCCGCCAACGTGGAGAAGTTCCTCGAGATCTGCGCCAAGTGGGACGTGCTGGCCACGGTAATCGGCGAGGTCATCGAGGGTGACCGGCTCCTGATCGACTGGCACGGCGAGCGCGTCGTCGACGTCATCCCCGGGACCGTCGCCCACGAGGGCCCGGTGTACAACCGCCCGATCGAGCGTCCCTGGTGGATCGACGACCTGAACGCCCGCAGCGCCAACGTCCTGCCCCGCGCCAGCGAGCCGGACGACCTGGCCGCGACGCTGTTGAAGCTCGTGGGCGCGCCCAACCAGGCCGACAAGTCGTGGATCACCGACCAGTACGACCGCTACGTTCGCGGCAACTCGATCCTCGCCCAGCCGGAGGACTCCGGCATGCTGCGGATCGATGAGGAGAGCGGCCTCGGCATCGCACTCGCCACCGACTGCAACGCCCGGTTCGCCCTGCTGAACCCGTACCTCGGCGCCCAGCTCGCCCTGTGTGAGTCCTACCGGAACGTGGCAGCCACCGGGGCGGAGCCGGTCGCCATCACCGACTGCCTGAACTTCGGCTCCCCGGAGGATCCGGAGGTCATGTGGCAGTTCAGCGAGGCGATCCTCGGCCTGGTCGACGGCTGCCAGGCCCTCGGCACCCCCGTCACCGGCGGCAACGTGAGCTTCTACAACCAGACCGGTGGGGCCAGCATCATGCCGACGCCGGTGATCGGCATGCTCGGCATCATCGAGGACGTCGCCGACCGCATCCGGTCGGGCTTCCTCACACCCGGTGACAACGTCTTCCTCGTCGGCGAGACCCACGAGGACATGTCCGGAACCGCCTGGGCGGAGACCATGCACGGCCACATCGGCGGCATGCCCCCGACCCCCGACTTCGACCACGAGCAGCGGCTCGGACGCATGCTGGTCGCAGCAGCAAAGGCGCATCTGCTCAGCTCCGCCCACGACCTCGCCGACGGCGGGCTCGGCCAGGCACTGGTCGAGTCCTGCCTGCGCAACGACCTGTCCGTCTCGGCGACGTTGCCGTCCGGCGACGCCTGCGTCCAGCTGTTCTCCGAGACGCCGGGCCGGGTGCTGGTGTCGATGTCGAACGCCACGCGGGACGCCTTCGCCGAGCTGTGCGCGGAGCACCACCTGCCGTTGACCAGGCTCGGTGAGGTGACCAGGACCGGGTTCCTCGAACTGCAGGGCCACTTCGCCCTTCCGATCGACGAGATCCGGCAGCGCTGGACGGCGCCCATCCCTGCCGCCATGCACGCCTGATCAGGGGAGTTTCGGGGGCTCCCCGGGCTGTCCTGCCCGGGTGAGCAAGATTAGGGTTGGCCTTATGGAACCGTCTGAGAAGGACACCGATCCCCAGGTCACCGAGCCCGAGGCCCCCGCTACCGGGACTGCAGCGCAGCCCGCGGCCGAAGAGCCGATCACCGATGACCTGATCTCCAGCCAACTCGCGCCGAAGCTGACCGTCGAGGACGCAGCGCCGCCAGTCCCGGTGGCGCCCGACCTGGACGCCGTCGATCCCGGTCTTCCGTCCACCAGTGGCACAGCCACCAACCTCGACCTGCCCGGCATCGAGCTGCCCCATCCTGCCTACCCGCAGCCGCAGCAGGTGCCGCCGGCCGCCGCCTACCAGACTCCGGGCCAGGCCTACGGCCAGACCCCCTACGCCGTGCCGGAGCCACCGGCCGCGCCGGCCTACGGCCAGCAGTACAGCCAGCCGGGCTATGCACCCCAGCCCGGCTATGCACCCCAGCCCGGCTATACGCCCCAGCCCGGCTATACGCCCCAGCCCGGCTATACGCCCCAGCCCGGTTATGCGCCCCAGCCCGGTTATGCGCCGTCCTACGGCGGGCAGCAGCTCGCCTATCCTGCCAGCGAACTCAGCGCGTCCGACGAGAACATGTGGTCGGCTGCTGCGCATTGGTCGGCGATCCTTGCCAGCGTCATCGGCCTCGGCTTCCTCGGCCCGTTGATCGTCATGCTCACCCAGGGCACGAAGAGCGCGAGGGTGCGCGCCAACGCTGTTGAGTCGCTGAACTTCGAGATCACCTTCATCATCGCGATGGTGGTGAGCGTCCTGCTGATCTTCGTGCTGGTGGGCATCGTCACCACGATCCTGCTCCCGCTGGCGTGGCTGATCCTGCGCATCCTTGCCGCCGTCCAGACCTCGAGCGGCCAGGACTACCGCTACCCGGTGAACATCCGTCTGGTGAAGTGAACCCGGTCGGGCGCCCCCGGCGCCCGCCGGTACAGTTGGCGCGTGCAGAGCCCCGACGAGCTGATCGACGACCCTGGACCCCGTGACGCCTGTGGCGTGTTCGGGGTGTGGGCGCCCGGCGAGGAAGTTGCCAAGCTCACCTACTTCGGCCTGTACGCGCTGCAGCACCGCGGCCAGGAGTCTGCGGGCATGGCGGTCAGCAATGGCGAGCGGATCATGGTCTTCAAGGACATGGGCCTGGTCTCGCAGGTGTTCGACGAGCCGACCCTGAACTCACTCAACGGCTACATGGCCGTCGGCCACTGCCGCTATTCCACCACCGGTTCCAGCACCTGGAGCAATGCCCAGCCGACCTTCCGCGGCACCGCCGGCGGCGGTCTCGCGCTTGCGCACAACGGCAACCTGACCAACACCGACGAGCTGGAGGCCTGGCTGGCCACTTCCGTCGAGGCCTCAGAGGTGCCGCGCAAGGACCGGATGGACTCCACCTCCGACACCGCGCTGGTGACGGCCCTGATGGCGGTCTACGCCGACAACGGCCTGAAGGCGGCGGCGCTGGAGGTGCTGCCCCGGCTGCAGGGAGCGTTCTGCCTTGTGTTCTCCAACGAGAAGACCCTGTTCGCCGCCCGTGACCCCCAGGGCATCCACCCGCTGGTGCTGGGACGCCTCGAGCGCGGCTGGGTGGTCGCCAGCGAGACCGCTGCGCTCGACATCATCGGCGCGACCCTGATCCGCGAGATCGAGCCGGGCGAGCTCATCTCGATCGACGAGGCCGGCCTTTCCAGCGTCCGCTTCGCAGAGGCCGACCCCAAGGGCTGCCTGTTCGAGTACGTCTACCTCGCCCGACCCGACACCCTCATCGCCGACCGCCGCGTGCACGCCGTCCGCGTCGAGATCGGCCGGACGCTGGCCCTGGAATCCCCGGTCGACGCGGACATGGTGATCCCGACACCCGAATCGGGGACGCCGTCGGCCATCGGCTACGCGGAGGCGTCCGGTATTCCCTTCGGCCTCGGTCTGGTGAAGAACTCCTACGTGGGGCGCACGTTCATCCAGCCGTCCCAGACGATCCGCCAGTTGGGCATCCGGCTGAAGCTGAACCCGATCCGCGACGTCATCGAGGGCAAGCGCCTCGTCGTCGTCGACGACTCGATCGTGCGCGGCAACACCCAGCGGGCGCTGGTCAAGATGCTGCGCGAGGCCGGGGCGGCGGAGGTCCACGTGCGGATCGCCTCGCCGCCGGTGCAGTGGCCGTGCTTCTACGGCATCGACTTCGCAACCCGCGCAGAACTGATCGCGCCCGGGCTGAGTGTCGACGAGATCTGCCGCTCGATCGGAGCCGACACCCTCGGCTACATCAGCCTCGAAGGCCTGACCGCGTCGACGGGCATCTCGGGCCGCAAGTTGTGCCGGGCCTGCTTCGACGGGGTGTACCCGGTGCCGATCCCGGTCGCACGGGCCCGCCAGATGGGATTGGAGCAGAGCCATGGCAACTGAGAGCGCCTACGCCGCCGCAGGGGTCGACATCGCGGCCGGCGATCGGGCCGTCGAACTGATGAAGGACGCAGTGGCCCGCAGCCACCGTCCCGAGGTGCTTGGCGGGCTCGGCGGCTTCGCAGGCTTCTTCGACGCCTCAGCCCTGGCTGGATACCGGCACCCGGTCCTGGCCACCTCCACCGACGGCGTGGGCACCAAGGTGGCCGTCGCCGGTGCCATGGGCGTCTACGACACCATCGGCTTCGACCTGATCGGCATGCTCGTCGACGACCTCGTGGTCACCGGAGCAGAGCCCCTGTTCGTCACCGACTACATCGCCTGCGGCAAGGTCTATCCCGAGCGGATCGCTGCCATCGTCGGCGGGATCGCTGCGGCGTGTACGGCCGCCGGCGCGTCCCTGCTGGGCGGGGAGACGGCGGAACACCCCGGACTGCTCGGCACAGAAGAGTTCGACATCGCCGGGGCCACCACCGGGGTGGTGGAGTACGACGAGATCCTCGGCGCAGACCGTGTTCGCGCGGGCGACGTAGTGCTGGCCCTTGCCTCGTCGGGGCTGCACTCAAACGGCTACTCGCTCGTCCGTCACGTCTTCTCCGGCTGGAGCCTGGAGAAGGACGTGCCAGAGCTCGGCGGCACCCTCGGCGAGACCTTGCTGACGCCCACCCGGGTGTACGCGAAGGACCTGCTGGCGATCATCCGCGCGTGCGAGGTGCACTCGATCAGCCACATCACCGGCGGCGGCCTCGCGAACAACCTCGTGCGCGTGCTCCCCGATGGCATCGGCGTCGACATCGACCGCGCGAGCTGGCGTCCCCCGGCCATCTTCGAGCTGGTGCAGGCGGTCGGGAAGCTGTCCCAGCCCGACATCGAGGCCACGTTGAACCAGGGCGTGGGGATGGCCCTCGTGCTGCCCGAGTCCTCTGTGGCTGAGGCATCGCGGATCGCTGCGGAAGCCGGCATCGGATCGTGGGTCGCGGGTGTCGCGAGCGCTGCGCCGGGGGCAAAGGCGCGAGTCAACCTGCACTCCGAACACCCCCGCTGAGGTCGCTTTGCGGAGGTGCTCTGATTGGGTACCCTTGCCTCACGACGAAACTTGATTATTAAAGCGGCTCGACCGCGGCGAAGGGGGCTGACCTCATGGGGCGCGGCCGTGCAAAGGCGAAGCAGACTAAAGTCGCTCGCGATCTGAAATACCGTTCCTACTCCACGGACTTCGGGTCCCTGGAGCGGGAGTTGCGCGGTGAACCGGGCGACGTCGGGTACGTGGCTGAGCCGGTTCCCGAGCCCGTGGTGGAGCCGGAGGACGACCAGTACAGCGGTCTTGCTGACCGGTACTCCGGCGACGACGAGCCCGGCGAGACCGAGTACCGCCGCATCAGCTGAGGCGTCACAGCCGCAGCACCGACCCTGTTGTTCCTGCCGCACTGGTGCGCGCCTAGAGTCCGTTTCTGGCGGCCTTGGCTGCGGCTGCGGTCAGCCGGGGGTAGGTAAGGTGCGTATGGTTGATCTGTTGGGGTTGAGGCGAAACTTCGTTTTGCATGGCCCATGCAGGGAAGGCAGTCCGTGAACCCGATCAGGTGCGGTCGTTGCATCGCAGAAGACCATGCCCAGTGCGTCGGGCGGATCACGATGGGCACGCCCAAGGCCACGTACACCTGGCATTGTGATTGTCTGTGCCATGACAACCCCGGGCGCCGGGATGCCGGCGGCCCGCGAGGGACGCGGCGCTCAGGGTAGCTGGGCGGCGTCCGGGACCGGCGCCGCGTCGAGCGCCTCAATCAGGCTCCGCGCGTCCCAAGGGCCGATATGGCGCTGCGAGCCGATGAAGAACGTCGGGGTACCGCGCGCGCCGCTGGCCTCTGCGCTGGCCACGTCCTCGCGGATCCGGGCAGCGTGGCGCTGCTCGTCGATGTCGCGCAGGAACTCCTCAACGTCCAGCCCCAGCAGGCCGGCGTAACCGGCGAGGTCCTGCAACTCCAGTTCGGCGGAGTGCAGGAACAGCTGGTTGTGCATCTCCCAGAACTTGCCCTGCGCCCCGGCGGCTTCCGCTGCAGCGGCGGCCAGCTCGGCGTGCGGGTGCACCTCGGGCAGGGTGAGGTGCCGGAACACGTAGCGGACGCGGTCGCCGTAGTGCTCGCGCACTTCCCGCGACGCCCCGGTGGCCTTCGCGCAGAACGGGCATTCGAAGTCCGCGTACTCCACGACGGTCAGCGGCGCGTCCACCGGCCCGATGATGTGGTCCCGCTCAGGGTCGACCGGGCGGGAGAGGATGGTGGGGAGCCCGGCCGAGGTCTCGCCGTGCCAGCGGGCGGCGAGCTGGAAGGTCACCCAGCCCAGCGCCGTGGCGATGACGAGGCTCAGCAGGACGCCGATGGTGGCCTCGGCCCTGAGCTGGGCCGACTCGAATGCCAGCCCGATGATCAGCAGCGAAACGGTGAACCCGATGCCGGAGAGGGCCGCCCCGCCAAGCACCTGGCCGGGTCCGACCCCCTGCGGCAACCGGCCCATCCGCAGGCGGGCACCGGCCAGCGCCCCACCGCCGATGCCGACGAACTTGCCGACAACGAGTCCCACGACGACCGCCCACGTGAGCGGTGACGTGAGGGCCGCGACGAAGACGCCACCGCGCAGGTCAACCCCGGCGTTGGCAAGGGCGAACAGCGGCACCACCACGTAGCCGGTCCAGGGGTGCAGCACCAGCTCCATCCGTTCGTTCACCGAGACCGCCCGCGCGACGGCGTCCCGTGCCGAGCGGCCAACCTCGGGCAGCGGGGACTGGCGGAACGCGCGGAACCGGATGGCAGCGTCCTTGACGACCTCGCGTCGCGGCGAGAAGGCGGGGATCAGCAGGCCGCAGACCATGCCGGCGATGGACGCGTGCACGCCGGATGCGATCGTTGCCAGCCACACCAGCAGGGTGGTCAGCACGTACGGCCACGTCCGCCAGACGCCGAACCGGGAGAGCAGGACCAGGACGACAACGCCGGCGAGGGCCACAGCCAACGCCACCATGTCGATCGAGCGCGCGTAGAACACCCCGATCACGCTGACGGCCACGATGTCGTCAACGACGGTGAGGGTGAGCAGAAAGACCCGCAGTTGCGTGGAGATGCTCGGCCCCACGAGCGCCAGCGAGCCGAGCAGGAAGGCGGTGTCCGTCCCGATCACCACGCCCCACCCGGCGGACGCCTCCCCGGACGGCGCGATCAGCAGGTACAGCAGCGCCGGGACGAGCATGCCGGCGAACCCGGCCAGCAGCGGCAGCACAACGCGACGGCGGTCGGTGAGCTCACCGATGGCGAGGTCGCGGCGCACCTCCAGGCCGATCACGAAGAAGAACAGCACCATCAGCCCGTCGCTGATCCAGTGCCCGATGCTCAGCTCCAGCCCGAGGGAGCCGAGCTGGACGGAGGCTGCCGTTTCCCAGGTCGCGGTGTAGCCGGCCGACCACGGCGAGTTCGCCCACAGCAGCGCGACGGCCGTTGCGACCACCAGCACAAGGGCGCTGCCCGACTCGGTGGCAAGGAAGTGCCGCAGCGGCCCCGATAGCTGTCCGGCGAGCTGGCGCCCGTTGGTCTGCTGCAGTGGCAGCGGGATGACCTTCATCGCCGTCTCAGCGCCAGCCCAGCCCCGGCGCAACGAGGCGCACGACACTGTCGAGGACGTGGGCGTTGTAGTCGACGCCGAGCTGGTTCGGCACGGTGAGCAGCAGGGTGTCGGCAGCGGCGATCGCCTCGTCTTCGGCCAGCAGGCGCACCAGTTCGTCCGGCTCTGCTGCGTAGGAACGACCGAAGCGGGCCTTGCCGCCGTCGAGGAAGCCGACCTGGTCGGTTTCGTCGCCTCCGCCCCCGAAGTAGGTCCGGTCGAGGTCGTTGACCAGCGGGAAGATGCTCCGGCTCACAGAGACCCGCGGCTCACGTGCGTGGCCGGCGGCAGCCCAGGCGTCCCGGAACCGCTGGATCTGCTCGGCCTGCAGCTGGTGGAACGGCACCCCGGTGTCCTCGGTGAGCAGCGTGGAGCTCATCAGGTTCATGCCCATGGTTCCGGTCCACTCCGCCGTCGCGCGGCTGCCGGCGCCCCACCAGATCCGGTCGCCCAGGCCGTCCGAATACGGCTCGATCCGCAGCAGCCCGGCGGGGTTGGGGAACATCGGACGCGGGTTGGGCCGCGCGAACCCCTCGCCCTTCAGCACCTCCAGCAGCACCTCGGTGTGCTGGCGGGCCATGTCGGCGTCGGTGGAGTCCTCTGTCGGCACGTGGCCGAAGTAGCGGTAACCATCGATGACCTGCTCTGGGGATCCCCGGCTGATGCCCAGCTGGAGCCTGCCGCCGGAGATCAGGTCGGCAGCGCCGGCGTCCTCCGCCATGTACAGCGGGTTCTCGTAACGCATGTCGATGACGCCGGTGCCGATCTCGATCCGCGACGTTCGCGCGCCGATGGCCGCAAGCAGGGGGAACGGCGAGCCGAGCTGATGCGCGAAGTGGTGCACCCGGAAGTAGGCGCCGTCTGCGCCCACTTCTTCCGCGGCCACGGCGAGCTCGATCGACTGCAGCAGGCTGTCCGAGGCGCTGCGCACCGCCGAGTGCGGCGAATCCGACCAGTGGCCGAAGGACAGGAATCCGATCTTCTTCACGCCAGGAGACAACACACCCGGCGCCGGATCATTCCCGGGCCGCGGTGGGCCGGCGCCTCAGCCGGCCTTCGGGTCGGGGATCGGGATCTCCATCGCCTTCGACAGGTACTGGTAGGCCAGGGTGA
>Ga0209745_1002015_pt1 | contig 11768 bp, 11 predicted proteins | sample BarGraNGADG00312_FD_184495 | JGI IMG/M metagenome (GOLD analysis project Ga0209745, IMG submission 184495) | Arctic peat soil microbial communities from Barrow, Alaska - Barrow Graham LP Ref core NGADG0004-312 (SPAdes) (version 2) | ecosystem: Environmental > Terrestrial > Soil > Wetlands > Peat... | reverse complement strand
TTCTCCTCGGCGGACTGCCTCCGCCCGTTGCGCGGAAGTACCGCTGCGGAATGAATCTGCCCAGATCGCATCAATGACCTCTCGTTCCTTCTTCAGTGTTCTCATTTCCCTCCCTTCGTTTATCGATTGATAACAGCCTACAGCCCATTGGTCGAATAGCCGATGCCCGACCTCCGCGAGGCTAAACACCGCCTGCTCGCAACGGAGGCACGCTAACGTCCGCTCTATGAGCTGGCAGTTCTGGACGGTCTCACTCCTAGGCGGCCTGGTTCTCGTCTGGGGTGCCGCCGTCCTGTTTCTTGTCTTCGCAGGGCGGCGCACGCAGGCCCGGGCGCTGGCCGGCTTCATCCCCGACTGCGTCGTCCTGGTCGGGCGCCTCCTGCGCGATCCGCGCGTGTCGCGCCGGCGCAAGCTGTTGCTCGCGGCGACGGCGGGCTACCTGGCGCTTCCCTTTGACCTCGTCCCCGACTTCATCCCGGTGATCGGACAGCTCGACGACGCGATCATCCTGGCATTCGTCCTCCGCCACCTGCTCCGCGGCGACGAGCAAGCGATCCGCGAACTCTGGCCCGGGCCAGAGCAATCGCTCGAGCTCCTTCTGCGCCTGATCGGTCGCACGAAGCCATCCGCCGCGCCAGAAGCATGACTGAGACCTCAATCTCAGTAGACGAGTCGGGTACCGCTATGAACCAGGCCTGATCCGGTCAACTGGTGGGTCGGCTACCTTGCCGGAACATATCGTTGTACGCCCGACCGGGGATCGGGCTCGCTCCGCAGATTTCACACTTGTTCTGATCGTTCCATTTGTGAGTGTGCGGCTTGTGCTCAGCGCTCTTGTCTTCTGCGCTCTTTGGCTTCTCATGCGATTTGGTCATCTCGCGCCTCTCACAATCACATTGGCCTTGGAATAGAGCGCTACTTATCGCCGAATTCGGCGTTCTGAAACCCGTCAAGCCACCCCGACGTCGGCGGAAGTCCTCACGAGCAGCGGAAATCCGAGACCCGGCGGTCGACGAGCCGCGGCTTCGCCACGAACTCCGAGCAGCCGGCCGATTCCTAGAAGGCCATGCGAGACGGGTCGCGATAGAGGTCGCCCGGGGCGATGAAGCCCTCCATCCGCTGCGGGCCCGGATGGAAGACGACGACCTGCTGCTCGCGCTGCTGGAAGCAGGTGCCGCCGGGCGCGCCCTGCCAGTACCTCTGCACGGTTAGCCAGACGTAGACGACGACCTCGTCATAGGACACGTCCGTTTGCACCACCTCGTAGCGCTTGCCGTTCTGGTTCTCCGTGCCCTCGGGCCCTTGGAAGGACGACCACTCCGCCGCGGAGCCGCTCAGCTCGATCGGCTGACCGCTGCCGAGCCTGACGACGTCGACCTGATCGACGCGCACGGCGGTCTGTTGCTCGCTACTACCGCCGATCACGATCGGGATGGCGAACGAGCTGGGCACCGCGTCGACCACGCTCCACATCGATTCGAGCGGCGACGAGGAGTCGAACTCCGGCTCGGGACTGAAGTCGCTCCTCGCTTCCTTCCAGGTCAAAAGCTCTCGGCCCTGGCCGGTCACCACCGCCTCCTCGTCGGCCTCGTCGCCCGTGAAACCGTCCACCAGCGCGCCGGCGATATCGAGCAGGTCGCTGGAGTGCTCGGTGGCGAGCGTGGTCGGGATATCCGCCCATTTGGTGAGGTCGAAGACGCTGCCCGTGTCGGGCGGCTCGAACCAGCCCGAGAAGTCGATCTCCGACTTGGTCGCGTGCGTCTCGTAGGTACCACCCCAGGTGGTCACGTCAACGGCCGCGAGCTCGTCGTTTCCCTTCCAGTACTCCGCGCCGACGCTGATCGCATAGTTGCCGAACCAGGTGTACATGTCGGCCCCGGAAACGGGGCCCAGGCCGGGCCAGCCGGCATCGATCATCCAGGACGTGTAGCCCTCGGTGGCAGAGCGCACGCGCGGCTCGCCGCGCCCCGGCACGAGCCCGTAGGTCATGAACAAGTCGTCGCCGCCGTAGAGCAGCACGACCTCAGTGAGTGTGAGCCCATTCCCCGAGACGGTGACCGTGTAGCGCTGCGCGGGCTTCGCGGGCAATTCGATCCGTTCGAAGGTGCCGGCGGCGCTCACGACCGGGCTGGAGACGACCTCGTCGCGGGAGTTCGTGATCGTGACGGTGGCGTTACTCACCGGGGCGCCCTTCTTGTCGACCACGCGCCCGCCGAGGAAGCCGGTCGTGATCTCTTCCATGGTGATCGTCTCGGTACGTTCCTCGCCGAGCGCCACCACAACCTGTCGATCGGGTACGGAACGGTAACCGCGCTTGACGAACGAGAAGGTGTAGGTACGAGCCGAGATGTCCCAGCTCAGCTCGCCGTTCGACGGCGTGCGTTCCTGTTCTTCGTAGTCCTGCAGGTAGACGTCGACGCCTTCCAGCGGCTGGCCCGAGTCATCCACCACCTGGAGCGTAATCACGCCGTGATCGTCCATTTCGGCCGAGACGAAGGCGAGCGGCTTGGTGCGCGTGACCGCCACGCTGGTCTCGAGCCGGTTGAAGCCCGCCTTCTCGACCACCACCGGGTAGCTGCCGAAGGGAAGATCGTCGAGCGTGAAGGTGCCGGCCACGTCGGTTAGCACCGTTCGGCCGCCGATCGTCACGGTCGCGTTCTCGAGCCCCGGGTACCAGTTCGTCCGGTGGCGGATATCGGAGGAGACATTGACCACACGGCCCATCACGAGGCCCTTCTGGCGTACCGCGATGGTCGAGCTCGCGGCATTGTTGCCGGTCGTGTACTCCTGGCTCGTAGTCGTGACCGAGAACGAGATCTCGACCTCCTCTTGCGTGAGGTCAGCCGGCACCGTCCAGGGGATCGAGAAGGCCGCGCTCGACGCGGCGGCGATCGTGCCCAGCGTGACCGAGCCGGCCTCTCGCCCATTCGCGCTCGCGCTCACAGTGACCATCTTGGCGGGACGCGAGCCGCGGTTGATGATCATTCCCTTCAGCGCGACCGGCGCGCCGCAGATCGCCTTCGGCGGCACCTGCGCGAAAGCGTTCAGGTCGAACATCGGGTCGGCGTAGAGCGGCTTGCCGCCTTCGAGGATGGTCGACCGACTTGCCCATGCGGCTCCGTTCCAGGGCCAGAGCACGAAGCGGCCGCGGTCGGGCGAACCGACCGGGGCATCGGGCTTGGCGTGCGTGTCGAAGTAGGCGAAGGAAAGCGAGGAACCGCTTTCCACCAGCTCGCACGGGTACAGGTCGACCGCGCGCGGCGACGACTTCGCAGTCGGGCCGCCCCAGACGCTACTGAGCTCACCGCTCGCCAGGTCGGCGCTGACCACGTTCAGCTGATGGCCACCTTCGGCGGCGCTGTCGCGGATCCAGACAACCGTCGCCTTTCCGCCCGAGGCCGCAACGCAGACGTTGGGAGTGACGCCGCGCCCGGCGCCCGGCGCCAGAACGGAGGTCCAGGCCGGCGCGAGCGTCTCGGGATCGAGCGCCGACAACCTGATCTCGAGCTTGTTGTTGGGCAGGCGATGCTTGTAGGCGACGACGAGACGCCCACTGTCGGGATCGAACGCCGCATCGGAGGCGATGTCGAGCTCGCGGCCCGTCGCCTCCGTAACGGCCTTCTGGCGCACGATCCTCGGCCCGTCGTTCAGATCGGCCTCGGTCACGATGATGCGGTTCGAGCCACCCGATTCCTCGGGCGGGTCGAACTTGCCGGAGGCGACCACGAAGGGGCGCTCGCCCACCGGGACGACGATCGGATTCGCCAACTGCTTTCCGATGTACAGCGACTGCCCCGCGCCGACAAGGTTCTCGTCGTAGCTACGAAGCGACACGCCGCCGCGAGCACTCGCCACCACGGCGGCCAGCTTGCCTCCGACCATGGCCCCGTCAACGGAATTGAACGCGGCTTTGTCAATACCTGGATCGATCGTGCCGAGCGCAAGCGTAGGTGAGGTCACGAGCGCGCCGGAGCTGTCATAGCGCTCCCAGTTGAGCTTGCGATCCGCGGAGATGTAAAGCAGCAGATTGGAGCCGTCTTGCGGCACGACCGAGAAGTCTTCGTCGCCTGAGTTGTTCCAGTGGCTGTAGGGACGAAAGCCACCACTCGTCTCGAAGGAGGTCTCGTCCCAGGCACGCCGGCCGAGCGGCGCGATCTCGAGCCGTGCGGAGCTCTGCGAGACGTCGGTCAGGGTGATGCTGGCGTCGGCGACCGCGTCGGAGCTCAGATCGACCTCGGCCGGAAGCCCGAGCGTCAGCGTGACCTCACTGGGGCTGTCCGAGCTGAAGACGATCCGCGCGGACGAGCCAACCGTCTCGAGCAATTTCGCCTCATGTTGCTGACCGCCGAGCGCGAACTTCGTCGCGGATCCCTTCTCGGCGACGACGATGACCGGCTTGGCGCTCCCGGAATCCGTCTTGACGTCGCCCCCCGATTCGGAACGGAAGACCAGAAACGCGCCGATTGCGAGGGCAGCCGCAATCAACGCCAGTCCCCCCACCAGCAGTCGAGGTTTCGTCACGCCCGCTCTTTCAGCTCGGAGACAACGTACCGCACCGCCGGTGAATACGGAAATCACCGCCAGCGGCGGAGATCTGAGATCTTGCCGGCACCGAGCCGCGGCTTCAGCGCGAGCTTGGGCGGCGCACTCAGCGCCAGACGCCTTCCCAGTCGTAGAGGGGCGCAGTCGTCGCGTACTCGCGAATCGAGACGATCTTCTCGTCGCGGAAGCGGACGACCGAGGCGCCCTCGAACTCGTATCTCTCCTCCAGCCACTTGCAGGCGAACGACCATTCGAAGTAGGCGGCCTCGAGCGTAGCCTCGAGCGAGCGAATCTCCCAGGCGAGCACCTCGCCGCCGGCGCCGAACCAGGTGTCGACCCAGCGCACCACCTGATCCTTGCCGCGATAGGTGGGCCCGTGCGACTCGATGATCACGCAATCTTCGGTCACGGTATCGAGGATCTTGGCCGCGTCGCCCTCCCGCCAGCCCTCCACGTACTGGCGAATCAACCGGTCTGCGGCTTCGGCGTTCACACCGGCAAGATAGCGAGCCGCCGTGACTGCGATCATTCGAGTCATGGACGAGCAGGTATTCCACGGTGGGATCAACGAGGTCGTGCGCCGCGGCGATCGCCTCTACCGCCCGGCGCGGCCCTGGTCGGAGGCGGTCATGCGACTGCTCGAGCACATTCGCCAAAGCGGGTTCGAAGGCGCGCCCGAGCCGTTCGGCTTCGACTCCGGTTGCGAGGTACTGGGCTGGATCGAAGGCGAGGTCGAGGATCGGAGCACGGTAGATCTCGATTACGACTCGCTACGACCCGCCGCACGGCTACTTCGCCGCTACCACGACGCGACGGCCGGGTTCGATCCGAGCGGCCTCGTCTGGCAGTTCCCTACCGAACAGCCCGTCGAGGTCGTACTGCATGGAGATGCGGCACCCTACAACTGCGTCTTCCGCGGCGATCGTCCGCTGGCCTGGATCGACTTCGACACCGCCCGCCCGGGCCCGCGCCTGAACGACGTGGCCTATGCCGCCTACCGCTTCTGCCTGATTCGCGAGCCACTCGCTGAGATCACAGCGCATGACGCCGCGCGCGTGCTCGCCTTCGCCGACGCCTACGGGCTCAGTAGCGAAGAAAAGACGCGCCTGCCGGAGACGATGATCGAACGGCTGCGCTGGCTCGCCGCGCTGATCCACGAGCGCGCAGCAGCCGGCGACGCGGCGTTTACCGAGCACCTCGCGGACGGGCACGCCGAGCTTTATGCGGGGCACGCCGACATGATCGGAGAGTCGACGCAGCTGAGAGAAGCGCTCAGCCCGACGGCGCTCGGCTAGGCGGCGCTGCTGCTCGCCGGCTCCAGGCTGAGCTGCATCAGCAGCGTGTCGACCCACTGCCCGTGCTTGAAGCCGACCCGGTTCAGACGGCCGACCTCGCTGAAGCCGGCGCTCTTGTGCAGGGCCTCGGAGGCCGGGTCGCCCGTCTCGGCGATCACGGCGATCACCTGTTCCACCCCGGCGTCTCGGCAACCTTCGATGACGCCGTCCAAGAGCATCCGGCCCAAGCCTTGGCGAAGCCGATCGGGAGCGACATAGATCGTGTCTTCGACCGTGTGGCGATAGGCCGGTCTAGATCGCCACAAGGTCGCGTAGCCGAAGCCCGCGACCTCGCCGCCGAGCTCGGCAACGAGGAAGGGGAATCCGCGTGCCACGATGCTTCCGGCCTTCCCCGACCAGGCTGCCGCATCGGGCGCGATCTCGTCGAAGGTGGCGACGCTGCTGGCGACGTAGTAGGCGTAGATCGCGCTCACCTGCTCGACGTCTTTCAGCTCGAGCGGGCGTAACTGCGGTTTCTTTCCCTTGGCGCGTGCCACGTTCTTCTCCTTCGGTCCTCGCAAGCGTAATAGGTCGAGCGCTCGAGTGATAGCTGGACGCGTAACCAATACCGGCGCTGAATCGACACATTCACGGGCGAGTTGTCTCGATACCGTTCACCGCCCCGTGGGAGGGTGGGGGTGGCGGGTGGTCGATGAGGCGCCAGTACCCCGAGAGGCTTCCTGCCGAAACCCTCTCTAGCAGCTGCTCTTATCGGTGCCCACAAGCACCTCGAGCGCTCGGCCGAGATCTAAATCGAATTCCAATTTGGTCGTGCCGCGGCGACGAGCGACGAGCTCTGTCATGCCGTCGGCGCGCCTGCCTACACAGACGCCTGCGGCGCGCAGATACGGCGAGTAACGCACGGCAAGTCGGTAGCGGCCGGGGCCAGGCAACTCGAGGCGAATCGTGGAAGCGCCCAACCCGAGCAGCCGCGGGCGCCCCGGGCCGGTGATCATCGAGCGGGGATGCGGAACCTCGTAGACCGTCAGATTGGACGAGCGAAAGACCTTCTCCAAGCCCGAGCGCCCGCTGCGGATCAGCTCCGCCTCGTCGCGCGAGCTGTAGTCGCTGGGGGCGTCGGTCAAGATCACGTAGCGCACGCCCAGGCCACGCAGCCAGCCAAGGTAGGAGCGCGAGCTCAGAGCGTCGTCCTTGTAGAGGATCTCGTTTTGCGGGTAGTCGTCCTGGCGGAACCAGCCGCGCACGATCGGGATGCCGGCCTGCGGAAGGTAGACCGCCGCCCAGTGGTTGGCAGTGTCGACCGATTCGACGCGGTAGGAAGGCGCCAGCTTCCCGTGCAAGAAATCGATTGCCGGAGCCCAGTACTGTCGGTTGTCGCCCGGATCGCTGCGTCCCTTGTCGAAGCCGTCCACGATCGGGCCGAGATTCCAGAGCAGCGCGAGTATGAGCGCCGGCGCGACGAGCAGGCGAGGCCGGAAGTTCCTGAGCGAGAAGGTAAGCAGCGTGATCGGTAGGGCGAACAGCCGCAGGCGCCCGATGTTCGAGCCCAACTGCGACGAGCATGCGAAAACGATCAGGCCCGCGGCGAGGTAGAGCGGGAAGATCCAGCGCAGCAGGCGCGCTTGCTCGACGCGCCAGGTGAGCGCGGCGCCGAGCGCACAGAAGACCACGATCTCGAGCAGGATCGTCAGCTGGAACGGGTAGCGCCCCGTGCTCGGGAACATGCGCCAGGCGATCAGCGCTGGCGCAAGGCAAACCGCCAGCGCCAGAGCGGGCCCGCGCCATCGTTGCAGGTCTTTTCCGCCGCCGGCCAATCCGAATGCCGCGACGACCAGGAGGAGAAACGCGAAAGCGAGCGGACTGGCGATCATCGTCAAGAAGGAGAGGACGAAGAAGCTCTTCTGCCGGCGAGCCTGCAGCGCCCAGACAGCAAACAGCGCCAGCATTCCCCCCAGCTCGAAGGGGAAGGCGGCCGAGAAGACGATGCCCGCCCAGAGCACGGCGAAGCTGCGACTCGACCAACGCGCCTCTGCGCCCCACTGCCGTCCCAACAGCATCGAGAAGGCGAAGGCCGAACCAGCGATCGTGATCGTCGCCAGCAGGCGTATTCCGATCAGGCCGGCGAGCGGGTAGTAGAGCGGGCTGTAGGTGACGTAGCTGTAGCGGCCCGAGTACCAGTAGTTGTTCCAGAAGACGAGCCCGTGCTGGAGGAACTCCCAGCGCAGGTAGGTATGTGCGGCGAGGTCGTTCCCGGGCGGGCCGAGCCAGGCAAACAGCGCCGCGAGAACGCCGGCGAGCGCCGCCGCGAAAAGAGACTCTCGAACGACTGCGTCAGGCGGCGATGCACGCAACTGCCGGAAGCGGCTGCTGAGAGAGGGGCGACTCACTGCGCGAAACCTACTCGCTTGGAGGCGACCCGGTATCGGTCGCGGGAACGAGACGCCCGCTCAGCTGTGGTGATCGCGCTCGTGCGGGTGGCTGTGCAGCACCGCCCCGTGCCGGTGGGCATGCTCGTGGATGAGATTGGCGCGAAGGAGCAGCTCTCTGTCGGCGAGGATCTCGCTCGGCGCGCCTTCCGCGAGCAGGCGATGATCCTCTGAAATAACGAGGCAGCGATCGGCGATCCACTCCAGCTCGGCCAGTTCGTGCGTGGCGAAGACGATCGTCTTCCCCGCCCGCCCGAGCTCGTCGATCAGCTCGAGCAACCAGCCGCGGCTGCGCGGATCGAGGCCGGCCGTCGGCTCGTCGAAGAGCAACAGCTCGGGGTTCATCACCAGCACCGAGGCGATTGCGACGCGCTTCTTCTGCCCCGCGGAGAGCTGATAGGGCGCCCGCTCAGTCAGGCCGTCGATCTCGAGCAGCCGGGTCACGTCGGAGATCCGCGCCTCGACCTCGCTCGGCGCGAGCCCCAGCTGCAGCGGGCCGAAGGCGATCTCCTCGCGCACCGTCGGCGAGAAGACCTGCGCATCGGTGTTCTGGAAGACGAAGCCGACCCGTGCCCTGAAGGCAGCCGAGAACTGTTCGTCCTCGAGGCGCTCGGCGTTCACTTCCTCGCCAAAGGCGCGATAGCTGCCCCGGTCGGGGAAGACAAGCCCGGCCAGGATCTTGAGTAGCGTCGACTTGCCGCAGCCGTTCGCGCCGAGAAGCGCCAGCCGCTCGCCCCGGGAAACCGCCAGCGACACCTCCTCGAGAGCGGGGAAGCGCTCGAGATACGAGTAGGAAAGTCCGTCGCCGACCAGCAGCGATTCAAAGCCCGAGCGCACGGTCACCTCCGACAACCAGGATCGCGAGCGCCAGACAGGCTACGAGCGCGACCACGTCGATCGCGCCGATGCGCGCCCGCTCTAGCGAGGCGGCCTCACCGCTGAAGCCGCGCGCCAGCATCGCCTGGTGAATCTCCTCGCTCAGAGCGTGTGCCTTGCCGAACAACGCACCTCCCGAAAAGGTCGCGACCAGCCTCTCGCCGCGCCGGCTTCTCTTCGCGGCGACCGTTCGCGCCCGCCGCGCCGTCACCATCTCCGCGACCGAGTCGAGCAGGACGAAGAGGTAGCGATAGGCCATGCCGAGGACGAGAACGAGCAGGCGCGGCACGAACAAAGCCCTGAGCGCCGCGAGCAGGCGCGACCAGGAAGTCGTCAAGGTCAGCAGCAGCACCAGCGAGATAGAGCTGGCCACCCTGCAGACGATCAAGGCCGCCGAAGTCAGCCCCTGACGGGTCAGCCCGACCTCGTGCCCGAACCAGTGCCCCAGCGGAACCACGATCTCGCCCGGAGTGACGAAGCTGAACATCGCCGGCGCCACGACCACGCCGGTGAACAGAGGGATGAAGAGCCAGACGCGCTTTGCGAACCAGCCCAGCCCGATTCGTGACGTGGCGGCGAGGACAAGGGTGAGCGCGTAGAGACCGAGCAGCACCGGTATGTGTCGCACCAGCCCGGTTGCGATCAAGAGCCCGAGCATGCCGATCAGCTTCGCCCGGGCGTCGAGGCGCTGGAGGAGACCGCGGCGAGCCGCGATCTCCTCGCTTGCGAGCGCCTGCCGGATCAGCCTCGCCAGGCCGTCGAGCGTTTTCTCGATTGCGCCGCCGCGGCGGCGCTTGCCGCTGCAGAGAAGCGGCGGAGCGCCGCTCGCCTCGACGAGCAGCCAGCCCGGCGCCGAAGAGCCGTCCGTCACGCAGCCTCCGCCTGAGCCTCCGTTCGCCGCGTGAGCGCACGTATCGCGGCGACGAGAACGAAGATCACGCCCCCGACGACGAGCGCGCCGAAGATCGCCGAGAGCACGTAGGCGAGATTCGCGTGCGAGCCCGATGAGAAGCCGTAGTCGGGAAGAAGTGCGTGCTTCCAGAAGCCGTTGTACTTATCGAGCCCACTGGGGATCGCGTTCAAGCCGTACTTGCCCAGATCGAGCTCGCCGGGGGTGTCCTCGCCGTAAGCCGTTCCGGGCGCGAGCAGTCCGAGCGGCGAGAGCACGATCATCGTCGTGATCCCGACAAACGCCCAGCGAAGCGCCGGCCGCCTGAGCGTGGGCGCCAGCTCCTCGTCGGTGTCGACGACGCCGGGGTGATTGATCCGAAGCAGCGGCAGGTTCGCCCGCTGCAGATAGGCGACCACGCCCAGCGTGATGATCAACTCGGCGACACCGGCGATCGCCAGGTGCGCAAGCGCCATTGCCGGAATCGTCTGCGAGAGGTGGAAGGGCGCATAGAGCGGCGTTCCGTTCGCCGAGTGAAAAAGGGTCGGCTGCAATCCGAACTCGATCGCCGCGCACAAAGCGGCCGCGTTTATCCCCACGAAACCGCTGATGCCGGCCGCGAGAGCCCGCCGCCTGGATGTCAGCGACGTGTTCTGCGTCAACAGGCGATAGATGCCGTAGCCGACGAACGGCATCACGAAAGCCATGTTGAAGGCGTTGGCCCCGAGCGCCAGCACGCCGCCGTCGCCGAAGAAGAGGGCCTGGATCGCAAGGGCGACGGTGACGCAGACCACGGCCGCCCAGGGCCCGAGCAAGATCGCTATCAACACCGCCCCGACGGCGTGCCCGGTCGTTCCGTCCGGGATCGGGATGTTGAACATCATCACCATGAAGCTGAAGGCGGCGCCGAGCGCCAAAAGCGGCGCGTGGCGGTCCTTGACGACCTCTTTCGTCTTGGCGCAGGCGGTACCGATCACTGGCAGCATCGCGGCGCCGGCGACCGCGCAGGTGGTCGGGCTGAGATAGCCGTCAGGAATGTGCATGTCGGCTCTCCCCGTGCCCGCGGCTTTCGGCGATGCAGTCGGGGCAGAGACCGACGAGCGGGAAGTGGGTGAAGCGGGCCTCGTATCCGAACTGCTCGCGCACTTGGGCGCGAATACCGTCAAGCTCCTCGCGGGCGACCGAGCGAACGGCGTGACAGGACTCGCAAACCAGGTACTCGTGCTCGGGGGCCGCGAGTGCGTACAGGCCCGGCCCGTGGCCGAGATGGACGTGCCGGACGAGCCCGACCTCCTCGAGTGTCTCGAGGTTGCGATAGACCGAGGCCAGATCGGAGCGCGGCAGCCGGCCCTCCAACCCCTCGGAGATGCGCTCGGCGGAAAGAGGCCCCTCGGCACCGTAGAGCGCCTCGAGCACGAGCCTGCGCGCGGCGGAGACTCTCAGCCCGCGCTCGCGCAGAGCTGCGACGGCGGCTTCGACGTTGCCGGCGCTGAGCGCCGGGCTGCGATGGGTGGTCGTCATCTCGATTCCCTCCTTTAGAGCCTATTTCGCCAGGTCTGCACACTCGATGCGGCCGCCCCGCGGCTCCAGTGACCACCCGGACCGCTCACCGCACTACCAGTGCGCCTTCACGACCCGTGTGGCCTCTGGCATCCACGGCTCGACCCCCTCGAGCGCAGATCCCTAACGAAATAGGCTCTTAACACCGTAACTGCGAACGAGTCGCAAAAACTAACTACT
>Ga0209745_1002014_pt1 | contig 11774 bp, 6 predicted proteins | sample BarGraNGADG00312_FD_184495 | JGI IMG/M metagenome (GOLD analysis project Ga0209745, IMG submission 184495) | Arctic peat soil microbial communities from Barrow, Alaska - Barrow Graham LP Ref core NGADG0004-312 (SPAdes) (version 2) | ecosystem: Environmental > Terrestrial > Soil > Wetlands > Peat ... | reverse complement strand
GGCGCTCAGCGTCACCGCGACCAACGGACTGTCCAGCTACAACGGCGTGACGATCCAGGCACTCGGTGCGCTGAACAACGGAACGCTCGGACGTTCGGCAACCACGCCTCGGCTGGCCGAGGTCGGCCCGGGCAAGCAGTTCTCGACGATCCAGGCCGCTCTCGAGGCGGCCCGTCCCACCCGGGCCCAGCCGTACTGGCTGGTGGTCGTGTGGCCGAACGCCCAGACCACGGACAACCCCCAGGGTGAGTACACCGAGAACGTGATCGTGCACCACGAGGTGCACATCCAGGGTGTCGGCCCAGGCGGCTTCGACGCCGACGGCGTCTTCGTCCGCGGCTCGATCATCGACGGCTCCGGCTTCAACCCGGACAACCCGAGTGGGCTCGCGTGGATCACGCTGCTGGGCACGATCAACCACACCGGGAACCCGGCGGTGCCTGACGCGGCCGTCGTGACGGTGCTGGACGACCCGGCTCTCGGTAACGCCGTGCCGCGCAGCTACCCGACCGCTCTGGACGGCTTCACCATCACCGGTGGCGCGCAGTCCGACTTCGCCGGGAACGTCAACGCGATCACCGGCGGGATCAAGACGCCGTACGGCGCCGCAGGTGCTCTCGTCACCCAGGGTGGCGGCATCTACGTCCACGCCGGTGTGATCGGGCTGCACGTCACCGACAACATCATCCGCGGCAACAGCGGCTCGTACGGCGGGGCCGTGCGCGTCGGGACGCCGTACGTCGGCGACAACCGCAACTACGGCCTGGTGCTGACGAACAACCAGATCCGCGACAACGGTGGCACGAACCTGGCCGGTGGGATCGGGCTGTTCACCGGCAGCGACGGCTACCAGGTCACGAACAACGCGATCTGCGGCAACTTCTCCGCCGAGTACGGCGGCGGGGTGTCGGCCTTCGGGTACCAGTCGCACCCGGCCTCGGTCTCGTTCGGGGTCGCCCGTGGCGGCACCATCAAGAAGAACCGGATCTGGTTCAACGCCTCCTACGACGAGGGCGCCGGCGTCATGATCGCCGGCGAGCTGCCGGCCAACCCGGCCAACCTCTCCGAGGGCAGCGGCCCGGTCACCATCGACGCCAACGTCATCCAGACCAACCTCGCCAACGACGACGGCGGTGGCATCCGGCTCCTGCAGACCAGCGGGTCGCACGTGTCCCGTACGACGCCGGAGACGATCACGATCTCGAACAACACGGTCGCGAACAACGTGTCCGCCCACGAAGGTGGCGGCATCGCGATCGACGACGCGGCGTTCGTGAACATCGTCAACAACACGGTCGTGAAGAACCTGACCACGGCCACCGCCGTGACCAGCGACGGGAGTGCTGCCCCGACCGGTCTGTCGACCGCGGCGAACAGCGACCCGCTGCAGGCCCGGCTGTCCAACGCAACCCTGTTCCCGCAGTCCTCGACGCTCGCCACGACGGTGTTCAGCAAGCCGACACTGTTCAACAACGTCTTCTGGGACAACCGGGCCGGCAGCTTCAGCGGCGGATTCGTGTACGGGATCAGCACCACGCTGCCTGACGGCACCCCGGACACCATCAACAACTGGGACATGGGTGCCTCGGACGGCTCCGGGCTGCTGGCGCCGACCAACTCGGTGCTCCAGACGACCACCGACATCACTGCCAGCCCCACGAACGTCATCACCGATACACCTGGACTGGCCGCACCGTACGACGTGACGGTCAACATCCTGGCCTCGCGGATGTACCCCGCGTTCCGCCAGGCGGTCATCGTCGCCCAGATCCTGCCGCCGAGCCTGATGGGCAACTACCACCTGGCCAACGCGACGTCGCCGGCCTGGGGACTGGGTGCCGTCAGCAAGACCGTCCGTTGGGGACCAGGTCCCGGCGGTTGGACCTACACCGTCAACGCGCCGAGCACCGATATCGACGGGCAGGCCCGCGGGTCCTTGCCGGCGAGGCGGTACGACGCCGGTTCGGACCAGCTGATCCCGTAAGCGCCCGGTGGCCTGCTGCTCTCGAGGCAGCAGGCCACCAGGTCTCCGCTCCTGACTTCCACCGTGGAGATGACCATGACAGAGAACCCAACACCTCAGCCGCTGTCCCGTCGGTCCTTCCTGACCGCGGGTGTGGGCGTCGTCGGAGCGGCCTTCCTCGGCTCCCGGCTGATCGCCGCACCGGCGGCGGTGGCGTCACCCCGGCTGTTGGGGGCGGCGGTGCCTTCGGGTCGCCCGCAGAAGCAGGTGCACCTCGCCGGCACCGACGGTTGGGTGTCGATGCCGCAGGGCGCCCCACCGGACCTGCCGTTCTTCCCGGACCCGCTCGCGCCGTCGGGGTTCAACACCTACGTGTTCGGGTTCCGGAATGTCACCGGAATGACCTCGACGCAGGTAGCGGCCCAGCGCGGACACGCGCAGATCAGCGCGCCGATGATGTCCTTCGACCAGGAGGACGACATCACGATCACGCTGACCAACCTCGGCCTGCTGCAGCGGCCGGACCTGTTCGACGGTCACACGCTGCACTGGCACGGCTTCGTCAACGCGATCCCGCTCTTCGACGGTGTCCCGGAGCTCTCGCTCGCGGTGCCGGTCGGGCGTGACCTCTCGTACTTCTACCGCCCGCACGACGCTGGCACCTACATGTACCACTGCCACTTCGAAGACGTGGAGCACGTGCAGATGGGCATGACCGGGATGGTCTTCATCCGGCCCTCGCAGAACAGCTCGCCGGTCGGGACCGACCCGGTGGGTTCGAAGTACGCGTACAACGACGGCGACGGCTCGACCCGGTACGACCGCGAGTTCGCGTTCTTGCTGACCGAGCTGTGGTCCGCGGCTCACTACCGCGACGCGCACATCCAGGTCAGCGACTGGACCGACTACGACCCGAGCTTCTGGCTGCTCAACGGTCGCGGCTACCCGGACACCATCCAGCCTGGTGGTGACCCCGTCAGCACCGCGGCGGGCCGGCTGCAGTATCAGCCGATCTCGTCTCTGGTCACCTGCAATGTGGGCGACCGGGTGCTGCTTCGGCTGTCCAACCTCGGCTACCAGAACCACGCCATGACGGTGGACAACATCGATCTGCAGATCGTGGCGAAGGACGCGAGCCTGCTGAAGGGCCGGGACGGCACCACCAACTACATCAGCACCAACACGGTGGACGTGGGCCCCGGCGAGAGCAGAGACGTCATCTTCCAGGCCCCAACCCCGGGCGAGTACCTGCTGTACGACCGGAACTACTCCTACCTCGAGAACGGCGGGGGCCCCGGTTACGGCGGCATGATGACGAAGATCCTGGTCGGCGCCCCGGGCCACTACCTACCCCAGACCGTCGCGAACGCGTGACGACACCGACCGAGGAGATGCCATGAGTATCGTTTCCCGCCTCGCCGCGAGGCGCGTTCTCGGCGCCGGGTCGGTGGCCGCACTGGTCGTGGCCGCCGTCGTGACCACGCCTCACTCCGCACAAGCCGCCACCTCCGAGGGGCTGCTTTGCGACACCAACGCCCAGCAGACCTTCTCGCTGACGGCGCAGGACGGCTACATCTCCACGCCGGACGGCAACTCGATCTACATGTGGAGCTACGGCAACAGCGCCCGGGGCTTCCAGCTGCCCGGCCCGACACTGTGCGTGACCTCCGGCCAGCCCGTCACCGTCATCCTGCACAACACCTTGCGTGAGGAGACGTCCATCGTCTTCCCGGGCCAGACGGGTGTGAAGGCCAACGGCAACCCGGCGCAGCCGGAGGTGGACTCGGGTGGCGCGCTCACCTCACTGGTGCAGGGTGCCGCCGCAGCTAGCGGGTCCATCACGTACACCTTCACCGCCGGCAGCCCCGGCACCTACCTGTACGAGAGCGGCACCGACGTCAACAAGCAGGTCCAGATGGGCATGTTCGGCGCCCTCGTGGTCCGCCCCGCCGGCAACTCGGCACAGGTCAACAACCGCCCCGACTCGGCCTTCAACCCGCAGCACGAGTACGTGTTCATGCTGTCGGAGGTAGACCCGGACATGCACCTGGCGGTCGAGCGGTCACTGCCGTTCGCCTGGTCGGCATATCACGCGCGCTACTTCATGATCAACGGGCGCAGCATGCCGGACACGCTCGCACCGAACAACGCTTCGTGGCTGCCTACCCAGCCGTACGGCGCGCTGGTGCACATCCGACCGTACGACGCGGTCTCGAACCCGCTTCCCGCGGTGATCCGCTACCTCAACGCCGGAACGGTCAACTACCCGTTCCACCCGCACGGTAGCGACGAGCGGGTCGTCAACAAGGACGGCCAAGCGCTGCAGGGGCCGAGCGGGCAGGACCTGTCGTACCTGAAGTACGACCTGGACGTGCAGCCCGGGCAGAGCGTCGACGCGCTGATGGACTGGCGTGACGCCGAGCACTGGGACCCGGTGACCAACCCGATCCCCACTCAGATCCCGGCGATCACCGATCAGCTGCTCGTCGGCACCGACACGTGGTTCAGCGAGAGCCCCTACCTGGGGATCAAGAACCCGCTGCCCACGACGATCACCTCCAACAACGAGTGCGGCGAGTACTACCACATCGCGCACAGCCACGCGCTCGAGCAGGCCACCAACTACGGCGCAACCTTCGGAGGAATGATGACGGTCTTCCGCATCGATCCTCCCGCCGGTTGCCTGGCGAAATGAGGACTGGTGATGACACTCATCCAGCCGGCTGACATGTCAGCCCCGCGTTGGTGGACCCCCCGAGGTGTGGGCCTCTTGGCGGCCTCCAGCCTGGTAGCGGTCGCCCTCGTCGCGATGCCGCTCAGTGCGGGCGCCACGGCGGTCCAGGTGCAGTCGCACCCGGCCGCGGTGGTGGCCGGCGCCGTGCCGCTGCACGCTGCGGCTGCGGGCAAGCTGCCCCTTCAGGGCTGCACCGAGAGCGGCACGACGGCGACCTGTGACCTCTATGCGATGACCGGCACGAACCTGGTGCTCGGCCAGCCCATCCCGATCTGGGGCTTCTCCAGCTCGGGTGCGGCCGCCAGCGCCACCGCACCTGGACCGGTGCTCGTGGTCAACCAGGGCGACACCGTGACGGTCACGCTGCACAACCAGATCGCCGAGCCGGTGTCCCTGGCGTTCCCGGGCCAGCCCGCGAGCGCGTTCTCGGCCGGGCTGTCCACGGTGGCGGAGGAGACCGGAGCCGCTCCTGGCACCACCCGGGCGTACACCTTCGTGGCGGGACGGGCCGGCACCTTCCTCTACGAGGCGGGCCACACCGCCGACGGCACCCGCCAGGTCGCGATGGGTCTGGCCGGCGCTCTCGTGGTGCGTGCCGCGGACGGCTCCGCCTACGGGGCGACGGCCGGCTACCCGAGCACGACCTACGACGACGACGCCGTCGTCGTCCTGAGCGAGATCGACCCGGCGCTCAACGCCGCTCCCGCGACGTTCGACATGCGCAACTTCCAGCCGGCCTATCGGTTGATCAACGGCAAGCCGTTCCCGGCAACCGACCCGATCAGCACCGACCAGGGTCACAAGGTGCTGCTGCGCTACGTCAACGTCGGTTCGCGCACGCACTCGATGAGCCTGCTGGGCGCCAACCAGACCCTGGTGGCGCAGGACGGTCATGCCGCGAAGTACGCGGAGACCGAGGTGGCCGAGGCGGTCGACTCCGGCGCAACAGCCGACACGATCGTCACGATGCCGACCGGTCCCGAGGCGAAGGTCACCCTCTACGAGGCGTCGTCGCACCTGGACAACAACGGCCAGACCACCGCCGACCCGCTCTCGTTCGCGTTCGGCGGCATGATCACCTACCTCGACACGGCGGCGCCGCCGCCGAGCACCGACGTCGTCGGCCCGGTCTCTTCGAACGTCGCGGCCAGCCCGAACCCTTCGGACGGCCTCGCACCGGTCACCGTGACCGCGAACATCAGTGATGCCACCACGGGTGGGTCCGCCGTGACGGGAGCCGAGTTCGTCATCGACGACGCGGTCACCACGGGTGTCGGGTTCGGCACGGCGATGACCGGTGCCTTCGGCAGCGTCAACGTCGCCGGGGCCACCGGGACGATCAGCCCGGCCGTACTGGCTGCTCTGGATGCGGGCAAGCACACGATCTTCGTGCGGGCTCTCGACTCGGCCGGCAACTGGGGGGTGGTCGGTGGGGTGATCTTCAACCTGCCGAAGACCGGTCCCCAGACGACCAACGGCACGCTGACGGCCATCCCGGCCAACGGCACCCTCGACGTCACCCTCTCCGCGACCGGCGACGACTCTGCCGCCGGTGGCAACATCACGAACGCCGAGTACTTCCTCGACACCGTGGGAGCTAACGGTTCGGGCACGGTTGTGCCGGTGAACCGGGCCGCGACCGTCGTCTCCGAGGACGTAGCCATCCCGGCTGCGACCGTGCTGGCGCTCGGTGAGGGCACCGGTCCACACCACGTGTTCGTGCACAGCAAGGACTCCCTCGGTCTTTGGGGCCCGCCGCTCGATCTCCTGCTCCCGGTGGACCTCACCGGTCCTGGGGTCGAAGCTGCGAGCGTCGGCCCGAACCCGAGCAACGGCGCCATTACCGACTACTCGCACCCCGGCTACCTGGTCGTCTCGGCCCGGATCACCGACCGGGACGCTGGTGGCGCGCTGCAGAGCATCGTCACGAACGCCGAGGCCTTCCTCGACCCGAAGGTCGCTGTGCCGGCCGGTGGGACGGGACTCCAGATGGTCCCGGTTGACGGAGCGATGGACAGTCAGACCGAGAACGTCTACGGGCTCATCCCGATCTCGCAGGTTCGGTCTCTGACCAACGGCACCCACCACGTGTTCGTCCGCGGCCAGGATGCGGCCGGCAACTGGGGCACCCTGTTCGGGGTCGACCTGATCGTCGACAAGGTGCCTCCGGTGCTCGGCGCAGTCGTCGGCGCACCGAACCCGACCAACGGCGCCGCCAACGTGACGCTCACGGCACCGGTGAACGAGCTGTCCTTCGCCACCGCGGAGTTCTGGATCGGCACCACCGACCCAGGCGTGGGCAAGGGCACCAGGGTTCCGGTGGCCCTCGTCGGCACGAACATCGTCGCCACGGTGCCACTGGCGGGCATCCCGCTCGGTGCGCAGCGCTTCAACCTGCGGGTCCAAGACCTCGCAGGCAACTGGAGCAACGCGGTGAACACCACGGTCACGGTGACCAGGGCGAACGCGATCTTCTCCGACACGTTCAACTCGGGCACTCTTGCCGCGTGGTCCGCGTCGACAGGTGGCGTCTCGGTCACGGCAGCGGCGGGCATCCCCGTCGGCGGCGTGAACCGCGGCCTGCAGGTGACCCTGCCTGGTGGGACGGGTAACCGGCCGAGCTTCGTCACCGACACCTCGCCCAGCGCCGAGACCAGCTACCACGCGTCGTTCGGCTTCAACGCGAACACGCTGACCTCGGGCACCAACGTGAACACGGTGCTCACGCTGTTCGAGGCACGGTCGGGCACCGGCGCGCAGATCTTTGCCGTCCAGTTCCACCGCACCGGCGGTGTCGTCCAGGTCCGAACCGTGATCCATACGGGTGCGACCGGGGCGACGACGACGAACGGCGCCTGGGTCACGGTGACTGCCGGTGCTCACACCATCCAGGTCGACTGGCTGGCTGGCCCGGCGACGGGTACCGGCGCCGGATCCCTCCGGCTGCTGCGGGATGGAGCGGTCGTCTCAACGCAAGGTGGCAACACCAGTGCACTTCGCATCGAGACAGCGGTGCTAGGCGTGTCCGCCGGGGTCACCTCGACCCCGACGTCCAGCATGGCCGGCACCGCGTACTTCGACTCGTTCGTCTCGACGAGGTTCACGCTGCCGTAAGGCACCACGAACGCTTCCGGGACCGTAATCCGTCGGTTACGGTCCCGGAAGCATCCACCGAGGGAGAGCACCATGTCAGCGAGCATCGTCACCGAGACCCAACGGACCCGCCCAACGGTGGTCCGTTGGGTCGTCATCGTTCTGGTCACGCTCCTGGTCGCCGCGATCGCCGGCAACCTGGTCCAGTCCCGAGCCCAGGCGACCCGGGTGACCCCGCAGAGCGCCGCGCTGGAGGAGGCCCTCGGCGTGCGCTTCTCGCGGGTGGCGGTGGTCGGGGACGGCGGGTTGATCACCCTGAGCTACGTGGTGCTCGACTCGGCGAAGGCGACCGAGTTCCAGTCCAACACCGCCCACCCGCCGGTCCTGCAGAGCGAGGCCCGGCCCAAGAGCACCAAGCGCGTGTCGCTGATGAAGCAAGGACACAACCTGCGGGCCGGGCAGACGTACTACCTGGTCTACGAGAACACCGCGGGCGCTCTGCGACCCCAGGAGGAGGTCTCGATCGACGTCGGCAACCTCCACCTGCGCCACTTCCCGGTGCTGTGATGGCCACCCCCCGCTCGCTTCGCTCGGGGGGCGCGGCCCGGCGGGTCCCGCTGGTTCGACGGCTCGCGCTCGTGCTCGCCGCGGTGGCAGCGATGACCCTGGCCGGTCCGGTGCCGACGGCGCAGGCCCACGCGTTCCTGGCCGGCAGCAACCCCGCCGACGGCCAGGTGCTGGCAGCGGCGCCCGCGCAGCTGCGACTCCAGTTCAGTGAATCGGTGGTGCTCAGCGCCACCCGGATCGACATCGTCAATGGCACCGGCCGGCACATCGCGCCCACCAGCCTGGCGGTCGTCAGCCAGGGTGACGCCGGGAGCACCGAGGCGCCGGTCGAGATCGTGGCCGACCTGCCCGCACTGGACCACGGCACCTACCGGGTCTCGTGGGAGACCCTGTCGAGCGACGACCTGCACGCCACCAGCGGAGTGCTGGTCTTCGGGGTCGACGAGGCCGTCACCGCCCGCGGTCTGGACGAGACGTCGCCGCGCCCGGTGGAGGCCGGACTGCGTTGGCTCATCCTGATCGGGCTTGCTGGCGCTCTCGGGGGGGCGCTCGCGGCCCGCCTCGTGCACCCGACGGCCCTGCCGGGGGCCAGCTATGCCGCGATGGTCGCGCGCAGGTGCTCCGCGGTCGGTGCCATCACCGGGGCCGTGGCCGCGGTCATCCTGCTCGCATATCAGGTCGCCACCAGCGGGGTCGGCGCGGCGCAGCTGCTGCAGAGCTCGTACGGCGCGCGCTGGGGACTGCGCGAGATGGGCCTGCTGTTGCTGGTCGGTTCGGCGCTGGTCCGGCTGCTGACGCTTCGGACCGCGACCGGTCGAACGTTGCTCGCCGTCGGGGCCGTGCTGGCCTGCATCGGCACGGCGCTGTTGGGGCACTCCGGTGCCGGAGCGGCGACAAACGTCACCCGGGTTGCCGCCGCTGCGGCGCACCTGGGCGCGGCGATGACCTGGGCGGGATGTGTGGTCGTGATCGCCCTCGTCCTCCTGGTGCGGACCGACGGCGGCCTGCCGGGCCGCGCCATGGCGCGGGTGGTCCTGCGACGGTTCGGCCCTCCGGCCGCGGTCTGTGTCGGCGTCATGGTCGTGACGGGTGTCTACCTCAGCAGCGACGTGGTGGGCTCGGTCGACGCGGCGCTCTTCACCATCTACGGCCGGACGTTGCTGCTGAAGCTGACGCTTGCGGGCGTCGTCGGCGTGCTCGCCCTGGTGAACACCCTTCGGTTGCGGCGTCATGGCGACGGGTCGACGCCGCGCGGCACGGTCCTGGCCGAGGCCGTCGCGGCCGTCGGGGTGCTGGCCCTGGCCGCGGTGCTCACCAGCGGTCAGCCCGCGATGGAGCCTCAGCTGGTGCAGAGCACCGCCGTGGCCACCGACACCCTCGTCGACCGCCCGGTCGCCGATCTCCAGGAGACGGTGACCATCAGGCCTAACCAGCCAGGTCCCAATGTCGTGTTCGTCGACGTCTTCAACACACGCCGGCCCGCCCCGGCACCGGTTCGCGAGGTCGAGGTCGTTCTCACCTCGGCCGACGGCGTGACCGGAGCGCCCTTAGCCGCCGAGCCGCTCGCGAACGGACGTTGGTCGGTCAACGCGAACGTGGGCGCGCCCGGTCGGGTCACCGTGCAGGTGACCGTGCACCGCAACGGTCTGCCCGACGCCACCGCCGCGTACCCGTGGACCGTCGGTGGGTTGCCGGACCAGACCCGCCCGGCCGTGGTCTCCACCGCGCCGATCGGGTCCGTCCTGAGAGTCGTCGCGCTGGTGCTGCTGGTGCTGCTGGTGCTGCTGGTGCTGCTCGGGCTGGGGCTGGCGCTGCGCCTCAGCCGCGGCGGCAGTCGGCCGGGGCAGTTCTTCAAGGCGAGCCGAGGCCCTACCGGTGGCGCTGGGCGGACCCGCGGCGCACTCAAGGGCGACGAGTTGGCGCCCAGGGTGCACGATGTCGCCTCGGGTGCGAGGGCACGCGAGTACGAGACCCACTGATCGGACCGCCCCGTGGCCACCCGCCGGCCGGAGCGGCCGCCCTCGGACGAGCACCCACCCGCCGGCCGCCATGTCGGTGGCAGGCGAACGGTGTGTGGTCGTGATCGGTCAGTCGCCGTTGCTCTCGGATTGCTTGGTGGGGACTCCGTCGCGGCAGGTCGCGTGCAGCTGGCTCTCTGACTCGCCGCTGCGGAATGTGATCTCAGACTGGTCCTGGCTGATCGTCATCGACCAGCCGTCCGATGGCGTGGCAACGACGTCCAGCTGCGAGCCGCGGCAGCTGGCCTGGACCTGCCCGCCGGTGACGTCCCAGATGCCCCAGGCGCGGGAGCCGTCGGTCGTGGACGACGGCGGCGTGTCGGTGGGCGCCGTCGTTGGCGCGGCCGTGGCCGTGGGATCCGGCGTCGTCGAGGACGGTTCGGGGGTGGGCTTCGGGGTCACGGACGGTGACGTCGGTGACGGTTCAGGCGTTGGCTTCGGCGTCGCGGACGGCGACGGGCTGGCCGTCGTCGCTGCCGTCTGCTGCTCGAGTGCCGCAGCGACCTCCGACTCGGTGAGCACGCGGGCGCGCGGGGCGCCCTCCTCGCTGCCGATCACGGTGACGGCCCACGAGGTGACGGAGCCCGCCAGCACGGCCGTGAGCGCCCACACCAGGACGACGAGGGTCCTCGCCGCTCGGGGCGCCCCCCGGCCGCTCATGACGACCTCTCGTTCCGCATACCCGAATGGTGCCGCCCAGGCAGGTGAAGGCAGGGTTAAGTCCGCGACAAGATCCAGGCCGTCTCGCCGTGGTCCGGGCCCTGGTGATGCCAGTTCAGCCGCTGATGGCCTAGCGTCCGTGGTGTGGCCGATGTGCTGATCGTGGAGGATGACGCAACCATCCGGACGGCTCTGGTACGCGCGCTCTCGGCACGACAGCACTCGACGATGACGGCCCCGACGGCGATGACCGGGCTCCAGAGCCTGGTCGAGCACCGCCCCGATGTCGTGCTGCTCGACCTGGGCCTTCCCGACCTCGACGGTGCGTCGCTGCTGGCGATGATCCGGGCGGTGAGTGACGTCCCGGTGATCGTCGTCAGTGCCCGTGACGAAGGCGCCGGCATCGTCGCCCTGCTGGACGCCGGAGCGGACGACTACCTCGTCAAACCCTTTGCGGCCGACCAGCTCGATGCGCGCATCCGCGCGGTCCTGCGCCGGGCGGACTCGGTCAAGGCCCCGGGTCCGGTCACCGTCGGCGGGATAGTCATCGACGTGCGGGCCCGGTCGGCCGTTCTCGACGGCGTTGCACTCGACCTGAGCCCGAAGGAGTTCGACCTGCTGAACTATCTCGCCGAGCGAGCCGGCGAGGTGGTCGGCAAGCGCGAGCTGCTCGCCAAGGTGTGGAACCAGCCGTACGGCGGCGCGGACAAGACCGTGGACGTCCATCTGAGCTGGCTGC
>Ga0209745_1002012_pt1 | contig 11777 bp, 10 predicted proteins | sample BarGraNGADG00312_FD_184495 | JGI IMG/M metagenome (GOLD analysis project Ga0209745, IMG submission 184495) | Arctic peat soil microbial communities from Barrow, Alaska - Barrow Graham LP Ref core NGADG0004-312 (SPAdes) (version 2) | ecosystem: Environmental > Terrestrial > Soil > Wetlands > Peat... | reverse complement strand
TCAGGTCGTTGGCCTCCCACGCCTCGCGGTAGTTGGCGAAGTGCGAGCCGACGATGCGCTTGAGGCTCATCCACAGGTAGCGGTTGTCGTACTCGTGCATGAACCCTGAGGTCGATGCGCAGGTCACGATGGTGCCGCCCCTGCGCGTGACGAAGACGCTGGCACCGAACGTCTCGCGGCCCGGGTGCTCGAACACGATGTCGGGGTCCCTGCTGCCGGTCAGCTGGCGGATCTTGGCGCCGAGGCGCTTCCACTCTCTCGGGTCCTGGGTGTTCTCGTCCTTCCAGAACCGATAACCCTCGCCGGTGTCATGGCTGCGGTCGATGACCAGCTCGGCGCCCATCCTGCGACAGATGTCGGCCTTGTCGGGGTTGGAGACGACGCAGATCGGGGTGGCGCCGGAGGCGAGCGCCATCTGCGTGGCGTACGAGCCCAGTCCGCCGCTGGCACCCCAGATGAGGACGACGTCGCCGAGCTTCATGCCGGCGCCGTTGCGCGAGACCAGCTGGCGGTATGCCGTGCTGTTCACCAGCCCGGGCGAGGCAGCCTCCTCCCAGGTGAGGTGCTTGGCCTTGGGCATGAGCTGGTTGGCCTTGACCAGCGCGAGGTCGGCCAGACCACCGAAGTTGGTCTCGAAGCCCCAGATGCGCTGTTCGGGGTCCAGCATGGTGTCGTTGTGACCGTCTGCGTGCTCGAGCTCGACGGACAGGCAGTGCGCCACGACCTCGTCGCCGGGCTTCCAGGCGTTGACACCGGGGCCGGTCCGCAGGACGACGCCGCACAGGTCGGAGCCGACCACGTGGTATGGCAGGTCGTGCTTCTTGGCCAGTGGCGAGATCCGTCCGTACCGCTCGAGGAACGCGAAGGTGGACATCGGCTCGAAGATCGAGGTCCACACCGTGTTGTAGTTGATCGCGCTGGCCATCACGGCCACGATCGCCTCGCCCGCGCCGAGCTCCGGGACGTCGACCTCCTCGACGTGCAGGCTCCTGCGTGGGTCCTTGTCTCGACTTCGCAGGCCGGCAAACATGTCGACCTCGTCCTTGTGCACCGTGACAGCGCGGTACTTCGCCGGGATCTCAAGCGCGGCAAAGGTCTCCGGCGATCGGTCGCCGGAGAGGATCACGTCGAGAATGGCCTGCATGTTGGCACTCCCTCAGAAACGGTCGGGCAGCTCAGGACCTGGGTGTCTGGGCTGAAACTACTTGTGGGTAGGCCGGCAGGGGAAGTGTATGAGACTGCCACACGTGACCTCGCTCACCGGTGTCCATGGCGCCGTCGCCGATCGCTCAGCTTGGACTCAGCCCCGGTTTAACCCCGGCTTGGCCCCGGCTCAGTTCCGACTGAGCCCGCACAGATCGGACACGGTCGTGAACGCGAACCCGTCGACCTTGAGCCCCGTGATGATCGCGTCGAGATTGTCGATCGTCACGAGGCGGTTCCTGGGTCCGCTGTCGTGGGCGAGGATGATCGAGCCCGGCTCCGCGGCCTTGCGGGCAGACCCGATGATGGCGCCAGGCTTGTCCTCGAAGCGCTCCTCGTGCATCTGTGCGCTCCACAGCACGATGGTCAGCTCATGCTCGGCTGCGGCCAACATCGAAGAACCAGCGAGGTGCCCGTACGGAGGCCGGAAAAGCGTCGGGCGCGTCCCGTAGACCTGCTCCATGATCGCCGAGGTGCGCTCGAGCTGGTCACGGCACTCCGCGTAGTCCAGCCTCGCGAGGTCGGGGTGGTCCCACGAGTGGTTACCCAGCTCGTGGGTGCCGACGGAGTCCCGGTGGATCGCTCCATGGCGCTGCACGTTGATGCCCTTGAGGAAGAAGGTCGCTGGGACGTCGTGCCTGGCCAAGGCCTTGAGCACCCGGGGCGTCCAGTCCGGCATCGGACCATCGTCGAACGTCAGCGCCACCCGCCGGGTGTCCGACCGGCCGGACCAGACCACTGAGCATCCGGGCACCGACGGCGGCGAGAGGTCGGGTCGGATCCCCGATGCGAAGCCGCCATAGAACTGGAGAGGCGAGGCGCGATGAACCTCGGCGTACGCCTTCTCAGCGGTGATGGCTCCGAGCGCTCCCACAGCTGTGGCGCCCATCCCGGCCAACACGTCCCGTCTGTTCACCGCCACGGGCCCGATCGTAGATCAGCCGAGCAGAGAAGCGTGGCTGCGGAGGCCAGAGCTGCAGCGCGTCGGCCCCCTCGTCATGCCACACTTGTGGCCGAGCGCGATGGGTGCGAGCGGCTGGCTGGGGAATGGGGTGAGCGGTGAGGCGAGGTATCGCGTGGTCTGCCGCGGTTCTTGGCTCGTTGGCTGTGTCCGGCGGCCTGATCGCGGCCACGGCACCGGGGACCCTGGCGACGCAACCGAATCTCATCACCAGCCCCAGCTGGCGAGTCACCCAGGACATCCGGGGGCCGGTTCCTCGCGGACCGATCGCCGACGCCGCGTGGCTGTCCCTGGGCTCGGTCCCTGGCAAGGGCACGCGCTGGGAGGACATGGTTCGGATGGCCTTGCTCGACCTGCACCAGCTCTCCCAGCCGGGCGGCGCCGTTGCTGCGGGGGCGGCGGGCCGCTGGAACTACGCATGGCCGCGTGACACCGCGTTCGCCGCGGTCGCGCTGGCCCGCACAGGTCATCATGCCGAAGCGTTGCAGGAGCTGAAGTTCCTGCAACGCGTGCAGCTGAAGGACGGCGGTTTCGAGTCGAGGTACCTCCTGGACGGCAGTGGCCCGCCGGACGGGCGGCCCCGCCAGTCAGATGGCGCGGGCTGGGCGTTGTGGGCGGTCTGGGAGGTCAGCCGGGCCTCCGGTGACGTGGGCTCTCCGTCAGAGCTGCGCTCGCTGCTCGACAATGCCACCGGGTTCGCCTTGGCCGCCACCGATGACGGCCGGCGGCTTCCGCCCCCTTCGCCCGACTACTGGGAGATGGGGGTCAGCCGTACGTCGCTGGGCACCGTGGCGCCGCTGATGGCCGGCCTGCTCGCCAGCGAGAGCACGTATGGCGCGATGGGCGAGCCTGCGCTCGCCCGACATTCCGCGGTTGCGGCGGAGCGACTGCGCGCCATCCTCGGCGAACGGTTCGCCGACCGGTACGAGCGATTCGGCTCCGATCGGTTCGGTGGCGGAGGTCTGGACGCCGCGGTCACCTTTCTCATGCCGCCATTCGCCAGGTCACCGTCTCCGCAGGTCGTGGACGCCTGGAAGCGCTACCAGTCGGACGCACTCTGTCCCGCCGGCGGTCTCGCCCCCGGCGCGGGGTGGAAGCAGGACGGGATCTCGTGGACGCCAGAGACTGCAATGGTGGCCTACACGGCTGCGACGAGCGGACGGCGCGAGGTGGCCGAGCACTGGATGGACTGGCTCAACGCCCACCGCACAGCGTGGGGCAGCGTGCCCGAGAAGGTGCTCGCCAACGGCGCCCCCGCCGGTCCGGCCCCTCTGGCCTGGACGGCGTCCTTGGTCATCCTGACCGCTGCCCAGCTCGAGACCACGGGCGTCGGCCCCTGAGCCCGTCGCTGCTGCTGGAGGCTCTCGGAAGCCAGCCAATCGTCAGCTTGTTGCGGCGAGACCACCGAATCACGCTGGATGCCAGGGACATTCGGTGGTTTCGCCGCAAGGAGTCCCGCCTTCGAGCAGTTCGAAGAGCACGGACGCGCGTCGTTCAGGACAGATGTGCCTCGAGATCGGTGCGGGTCAGCGCCGAGCGCAGCTCGAGGCCCTCAGCGGCGAGGTTCTGATAGCCACCCTGCTCACGGTCGATGGCGCAGACCACCGTTTCGATGACCGCGCCCAGTCTTCGCAGTGCCCGGCAGGAGTCCAGCAGCGCGCCGCCCGTGGTCACGACGTCTTCGATCACCACGAGCCGCCGCCCGACCACCTCGCCGCCTTCCACCAGCCGCGCCGTCCCGTACGCCTTGGCCGTCTTGCGCACGAACAGGGTGGGAGTGCCGGTGAGCTGGGAGATCACGGTCGCGATCGGGATACCGCCGAGCTCCATCCCGGCGAGCGAGTCGCGCTCGCGGACGAGGGGCGCCATCACCGTGGCCAGCTCACGCAGCAGCCGTGGCTGGGTCTCGAAGAGGTACTTGTCGAAGTACTCGGAGCTCACCTGACCCGAGCGGAGGGTGAACCTGCCGGTCAGATGGCAGGCCTCGTAGACGCGTTGGGCAAGGGCGGGCATGCCCGACATCCTTCCAGAGGGGCCGGCAGGTCACGCGCGGTGAAACGTGCAGAAGACGCGATCCGCAGGGGGTTCGTGCTGAGGGCATCTCCTATCGAGGCGGTCGTGCACGTTCGGCGGCCGGTCAGGTTCGTCGTTCGTATGGCGGGTGGCTCAGCCGCCGGATGAGGTAGCCGGTTCGACGAGCTCGACCAGGATCCCGCCGGCGTCCTTGGGGTGGATGAAGTTGACCCGGCTGTTCGCCGTGCCGCGGCGAGGGGCGTCATACAGCAGGCGCAGCCCCCGCTCACGCAACGTCTGCGACACGGCATCGAGGTCGACGACGCGGTAGGCGACCTGCTGGACTCCGGGGCCCGAGCGGTCGAGGAACGTCGCGATCGTCGACTCCGGAGAGAGCGGCGCGAGCAGCTGGATGCAGGAGCCGGACGCGCCCACGGCCATCATCGCCTCGCGGACGCCCTGCGCCTCGTTGACCTCTTCGTGGACGAGGGTCATCCCGTAGTTGTCGTGGTAGAAGGTGATCGCCGCATCGAGGTCGGTCACGGCAACCCCGACATGGTCGATGGCGGTGAAGAGGTCGGCGAGCTGTTCGGTCATGTGGGCCAGCCTAGGCGTGTCGAACAACTGCCTCCGGCGCGGGCTCGAAAAGGTCGCCGCCGTGTGTGATGGCTAGAGTGATGGTAAGCGCGGGCTGGTCCGCGAGACTGCTCAGCCCACCCAGCAGTCATCCCTTGTCGATGGAGGCACCCCCCATGAGCGAACGTCCCGTGTCCGTGATCGTCGCCGGCGCCCGCACCCCTTTGGGTCGCCTGCTCGGCTCCTTGAAGGACTTCTCCGGATCAGACCTCGGTGGCATGGCCATCAGGGGTGCCTTGGACAAGGCAGGTGTGCGCGGCGACCAGGTGGACTACGTGATCATGGGCCAGGTGCTGACGGCCGGCGCCGGCCAGATCCCCGCCCGTCAGGCAGCAGTCAAGGCCGGTATCCCGATGTCTGTTCCCGCTCTGAGCATCAACAAGGTGTGCCTCTCGGGTATTGACGCCATTGCGCTCGCCGACCAGCTGATCCGGGCGGGCGAGTTCGAGATCGTCGTGGCGGGTGGCCAGGAGTCGATGTCCAACGCTCCGCACCTGCTGGAGAAGTCCCGCGCGGGCTTCAGGTTCGGCGACGTGACGCTGCGCGACCACATGGACTACGACGGCCTGTGGGATGCGTTCACCGACCAGGGGATGGGACTGCTGACGGAGGCCGGCAACGCCGGTGACGTGGCGTTCACCCGTGCCGAGCAGGACGAGTTCTCCGCCCGTAGCCACCAGCTCGCCGCGCGCGCCTGGAAGGACGGGTTGTTCGACGACGAGGTCGTCGCCGTATCGATTCCTCAGCGCAAGGGCGACCCGATCGAGTTCAAGGCCGACGAGGGCATCCGCGCGGACACCACTGCCGAGAGCCTGAGCAGGCTCCGCCCCGCGTTCCGCAAGGACGGCACCATCACGGCCGCCTCGGCGTCGCAGATCTCCGATGGCGCCGCTGCGGTGGTCGTGATGAGCAAGGCCAAGGCCGAAGAGCTGGGCCTCACCTGGCTCGCCGAGATCGGCGCGCACGGGGTGGTCGCCGGCCCGGACTCGACGCTTCAGAGCCAGCCGGCCCGTGCCATCATCAGGGCCTGCGCGAAGGAGGGCATCACGCCTGCCGACCTCGACCTGGTCGAGATCAACGAGGCTTTCGCAGCGGTGGGGCTCGCGTCCACCAAGGAGCTCGGCATCGATGCCGGCAAGGTCAACGTCAACGGAGGCGCGATCGCGCTCGGGCACCCCATCGGTATGTCAGGAGCCCGCATCACGCTGCACCTCGCGTTGGAGCTACAGCGACGTGGCGGCGGTGTGGGTGTGGCCGCTCTCTGTGGTGGCGGCGGGCAGGGCGACGCGCTGATCGTTCGCGTCCCCCAGAAGTGACTCCATCGACTCCATCAGTGACTCCGGCCGCGCCCCCAGCGCTGAATGCTCATTGATGGCAAGCAGGTCCGTTGATGTTCCTGCGCTGGTTGACGCCGCCAGGGCGGGTGCTCCGCGTGCGGTCGCCCGGCTGATCTCCTTGGTCGAGGACGCGCACCCGGCTCTGCGCGAGGTCATGGCGGCGCTCGCGCCGCACACCGGTCGTGCGCACATCATCGGCGTCACCGGCAGCCCGGGTGTGGGCAAGTCGACCTTGACGAGCGCACTGGTCAGCGCCTTGCGGGCTCAAGGCAAGCGGGTCGGCATCCTGGCAGTTGACCCCTCCTCGCCATTCTCCGGTGGCGCCTTGCTGGGTGACCGGATCCGCATGCAGGACCATGCGCTCGACCCCGAGGTCTACATTCGCTCGATGGCCAGTCGAGGTCACCTCGGTGGTCTGTCGTGGACGACTCCTCAGGCGCTGCGGGTCCTGGACGCCGCGGGCTGTGACGTCGTGGTGGTCGAGACCGTGGGTGTAGGCCAGAGCGAGGTCGAGGTGGCCGGGCTGGCCGATACCACCCTGGTGCTTCTCGCCCCGGGGATGGGCGACGGCATCCAGGCGGCCAAGGCCGGAATCCTGGAGATCGGCGACCTCTTCGTCGTGAACAAGGCAGACCGCGAAGGCGCCGACGCGACGGTTCGCGACATCCGGCACATGACCAGCCTGGGGGACCACACGGAGCCCAACCTCTGGCGCCCACCGGTGCTCAAGACCGTTGCGGCCCGAGGCGAGGGCATTGACGAGGTCATGACCGCGATCGATGACCACTTCGCCTGGATGGAGACGTCCGGGGCGCTCCGTGACCGCCGCGTGCGTCGAGCAGGCGATGAGATCCAGGCGATCGCCATACAGGCATTGCGTGCTCGCATCGGTGACCTGCGCCACGGGCAGGGCGTGGACGAGCTCGCCGCGCAGGTGGTCGACGGAGACTCCGACCCGTACGTCGCCGCCGATCAGGTGGTCGCGGCGCTGACCTGAGCCCGCTGCTCGGTCAGCGCCCCGACGGCGTTCTCGATCCGCAGCTCCATCATCGGGCAGACCTCGATGGCCTCGAAGCCGAGCCGGACGTTGATGTCCACCATGTAGTGGTTGGTCTCGGCGTTGCAGGTCAGGACTCGCACGCGACCGGAGTCAGCGGCCATCAGCTGCTCTAGGTTGCGCGCCTTGACCGCCATACCCAGCCGGTGGCCGCGTTGGTTCCGGTGGACGAGCGTGCCCCATTGCCAGACGTCGCGGCTCGGCGGGGGCGGCAGGATCAGGTCCGTGTAGGCGACCACGTTGCCGGTCTCATCGATAGCGACCGTCGTGAACCTGGTGCGACCCAGCTGCTTCTCCTCCGCGATGCGCTCGAGCCACAGCTGCGGGGTCATCGACTCCGGCTCGAAGTCCACGTCACCGGTCGGCGCGTCGACGCCGAGCTGGTTACGAAGCGCGCAGTAGGACGCGAGCAGCCGATCGGGCAGGTCGTTCACGAATGACTCGATCGGGTATGCCGTGTGGTGTGGTGCAGCCTGGATCGCGAGTGTCTGCAACATTGCCGGGTCAACGGGCAGGGGGAGGACGCGGAGGATCTCGTCGATCGCGACGGTAAAGCCGTTGGCCTCAGCGAACCGGCGGTATGGGTGGTCCTGCCTGCGGTGGAGCGGGTAGGCGGACTCGGTCACCATGGTCGTCCGGCCCTCTTCCTCGACGCGGGTGACGATCTGGGCGATCAGAGCCGCGCCGATACCCCGGCGCCGGTGGTCCGGGTCGACGCCCACCTTGCCCCAGCACTTGGTGAGATTGTCCAGCAGCGGGAGCCACAGCGACGCGCCACCGACCATGGTCCCCCCGTCGTATGCGGCCCAGGCCTCCCCCCGCTCGGTGGGGTCGTGCCGACGGAACTCCAGCTTGGCCTCGTCGAGCGACCAGCTGCTGTGGTGCGGGCGCTCGAACGCCTCCGCCCGCTCCGTGACCTCGTAGAAGCGCTCGAACTCGGCGTCGTCGAACACGTCGACCTGACGGATCTGCATGTGTCCACGATGGCACCGGCGACCGCGGTCGTCATCTGGTTTTGGGTGGGTGTCGTGGACGTGGTAGAGCCGCCCCTCCTGGGACTTGATGCTTGCCACCAGGACAAAGCTCAGACTCACCAGGAGCGCCCAAGCGCCGAGCTTGTCGGCGTGGACCACTCGCCACACCGAGGTCTGGTTCGGATACCTCCAGGCGTCAAGGAACGTCGCCGCGTTCTCGGCCGCCCAGAGGAAGGCGCCGATCAGCACGAACGTCATTGACAGGGGCATCCGGTAGCGCCGAGGACCGACGGTGAAGTGCACCAGACACCGGCGCAGGACGAGGATCAGGAGAAGCGCCAGCAGCCACCGCGCGTCGGGGAGCCAGTAGTGCGTGTAGAAGTTCGCGTAGATCGCGAGCGCCACGATGGTCGATGGGATCGGGCGGTAGCTGCTGACCCGCAGGTCGAACCGCCGCCACGCCTGACAGATGTAGCTGCCCACCGACGCGTACATGAAGCCGGCGAACAGCGGAACGCCGGCGACCTTGGTCCATGCGTCCCCCGGGTAGCTCCAGGCGCCGATGTGGACCTTGAACAGCTCCAGCCCGAGCCCGACAAGGTGGAATGCGAAGATCACCAGCACCTCCCGCCAGGTCTCCAGCCGCAGCGCCCAGAAGCCGAAGGTGAGCACGAGGCAGTAGACCAGCAGCGCGTCATACCGGGGGATCGGCAGCGGCACCACCTTGGCCACTGCGAGACCGAGAAAGACACACGCAGGGAAGAGACAGGAGAGCGCCTCGAGCCAGAGGAACCGGCCGGCTTGGGCAAGGACCGTCCCGGCGCGTTTCACGAAGGCACCGTTGGCGATGTCAGCGTGAATGTGAGTTGCCGGACTGTGACGCGCCAGAAGGCTGTTCGAGACTGGCGGACTGCTCGACCTCGAGAAGCGAGTCGCTGCGGCGCTCTGCCTCGAAATCGGCGCGACCGCCCCGGAAGCCGAAGAGCCGCTTGGTCCAGAGGATGTAGGCGATGGCGAACAGGTTGATGATCAGGGCCCCGATGCGCAGCCAGGTGACCTTGGCGATGATCTCGTGGATCTCCAGTGGGACGAAGAGGGAAGTCCCCACGACCGCGACGTACTCACCCCAGCGCTTCTTGAACCACAAACCGATGGCCTCGACGAGCTCGAGCACGCCGTAGGCCAGGACGCCGAGCGCGACGAGCAGCAGGGTGGAGTGCTTGGCGGTGAATGCCTGCTGGATCAGGTGGACCGGGCCGGTCTCCTGAAGGTCGATACCAAGCCGGTCGGCGAGCGGTTTGAGGGCCGGCAGGTAGGAGTCGAACACCTGCTCAAGCGCGCCACGGGACCCGTCGAAGGCCCACACGCCGTAAGCCAGAGCCAGCAAGAGAAAACCCCGGATACCGCGCTCCAGGGCAAGGAACCGCAAGATGAACGTGTCCCGAAGAGCCTTGCCACGCAAAACGATCGGTGCGGCGTCCGCGGGTCCCGAACCTTGTGGTGCACCCAGGACGTAGGCACCGCACCGCAGGCAGCGCCACGCGTGGCCCGACGGTGTGGTCGCCTGCAACCTCGCAGCGAGGGTCGGCTCGGTGGGGGCGTAGGTGGCGTGGCCGTGCAGCCCGCAAGAGCGCGAGTTCCAGTCGAAGTTCTTCATGGGAGCCCAGGTCACGCACCCGACCTTAGGGCCTTAGGCTCGGGGCATGCTGATTGCCTTCTCCGTCGCCCCGTCCGGTTCCGATGACTCCAGGGGTTCGGTCAGTGAAGCCGTCGCGGCCGCAGTCAAGATCGTGCGGGACTCGAGCCTTCCCAACCATACGGACTCGATGTTCACCACCGTCGAAGGCACCTGGGAGGAATGCATGGACGTCGTACGCCGCGCCTGCGAGGCCGTTGGAGCGTTCGGCCCCAGGGTGAGCCTGGTCCTCAAGGCCGACATCCGCCCCGGCTTCGAGGGGGAGCTCACTGCCAAGGTCGAGCGCCTGGAGAAAGTCCTTGACCGCCAACAGGGTTCATGACGGACTGCCGGTATGACGTGCGGCCCCTGGGGGTGCAGGACGTCGACGAGCTCGGCCGGGTCCACGTCCAGGTGTGGCGGGAGGCCTACGCGGAGCACATGCCGGTTGACTTCCTCGCAGGGCTCGACCCTGTGAAGTTCTCCGAGCGTTGGAGGTTGCGGTTCGAGATGGACGAACCCGACGGGATCGTCGTCGTGGCAACCGGACTCGATGGCGAGATCGTCGGATTCGCGTCGGCTGGCCCGACCCGCGATGAGGATGCTCCGACCGAGTGGGAGCTCTACGCGATCAACGTTCTAGCCGCACACCACGGCACCGGGGTGGCAGATGAGCTGGTCATCGCGGTTATTGCCGAGCGGCCCGCCACGTTGTGGATGGCCCGCGAGAATAACCGCGCCCACGCGTTCTACCGCCGCCACGGCTTCAGCGTCGAGGGCGGGACCAAGGTTCATGACTCGACCGGCACCCCTGAAATTCGAATGATCCGGAACCAGGTCTCAGACCAGCTCTAGCAACGGACCGGCGTGCCACCGATCCCGGGTGTTACCCGCAACTCAGAACCGGTCCCCACGGCTCTCGACAACCGAGTAAATTGTCGCCATGACGACCGAGAACACGCAGCCCACCGAGGTTCGGATGTCCGGCCAGGCCCGTTGGCAACAAAGGTACGACGCCGCGCTCGCCAAGGGCCAGGTGCGTAAGGCGGACTTCACGACCCTGTCAGGTGTGGAGGTCGACCCCGTCTATGGCCCGTCCGGCTCTGACGAAGAAGTGGCGGCGGCCATACCGGGTTTCGAGCGGATCGGCTGGCCCGGCGAGTTCCCCTTCACGCGTGGGCTCCACGCCACGGGTCATCGCGGTCGCCCCTGGACGATCCGGCAGTTCGCCGGCTTCGGCAACGCCGAGCAGACCAACGAGCGGTACAAGATGATCCTGGCCCGTGGGGGCGGCGGCCTCAGCGTCGCCTTCGACATGCCGACCCTCATGGGCCGTGACTCCGATGAGACGCTCAGCCTGGGTGAGGTGGGTCACTGTGGAGTCGCCATCGACTCGGCCGCCGACATGGAGATCCTGTTCAGGGACATTCATCTGGGCGACGTGACGACGTCGATGACGATCAGCGGGCCGGCTGTGCCCATCTTCTGCATGTATATCGTCGCGGCCGAACGACAGGGCATCGATCCGGCCGTCCTGAACGGCACGTTGCAGACGGACATCTTCAAGGAGTACATCGCCCAGAAGGAGTGGCTCTTCGAGCCTGAGCCCCATCTGCGTCTCATCGGCGACCTCATGGAGTACTGCTCGGTCAACATCCCGGCATACAAGCCCTTGTCGGTCTCCGGCTATCACATCCGTGAAGCGGGGTCCACAGCCGCGCAGGAGCTCGCGTTCACCCTTGCCGACGGGTTCGCCTACGTGGAGCTCGGACTGTCCCGTGGCATGGACGTCGACGTCTTCGCCCCCGGTCTGTCCTTCTTCTTCGACAGCCATCTCGACTTCTTCGAGGAGATCGCCAAGTTCCGCGCCGCCCGCAGGATCTGGGCACGATGGATGCGTGACACCTACGGCGCCAAGACC
>Ga0209745_1002010_pt1 | contig 11793 bp, 6 predicted proteins | sample BarGraNGADG00312_FD_184495 | JGI IMG/M metagenome (GOLD analysis project Ga0209745, IMG submission 184495) | Arctic peat soil microbial communities from Barrow, Alaska - Barrow Graham LP Ref core NGADG0004-312 (SPAdes) (version 2) | ecosystem: Environmental > Terrestrial > Soil > Wetlands > Peat ... | reverse complement strand
TGGAGCACCTTCGTAATCGCCGCGGTGAGCGTGGTCTTGCCGTGGTCGATATGCCCGATGGTGCCGACGTTGCAGTGCGGCTTGGTCCGCTCGAACTTGGCCTTTGCCACTTGGGCTCCTTTTCGGATTTGTCGCCACGCGGGCTCGCGGGGCGCTTCTTTGTTTGATTGACTGCATGGTCATGGTCCGCGCGAACACGGACCGTGCCAAGTTTTCTCTACGTGGGTGCCTGAGTCAAACTCAGGCGCCGCCACGGCCCTTGGCCACGATCTCTTCGGCCACCGACTTCGGCGTCTCGCCGTAGGAGTCGAACTCCATCGAGTACGAGGCCTGGCCGGAGGTCTTGGATCGCAGGTCGCCGACGTAGCCGAACATCTCGCTCAGCGGCACCAGTGCCTTGATGACCTGGTTGCCGTGGGCCTCCACCATGGACTGGACGTGCCCACGGCGGCTGTTGATGTCGCCGATGACCGTGCCAAGGTAGTCCTCCGGGGTGGTCACCTCGACGGCCATCAGCGGCTCCAGCAGGGCCGGGTCGGCCTTGCGGGCTGCTTCCTTGAACACCATCGAGCCGGCGATCTTGAAGGCAAGTTCCGAGGAGTCGACGTCGTGGTAGGCGCCGTCGAGCAGCGTGACCTTGATGTCCTCCACCGGGTACCCGGCCAGCGGACCGAACGCCATGGCCTCCTTGATGCCGTGGTCGACGGCCGGGATGTACTCCTTGGGGATGCGCCCGCCGGTGACGCCGTTCACGAACTCGTAGCCGGTACCGGGGGCGGTCGGCTCGAGCGCGATCAGGACCTTGGCGTACTGCCCGGATCCACCCGACTGCTTCTTGTGGATGTACTCGACCTTGTCGACGGCGCGACGCAGTGTCTCGCGGTAGGCGACCTGGGGCTTGCCGATGTTCGCCTCGACCTTGAACTCCCGCTTCATGCGGTCGATCATCACTTCCAGGTGCAGCTCGCCCATGCCGGCGATGATGGTCTGCCCGGTCTCCTCGTCGGTGTGGACGCGGAAGGTCGGATCCTCCTCTGCCAGGCGCTGGATGGCCACGCCGAGCTTCTCCTGGTCGGACTTGGTCTTGGGCTCGATGGCCTGCTCGATGACCGGTGCCGGGAAGTCCATCGACTCCAGCACGACCGGGTTGGCCGGGTCGCACAGGGTCTCACCGGTGGTGGTGTCCTTGAGGCCCATCACCGCGATGATCATGCCGGCGCCGATCGCGTCGATCTCCTGGCGCTTGTTGGCGTGCATCTGGTAGATCTTGCCGATGCGCTCCTTGCGTCCCTTGGTCGAGTTGAGCACCTGCTGGCCGGCCTTGAGCACGCCGGAGTAGACCCGGATGTAGGTCAGCTTGCCCAGGTGCGGGTCGGCAGCGATCTTGAAGGCCAGCATCGCCAGCGGCTCGTCGTTGGAGGTGTGCTTTTCGATGATGATCTCGGGGTGACCGGGCTTGAACCCCTCGATCGGCGGGATCTCCAGCGGGGATGGCAGGTAGTCGATGACCGCGTCCAGCATGGGCTGGACGCCCTTGTTCTTGAACGAGGAGCCGCAGATGACGGCAGTGATCTTGTTGGCGATCACGGCGCGCCGGACGGCTGCCTTGATCTGGGCCTGGCTCAGGACGTCGCCGGTCTCCTCGGCTTCCAGCCAGAGCTCGGCGAACTCGTCGTCGTTGTCGGCAAGGACGTGGATGAGCTCCTCGCGGGCGACCTCAGCGGCCGGCAGCATGTCGGCGGCGATGTCCTCGACGACGTAGTCCTCGCCGATCGCGGTTTCGCCGCGCCACATCAGGGCCTTCATCTTGATCAGGTCGATGACGCCCTGGAACTTGGACTCCGAGCCCACCGGCAGCTGCAGGACGGCAGCGATGGTGTGCAGGCGCTCGCGGATCGTCTTGACGCAGTACTCGAAGGAGGCGCCGGTACGGTCCAGCTTGTTCACGTAACAGATGCGCGGCACGCCGTAGCGCGTGGCCTGGCGCCACACCGTCTGGCTCTGCGGCTCGACGCCGGCGACCCCGTCGAAGACGCAGACTGCGCCGTCGAGGACGCGCAGCGATCGCTCCACCTCGATCGTGAAGTCCACGTGGCCGGGGGTGTCGATGATGTTGATCTGGTGGTCATGCCAGAAACACGTGGTGGCCGCGGAGGTGATGGTGATGCCCCGCTCCTGCTCCTGCTCCATCCAGTCCATCGTCGCGGCGCCGTCGTGCACCTCGCCGATCTTGTAGTTGATGCCGGTGTAGTACAGGATCCGCTCGGTGGTCGTGGTCTTGCCGGCGTCGATGTGGGCCATGATGCCGATGTTGCGGACCTTCCCCAGGTCCGTCTTCAAGTCAATCGCCACGAGGGCTCAACCTTCCATCTGTGTTCAGTGCGCAGGGCACGGCGGTCAGGCCGTGCCCTGCATCGGGTTCAAGAGTTGGTAGCGGTCACCAACGGTAATGAGCGAAGGCGCGGTTGGCCTCTGCCATCTTGTGGGTGTCCTCGCGGCGCTTGACGGAGGCGCCGAGGCCGTTGGAGGCGTCGAGGAGCTCGTTCATCAGCCGCTCGGTCATCGTCTTCTCGCGACGCTGACGGGAGAAGCTCACCAGCCAGCGCAGGGCGAGGGTGTTGGCCCGGACGGGCTTGACCTCGATCGGCACCTGGTAGGTGGCGCCACCGACACGGCGGCTCTTCACCTCAAGGGCGGGACGGATGTTGTCCAGAGCCTTCTTGAGGGTCTGCACGGGATCGATGCCGGTCTTGGCCCTCGTGCCCTCGAGGGCGTCGTAGACGATGCTCTGGGCGGTGGTCTTCTTGCCGTCCAGCAGGATCTTGCTGACCAGCTGGGAGACCAGCGGTGAACCATAGACCGGGTCGACGACGACCGGGCGCTTCGGGGCGGGACCCTTGCGAGGCATTACTTCTCCTTCTTCGCGCCGTAGCGGCTGCGCGCCTGCTTGCGGTTCTTGACGCCCTGGGTGTCCAGGGAACCGCGAATGATCTTGTAACGGACGCCCGGGAGGTCCTTCACCCGGCCGCCACGGACCAGCACCATCGAGTGCTCCTGCAGGTTGTGGCCAACGCCCGGGATGTAAGCGGTGACCTCGACCCCGGAAGACAGCCGGACGCGTGCGACCTTGCGCAGCGCCGAGTTCGGCTTCTTCGGGGTGGTGGTGTACACCCGGGTGCAAACACCGCGGCGCTGGGGCGAACCCTTGAGCGCCGGGGTCTTGTTCTTGCTGACCTTGTCAGTGCGGCCCTTTCGGACCAACTGCTGGATAGTGGGCACCGGCTGGTATCTCTTTCCGTGAGGCTTCTGGTAGCGCGCACCGCGCGCCACCAGCCTCGCCTCGCAACTCAGCACACTGGCTGAGCATGTCGAAGGGTCGGGCCGGACGCGGCGCACGCACGCATGGTTCGGTCGCCCGAACACACAACGGTTAAGGCTACTTGATGCCCTTGCGACCGTCAAAAGAGGGCTGCCGGACAGGTCTCCAAAGCTCTTCCGCACAGGCTTCGTCAATGACAGAATGTACTTACAACGCTGCGGACCGATCTCCCGGTCCGCGAGGTCTCAAGGAAGAGGCTGTCATGCGGGAGCTGCGGGAAGACACACGCTTCACCATCACCGTCGACGGCGGCGAGGTGCAGGTGGACTCCGAACTCACCATCCTCAGCGCGCTCAAGAAGGAGGGATTCGACATCCCGTCCCTGTGCAACGACGTTCGACTCGAGCGGGCCAACGGCAGCTGCGGTCTCTGCGTCGTCGAGGTCGGCGAGGAACGGCGCGAGGTGAAGTCCTGCATCACACCGATGAGGCCCGGCATGGTGATCCACACCCGCTCGGACACGATCGAGGCCTACCGCAAGGTGCGCGTCGAGCAGTTGCTCTGCGATCACAACGCCGACTGCGAGCCGCCCTGCCAGCAGACCTGCCCTGCCCACATCGACATCCAGCGCTACCTGGCGCTGGTCACCGACGGCAATTTCGAGGCCGCCGTCCGCGTGATCAAGGACCGCAACCCGTTCCCGTCCGCCTGTGGACGGGTCTGTCCGCACACCTGCGAGGCGCAGTGCCGACGCACCCTCGTGGACGCTCCGGTCGCCATCAACAACGTGAAGCGCTTCGCGGCCGACTGGGACCTGGCGCGGGAGCAGCCGTGGATCCCGACAGTAGGCGAGCGCACCGGCAAGAGCATCGCGATCGTCGGAGCGGGCCCGTCCGGCCTGAGCGCGGCCTTCTACGCAGCCCTCGCCGGCCATGACGTCACGGTCTTCGAGCGCCAGCCCAAGCCGGGCGGCATGATGCGCTACGGCATCCCGGAGTACCGCCTGCCCAAGGCAACCCTCGACGCCGAGATCGCCACGATCACGGCCCTCGGCGCGAAGATCGTCTGCGGCAAGTCGCTGGGCACCCACCTGCGGCTGCAGGACCTGCAGCAGGACTTCGACGCCGTCTACCTTGCGATCGGGTCGTGGACCCCCACCCCGATGGGGCTGGAGGGCGAGAACTCCGACGGCGTCTGGACCGGCATCCACTACCTCGAACGCGTCACCAAGGGCGAGGATCCCGATCCCGGTCGCGTCGTTGTCGTTGTCGGGGGCGGCAACACTGCCATCGACTGCGCCCGCACCGCCCTGCGCCGCGGCGCCGAGCGTGTGGTGCTCCTCTACCGCCGCACCCGTGACGAGATGCCCGCCGAGCCCCACGAGGTGGCAGACGCAGAGGCCGAAGGTGTCGAGCTCCACTTCCTCGCCGCCCCCACCGCCATTCGACACGGCACGGAAGGGCTCACGCTGCGCTGCCTGGAGATGACCCTCGGCGAGCCGGACCGCTCCGGGCGTCGCCGGCCGATCCCGGTCGAGGGCAGCGACTTCGAGCTGGCTGCTTCGCTGATCATCGGGGCGATCGGCCAGAGCACCAACACCCAGTTCCTGTACAACGACCTGCCGGTGCGGCTGAACAACTGGGGTGACGTCGACATCGACGGCTCGACGATGCAAGCCTCGGAATCGAAGATCTTCGCCGGCGGCGACTGCGTCACCGGCCCGGCCACGGTGATCGAGGCCGTCGCCGCTGGACGCCGGGCCGCGTGGGCAATGGACCAGTTCGTCGCCAGGGGGTACGTGCGTGGCGAGCCGGCCGCCTACAACTGCAGTCGCGGCTCGCTGGAGGACCTGCCGAGGGACGAGTTCGCCGCCCGGCCGAAGCTGAGCCGCAACGCGATGCCCACCCGTCCGCTCGCCGAACGGGTCACCGACTTCGCGCAGGTCGAGACCGGCTACTCCGCCGCCGAGGCAAGGGCAGAAGCGGCCCGCTGCATGCGGTGCGGCTGCAAGGCCCGGTTCGTCTGCGATCTCCGCAAGGTGGCGACAAAGCAGCTGGTGACCTACGTCGAGCCGCTGCACACGCGTCCGCGCGTGCCGATCATCCGCGACCACCCCTTCATCATCCGGGACCACAACAAGTGCATCTCCTGTGGCCGGTGCGTCGCAGCCTGCTCGGAGCTGGAGGGCCCCGGTGTGCTGGCCTATCAGTTCCGCAGCGGCCACCTCACGGTTGGCACCAGCGATGGCCGGCCGCTCATCGAGACCGACTGCGTCTCCTGCGGCCAGTGCGTCACCGCCTGCCCGTGCGGTGCGCTCGACTACGTCCGGGAGCGTCCCGATGTGTTCGTGGCGATCAACGACCCCACCAAGGTCGTTGTCGGGTTCGTGGCCCCCGCTCCACGCAGCGTGCTCGCCGCCCAGTACGGCAAGTCGCCGGAAGAGGCGTCACCGTTCGTCGCCGGCCTGATGCGGGCGGTCGGCTTCGACCGCATCTTCGACTTCTCCTTCGCCGCCGACCTCACGATCATGGAAGAGACCACCGAGTTCCTCAACCGGGTGTCTACCGGCGGCGTCATGCCGCAGTTCACCTCGTGCTGCCCGGGCTGGGTGAACCTTGTCGAGAAGCGGTACCCGGAGCTGATCCCGCACCTGTCCAGTTGCAAGTCGCCGCAACAGATGATGGGCGCGACGGTCAAGACGCACTTCGCCCAGAAGTACGGGATCTCCCTGGACGACCTGTACGTGGTGTCGATCGTGCCGTGCTTTGCCAAGAAGTACGAGGCGGCCCGCCCGGAGTTCGCCCCCGGTGGCATCCGCGACGTCGACGCCGTCCTTACCACCACCGAGTTCATGGAGATGCTCGAGATGGTGCGGATCAACCCCGACAAGGTCGCGCCGGACGCGTTCGACGAGCCCTACTCGCGGGTCACCGGCGCAGGGGTGATCTTCGGCGCCTCGGGCGGGGTCGCGGAGGCGGCACTGCGCATGGCCATGGAGAAGCTGACCGGCGAGAAGCTGGCCGAGCACCTGGAGTTCCACGCGGTCCGCGGCTTCGCAGGGGTGAAGGACGCGACGGTCACCGCCGGCGGCAAGACCGTGCGGGTAGCGGTCATCTCCGGCCTTGGCAACGCCGAGCCGCTGATCAAGCGGGTGGTGTCAGGTGAGGACGTCGGTTACGACCTGGTGGAGATCATGGCCTGCCCCGGCGGCTGCATCGACGGCGCCGGCCAACCGGCGCCGGCAATGGTGGGTGAACTGCGCCAGCGGACCGAAGTGCTGTTCGACATCGACCGCACCAGCAAGTACCGCCGGTCGCAGGAGAACCCCGACGTGCTGCGGCTGTACGACCAGTTCTACGGCGAGCCGAACTCCGAGCTCGCCCATCACCTGCTGCACACCAGCTACCAGCCCTTCGCCGAGCAGGCAGCCGTGCCACCGACGATGCCGGTCAACTGACCTGGGCTTGAACCCTCAGGGTCGTGCGGCGGCGCTGTCGTCGGGACGGACGGCATCCAAACGACGATGCACCGTCTCCCCGGTGACGAACGCTGCGCCCGCGGCCAGCGCGAGGCAGAACGCACCGAAGCCGGCAACCGGTAGCCAGCCGAGACCACCGGCTCCCTCGAGCGACGTCATGATCGCCGGGGCGAAGCCCACGACGATCATGCCAACCTGGCCGCCGAAGGCTGGGCCGGTGTAGCGAACCGAGGTCGGGAAGAGTTCTGCGAACCAGGCCGCACTCACGGCGTTCGCCGCACACCAGACCGCGAGCATGGCGGTGGATGCAAGTCCGACCAGCAACAGGTTCCCGGTTCCGAGGGCCGGCACGTATGCGAAGTAGAGTGCGGCGGCGAGGATGCAGGACGTGATGAACACCGGACGCCGGCCGATCCTGTCGGAGAGCCGCGCCCAAAGGGGCTGGAGGACCAGACCGAGCGCCGTCACTACGCTGATCATCGCCAGGTAGGCGCCGGGAGAGGTGCCCCTGGCCGTGGCATAGCTCAGGCCGTAGACATTGAGCACCGCGCCCCCGACGGCGAAGAGGGAAGCCAGAGCCACCAGGAGCACGGCACGCCAGTGTCGGGTGAGCACCTCGGCGAGCGGGATCCGGACCACGCCGCCCGCTACCACCATCGCCGTGAACGGCGGTGGCTCGGTGACGGTTCGTCGGATCGCAACTGCCACCAGCATGAAAGGCCCTGCCACGAGGAAGGGCAGGCGCCAGCCCCATGACAGCAGCGCCGGCTGCGGCAGCCAGACCACCGAGAGGAACGCCAGCTTGCCGAGCAGGGTCCCCAACGAGGTGCCCTGCATGGTCCAGGCTGCGAAGCGGTTCCGGGCCTCCCCGGGCGCATGCTCGAGGGAGAGGGCATTCGACCCAGCCTGCTCGCCACCCGCGGAGAGTCCCTGGAGCAGGCGCAGCACGAGCAGCAGAACGGGGGCGGTGATCCCGATCGCCGTGTACCCGGGCAGCAGGCCGATTGCTGTGGTCGCCATACCCATCAGCGTCACCGACCAGACCAACGCTGCCCGCCGCCCCTTTCGGTCACCGAGGTGCCCGAACAGCACGGCCCCGAGTGGTCGCGCAACGAAAGCACTGCCGAAGGTGATGAATGCCGCCAGGGTTGCCTGAAGCGGTCCCAGTTGGGCGAAGAACACCGGCCCGAGAAACAACGCGGACGCGGTCGCGAAGAGGGTGAAGTCGAAGTATTCGACGCTGCTACCGAGCAGGGCGGAGGTTGCAGCCCGTGTGGCCATCGGCGCCGCCCGACGACTATTTGTCCTCACAAACTCAGCTTAGGACAACGGCTCTTGCGCCGGGGCGGATTCGGAGTCTTCGATGAGCGCAACCCTGCGGGCGTGCCGTCCGCCCTCGAACTCGGCGGTGAGCCAGTCGTTCACGATCTGGCGGGCGAGGCCCGGGCCGACCACCCGGGCCCCGACGGCCAGCACGTTGGAGTCGTTGTGCTGGCGAGAGAGCCGGGCCGAGTACGGCTCGGAGCACACCACGGCGCGGATGCCGGGCACCTTGTTGGCAGCAATGGAGATGCCGACGCCGGTGCCGCAGACCAGCATGCCCAGGTCATACTCCCCCGCCGCCACCAGGCGTCCCACCTTCGCCCCGTTCACGGGGTAGTCGATGGCGACGCCCGGCGCCGGGCCGAGGTCTGTGACCTCGTGCCCGAGCGCCCTGGCCTCGTCAGCCATCTCCTGCCGGAGTTCAACCCCGGCGTGGTCGGAGGCGACGACGATCTTCATCGGGTACTGCTCAGCGGAGTTCGCCGGTGTCGTACTCGTCCAGACCGACCGCAGGACCGCCGACGCTCAAGTCGTAGTCGTACGGGTCGTAGGAGAGGTCGTACGCCGCGGCGCGTGCCTCGGCGGTGGGCTCCACCCGGATGTTCCGGTACCGGTCCAGGCCGGTGCCGGCCGGGATCAGCTTGCCCAGGATGACGTTCTCCTTCAGGCCGACGAGGGTGTCGGACTTGGCGTTGATCGCCGCGTCGGTGAGCACCTTCGTCGTCTCCTGGAACGAAGCCGCGGACAGCCACGACTCGGTCGCAAGCGACGCCTTGGTGATGCCCATCAGCACCGGACGACCCTGTGCCGGGGTCTGGCCCTCGGTCACCATCTGCCGGTTCTGCGCCTCGAACGACTTCCGGTCCACGAGCTCGCCGGGCAGCATCGACGTGTCGCCCGACTCGATCACCGTCACCCGGCGAAGCATCTGCCGGATGATGATCTCGATGTGCTTGTCGTGGATCGGCGCGCCCTGCGTCCGGTACACGGCCTGGACCTCTTCCACCAGGTGCTCCTGCACCTTGCGCAGGCCATTGACCCGCAGGACGTCCTGCGGATCGGGCGTGCCGGCGTAGAGCTGCTGACCGGCCTGCACGTGGTCGCCATCGGTAACGACGTGGCGCACCCCGGTGTTGTCCTCCCACTCCAGCCGCACGCGACGGGGCAGGGGGTACTCGAGGTCCGGCTCGCCGTCGTCACGGACGAGAACGAGCTTGCGGACGCGCTCGCCCTCCTCGATGCGCACGCGACCAGCAGTCTCGGCGATCGGGGCCTTGCCCTTGGGCTGACGGGCTTCGAAGAGCTCGACCACACGCGGCAGACCCTGGGTGATGTCGTCTCCGGCCACACCGCCGGTGTGGAAGGTACGCATCGTCAGCTGGGTGCCGGGCTCACCGATGGACTGTGCCGCGACGATACCGACAGCCTCGCCGACGTCGACCAGCTTGCCGGTGGCCAGCGAACGCCCGTAGCAGGCGGCGCAGGTGCCGGTCTTGGCCTCGCAGGTGAGGACGGAGCGCACCTTGACCTCGGTGATGCCGTTCTTGAGCAGCGTCTTGATGTTCACGTCACCGAGGTCGACACCGGCCTGCACCAGCACCTTGCCCTCGGCAGTGACGACGTCGCTGGCCAGCGTGCGGGCGTAGACGGCGGTCTCGACGTTGCGCGCCGCGACCAGCTTGCCGCCCTTGCCCTCGGCAGCGATGGCCTTGGTGAGGCCACGGTCGGTCTGGCAGTCCTCCTCGCGGATGATCACGTCCTGCGAGACGTCGACAAGGCGCCGGGTGAGGTACCCGGAGTCCGCCGTCCGCAGTGCGGTGTCCGCCTGGCCCTTTCGGCCACCGTGGGTGGAGATGAAGTACTCCAGGACCGAAAGGCCCTCACGGAAGTTGGACTTGATCGGCCGGGCGATGATCTCGCCCTTCGGGTTGGCCACCAGGCCACGCATGGCTGCGATCTGGCGCATCTGGGTCATGTTCCCTCGGGCGCCGGAGTGGACCATCATCACGATCGGGTTGTTCTTCGTGAAGTTGGCCTCCATGGCAGCGGTCAGTTCGGCCGTCGCGTCGGTCCACAGCTGGATGAGCTCCTGATGACGCTCCTCCTCGGTGACCTTGCCCCGCTCGTACTGCTTGGTGATCTTGTTGGCGCGCTCCTCGTAGGAGGCCAGGATCTCCGGCTTGTTCGGCGGGGTCTGCACATCGCCGATGGACACGGTGACACCGGACCGGGTGGCCCACTTGAAACCGAGGTCCTTCAGCTTGTCAAGGGTCTGCGCAACGGCGACCTTCGGGTAGCGCTCAGCCAGGTCGTTGACGATCTGGCCCAGGCGCTTCTTGCCCACCTCGGCGTTGACGTACGGGAAGTCCGACGGCAGTGCCTCGTTGAACAGGGCGCGACCCAGCGTGGTCTCCAGCAGGATGCTGCCGTCCTCACGGAGCTCCTGGCCCTCGGGGGCAACGATCCCGGTGAGGCGGATCCGGCACTTCGATCCGATGGCGAGCTGCTTGGCGTCGAAGGCCATGTAGGCCTCGGCGACAGAAGAGAACGCACGGCCTGCGCCGGCGAGCCCCTCCTGCTCGATCGTCAGGAAGTAGTGACCGATGACCATGTCCTGGGTGGGCATGGTGACCGGGCGACCGTCGGCGGGCTTCAGGATGTTGTTGGTCGACAGCATCAGGATGCGCGCCTCGGCCTGGGCCTCCGCACTCAGCGGCAGGTGCACGGCCATCTGGTCACCGTCGAAGTCCGCGTTGAACGCGGTGCAGACGAGCGGGTGAATCTGGATGGCCTTGCCCTCGATGAGCTGCGGCTCGAACGCCTGGATGCCCAACCGGTGCAGGGTCGGTGCGCGGTTCAGCAGCACCGGATGCTCGGCGATGACCTCTTCCAGCACGTCCCACACGACCGGGCGCTGGCGCTCGACCATCCGCTTGGCGCTCTTGATGTTCTGCGCAAGGTTCAGGTCGTCGAGCCGCTTCATGACGAACGGCTTGAACAGCTCCAGTGCCATGGCTTTCGGCAGCCCGCACTGGTGCAGCTTGAGCTGCGGGCCGACGACGATGACCGAACGGCCGGAGTAGTCGACGCGCTTGCCCAGCAGGTTCTGGCGGAACCGGCCCTGCTTGCCCTTCAGCATGTCCGAGATCGACTTCAGCGGGCGGTTGCCCGGGCCGGTCACCGGACGGCCACGGCGGCCGTTGTCGAACAGGCTGTCGACGGCCTCCTGCAGCATCCGCTTCTCGTTGTTCACGATGATCTCGGGCGCGCCGAGGTCGAGCAGCCGCTTGAGGCGGTTGTTCCGGTTGATCACACGGCGGTACAGGTCGTTCAGGTCGGAGGTCGCGAAGCGGCCACCGTCCAGCTGCACCATCGGGCGCAGGTCCGGCGGGATGACCGGGACGGCGTCCAGCACCATGCCGAGCGGGGAGTTGACGGTGTTCAGGAACGCCGCAACCACCTTGAGCCGCTTCAGGGCGCGGGTCTTGCGCTGGCCCTTGCCGGTCAGGATGGTCTCGCGCAGCGATTCCGACTCCGCGGCCAGGTCGAAGGTACCGAGACGGTTCTTGATGGCCTCGGCGCCCATGTATCCGGCGAAGTACTTGCCGAAGCGGTTCTTCATCTCCCGGTACAGGATCTCGTCGCCTTCGAGGTCCTGGACCTTGAGGGACTT
>Ga0209745_1002009_pt1 | contig 11799 bp, 10 predicted proteins | sample BarGraNGADG00312_FD_184495 | JGI IMG/M metagenome (GOLD analysis project Ga0209745, IMG submission 184495) | Arctic peat soil microbial communities from Barrow, Alaska - Barrow Graham LP Ref core NGADG0004-312 (SPAdes) (version 2) | ecosystem: Environmental > Terrestrial > Soil > Wetlands > Peat... | reverse complement strand
CCATTGAAGGTAATTTGACCCGCATCAGCTTCGTAGACACCGGTAATTACATTGAAAATAGTTGTCTTCCCAGCGCCATTGGGGCCAATAATGCCTTTAATCTCACCAGGATTAATCATAAAACTAAAATCCAGGATGGCTTTTACGCCTCCGAAACTTTTATAGAGATGTTCAACTTCTAGTAGGGCCATCGTTCGCTATCTCCTTGGAAGTTTCGGTGTAGTTGCCGTTACTGTCATCTGGTTTTCGGCGGTGGAATAAGGCTCGAATGTTTCTGCGGGTAAGTTCCCATTCTCCAAGCAAACCGGATGGCTTAAAGTTGATGATTAAGAGAACCAGTACAGCATATACAACGCTGCGATACTCAGCGAGTGACCGCATCACTTCGGGCATGCCCGAAAGCAGGAAGGTACCCAAAATAGAACCTGTCAGGCTATTGGACCCGCCAAAGAAGACCATGATGATCCACTCAGCGCTTTTCTTCCAACCAAACAAAGTTGGATCCACATACGTAGTGAAAAATGCATATAGACAACCGCTGAAGGCAGTAACCGCAACCGAAGTCAGGAAGGCAATCATCTTGACCCTGGGAGCATTGATTCCCATCGCCTTGGCTGCCAGTTCGTCATTTCTGACGGCAATGCACTGCCGGCCATACTTGCTATTCTTGAAGTAAGCTGCCAGGACAATACACACAATTGCCGAGCCTCCCGCAATCCAAATATTGGTGATCTTTGGAATGCCGGTAAAACCAGAGGCGCCACCAGTGAGGTTTGTGGCTTGGTTAAGCAAGGAGGTGATCGCTTCGCCAAAACCTAAAGTTACCAGTGAGATGTAGTCTCTGCGGAGGCGTACGGTGGGCAAACCAACTACGAAACCAATCAAAACGGCCACAATTACGGCGATGACACAGGCAGGAATGAATGGAACACCTAATTTGGTTACCATGATGGCTGAGACGTAGGAGCCCAAAGCCATGAACGCTGCCTGCCCAAGCGAGAACATACCTGTCAAACCCGTTAGAATGTAAACACCAGTCACTGAAACGATGGTGATAAAGATAAAAGTCAAAATAGAGGTAATGAGTGCCAATTTGCTAGCCTACGCTTTCTCTTGGACGTTTGAACCAGCCAAGCCTCTTGGTCGGATCAGAAGGAAAGCAAGCATAATAATGAAAATAATGACTGGGGAATAGCCTGAACCTACAAAATTAATTAGCAAGGTTTCCGTCATACCCAGCAGCAGAGCACCAAGAATGGCGCCAGGGAAGCTGCCCAAACCACCAATGACTGAAGCAATAAAACCCTTGACCACCATCCCACCGAGGGTTGGGTACAAGGTGTAATTGATACCAAGGAAGACGCCTGCCAAGCCTGCCAGCGCGCCGGAGATTAGAAATGCAGTCTGGATGGCACGAGTTGAATCGATGCCCATCAGCTTAGCCGTTTCAAAGTCGAAACTGACACTGCGCAGACCACGTCCAATCCTGGTTTTATTCAGGACATAAACCAGCAAGATGAGGACAATGGCACTAATGGAAAACATAAGCAGATCGGAGGTTGAGACAACCCAATTCCCGAGCTGGATGGTCGCATTTTTAAAGAAACGAGGGTAGTTATAGAAATTGGCACCTGCCTTGATGGTAACCAGACCCTCATAAAGAGCCCCTAAAGTAATGGATGAAACAAAAAAGTACTCTGAGGAAGATTTACGTGCAATAATTCTGCGGAAGGCGACTAGTTCGCCAATAAGCGAAATCAGTGCGCCGGTAACCACCGCAGTCAGAATGGTCGGAACCAAACCCCAGCCCTTTTGCGCAGCGATGAAATAACCTGCAAACGCACTCAAGGTCATCAAGGCTCCATGCGAGAAGTTGGAGAACTTCAACACATTAAAAACCAGAGAAAACCCGGTCGCAATGAGAGCGTAAACTGAACCGAGAGCAATGCCATTGATAAGAATTTGCATAGCGATTTTCTTTCATGAAAATCCCCTTGCATCAATCGATGCAAGGGGATTTATTCTAGAAGTGTTTATTTACCGACAGAATATCTTTGGAGCAGAACAGGGTCAGAACCCTTATAGGTGAACATGACCATTTCTAGACCTGTTGGTGTGTGGGTTTTGGGATCGATAGTGATGTTGCCAGTATAACCAGGATAATCCTTGAGGTTCTCGACCGCATCGCGGATCTTAGCTGGGTCAGTGCCAACTTCGCCCATGATCTTTGCTAAAGCATTACCAAGATCGTAACCAAGGAAGAACTTGTTAGTGACATCAATACCAGTCTTTTCTTTGACGGATTTAGTCAATTCTGCGTTCTTGGCTTCAGATTGGTCAAGGTTGTTGATGAAGTAAATACCATCAGCGGGCTCGCCAAGCAAGGTGTTGAAGGGCGGATTGGCATCCAGGCCAGCAATCAAGGCACCCTTGAAACCAAGAGCACGGGCTTGTTGGGTAATCAGGATCAGCTCCTGGGTGTAATTGGGCATGAAGATGGCATCCACATTTTCGCTCAGAATTTTACCGAGCAAGGTCTTGAAATCTTTGTCAGTGGCTGCATAGGGAACAGGTTCCACAACTTCAGCACCAAGGGCTTTGGCTGTATCCAGGAATGGGGTCAGTAAAGATTTGGAATAGGCATTGCCTTGGTTGTAAATGACACCAAATTTTTTGAAGCCGTTTTCTTTGATGGCATAAGTTGCCATGATTTCGGCCATCTGGACGGCATTGGGCTGGAAGGCAAACATATTCTTGTAGGGTGTGCCATCTTCTTTGACCTGGGACTTGAGGTCCACAGAGAAACCAACAACGGGCACGTTGTACTGTTCGGAAATTGGAGCAATAGCGAGGGCAATATTCGCGATTGGAGGTCCAATAATAACACTGACCTTGTCTGTCGTGACGGCACGTGTGAAGGCATTGATGGCTTCGTTCACGTCGGCTTTGGTGTCATAGGTGATCATCTTGATCATTTGGCCATTAACACCACCTTTGGCGTTGATTTCATCAAAAGCCCACTTAGCCCCAGCTTCAACCATCTTTCCTAAAGTTGAAGTCGGACCGGTGATATCCTGCAGACAACCGACCAGGATTTCGCCTTTGGGAGCAGCTGGTGCTTCTGTTGGCTTAACTTCGGCATTTGTCTGAGGGGCGGCGGTTGGCGCAGCGGCGGGAGCCGTGCAGGCAACCATGCTTAGAATCATAATGACACTAAGCAAAACCACAACTAATCTTTTCATTCTCTTCCTCCATTTATTTTTTCTGGGGGCAATATTTGCCACCCAGTTAATCAACTCTGAATTGCAAGATTTGTTTTTCCATCCATTTGTCTCAAAAAAAATATACTTTCTAGCAGTTTGTTAACATTTCGTTCCACTAGGTGGAATTTGGTTTCGATTAATGATACAATGGATGCAGGTAAACGTCAAGTCATTTAGACATTATCTTGGCTGCTTTAATAATCAATTGACAGGTAAGGTTTGAACTATGACAGATAATTTGCAGAATAGTAGTGATCAAGTCAGATCAATTGTACGGGCATTTAGCATGTTGGAGGCAATATCCCATGCTAATGGGGAAAAACTTGGTATTCAGGATCTTGCCAAGGCAACCAACCTTAGCAAAGCCACGGCTTACCGCATTGCATCCACTTTGGTTGCCCTGGATTACATTGAAAAAGACGGGAATAATAAGTACAGCCTGGGGCTTAAACTTATCAGCCTCAGCGCTGTGGTACTAAATAACCTGCAACTCGTAGAGGTGGCCAAGTCTGAGATTCAAGATCTGGCCAAAGAAATTGGGCTAACTACACACCTGGGTACCGTTGATGGCGATGATTTACTCTACCTTGCAAAAGCCAATTCAAATAACAGCATCCGCACAACCTCCTACGTCGGCCAACGTTCCTTCTTACACAGCACGAGTCTTGGTAAAGTCCTGTGTTCCTATCTGCCCCTTTCAAGAGTCACGCAGATTATGGGAGAGAAGGGTATGCCACAATTCACGCCGAAAACAATTACTAAAATTGAAGAATATTTATTGGAACTCGAAAACGTAAAATCCCAGGGGTTTGCAGTTGATGATGAGGAAAACGAAAAATTCGTGCGCTGCGTTGCTGCTCCGGTTTTTGACCACACCGGGCGGGTGACCTCAGCCATCAGCGTTTCGGGCCTGATCGTCCACCTTCCCGAAACCAAACTACCCAAGGTGATTGAAGCTGTAAAGTCCAGGGCAATGCGCATTTCCAGGAAATTAGGTTACACTGGCGACTAAGTAGTAACTTTCTCACCGTTGACTGGGAATTTCTTGGTTATTAATGCCAAAGCACAAAAAGTGCTTCGCTTGCCTAATATTAAGAAATCTTCCCGAAATTATGATTAGGCGCCATCGTACTCCTTAATTCTATCAACTTTGGGCTTGCTGCGGCTGGCGGGATCATAAGTATTCTGCAGGTATTCCTTGACCAGGCACTTTGCCAATTCGACTCCAGTGACCTGTGCGCCAAGAGCGATGAGGTTGGCATCATTGCTTAATTGCGCCCGTTGTGCCTGATAGACATCGGTTACAAGCGCACAATAAGCACCCTTCACTTTATTGGCAGAAATGCTAACACCTATCCCAGTCCCACAGATGACAATACCGCGTTCAAATTCCTTCTGAACCACTGCTTCGGCAACCTGAAACGCTACATTGGCGTAGATTGGGTCGTCTGAGCCAAAATCCGTAATATCATGACCAAGTTTTTGGACGTAAGCAAAAATCACATTTTTCAAATCTGCGGCGTTGGGATCACAACCAATGGCTATCTTCATTCTTCCTCCAAAACATGCTCTTTTTTAGTCCCTGAGGATATAGGATAACATCTTTTTCTCTAAATTTCGCGGCATCAAGGATTTTCTAATTTTTAATTTTCAACAAAGTACAATAATCAAGCAGGAACAGACAATTGAAACGTATTAGGCTTGCCTCATAGCTTTTCTGAAGGTATATTTTAGGCACTCATTAGCACGCTTTGGCAGCAAAAAGGAGAACCATGAGTTTATTTAACGGAAAAAGGCTCGATAACAGCACATTCAAACTGGATGTCGAGCGTATGCGTACTGGATGGTACAGCGATAAATATTTCCCCAACGTTGCCCTGGTGCTCGAGACTTTAGCAGAAGAAGGCTACACCTATCAAGGCAACGACGACCGCTTGCCTGTAGGAGTCTCTGCCGAAGGTGTTCCCTGTGGTGATATAGAAGTGGAAATGCAATGGTTCACCCGCCGCTCCGGTACCAGCGTAATTGTTGGGGTCGACAAAGCCCTCACAATGCTCAAGGAATGCACTGGATACTTTGATGGAAACAAATTTATTAACACAGCCGATAAACTTCAGGTCTGGGCTGTTCAGGATGGCAACACTACTACTTACAATGGAATCCCGTTAAATGTTAAACCTGTTATTCGCGTCCGCGGCCGCTACCGCGATTTTGCCCTGCTTGAAACCCCGACTCTCGGCATCCTTGCGCGTTCAACGCGCATCGCCACTAATGTCTACGAGACCTTGAAAGCCGCAAGGGGCAAGCCCATGCTCTTCTTCCCCGCGCGTTTTGACCTGCATGAAGTTCAGGCTGCCGATGGTTATGCCTACCTCATCGCCATCAACCGCTACAATTTGGATTACGCCTCCACCCTCGGTCCGTTCGTCTCCACGGATGCCCAGGGTGACTGGTGGGGCGGTTCCGGCGGCGGCACGGTTTCTCATTCCACAATTTGCAGTTTCCTGGGGGATTCCCCTGAAGCCATGCTGCAATTCTCACGCATTATGGACGTCAGAACTCCCCGCATTATGTTGGTTGATTTTGATAACGACTGCGTGCGCACTTCTGTGGCGGTGGCTGAAGTCATGTTCCGCAAACATCTTGATTGCCTGGTCTCTGGAAACAAGGAGGAAGCCCGTAAATTCCGCCTGGATGGGGTACGGTTGGACACGAGTGGCTCCATGCGAGATGTGTCAGTTGAAGCCCTCGGCGACCCCGTTTTGGATTTTGGCGTCAATGCCCGCCTGGTCAGCAATGTGCGTAAGGGCTTGGATGCGGCTTGGGAAACCTGGGACATTCCCGCCGAGTGGCGTGAAGAAGCGCGCAAATACTGCCACACTGTGAAGATTGTCGTTTCCGGCGGCTTCACGCCGGAGCGCATCGCCAAATTCGAGAAGCTTGGTCTGCCGGTGGATACCTATGCCGTCGGTTCTTACTTCTTCGATAATCACGAGCGCACGAATACAGATTTCACTGCAGATGTCGTGCGAGTCAAAACCAATGGCAAATGGGTCGATCTGGCCAAGGTCGGCCGGCATGCCACTGATAACCCCGATCTTGTGCGGGTCTGGTAATAAAACTGAATAATCAACAAGGACCCGATTTACGGGTCCATTTTTGTGACAAGCATGTTAAGATAAAAAGATGCAGGACAATCTGGATTCTGGAGCCACAATAAGAGATACAACCCAATTCAATTGGCCAAAACTCATTGCGGCCTTCCTGATCTGCATTCTACCAATTGTGATACTCTGGGGTATCTTCAGAGTAAATAACAGCTCACTTTCTGAATTCCATCTGATTAACAGCGACGAGTTTGATTACTACGCGGAATCGGTTTCAATTGCCCGCAACAGCCTCATAAACCAGGAAAGCGGTTACTTTGGTTACAGTTTGAACCTGCACGCCAGATTGCTCAATTACGGCGCGCATGCCCCCTTTAATCTCCTTCCGTTCGCGTTAACAGCCAAACTCACTGGCGACAGCCAGGCTAGTGCCCTATTGGCAAATCTGGTTTTACTCTGCATTTCCCTTTTTGTATTTTTCCTGCTCCGAAGGTCACTTAAGGATCTGGCTCTCCTCTTCTTGCTGCTTTTTAGTTTCCTACCCTTCTTACTCTACGTCTTTACCGGAATGGTCGAGGTGCTTATTTATGCAGGCCTAATCCTGCTCCTGCCTTTCTATGAAAAGCTGTTTGCAAAAAGAGAACAATCTCCTTTCTTGCTTGCTTATATTTTGCTGGTTCTTCTCTGGAGTCTTTCCCGTATTACACATGTTTTCTTTTTACTGCCTGCCCTAATTTTTGAAATCGGAATCCTAAAGAAAAGGGCGATTCCGACACTGTTCAAGTATGCCCTCATGGTCCTGGTACTAACAACTGTATTATGGCTGCTCTCAGCGTCATTCCCCTGGTCCTTCATGGGACAGTGGCTGCGCTCAAGCCAGAAAGTCAGCTTCTTTTTTAGGCACGGCCTTTCAATGTCATTCAAATTTCTGCAGCCAGGTTTTGGCGAACCGATGGAAGTTGCCTTGCGATATACCTACTTACTTTGGATCGGGATCCTTGCCCTGCCTTTGTTTAGACCTCGGAATCAATTGTCTGATTCTGAGCGGTTCTTCATACTTGGGCATTTGGCTGTCCTGCTTGCCCATCTGGTTTTTGTGCTCTTTTTTTATGACTTTGACGAAATACGCGGCTTTCGTATGCTATCGCCAGTCTTATTCTTCTCGATGGCTTCCTGCCTTCTTGGAACTCTTCACAAATTACCAAAAAGACTTGCCATAATCTCAATTCTGGGGGTCTGGTTCATTTTTCTCGTGCTAGCCTTCCCGCAAAGGCAAGCGCTTTACACCGAAACGATTCTCAGACGCCTCGAACCTGTTCACAAGTCGCAAGTTTTCAAGTGGGCGGATTACAACCCAAATCCGCGGGACCGCTGGGAGAATACTGTCTATGTAGATCTATTTATCTATCCGGATATGGATTATGCTTTCTTCAAACCCGGCTTAGGTTTGATGGTATTCCGCGTAGATGAGTTGGATGATTTCCTGGCCTCTTTCTCACCTGAAGCCCTCAAAGCTAAGTACCTAATCAGTTCCGCTGCTACAGAGTTCCCTGGTTATGAAAAAGTAGGCACAGATATGGATATCAGCCTCTACCAAAAAGTGACTCCATAAAACGATGGACAACCAGAGACTGACTCCTCTTAGGGTTGAACCGGATACGCGTAAACCGACCGTTTATTTCTTCTTATTGTTGCTGCCTTTCCTTTTGCTTGTGCTGATATTCATAATCATCCGCAAAAACCCCCTGGATTTCCGTTTGGTATTCAGTGATGAGTTGGATTATTGGGCTGAAACTGCCACCCTCATCAAACGGGGGTTGTTCAGCCCAAACGCCGGCTATTTTGGTTACAGCTTTGATAACTTTGCCCGCTTGTCTTATTTCGGTGCCCACGGGTTCTTTAGTCTGATCCCATATGCACTTATTGGAATCTTTGCCCCGCGCGCTCAGGTGACTGTGTTGGCACTAAATGCCCTTTTCATTGGGGTCAGCCTTTCTACGACTTATCACCTGACCGGTTCATTGCGCAAGACTCTGGCAATTGCCTTGCTACTTTTTGCCTTCTATCCTTTTTATCTATATTACCAAACTGGCATGGTCGAGACCTTGTTCTACGCTGGATCAATCATTCTTGCCGTACTCTGTGTTAAGTGCTTTACTCCCGATTCCAGGCAGTGGAGTTTTTTAAGGCTTTATTTCTGGGTCGTCATCCTCTTTAGCCTTTTCCGCCTGAGCAATCTGGTTTTGATTATTCCGGCTTTCTATGTGGAAATTAGTCTGGAAAAAAGCAATAAATTGTTAACAATAATCAAATATGGACTGATCGCAGTTGTGGTCGCTTTGCTTTCAATTCTTTTTAGTGCAACCTATCCCTGGGGTTTCCTGGGTGAATTAGGTAAATCAACGGCGAAGCTGAGTTTGGTAATTTCCCATACGGCGTCAAACTTCCAGCTTCTCTTCGATCTAAAAGCTGGATATGGCCTGGAGATTTTGCCAAGATTCTTGTTTCTTTCCTGGTTAATCTTCCTGTGTATTTACTACTTCGCAACCAAAAAATACAACATCAAATCGAATGATCACTTTTTGCTCGCCCAAATATTGGCGATGCTTGCACTGCTGGCAATTAATCTCACTCTATACGATATTGGCTCTTTCCGTGATTTGCGAGTGCTTTCTCCCATCCTGGTTTTTTCCATGATCACATTCTTCCTCCACGGCATAGGAAAGAATTCTGGAAAATTGGTTTTAGTTTTTGCTGTGGTTTTCCTATTAGCTTCTAATTATGTTGTCGTAAGCGAACGCACCATGGTTCAGAATTTATTTGTCTCCAGACGGTATGAGGCAGTGAATCCTCCGGCCATCTTGCAAGCCGTACGCTATGATCCTGACGCAAAAACACGTTGGGATAACACTGCCTACGTCGACCTAAGGGTTTATGGAAGCTTAGACTGGCAGAATTACAGTCCAGGAATTGGCATTATGGCGCTTAGTCCGGAAGAAATAGAGAGTCTCAAACCCAGTGATACAGGTTCCCTCACACAAGCAGAGTACATTATCAGCATTGAACCAATATACTTAACTGGCTATCAGCTCAGTAAGACTGAGCAAAACGCCTATTTATACAGCCGAGATTAAATTCTTAAAGCAATTTACAGACTTATAACCTGAGTAGCCCCTTGCATTGCCGCCAGGATATCGGGCATGCCGCCAACCCGCCCGACCTTCACTTTATCCGCCAAGCCAAAGCTTTCCAGACAAGTCGAACACACAATCAATTCCACGCCCTTGGCCTCGAGTTGCTTGAGCCATTCAAGCACCAACGAGCCTTCACAAACCAGCCGGACTCCTTCGGTATAAAAAAGAATTTTTCCAGGTAACTGATTGGATTGATATAGCAAATTGAGGTATTTCACAGCCACAAAAGTCTGTAATTCGTTGGGGGCGTCCCCCAGACCATTGCGAGTGAAGAGCAAAACGCTTGATTTGTCCATGTTCAAATCCCTTTTCTAATTACATCCGATGAAGCGTGGGTCAGGGCGTCTTTGGCCGTCAGGCCAGTTGCTATAACCATAATACCCAATGCTACCCAAAACTGAACGGAAGGCAAGTCCCGGAAGAGGATCAGTGAAATCAATACCCCAAAAAATGGCGCCGTTGAATAAAAGGCACTGGTCTTGGCAGCACCCAATTCTCTTTGGGCTCTTATGTAAAAGTAGATACTTAACCCGTAAGCTATAAAACCAAGCAGCATGGCCAAAACTATCCCCAGCCCCGTTCCTTGTGTTTGACGGCTGATAAAGGCTACGATTAATGCCCCAAAGCCCGAGCCAAACCCTTTGACCACCACAATTTGGATGGGGTTCTTACCAGAGAGCCGGCGGGTGATGTTATTCTCAAAGCCCCAGCAAAGGGTAGCCCCGAGAATGAGTAATGCGCCGGTTGAAAAGTCGAATGAACTCAGATTTCCTTGTATAGAGAGCAAAAGGCTTGCAATTACCACCAGGACAATTGCCAACCACAGCCGCCAACTAACCTTCTCTCTGAAGATAATCCATGCCACCAGTGTCGTGGCAACAATCTCAAAATTAACCAGCAAAGAAGTAGCTTCCGCGGAAACGCTTGACAGCCCCAGCATTAAGAGAATTGGGGCGGCTATATCCAGCACAATCATGCCTGCCAGCCAGGGCATGTCCATCCAATCCAGGTTCTTTTCCCGGCTTTGCTGCTCATTCTTGGCTGTTGCAAGAAACAATACTGACATGCCCAGACCAGTGCCGATGTAAAGCAATGCCGCCATCAGTTCCGGCGCGACCTGCTTCAGCAAAAGTTTCGAAAATGGGGCGTTGAGTCCAAAAAGCAAGGCCGCGGCAATTGCCATAGCCACGGCTTTGCCCATTTTATTGCCGGCTGGTTTCACGCACTCCTGAGAACGGCATTGTATTGATGGGTAAGGTAGCGCACAACCCGGTTGCGGATGGTTTCCGCGTCCTTGACACCCAAGGTTCGGTCTGCGGCCTGGTAGGTCAGTTGATAAGCCATGGATTTTTTACCCTCACCCAGTTTTGCGTCTCTGTAAATATCAAAAAGCCTAACCCCAACCAACAGTTTTCCACCAGATTGGCGGATGGCCTCTTCCAGTTCAGCAGCCGACACACCCTCGTCCACGATAACCGCAATGTCTTCACTCATGGTTGGATAGTTTGAAAGTGACTGGAATTTAAAATTTCCCTGGGCTTGTTGGATCAACAAATCGGCATCCAGCTCAGCTGCGTAGATAGGCACATCTTTGAAGTTGTAGTTCATCTTGACCAGAGGATGGATTTCTCCCATCACGCCCAGGCTTTCTTCTCCGATAAATATCTGGGCGCATTTACCTGGATGGAAACTGGGGTCGCTGGCAGGTCTAAAGCTGACTTTCTGCAGGTGCAATGCACTGAAAAGAACCTCAATTACGGCCTTCAGGTCATAGAAGTCGACCGGACGCGGTGCATTTTCCAACCAGGTGGAAAGATCCCCAGCCCCAGTCATCCCAATCGTCAGCCGTTTGCTTTCCTTCGGTAAAGCCTGGTCCTGCACTGGCAGGAAAACCGGGCCAATCTCAAATAGCGCCAGGCTATCCCGGAATTTGCTGTTATATTCCAACAGTTCCAACATCGTTGGGAGCGTTCTGCGGCGCATCACGGTACGTTCCGGGGTGATAGGGTTTTTAATGCGCACATACTCTTCTTCCGGGTTGTGGTTGCGGTTTGGGAAGATAGCCGCCTCGCGTTCTAATGAAGTCTGCCGGTAAGTAAATGTGTCCTGTAAGCCAGCTTGTGTCAGTACTTCACGAATGCGGTCGCTCATCTCAACTTCCAGATTACCCCGCTGGACAGGCAGCTCATGCGCCATCCGGGTGGCCGGGATTTTGTCATAACCGTAAACCCGGCT
>Ga0209745_1002007_pt1 | contig 11804 bp, 9 predicted proteins | sample BarGraNGADG00312_FD_184495 | JGI IMG/M metagenome (GOLD analysis project Ga0209745, IMG submission 184495) | Arctic peat soil microbial communities from Barrow, Alaska - Barrow Graham LP Ref core NGADG0004-312 (SPAdes) (version 2) | ecosystem: Environmental > Terrestrial > Soil > Wetlands > Peat ... | reverse complement strand
ACCGCGCCCTTGCTTTCCTGGAAAGCGGCGCCGTGCAGGTTAAGCAACTTGTAACCCACACCTTTCCCCTGGAGGATTACGCTGAGGCGCTTGAGGTCCTGTCCGGCGACAGGAACGCGCTCAAGATCGTGATAAAGCCCTGAACTGCGAGAAAAACGACGGTTCTCTTGCACGACCGGGTTAAGGGAGGAGCAGGATGAAAGACGTAGTGTTCACGCTCGATCAGGACGCGCTGATATGGCTGCGCCGGATCATCACCGATGATGACAGGGACGAGGCCTTGAGGTTTATCCGCGAGGTGCTGGGTCCGAAAGTCAACGAATCGGAACACCCGCCGGGCATCATCAGGGGTATCTGAGGAAAAGAGGCAGATGATGGAACACTTGATTAGGGATGCCCACATGTCCGACGCGACTGACATCGCGAAGCTCAGCTACCTTGCCGGCCAGAGCCACGTCCAGGTCTCGATATTCGACCTGATGGTGTCGGGACCCTACGGGATGACCGACGAGAGAATCGAGAACATGGCGAAGATCGTCGCGGCCGAGGCGCCGTCCTGGATGTCGTACCGCCATTACCATGTGGTGGAAGCCGGAGGGAAGGTGGCAAGCGGGCTTGAGACTTTCATGCCTGAGGAGGCGGGCAACCGGCAGCTCGGCGACGCGATGAAAGAGGCGGGCTGGACGACCAGGGACTTCATCGAGATGGCCGCCAGGATGCGCGTGTGGTTCAAGGTCGATCCCGGGCGCGAGCCGGGTTACCTGATAGTCGAGAACGTCGCCACATACGAAGAGTACAGGGGCAACAGCTTCACCTCCGAGCTGCTCGCCCAGGCGATCGCCACGGGGCGCGACGAGGGGCACAAGGGGCTGCAGCTCACGGTGATGCTTGGCAACGAGCCCGCCATCCGCGCCTACGAGAAAGCCGGCTTTGTCATGGGGAAGACCGGAGAGAACAAGAAGTTCGAGAAGGTCTTCTCATCTCCGGGCGTTGGCCAGATGCTGCTGAAGTTCTAGCGAAAAACGGGGGTCAGGCACTTTTTCGCCGTTTTTTTTTCACGAGGTGCGCCAACGGGGTCTGACCCCGGTGGCGCAGTTGAGTAATAATAGGGGCAGCCGGTCGGGGACCAGAGCGAGGAAAGACAGAGGATGACCACCCAGGCGGATAAGGCGAAGCAGAAGAAGAAGAGGGCGCTCAAGAAGAAGCACGAGCACGAGACCGAGCACATGCACGAGGAAGCCGCCCGGAAGAAGGTGGCGCACCGGGAAGAGACGGTCGTGATAATCATCTTGCTGGCACTCGTGCCGTTCCTGCTGACAGGCATCTTCTTCTGGCCGTCCAACACCAGTACGGCCACGGGCTCCAAGGGCGGCACAGGCCTGGCGAACGGCAGCTACAGCGCTACTTGCTTGAGCAGCAAGCCCGCGACCGGCAGCGGGGCGACCGTCACGATAGGCGTAGACGGCCAGACGATACTGGTGAGCTTGAGCGACCTGTCCGGCAACGCGCTGATGGACTCGGGCACGGTCTTCCAGACCCAGCCGGGGCAGCAGATCGATATCACAGTCAAGAACGGATACATCACGGATTGGATCCCGACGTCTTCGCCGGGTTGAGGAACGTAACGGTCTTTTGAGTGGCCGGCGGGACGCCGGCGCTACAAAGGGGGTAGATGGTGATGGAGGAAAAGGGTTCGGGCTGGCTGACATTCGCCTCGATCATGATGATCGTGGCCGGCATCGGTAACTTCATATGGGGGATCACCGCTGTCGCGAAGAACCAGCTCCTCATAAACAGGCTTCTGTTCGCGAACCTGACTTTCTGGGGAATAGTGTTCATGATCGTGGGCGTGCTCCTGGTCATCGCGGGCGTCGGCGTGCTCAACAAGGCCCCGTGGGCCCGCGTCTTCGGGATAATCTTCGCCGCGCTCAGCATGATCTTCTATTTCATGGTCATCTGGGCGTACCCGGCCTGGTCCATCCTGGTGATCGCGATCGACGTGCTCGTGATCTACGGGCTCGCCGAGTACGGCGGGCAGTCGGCGGGCGCGCAGGAATAGGAGACTGACCGGCAGGGCCTGGAAGGCGCCATGGAGAAGTTCGGCAGAATCGCAATGATCGTGGTGGTGCTGGCCTCTATCGTCATCCTCGTGAACGTTGGGCCATGCACGCCTGTGACCACAGTTCCGGGCACCACGGGCAGCGCTCCCATCGCGCCCAAGGTGCAGTTGAAGGTCTTCACGAGTTCAGAGCTTGCCAGGAACACCGGCAGGAACGGCAGCCCCGCCTATGTCGCCGTGGATGGGCTCGTATACGATGTGACCGGCAGCAGGTTCTTCATAAACGGGATCCACTCCGTCTGCGAAGGCGACACTTCCGCGGGACAGGACCTCTCTGACGACATGAACGACGCTCCCAAGGGAATGCGCGAGATGCTCCTGAGATTCCCTATCGTGGGGACTATGGCCGGCTCAAACGCGAAGGTGCCGGTGCAGACCACGCCGCAGAACGTTCCCCAGAAGACGTTCACGGTCGCGGACCTTGCGAAGTACAACGGGCAGAAGGGCCAGCCGGCGTATGTCGGGGCGGACGGGCTGGTGTACGACGTGACTGGCAGCCCGTGGTGGGTCGCGGGCAATCACAGCATCTGCAACTTGAGCAGCATGGCGGGAAAAGACCTCACACAGGCCTTGAACCAGGCGCCACCAAACATGAGGACGCTCCTGCAGAGGTTCCCGGTGGTCGGGCACCTGCAGTGACCTGCCGGCGAGACGCCGGCGCTACGAGGACAAAGACTGCCGGCGAGACGCCGGCGCTACGAGGACAAAGGGACCGTTACATGCCGACTGACAAAGAGATCAGGGCATTCCTCGGGAAGCACCGGCACTCCGTGGGCGCCGGGCTGACGGTGCTCGCCGCGGGGATGCTCGCGGTCCCGCCGCTGGTCATCGGCCTCAGCACCGGCGGCTGGAACAGTTGGCTGTCGTGGGTGCCGCGCCTCACTTCCCTCTATGCGTTCACCCTCATCTTCATGAACATAGTGACGGGGGCGCTGGCGCCCTACTTCTACCCGGTGTTCAAGGCAAGGGGCGAGTACCTGATACACACGATAACGGGGTCGCTCGGTTTCCTGCTCGCACTTTCACACGGCCTGATCATCCTGACCCAGCGCACATACAAGGGGTACAGCGGCGTATGGCTGGTAGGGCCGATAGCGCTCATCCTGCTCGCCGGCACGGTCTGGGTCGCGCTCGACAGGGTCAGGCTCAAGAAGGTCTGGCGCTTCATACACCAGATAAACTACGCGATCTTCATCGCGATATACGTCAAGGCAGTCCTCATCGGCAGCGACTTCAGGCTGAACACTCCCGCGTCAATCGCGCTTATGGTCATCTTCACCGCCTACATGGCGATAGCGGCCGTTGCCTTGCTGCTGAGGTTCAGGCGCTATCAAGTCCTTGTCACGGAGAGAAAGCAGCGGGCGGCAGCAAAAGAGCTGGCCGTTGAAGCCGAAGGGGCCGCGCCGGCCGAATAACTATTCCTTCACCGGGAGCAGGTGCCACACCACGGGCGTGTACTGCTCCGCCTGCACCGCGAGAGACACGCTCAAACCGGTTGGCTGCACCGATTCCGACTTACTGCCGCTGTAGAAATCGATCGCTTTCGAGGTCGCGGTGACCTGGCCCACTTTGCCGAAGTAGAAAGCCGAGCCCGGAAGCGGTGAGAACTCCATCCCTGAGACAGTGCCTTCCTCGGATTGCCCCGGGACGTAAGTGGCGACGCTCGTTTCGATGCCGCCGCCGGTCGGGCGGTAGCAGACCTTCACGTCCTGGCCGGCCCCGCTCTGGTCGGCGAGCAACTCCTGCTTATAGTAAGCGACCGTGGCGCCGTCCTTCGAGAAGCCCGTCAACTGGTAAGCGACCGCGGTGTACTGGCCGGTGTCCCGCAGCATCGGCATGTAGACCGAGTCGGTCACGGTCGAGCCGAGCGTCAGCTTGTGGGGGATCGACGAGGGGTAGTCGGAGCCGAAGTGGTTGAAGTAGAGGGCGTTGGCGGTCGGAGCCCAGAGCCCCTGGACCGATTCCTCCTGCAGGCCGCCGAGTGTGTAGACGTGGCTGACGCTGTTCGCGGCTATGTCGTAGCGCTCGAAACCCACCGAATAGGGGGAGCCCGCCTGGATGTTGGCCTGGTCCTGCGGCGTCACCCGCGTGAAGAAGATGTACTTGCTCGCCGGGTCGAACGCCGGGTTCTCGGCGAGGCCTTTCTCGGGCAGGGTCACTTGAGAAACGTTGCCGCCGCTCGCGCCCATCCTGAAGATCGTGCGCTGGTCGCCGTTCGCTGCCACGAATGCGATCCTGGAGCCGTCCGGTGATACCGCGAAGTCGACTATGTCGCCCCTGGTGGTCAGCTTCTGCTCGCTGGAACCGTCCATGTCGACGGCGTAGATGTCCTTGTTGTTGATGTAGAGCATCCTCTGGCCCAGCGTCTTTGCAGTGGTGGTGCCGGTCTTCTTTGGCAGTGTGGTCTGAGTCGTGCCGTTGGAGGATGTGCCCCTCAGGCCGAAGTAGAGGCCGACCGCGACGCCGGCAGCCACCAGCACCGCGACTACCGCGATGAGCACGATGGTGAGCGTACTCATCTTACGGCCGCTTCCCGCAGGTGGCCCGGGCACCGCCGCCGGGGGTTGAGCCCCGCCGGCCGCTCCGCTCGCGCCGGAGGTCGCCTGCTGAGCGCCGCAGAAGGTGCAGAACCTTCGCCCTTCTTCAAGGGGCTTGCCGCAATTGTTGCAGAACATGGGCTCCTCCTTCTGATGCACCGCCGGGACCTGACCGCGGCGACCTTGCCGATTTCACGCTAATCACAAGAACTGCCCTTCGAGGATTTCGTGTTTGATCTGGTAATTATATCGTTCAAGGTGCCTCGGGTGCTTAAGTAGCGGGGTCAGGTCCTTTTTCTTAAGGCAGAGCTTCACAGACCAGGTTCGCTTGAGAGAATGGACCTGACCCCAGGAAGTCAAGCGCGCCTCTCGACGGCAGGAACAAAGCAAGCGGCGGCGAAAATGTCGGTGCAATGTTCGCCGAACCGGGGGAGGAAGCACATGCCTCAGTCCGACGTCAAGACAAGGAAATTCCTGGCGGCCCACAAGAAGCCGATCAGCGCCGCGCTCTACGTGCTTATCGTGGGCCTGATGGTCGTGCCGGTGCTCGCGGTAACGATGTCTCACGCGAAGATGCAGGACACCTGGACCGCCATCATGAGGGTCTCGGGGCTGTGGGCATTCACGCTTATATTCTTCAACCTGGTCACGGGACCGCTCAGCAGGTACTTTTACGCGGTCTTCAAGCCGAAGCGCGTCCAGGCTTTCCACATCGCGACCGGCGCGTCCGGCTTCGCCCTGGCGGTGATGCATGGGACGATCGTCTTCGTCATGGCACACTACCGTGACCACCCGGCCATATGGCTCATCGGGCCCATCGCGCTCGGGCTGATGATAGTCACGATGGCGGTCGCCGCCAACCGGAAGCGCCTCCCGCAGTACTGGCGCCGCATCCACCAGCTGAACTACGTGATATTCGTCGCCGTCTTCATCAAGGCGATGATGACGGGCACGAGCGTCGTGTCCAACACGGTCGTCGGCAACACCATGAAGGCGGTCATGATCTTCGAGTTGGCCGCGGTCCTGTTCGGCCTGGGTGTCCGCGTCCGGCAGGGACTGAGCGCGCGCGCCGCGCGGCAGGCGGTCGAAGCTGAGACCGACTAGAATTCTCGCACCAGAATAGCCGGCGAGACGCCGGCGCTACGCTAGACACATTTCAGCGCTATCCAAAAGTGGACAAAAAAGTGGACGGTGCCTGACCCCTGATATTTTCTCAGGGGTAACCGCAACAGTCTTTATTCGTTTAGTATTGATGGATGTGTGCGTCCAGAAGTACGGGGGGAGACTTTTGATGCTTGTTTCGCTGAAGATACCCAGGAAAGTCGGCGCCGCGGTGCTCATCTGCGCTATTGCCGCGATGGTCGTCATCACCGGCCTGCCGGCGACCCAGAAGGCGCAGGCGGCTTATGTGGACCCGCCCAACTACGTCATCGGGTTACATACACAGCCCAAGATCACCAAGCTCATCTACCCGACCATCGGGAACCCCGCAATAGTCAAGCGGGCCGCCAGTTTCACAATCGAGTGGGACCCCCGAGAAGGGAAGTACTTTGATCCGCCTCCAGTTAACCAGCAAATCCCGCTGCCGACCTGTACCGATTTCACGGTAACGGCGACCACCACCAACGGCGGGCCGGGCACCATCACCGTGCCACTGACGGTCAGTCAGACGGTCGCGGACTACAGCACGCAGTGGCCGCTCCTGAAGCCGGGAGGCGGGGTAGACCGCAGGGTCTACCTGGTCACCACCAACGTCCCGTACTGGGTCCCGGACGACCTCTACAACCTCACCGTCTCCTGCACTATCGAGAGCAACACATACACCGATACGCAGACCAACGCCCTCGACGTCATCACCGACTTCAAGTCCAACCCCGACTTCATCCAGATGTCAGACATCCACGTGTACGGCCCCGAGAACCCGAACGCATCGATCTTCTATTCGCATTCCCGCGACGAGCGCAGCGCGCGGCGCACGACATACGACGCCAGCCCGAACGGCCAGGGCTGGGGCGCGACCTATCTCCACAAGGAGATAATGGAGATCAACCGCATCCACCCCGACTTCTGTATCTTCACCGGGGACTACGACTTCGGACAGCGCTACTTCCAGGAGAACCAGGGAGGGGCGTGGGGCACCAACACCCAGTACGAGTACGAGCAGTTATGGTTCTACCAGGAGATTCAGGCGCTCGAGGTGCCGGTCTATATCGTCATCGGGAACCACGACGGCTACAATTACGCTACCAGCTTCGGCGCTCCTATCGAGCAGGACTGGTTGAACAACTGGACTCACCTCTACAGCCCGCTGTATTTCACTTTCAACTACGGACCGGACAATAAGTTCTTCGCGGTCAACACCATGGAATGGTCAGGCGACCAGCGCGCTCTGCAAAACTACCTGAACATCATACTTCAGCCCGTCAAATACCTCGGCGAGGCTCTTGGAAGCGGCGATGACTGGGGGGCGGATATCAGCCAGGCACGCCTCTACGCCATCAACGTCGCCGGCTTCACGGGACAACTGGGCTGGTTGCGCGACCAGCTCGCGGCGAGCCAGTCCGCGAAGTCCAGGGTCTTATGCATGCACCACGACCCGTGGAAGGACAACGGTTCGGGCAGCATGTGGGCGAGCGGCGGGTCAGATTTTATAAGCCAGATTACTGGCATGCTCGACATGGGCAACGGCGAAGGGCGCCTGGCGCTCATCAAGCTCGCGACCACCTACAAGGTCGCCCTGATGATACACGGGCACGACCACTCGGACTGCACGAGCGAAGACGACTCGAACAAAGCCCTCCTCAACTGGGTGGGCACCGATGGCACCAACGGCCAGCACACCATCTCGCAGAACACCACCTCGTCTTCGTTCCAGACCGACGGAACCTCGGCCAGCTATCCGGGCTATCGGCGTGTCTGGATAAACGACGGCACCGTCACCCAGGGCGGCAACGAGAGCCTGAACTACCAGGAGCCTTACTGGTCGTGGCCGGCATACGCGGGCACCACCGTCAACGGCAACACAAACCTCAACAACCTCTCGACCCCCGCGGTGCAGCAGAACTGGATGCAGACCCCCGGGCCGAGCACCGAGGACGTGACGTGCACGCTGACCAACAGCTACAACAAGCCCCTGAGCGGCATGTACCTCGAGTTCCCGATGAAGTACCTCTCGGGCAACTACTACTACACCGTGACCAACGGAACCCTGGGCCAGACGTTCGACGTGCCCGAGGCAAGCCCCACCGTCCGCCAGAACCAGGTCTACACGAACATGGCGGCAGGCCAGCAGAACAGAGCGGTGCGCGTAGCAAAGAGCGCGAGTCCTGATGACACCGTGCCGACCGGGTCGGTCTCCATCAACGACGGCGCCGCCACTACGGAAGAAGCGGACGTGACCCTGACCTTGGACGCCAGCGACCCGCAGTCCGGCGTGGGCCGGATGATGATCTCAAACGACCAGGCCTTCACCGGTGCCCATTGGGAGCCCTACGCGACCACCCGCCCGTGGACGCTGCCGGGCGGCACCGCCGGCACCCAGACCGTGTACGTGAAATACAGCGACAGGTCGATGCCGGGGAACGAAGCGATAAAGTCGGACACCATCTACTTCAACTACACGCCGCCGTCGGGCCCGAAGATCAGCGTGGTCAACCCGCCGTCGGGTCAGCAGGGCGTGCAATGCCAAATGGTCGTCACCGGCATTAACACCCATTTCGTGAACGGCGTGACCGAGGTGACATTCAACGGTCAGGCGCATCCGACCGACTTCCAGATATGGCAGAACACAGTCCAAAGTCCGACCCAGTGCACCATTTGGTTCACCCCCAACGCCAATGCCCAGATCGGAGCACGGGACGTCGGTGTCAACAACGGCGCAGAACAAGTTACCCCATTCCACAACGGGTTCACGGTCGAGGGCTGCATGGTGACCGACGTGACGCCGTCCACCGCACGCGCTGGCGATTCGTTGAGCCTGCACGTCGTAGCGACGCAGACCCACTTTGTCCAGAACATGACGAAAGTGCGGATCTGGATGGACGGACAGGAACTGACCTCGCCCTTCGGAAACAACATGATCACGCAACCCCCAACCGGTGCGACAGTTATCAGTCCTACTGAATTCACGGTCCCAATAACCATCAATCCCGACCAGCCCGCGGGGATGTGCGACGTCGGCGCGTACACTGGTTCGGAGTATGCCGCCCCGCTTTCAGGCTCGTTCGAGATACGAAGCCACTACCCGCACCTCACAAGCGTGACGCCCGATTCGGGTATACGCGGGCACACCTATGACGTGGACATAGTGGGGGTGGACACCACCTTCTCCGGGAGCTCCGTCGCCAACTTCGGCTCCGGGATCACGGTCAATTCCACGGACGTGACCAACGCCACGCACGCGAGCGCCAACATAACCATCCAATCGGGAGCGACGCCGGGGACGCGCGACGTGAAGGTCACCACCGGAACGCAGGTCGCCTCGCTGACGGACGGGTTCGGCGTAGAGTACCCGGCGCCGACGGTGGCTTCTATCGCACCGGCGACCGCTTACAACACCGGCACCGTGCACATCACGAACCTCGCGGGCACCTACTTCAGGCAGACCCCGACGGTCACCTTGTCCAAGTCGAGCGAGCAAGACATCGTCGCGGCGAACGTGCATTACACGAGCGCTCAACAGCTCACATGCGACCTGAACCTCAACGGCAAGACCGCGGGGCTGTGGAACGTCACGGTAACAAACCCGGACGGCAAGAGCGACACGCTCAACGCGGCGTTCAACGTGCAGAACCTGGCGCCCACTGTCACCTCGATTACCCCGAACACCGAGGTCAACACCAACAGCAACCTCCCTATCACGAACCTCGCCGGCGCCAACTTCAGGGATGGGGCCACAGTCAAGCTGACGAAGACGGGTCAGGCGGACATCATCCCGAATAACGGCACGATGACAGTGATGAGCCCGACCCTGATAACCTGCAATTTCGACCTGACCGGCAAGCAGGGTGGCTCCTGGAACGTCGTGGTCACCAACTACGACGGAAAGAGCGGCACCCTTGCCAACGGCTTCAAGATCACGTACCCGAACGCTCCGGTGGCAACGGGCATCGTCCCGGCGACCGGGGAGAGCGGCTCGGTCGTGCATGGAGTGTCGGTGGCCGGCACCGACTTCATGAGCGGAGCGACCGTCAAGTTGAAGAAGGGCACCACCGAACTGGTGGCGGGCGGCGTGCAGGTCGTTTCGGACACGGAGATCACCTGCGACGTCGACCTTTCCGGTGCGATAAGCGGCCGGTGGGACGTCATCGTGGCGAACGCGGACGACCAGGCAAGCACTCTGCATTCAGCCTTCAACGTGACCAGGACAGTGCGCCCGACCTTGACGCGCGTCTCGCCGACGAGCGGGCCGGTGGGCTCGACCGTGACCCTGACCGGCACTGACTTCGGCGCCTCCAAGGCCGACAACTCGCGGGTGAGCTTCAACGGGACCGACGCGGTCACTTACATCAGTTGGGCCGACACGAGCATCCAGTGCAAGGTCCCCACAGGCGCCTCATCGGGCCCCGTCTACGTGTACACGGTCGCGGGAGGCAGCAGCGGCGTCGACTTCACAGTGACCCGCTCGGCGCCTCCACCGACGGCCCCGACGCCCACCTGGTACCTCGCCGAGGGCACCTCTGACTACGGCTTCGACACCTACATCACTATCGAGAACCCGAACAGCACGGCTGTGACCGGGCACGTCACCTACATGACCAAAGCGGGACCGCGATCGCGAGCCGCCCTCACCCTTCCGCCCATGTCCCAGACCGTCATCAACCCGCGGAACGACATCGGCTCGACGGACTTCTCGACCAAGGTACAATGCGAAGAAGGAAAGAGCATCTACGTCGACCGCCGCATGACCTGGACCGGCGCAGGAGCGGCCTCCTCAGAGGGCCACTCCTCGGTGGGAGTCCCCGCACCGGCCAAGACCTGGTACTTGCCCGAGGGCTCCTCCAAGTGGGGATTTGAGACCTGGCTGCTCGTACAGAACCCGGGGACCACCGATGCCACGGTCACCCTGACCTACATGATAGAGGGCAGGGGGCCCGTCCCGGTCAAGCACACCGTGCCGGCAGCCTCTCGCGCCTCCTTCAACATGGGAACAGACATAGGCCCCGCTGACGCCTCCATCAAGGTGTCCTCCAACGTTCCGGTCATCCCCGAGCGCGCCATGTACCGAAACAACAGACGCGAAGGCCACGACTCCATCGGGACGACCACTCCGGCCAAAGAATACTACCTGGCCGAGGGAACCACCGACTGGGGCTTCACCACGTACGTGCTCGTCCAGAACCCGAACTCGAGCAAGGCCACCGTCAACATCACGTACATGACCCCCAAGGGCCCGGTGGCCCAACCGGCCTTCACCATGGACCCGAACTCGCGCAAGACCATCAACGTAAACCAGGTGGTCCCCGCCAAGGACCTCTCCATCGACGTGAAGGGCTCTGCCCCCATCATCGCGGAGAGGGCCATGTACTGGGACAAGGGGCTAGGGGAGGCCTGCCACGACTCCATCGGGATGGACTCTCCCCACATGAACTTCTACCTGCCCGACGGGGAGACAGGCCCCGGCATGGAGACCTGGACCCTGGTCCAGAACCCCAACGACTCGCCGGTGACCGTGAAGATCAGCTACCTCACCCAGGGGGGCAAGGGCGGCAAGTCCTTCACCGATAAGGTGCCCGCAAACTCGCGCAAGTCCTACACGCTTTCCGACGTGTTCTCGACCGGAAGGGCTGCCATCCTGGTCCAGAGCCAGAACAAGGGCCTGCCCATCATGGTGGAGCGCTCCATGTACTGGAACAACAGAGGCGCGGGCACGGACACGATAGGCGGGTTCTCGGACTAAAAGAAACAGCAACGCTCAAGCACGAGAGGCAGTCTCTACGACTGCCTCTCTTCATGTCTGCAAACGCATTGCAGAAGCTCCCTGATATAATAGCGTCGAGGCAAGGTAGCTCAGAGTCATAGTCTGGTTCTCGGTGGTGAGTACACGGCAATGATTCGAAAGCTGAGGGGATCCATCCCTGGTGCCCGCGCTGAACGACTTGATGGTCAGGGCAAGCTGCGCCTCGTCCCATCCCAGGAGCTGGTTGATG
>Ga0209745_1002005_pt1 | contig 11806 bp, 11 predicted proteins | sample BarGraNGADG00312_FD_184495 | JGI IMG/M metagenome (GOLD analysis project Ga0209745, IMG submission 184495) | Arctic peat soil microbial communities from Barrow, Alaska - Barrow Graham LP Ref core NGADG0004-312 (SPAdes) (version 2) | ecosystem: Environmental > Terrestrial > Soil > Wetlands > Peat... | reverse complement strand
AAATAATTTATTAATGGCTCCCGAGCCGGGGAATGAATTTCGGGACAGTTTTCTGATAGTTCTTATATTCAGGATATTTCCCGCTGCTGATGCTCTCTGTCATGGCCGAGCTTCCAATGAATAATAATATGAGCAGTATTGGTCCTGAAATGGTGAAATTGAGCCATTTTCCGGAAGCCGCGACACCGAAAAAGTAAAAACTTACCCAGATAGCCTGCTCGGAAGCAAAGTTGGGGTGCCGTACATGCTTCCAGAATCCTTCACTCATGAATCCTTTTTCCAATGACTTGCCGTAAACAGGATTTCCTTTCTGCAACCCTTTCTTCTCACTCTGGAACCTGAACAGCTGGTTGTCGGCCAGCCCTTCCAATACAATAAATAAAAGCATCAGAATGGCAGCAACCAGGTCAATGAAATTAAGTGGATTGGAATGGTTGACAGCTCCAAGCAACAGAGGTGTTGAAAACAGCAGGATCAGCATGTTCTGATAAAAAGAAATGAAAAACAGATTGAACAGGCCAAACCTGAATCTCCCTTTCAGTAAGGGGTTTTCTCTAAGGACTTTCCACCGGTAGTCTTCTTCACCTTTCCAGGGAATAATATTGTATCCTCCCTTGCGGTAGAAATTATAACTCAGCCGTAAGCCCCAGATTGTGACCAGTATGGCCATGACAAATAACCTGTGTGAGGGGAAGGATGCAACAGTTATCCAGCTGTAAACCACGGGCATGAGACTCCAGAGTTTGTCTACCTGGCTGTAGTTCCGGGTTAATTCACTTGCCAGGAAACACACAATGGCAACAATGATCATAACGGTAATCCATGTCAAAACAAGATCCTGAAACCTTACGTCATAGCCTGATAGAAAGGTGCCGGAAAAGAGTATTGATGATAATAGTGTTATCATAATTGCGTAAATTGGCCTTAAAGATGTGAAAAAAAATATTTATGAAGAACATATTTGTTTTGATAGCGACTGTTACGGGTATTCGGAAAAGAACTGGACCACGAGAAAATATGAAGGTCATGACCATTCTGAAAGATCGTGGAACAGAAGGCTTAATGTCGTTTTTGAATTTCTGCTCGGAACCTGATCAGGGAGCAAGTAACTTTATACTTTCAACTTTAACCTTAAATACTTGGCAGTGTATGACTTATCATACTTTGCCAGCTGCCCTGGTGTTCCCTCAAAAACAACATACCCGCCCTTATCGCCTCCCTCAGGACCGAGATCAATGACCCAGTCGGCACATTTGATCACCTCGACATTATGTTCAATGAGTATCACTGAATGACCGTGCTCCACCAGGGCATTAAGCGATTTCATGAGTTTGTTTATGTCATGAAAATGCAGTCCGGTTGTTGGCTCGTCAAAGATGAACAGCATTTTTTCACTGCTCTTCTCCTGGCTAAGGAAGAAAGCCAGTTTTACTCTCTGGCTCTCGCCACCGGAGAGAGTTGATGATGACTGACCCAGACGCACGTAACCCAGGCCTACATCAGCCAGCGGCTTAAGCTTCCCGGCGATCTTTTTACATGTCTTGTCATTGCAGCGGCTGAAAAATTCTATAGCCTCATCAATAGTCATTTCGAGCACGTCATGAATGTTCTTTTCCTGGAACCTGACATCCAGTATATCACGCTTAAAGCGCATTCCCTTGCATGCTTCGCATGTCAGCTCAACATCAGCCATGAACTGCATCTCCACCCTGATGACACCCTCTCCCTGACATTCTTCGCATCGGCCGCCCTCAACGTTAAATGAAAAGTGTGCCGGCTTGAATCCAGCCTGTACGGACGCCTGCTGTTCGGCAAAGAGTTTACGTATATCATCAAATGCCTTGAGATAAGTCACAGGGTTCGAGCGGCTTGACTTGCCAATTGGATTCTGATCGATCAGCTCAATGGCTGTTATGCTCTTTACGTCACCGCCTATCTCCGTGAAACGTCCGGTCTTAATGTTTGTTCCGGCAAGCATGTTGGAGACGGAATTAAAAAGTATGTCATGCACCAGCGTGCTTTTTCCCGAACCGCTGACGCCGGTCACTGCAGTGATGGTGTGAAGCGGGAACTTCACGTTTATGTCTTTCAGGTTATTTTCCCTTGCTCCCGATACACTTATATAACTGTTCCATTTACGTCTCTTCTCCGGCTCCTCAATGCGCAGAACCCCTGTCATATATGCTGCCGTTAGTGACTTGTTCTTTTCAGAGAAGTCAACACCACCCTGATAAATTACCTCCCCGCCGTTAGTGCCTGCTCCCGGTCCCATGTCAATTATCTCGTCTGCCGCTTTTATGATCTCCTCTTCGTGCTCAACAACAATAACAGTATTGCCAAGATCGCGCAGGTCCTTCAGCACATTCACCAGCAGGTTGGTGTCGCGCGGGTGCAGTCCGATGCTTGGCTCATCGAGTATGTATAGTGATCCTACCAGGCTGCTGCCCAGAGAGGTTGCCAGGTTGATGCGTTGAGACTCACCGCCGGACAGGGTGTTGGAAAGTCTGTTGAGAGTGAGGTAGGAGAGGCCTACATCAACCAGGAAGCCTAGTCTTTGCTGAATCTCCTTCAGCAGTCTGCCTGCTATCTCCCTCTCCTCGCCGTTGAGCACCAGGTGTCCGAAAAAATGATGCGCTTCACTTACAGGCATAGAAGCAATCTCACTTATTGACCTGCCACCCACCTTCACCCATCCGGCTTCTTTGCGCAGTCTTTGACCGCCGCATTCTGGGCAGACACGCTTTCCCCTGTACCGGCTGAGCATGACCCTGTACTGAATCTTGTATTTCTTCTCCTCAAGATGCTGGAAAAACTGGTTCAGGCCGAAGAAATACCTGTTACCGCTCCAGACGAGTGCCTTTTGTTCCGGAGACAGCCTGTACCAGGGCTTATGTATGGGGAAATCGAATTTGTCTGCACTGTAGATAAGCCTTTCCTTCCACAGTTTCATTGTCTCGCCTCTCCAGCAGGCGACGGCGTCATCATATACCGATAGGTTTTCGTCGGGTATGACCAGGTTCTCATCTATGCCGATAATCTTGCCGTATCCTTCGCAGACAGGACACGCACCGAGAGGCGAATTAAAGCTGAAGAGATGCTCTGTAGGCTCCTCGAAGGTGATGCCATCCTCTTCAAATTTGTCAGAGAACCTGATGGTTTGCGTCGTCTCCTCATCGGTGACGGTGAGTGTTATATGTCCTCTGCCTGTCATAAAGGCTGTCTGTACAGAGTCGGCTGCACGGCTGAGTTCCTCAGGTGCACTTCCGGCAGCCAGCCTGTCAATAATAAGGTCTACGACAGGAGACAATTTTATAAGGTCAGCGGCACCATCCTCGTCAAGACGCACTACGCCCTTTTCAGAACTTATGCGGTTATAGCCCTGCTTGATCAGGAATTTGATATACTCTGCCGGTTCGACGTTCTCAGGTACTGTAAGGGGTGCGGTGATGACGACGAGTGATCCTCCTGTAAGTGTCGCCAGGTAATTTACCACATCATCAACTGTGTGTTTCCGAACTTCACGGCCTGAGACAGGTGAGACGGTTCTCCCCACCCTTGCCCACAGAAGCCTCATGTAATCCTGTATCTCCGTCGAGGTGCCTACGGTGGATCTGGGGTTTCTGGCGTTAACTCTCTGCTCGATGGCTATAGCAGGAGGAATGCCGTTGATGAAATCGACATCGGGCTTGTTCATACGCCCGAGGAACTGCCGGGCATATGATGACAGGCTTTCGACGTACCGTCGCTGACCCTCGGCATAGATGGTGTCAAATGCAAGTGACGACTTGCCTGATCCTGATACCCCTGTTATGACTATCAGGCTGTCTCTCGGGATTGTGAGGGTGATATCTTTCAGATTATGAACCCGTGCCCCTTTTATCTCTATATTACCCTTCATGCAACCACCGGAAATCAAAAGTTCAAAAGTAATAATTTTGCATTTAAGAAATTTTGTTTTCTTTGTCTGAAGAATAAATGAAACAAAAGAATATACCTGTTCGTATAACCCTACACTTAACCAAAAAAAACGGAGGATCGCCTATAGGATAACTTTACTCGAAACCAACAAGAGAGAGTTATGAAGAGTACAAAGACCGATTATGAACTGATAACAGGTTTCATAAACGGTGACGAAAGAAGCATCGAGCTTCTTATCCTCCGCCACAAAAGCAAAGTTTATTCATATATCAATCTGTACATTCGCAGCCGCGATCTGGCAGATGACATCTTTCAGGATACCTTCCTGAAGGTGGTTCAGTCTATTCGTGCCGGTCGTTACCAGGATGACGGCAAATTTATATCATGGGTGATGCGGATAGCACACAACCTGATCATTGATCACTTCAGGCACGAAAAGCAGATGGGTATCGTGTATAATGATGACTATGATACTGACCTCTTTAACTCGCGCAGGCTGGCTGACGACAATGTTGAAGACATTATGGTACGCCGCCAGGTGTTACGTGATGTACGCAGTCTCATCAACGGGCTGCCGGAAGATCAGCGCGAGGTGGTTATCATGCGTCATTATGCGGGCATGAGCTTCAAGGAGATAGCTGATATGACCGGAGTAAGCATAAACACTGCACTCGGGCGTATGCGTTATGCGCTGATCAATATGCGGAAGGTGATGGTTGAAAAAAATATCACCCTTTCAATAAGCTGATACAATTTCCAGGGCGATAAGGGCGTTATTCTCTCATGAGAACAACATCGCCTATGGATAAGAATTCTACCCTGCTACTTTCTTTTTTCGAAATCACCAATACCCCTTCAGACCTGATAGCTGATGCTTTTGGCATTGATACTGCCCTGAGCATTCTTCTTCCCGACATGGAAGATATGCCTTCTGATGAGGTTGTTGCCGGGCTGTTTGAGAAGATCAGACGCGACGCACAGGTGCACTGAAACATTTTTTAGTTATAGAATGATCCGACAGGTCAGAGGGACAAACAAGTCCACTCGTGACCTTTTTTATTTAACCCTCCGGAAATCACTGTATATCTTTGCCGTTTTTTTTACCTTCGCACAACCCAATAACCAAAACAAAATATATGAAAAGACTGATCCTCTATTTAATGGTTATCGTGACCATGTTCTGGTCATGCACTTCAAAACAGGAGAAAATGGAAAACAGAATGAGAGATTTTATCTCTGCCTATGAGGCTGAGATCATACCGTTGTTTAAGGAGGCTAACCTGGCAAACTGGGAAGCCAACGTCAACGGTACCGATGAAGCCTGGGCACGCAATGAAAAAGCCTCGATTGCTTATATCAGCTACTTTACAGACAAAGAGGCCTTTGCGGAGCTGAAGGAACTCAAAGAATCGGAACTTGTTAAAGAGCCTCTGCTGGCCCGTCAGCTTGAACTAATTTATAATATGTATCTGCAAGGCCAGATTGACACAAGCCTGATATCGCAACAGGTAAAGATGGAAACAGAGATAAACAAGAAATATGGTAATTTCAGGGCTACTGTAAACGGCAAACAGCTCAGTGACAACGAGATCGAGGGTATTTTGCATAGTTCGACAAACAGTGCAGAGCTTCAGACAGCATGGGAAGGACATAAATTAATCGGTCCTGTGGTTGCCGATGATATTATCAAACTGGTTAAACACCGGAATAAAATAGCTCAGCAGCTTGGGTTTGGCAACTATCACCAGATGAGCCTGGAGCTCTCAGGGCAGAAGCCGGAAGAGGTCACGAAGATCTTTGACGAGCTCGACAGCCTCACACGTAATAACTTTGCGCAGCTGAAGGGTGATATTGATGCCTATTTCTCAAAACGTTACAGGATACCGGTAGCAGATCTGAAACCGTGGCATTATCAGAACAGGTATTTCCAGGAAGCTCCAGAGATTTACCCTGTTAACTTCGACAAGTATTATCAGGACAAGGATCCTGCACAACTTGCCGCCAGGTATTATGCAAGTCTGGGGCTTCCGGTAGATGCCATTCTGGCCAAAAGTGACCTCTACGAGAAACCCGGGAAGAACCAGCATGCATTCTCAACTGATATTGACCGTGCGGGCGACGTGCGTACACTTGATAATATTAAGCCTGACGCAAACTGGATGAATACAATTCTTCATGAACTGGGTCATGGAGTCTACCAGTATTATAATGATATGTCACTTCCGTTCACTTTAAGGGATGCTGCCCATACATTTACCACTGAAGCAATCGCAAATTATTTCGGAAGACTGGCAACAAACCCTGCCTGGATGAACAATATGGGCATTATTGATGAGAAGGAAATGAACAGTATAGCTGATGACAGCTTCAGGGCATTAAGACTTCAGCAGCTTGTCTTCAGCCGCTGGGCACAGGTGATGTACCGCTTTGAAAAATCAATGTACGAGAATCCTGATCAGGATCTCAACCAGCTATGGTGGGATATCGTTGAGAAATACCAGATGGTAAAGGAACCTGAAGGGCGTGACATGCCTGACTGGGCATCCAAGATACATATTGCCCTCTATCCGTGCTATTACCATAATTACCTGCTCGGAGAGCTTCTGGCCTCACAGTTTAATAATTATGTAACAACAAACGTTGTCAAGGGGAATACCGAAGCTGACATGAAAGCCATGGGCGAGTATTTCAAAACCAACGTCTTTATGCCGGGAGCAAGGTATCAGTGGAATGAAATGATAGAGAAAGCCACGGGTGAAAAGCTGACAGCAAAGTATTACGCGATGCAGTTTGTAAAATAAACATCAGCCGGAAAAGAGAAGTCTTATGAAAAAGTACTTAATCCTGATGATAGCAGTTCTTACAGCCTGTTCAGCACCTGATAAAAAGGACAATGAGTCCGTTGCAGGTTTCATAGATGAAACCGTAATAAAAAGTTCAGTCGAGAAAATCCAGGCAGTCCAGCCTTCGGCAGACCTCCTGCTTCTGGAAAGGGGAACCAGGCATGCCGCTGAACTGTGGAGAGCCGGAGACGGAACACCTGATGAGTTTTCAGAGTTCGTCGCTGCAAATTATATTGCCAGCCCTGAGAAAAGAAGAGTTGTATTCCTGAAGATCAGTAAATATTTTGAATCGATGAGCGGCTACATGAATGAGATCACCCTTGATCTCAGGAAGGTGCTGGATGAATCAGGCGGAGAGATTGACGAGATTGACCGCATGTTCGGCAACTATTCGCCAGGCTCGCATTTACAGACCGACTTCTACAGCAACAAGATCGCGTTTGTGATCGCACTGAACTTCCCGTATTATACCCTTGCCGAAAAGGAAGAGATGGGTCCAAAGTGGAGCCGTGAGGAGTGGGCCATGGCCCGCCTGGGTGATCAGTTCATCTCACGCGTGCCGGCAGAACTGAACCAGGCAGTCTCCGTTGCTACTGGAAATGCTGAGATGTATATTGCTGAATATAATATACATATGGGGAAGCTTCGCACTGACGACGGACGCAAGCTCTTTCCGGATGACATGGTCCTTCTTTCTCACTGGAACCTCCGTGACGAGCTTAAAGCCAATTATGCCGACAAGGAAACAGGACCTGAAAAGCAGGAGATGATCTATAAGGTGATGGAACGGATCATCAGGCAGGAGATACCGGCAAAAGTGATAAACAGCTCCGACTATGAATGGTCTCCGTTCTCCAATAAGACTGTCAGGGAAGGATCTGTTGTTGAGCTGACCGCCGAGCCCGATACCCGCTATTCGCATGTAATTAGTATTTTCAATGCCTGGAAAGCACTGGATCCTTACAATCCCGGAATGAACACTGCAATACTCCGCAGTTTTTCGGGCGGAATGGAAATAGCCCAGGAAGATGCTGAGGCATTGTTTGATGAGTATCTCCGGTCACCTCAGCTTAAGGTACTTGCAGGTATGATTAGGGAGAGGCTCGGGCGCGACCTCAGACCATATGACATCTGGTATGACGGGTTCAAGTCGCGCAGTTCAATACCCGAAAACCTGCTCACGGCAAAAACCACTGCCTTGTATCCTGATCCTGCTGCTTTCAAAGCCGGCCTGCCTGCTATTCTGACAAAACTTGGATGGTCACCTGAAAGAGCAAAATATATAGCTGACAAGATTGTGGTTGACCCTGCAAGGGGATCAGGCCATGCCTGGGGAGCGGGCATGAAAGGTTCGGTGTCACATCTCAGAACGCGGGTTTCAGACAAAGGGATGGACTACAAAGGTTATAACATCGCGGTTCACGAGTTCGGACACAATGTGGAACAGACAATATCGCTCTATGATGTTGACTATTATATGTTGTCAGGCGTGCCTAACACAGGGTTCACAGAAGCCACCGCATTTCTTTTCCAGGACCGTGATCTTATGCTTCTTGGCATGAAGGAGGAAAACCCCGATAAGAAAAAGCAGCAGACACTTGACGCAGCCTGGTCATTAATGGAGATAATGGGTGTCAGCATGGTCGAGATGAAGGTGTGGAAGTGGCTATATGAGAACCCGGAGGCAACTGCGGCACAGCTGAAAGAACAGACAATCTCGACGGCTGTCGGAGTATGGAACCAGTACTTTGCACCTGTTCTAGGTGTCAGTGATTCGCCCTTGCTTGCTGTTTATTCCCATATGATAGAGGTTCCGCTCTATCTGCCCAATTATGCTTTCGGTCAGATCATCCAGTTCCAGATTGAAGGCTATCTTGAAGGAAAAGACTTTTCTGATGAAATTGACCGCATGTACAGCCAGGGCCGTCTCACTCCGCAACAGTGGATGCAGAAAGCAGTGGGGGAGAAGTTCTCGGCACAGCCGATCGTCAATGCCCTTGACGAGGCATTGAAATAATATAGTAACCGGTGGTTGCAAGGAAGTTCCGTAATCCGGGAATGTTACCCGGGAACTGAGGCAGCCGGCGGGGCCGAAGGCCGAATTTGACTTCAAAATTAGGGTTAATAAACCAGAGGGATTTTTTCAGAATAAGAAATCCCTCTTTTTTTATTAAACTCTCGAATTTTCCTAGATTAATCCCCGTTTCCTTTATTTCAAGAAGTCCATCAATCTTTTCGGGGCTTTCACCTGCCGCCCTGAGGAGAGCGCCGTATGCTCCCCGTGGAAGAAGATGGATCCATGGTGTCTTTGAAAGTACCCTGCTGTCACACATCTGCTGATGGCCCCCGAAAGGATTATTCCATGGTGGAAAAGCAATGAAAAGAACACCGCCGGGATTAAGAAAACTTTTTACAAAGCCAATGAACTTCTCCTGGTCATGTATGTGCTCCAGCACATCACGCATCATCACCAGGTCAAACGTGCCGGCTGATCCTGAATCATAAATATCTGCAGCAATGAACTCTACTTTTTCGCCGCCGGTGACGGAGGAATAAAACTTTCGGGCATTATTGATTTTACTTTCTGAAAGATCTATACCCACGATACGGCTGCAGCCGGCCTCAAGAAAAGGCAGGAGGTTACCTCCTTCACCGCAACCAACTTCCAGGACTGAGAGTGAACTGCTGATAGGCATTATACTGTCAATGAATGGAATAACATGTTTAGCAGTTGTGTGTGCCTGCTCCCTGAAATAACGTTCCCTGTCTGTGTGACGCTCATGCATGACCCAAATGTAAATTTTTTTTCGGTTTTCCTTGACTTTTATGATTTATTATAATATCTTTGTGATATCATTATAATATCATAAATTATGAAAGAAGAAAGAATTTTCAAAGCCTCATCGGGATACCTCTTCCTGGTGCTCGGTCTGCTGGTAATTGCAGCCATTATCTTTGCATTCATCAATGAAGTCTTCTGGTTGGGAAGCCTGCTGATAGTTCTGCTGTTCCTGATTCTTCCCGGATTAATGGTAGTCAATCCGAATGAATCTATGGTAATGGTACTTTTCGGTGCTTACAGAGGTACTGTAAAGACCAACGGTTTCTGGTGGGCGGTCCCATTTTATGTCCGCAAGAAAATCTCGCTCCGTGCGCGGAACTTTGACAGTGAACCTATAAAGGTCAATGACAAGAACGGTAATCCCATAAAGATAGGCCTTGTACTTGTCTGGAAGGTAGAAAACACGTATAAGGCAGCATTCGATGTTGACAACTACGAACATTTTGTGCTTGTTCAGAGTGATGCCGCCCTTCGTAAACTGGCCGGACTCTATCCTTATGACGACTGGGAAGGTCATGAATCGGAGATCACTCTCCGCGGCGGGGGTGAAGAAGTTAACGATGAACTTGAGAAGGAGATAAGTGACAGGCTGAAGATCGCCGGCATCAACGTTATAGAGGCAAGGATCAACTACATTGCCTATGCTGAGGAGATTGCCGGAGCCATGCTTCGCCGCCAGCAGGCAACCGCTGTCGTTGCTGCCCGCTTCAAGATAGTTGAAGGCGCCGTATCAATGGTCGAGATGGCCCTTGCCCAGCTATCGCAGAAAGGTATAATTGATCTTGATGAAGAGAAAAAGGCAGCAATGGTAAGCAATCTTATGGTGGTGCTGTGCGGTGATAAGGATGTAAATCCGATCATTAATGCCGGTACCCTTCACCAGTAGTCATGCAGAAGAAGTCATTTGTCATCAGGATCGATCCGGACAAGCTGAGTGCCATCGAGAAGTGGGCCTCTGACGAGTTTCGCAGCACCAACGGTCAGATAGAGTGGATTCTTGACCAGGCACTGCGCAAGTCCGGGCGTCAGCAGACAAAAAAAGAAAACAAAAACGAAAGAAAAGATGAAAAGTGAAACACCGGTACTGAAATATGTATGCCCGAAGTGCGGCGGAAAAAAATATCTCGTGAAAGGAGTGGTAATTCAACACAGCCAGTTCAGCCAGGTGTTCAGCATTCCGGGCACAAGGTATACTGCAGTCATCTGCGAAAGGTGCAAATACACCGAATTCTATAACCTTCCGGCCAAAAGCATTAAAGAAGCATTCGATTTCTTTCCCGGAAGAGGTTGATTTCAGATGTTGGCCAGGTAGACTGAGCAGCAGGCGGCTACGCCTGCTGTTTCTGTTCTAAGGCGGTTTGGTCCGATGTGCACGGGTGTAAAACCGTTATTTATTGCCAGTACGACCTCTTCAGGGGTAAAATCGCCCTCCGGCCCTATCAGTATCAGGACATCTTCTCCGCGTCGTGCTGCCGCGGTTATCGCCTTTCGTTCCTGTTGGGTGTCACAGCATGCTATTAACCGCTTTCCGATGTGTTCTTTATCTATGAACTTCGAGAATTGCACAGGCTCGTTCAATCGTGGCAGGAAGGCTTTCACCGACTGTTTCATGGCTGACAGTATCAGTCCCTCGAGCCTCTCTTTCCTGATCCGTTTCTTTTCTGTACGGTTGCAGATCAGGGGGGTAATCTCATCAATGCCTAACTCCACGGCTTTTTCAATGAACCACTCAAGCCTGTCCTCGTTCTTTAGCGGTGATATTGCCACATGCAACCTGTAAAATCTCTTTCCGGTGTCTTTTGTTACATCGGTGACAGAGACTTTCATATTAAGGGGGTCGTCATCAATGATTATGCCTTCGTACATATTGCCTGCGCCGTCGGTGAAGTGAACATCATCTCCGCGGTGCATGCGCAGAACTCTGAGACAGTGGCCTGACTCCTCGCGACTGAAGGCAGCTGTGCCTTCTGAAACATTGTTTGTATAAAATAGCTGCATCGTGGTTCTTCTTTGCACAAATTTATTGATTTTAGCAATTGTAAATTTTATTCTTTCACCAGATGAGGATAGGAGTGATATCAGACACACATAGCTGGGTTGACCCTGCTGTTTATGAACATTTTGCAGGTGTCAATGAGATATGGCATGCCGGTGACGCAGGCAGTCTGGATGTCATTACCGGACTTGAAGCTTTCAGACCGCT